>Ga0316197_10003192_pt1 | contig 11666 bp, 10 predicted proteins | sample OudBiesiAoxic_MG_FD_204939 | JGI IMG/M metagenome (GOLD analysis project Ga0316197, IMG submission 204939) | Coastal sediment microbial communities from Oude Bieten Haven, Netherlands - site A oxic | ecosystem: Environmental > Aquatic > Marine > Coastal > Sediment | place: Netherlands...
CTCTTTTTGCTTTGCCCGCAACTCGTTGATCAACTGATCTTGCGACTTTTCGCTGCCATCTGGATTGGAGCGCGAAATGCCGTATTTGGCATAAACGTCGTTGGTCGGCACTGGCGCAGTTGCGACCAGAGGGTTGACGGGTGGAGGTGTATTAGCCTGTTGGGTAGGCTGGACCTGCTGTGGCTGATTATATGAAGGCTCAGCAGGTGCATAAACGGTGCCGCCAGGAGGTGAACTGTTTGACTGTGCTGCTGTGTTGGCGCTCTGAGCGTACGGATTACGAGAACCGCTTTCCTTTGTCTCAGAGGGCGGTGGGCGCAACTGCAAATCTGGCGGAGTCGCCAGGGTCTGATGGGTACGTACAACGCGCTCATCAGGCACATCCTTGGAAAGGCCCATCATATCGTTGAGAGATTCCGTCTGGGATGCACACCCGGCTAAAACCGGGGCCAAAACAGCAAGTACTGTAATTTTCGCTAATCTTGACAAGACTATGGTTCCTGAAATTTGCCCGGCATTACACCGTTAGCACCTACGCATAAACACCTAAATTTATGCCATTCGATACCCCGCCAATGCGGCGGAACAATGACGTCCAACACCACCAAAGGCGGTCAGTCTCCCGGCCCGTATACGACGGATTCATACAATAATGCAGCGACTCCTGCAACTATCGCCACATCGGCAAGGTTAAAAACATACCAGCTATAGCCAAACCCGTGAAATGCGAAGAAATCCGCTACCGCGCCATGTAACACCCGGTCCAGGGCGTTTGACACCGCACCACCAATCAACAGACCCAGCGCAACCCCGCCCAACCGCGTATTTGCTTTGACCAACCAGGAAAACAAAAACCCGGTAATCACCACTGCCAGACCGACCAATAACCATTTGCCCAGTTCGGTGCTCTGGCTGAACCAACCGTACGAAACACCGCGATTCCAAGCTAGCACGAGGTCGAGATAAGGCCCGAGGCGCACCGGTTGGACCGCAGCAATGTCAAACGGTCCGAGCATCCACCATTTATGTCCCTGGTCGATAGCGAGCGTAATCCCGGCAATCACAAGACCAAAAATGATCTGTCTTTTGCGCATATTTGCCGTCATCCGAACGCGGCCTTATTCAGCTGCCGCACGGGCATCCCATTGCCGCACAGCGCGCGCATCACGCGCAGAGAGATCGGGGTAATCCGGGTCTGATCCCACATCTTGCAGCACCTTCCATGAGCGGGCGCATTTCTGCCCTTCCGCCATTGCAGGAACAACAGCAACACCAGACACCTCTTCGAGGCGGAATGCGTCTTGCGGCCCTTCGCCAGGCAACACACTGACCTGCGATGTGATCGCAATTTCTGCTAGGTCGAGGTCATCGAAAATTGCCCGCAATTCGTCATCAGCGATATAAACTTCAGGGGCTGCTTCAAGGGATGAACCGATGCGTTTTTCTCGCCGTTCAATTTCCAGCGCGCCTGTCACCACACGGCGCACACCACGCACCTTGTCCCATTTCTTGGCCAGGGCTTCATCTTTCCAGTTAGCCGGTACATCAGGGAACTGGCGCAGATGCACCGAGCTTTCATCTGATGGGAACCGCGACAGCCACACCTCTTCCATCGTAAAGGCAAGCATCGGCGCGAGCCATGCAGTAAGGGTTGTAAACAACTCATCCAGCACCGTGCGACTGGCTCGCCGGGCCAAGCTGTCGGGGCCATCGCAATAAAGCGCATCTTTGCGGATATCGAAATAAACCGAAGACAGATCAACAATGCAGAAATTGAACAGGCGCGCGAAAATGCGCTTGAAGTCATAATCCTGATAGCCCTGCCGGACCACCTGATCAAGCTCATGCAACCGATGCAATACATAGCGCTCAAGTTCGGGCAGTTCCTCAAACGGAATCCGCTCTGCCTCATCGAAACCATGCAGATTGCCAAGCATAAACCGCATCGTGTTGCGCAATTTTCGATAGGCGTCGGCGTTGGTTTTGATGATTTCCGGGCCAATGCGCTGGTCTTCCGCATAGTCGGTAGAAACCACCCAAAGGCGAAGAATATCGGCCCCAAACTGGGAGATCACATCCTGCGGCGCAGTCTGATTGCCGAGAGATTTCGACATCTTACGGCCCTCACCATCCATGGTGAACCCATGGGTGATGACGGTGTCATAAGGTGCCCGGCCACGCGTACCGCAGCTTTCCAGCAACGAGGAATGGAACCAGCCACGATGCTGATCAGTACCTTCGAGATAAACCGATGCCGGCCATTTCAGATCTTCGCGCTGTTCAAGACAAAACGCGTGCGTGCAGCCTGAATCGAACCACACATCAAGAATGTCATCGACCTTGTGCCATTTTTTGGCATCGTGATCATTGCCAAGAAAACGCTCTGCTGCACCGTCAGCGAACCAGGCATCCGCGCCTTCGGTTTCAAACGCATCGACAATGCGCTGGTTCACTGCTTCGTCTTGCAGAATTTCCCCGTCTTCAGTGACAAACACCGTAATCGGCACGCCCCAGGCGCGCTGGCGCGACAGCACCCAATCGGGACGCGTCTCGATCATGCCATGCAATCGGTTTTGCCCTGAACCAGGCACAAAGCGGGTTTCGTCAATGGCCACGAGGGCGCGGCTGCGCAACGTGGTATTATCCTTTAAATCTTTGTCCATATAGACAAACCATTGCGGCGTATTACGGAAGATGATCGGCTTTTTAGAGCGCCATGAATGGGGATAGTCATGCTTCAACCGGCCACGGGCAAACAGGTTGTTAACACCGATCAATGCGGTGATGACGCGCTGGTTTGCGTCGCCCTTCTTGCCTTTGTCATCGATTATCCGTGCGCCCGGAAACCCTGGCGCATCGTCAGTGTAATATCCGCCATTGTCGACGGTGAAAGGAATAGAGCTGTCAATTCCAAGTGCTTCCACCTCATCGCGTTTGGCAATCCAGTTCTCAAAGTCCTCACGGCCATGGCCAGGTGCGGTATGCACAAACCCTGTACCTGCTTCATCGGTCACATGATCGCCCTGCAACAAAGGAACAAGGAACTGATAACCGCCAAGCCCTGCGTCGCGCAGAGGATGATGCAGTACCAGTCCGTTCAGGTCCGCAGCGGGAACGTCAGCCAGCCGGTTGAATGTTACTTTGGCTTTTTGCGCGCATTCTTCGGCAAGTACATCGGCGAATATGAAACGGTCACCGGGTTTTGGTCCAAAATCGTTTTCTGCTTCGGCAACTTCATAAAGGCCATAAGACACCTTTTCTGAATAACACACACACCGGTTACCGGGCATTGTCCATGGAGTGGTCGTCCAGATAACCACCGAAGCGCCTTCAAGCGATTGCGGGCCATTAACAATCGGGAATTTCACCCAGACCGTATCAGATTCATATGTGTGATACTCGATTTCCGCTTCCGCCAGAGCTGTCTGCTCGACCACCGACCACATGATCGGTTTGGAACCGCGATACAGCTGACCGGATCTGGAGAACTTCATGAGCTCGCGGGCGATCTGTGCTTCAGCAGCAAATGCCATGGTGGTGTAGGGATTGTCCCAATCACCCTCAACGCCCAAACGCTTGAATTCTCCGCGCTGCACATCGATCCAATGAGCAGCGAACTCACGGCATTCCTGACGGAATTCATTTACCGGCACGTCGTCCTTGTTTTTACCCTTGGCGCGATATTGTTCTTCGATCTTCCATTCGATTGGCAGACCGTGACAATCCCAGCCCGGTACATAGTTGGAATCATATCCCATCATCTGCATGGAGCGGGTGATGACATCTTTGAGAATCTTGTTGAGTGCATGACCAATATGAAGATGACCATTGGCATATGGCGGGCCGTCATGAAGGATGAACTTTTCCCGGCCGCTGGCATCCTCGCGCAGGCGGCGGTAGAGGTCGAGTTTCTCCCACCGGGCAAGAACTTCCGGCTCGCGCTTGGGCAGGCCGGCCTTCATTGGAAAATCTGTCTTCGGCAGCAATAGCGTTTCGCGATAGTCGCGGCCTGTGCCGTTTTCACGTTCGGTCATGGTTTTCAAACTTTTTGAAACGTTTGGAGTTGGCGGTTTTTAGAGCATTATGCGCTGCGTGGGAAGCGCAGACTGCCATTAGAAAGCATTCGGCCAATAGGAAACTGCACCATCGGATCACGCTTTTCGATTTCTGCAAGCAATGCATCGATTTCAGCGCAGTCGAGCTTCATCTGATCCACCAGATCGGTGACATGCTCATATTTGCGGTCAGGACGCAGAAATGAGATGAATTCAACCGCCAGTTCACGGCCATACAAATCACCTGAAAATCCGAGCAAATGCACTTCAAGCACAATGCCATCGCGTTCAAATGTGGGCCTGTCACCCACATAACCCGCCCCGCGCCATGCTTCCCCAGACGAAATATCGCGAACCCGGCATGCGTAAATTCCATTGGCCGGATGACCGCCGCAATCCACATGAATATTGACCGTTGGAAAGCCGATTGTACGCCCGCGCTTGTCGCCTTCTTCTACAATGCCCTGCACATACCACCAGTAGCCAAGCTGACTGGCGGCATCTTCCACATCGCCGCGGCGCAAGGCCTCACGAATGGAAGACGAGGAAAACGGTGCCATGCCATCATCATCTGTAACCTGTTCGACCACAGTTACGGAAAACCCGTTTTCCGCGCCAAATGCCTGCATCAGGCTTGGCGAGCCCTTGCGGCCATGGCCAAAATGGAAATCATAACCCATCACCACATGGTGCGCGCCAAGACGCTCGACAATCTGGCTGCGGATAAAGTCTTCCGCTTCCTGGCCGGCGAGAGCTTCGTTAAAATCAAGGACACATACAAGCCCAGCGCCGCATGCCGCCAATAACTGCGCTTTGAGTTCACGCGGCGTCAGGCGAAAGATAGCCTGATCAGGGCGAAAAAATGTGCGCGGATGCGGTTCGAACGTCAGCACACCCAAAGGTGCGTTCAATTCCGCGGCTTTCGACGCGGCAATCGCCAGCACTTCCTGATGGCCGCGATGCACCCCGTCAAAATTGCCAATAGCGATTACGCCGCCACGGCAGTCTTCGGGAATAGTTTGTGTACCGCTGGCCGTTATCATTTTGCCTCGCGCGACGGGGCCAGCACCACCGCTTCGCCATCAACCACAACTTTACCAGCCACCTTGCAGGCACAAGAAAGCGTCACCTTGCGGCGTTTTTCGTCCAGCGCAATAACTTCAACACGCGCATCCACGACCTCGCCTGCGCGTACAGGTGCGCGAAATGTCAGGGTTTGGGAGAGATAAATAGCGCCCGGGCCAGGCAATTGTGTGCCAATGACCTTTGAAATATAGCCTGCGGAAAGCATGCCGTGGGCAATGCAGCCCTTGAACATGGTTCCCGCCGCATAGGCCTCATCCAGATGCATGGGATTATCATCGCCAGTGACATCGGCGAAGGTCTGAATGTCCGCACCGGTCACTTCACGCGCATAGCTGGCATCCATGCCAATTGATAAATCTTCAAAGAAATAGCTTTTCGTGCTCACGTCTCTCTTGCTCCCCTATTCGTCTGCCCAGCGCAACTCATCGTTAATCCCCGCCAGCCGCAAGCCCGGGAACTGTCCGGTCAACTCATTGCCAAGCCCGGCAACCAATGCTTCATCCAATGGCCTATCCAGCTCAGCGGCATAAATTCCACCGGTTAAAAACAACACATCAAGTCCCTGCAAGGCCGCGCCCTTCACATCTGTGGGCAGGCCATCGCCAATCGCCAGGAGACGGTCATTGGCCAGTGTGCGTCCCGCAATTCGGTTAAGTTCAGCACGGGCAGTATCATAAATCGGGGCATGGGGCTTGCCTGCAATCACAACATCGCCGCCCATTTTTTCATAACTCTCGGCAATCGCGCCCGCGCACATGACCAACTCGTCGCCACGCTGCACCACCAGGTCAGGATTGGCGCAATACATCGTCAGCCCACGCGCCAAAAGATCGCGCAAAAACGGGGTGTAGGAGTCGACTGTTTCGCGCTCTTCCTCCATTGGCCCGGTCAGCAGCACCACATCTGCATCATCCAGGCTGGTCAACGGTGTCTTGAGACCTTCAAGCAATGGAAAATCTTTTTCCGGGCCGAAATGATAAACCCTGGTATCGGGTTTTTCTTCCAGCAGGGTGCGCGTCGCCTCACCTGAAGTTACAATGCAATCATAGGCATCATCGGGCACGCCGAGGGCTTCCAATTGCGGAACGACTGCCGCCGCAGGGCGTGGCGCATTGGTGATGAGCACTACATGGCCACCACCGGCGCGATATCGCTGCAACGCATCGACGGCGTCGGGATAGGCAGCGACCCCGTTGTGAACGACGCCCCAGACATCGCAGAGCCAACCATCGTAGCGTCCGGCCAGATCAGAAGCTGTGCATAGAGAAATTGTTTTGTTCAACATGCCCGCCGGACTATCGGGCCGCAAGGATGCGGTCAAGTGGCAAATCTGCTTTGAAGTAAACGGAAATTTCGGCTAGCTTTTCAACATGAACATAAAAGCAGAAAAAATCGCTGGGTATAACGGATTAACCAACGCTGAACCGACTTTGCCGGGCAGCCATTATGTTGATCCAGACCATTACGCAAAAGAGCTTGGCGCGATCTGGTATAAAAACTGGATTTACCTGTGCCGCGCCAGCTCCCTTGAGCGCCCGCTTTCATACCGCACGTTCACAATTGGCACCCAGAAAGTGCTGTTACTGCGCGATGAAAATGGCGATTTGCGCGCCTATCATAATACCTGCCGCCATCGCGGCTCGGTTTTATGCACCAGTGATGAAGGCCGGTTAAAGTCCAAGCTTATCACCTGCCCCTATCATAACTGGGCCTATTCGACGGCCGGTGAACTTGTGCGCACACCATCTTTGGCCATGCCCGATGGATTTAAATTAAGCGATTACCCGCTTTATGACATTGCCCTTGCCGAATGGGGAGGCTTTGTATTCATCAACCTCGCTGGCACCGACGCGATAGATTTCGAAGGCACATTTGAGCGCGACAATGCCGGGCTTGCAAACTGGCCGCTGGATGATCTGGTCAGCGGGCACGTGTATCAGAAAACCGTCGCCTGTAACTGGAAGGTATTTTGGGAAAACTTTTCAGAATGCCTGCATTGTCCCAATCTGCACCCTGAGCTGAGCGCTCTTGTGCCGATTTATGGCCGCTCCATTATTGCTGAAGGTGATGATCCCAACTGGGCCGATCACGCTGGTGACTCTGACCCCAAATTCAAGGGTGGATTGCGCCTAAATGCGCAAACCTGGTCAATGGACGGCGAGGTGCATGGTGCGCGATTTGATGCGCTGACACCAAAGGAACAAAAGGCCGGGCAGACCTATGTCACCAATCTGCCATCTGTGTTTGTGGTTGGCCATGTGGATTATGTGCGCGTCGTGCGCGTGCTGCCCATCGGGCCGGAGTTGACGGAGTTGCATTCCGAATGGCTATTCCCGGCAGCTTCCCTGGAAGACCCCAATTTCGACATGGCCAATATCACTGACTTTGCAACTCTCGTTCTCGATCAGGATGCAGACGCCTGTGAAATGAACCAGCAAGGTCTGCATTGCGAGCGCCATGACACCGGTGTGCTCATGCCAGAAGAATATTACGTGCACATGTTCCACGAATGGGTGCGTGGCCAGCTTGGAACTTAAGAGTTAGCCTTTGGTCACCTTTTGACCGTCAAAATCGACAATTCCGTCATGCAGGGCCCAGCAGGCCAGGCGCACATATTGGGGCACCTTGAGCGGCCGTCCGTCGCGCTCACCTTTTTCATAATACTGAATAATACGTTTTTTCAAGCCGAGCAGTTCGGCAAGCTCTTTCTGTTTCAAGCCGCGCGCTTTGCGCCATGCCCGCAATTGCTGTGCAGTCATTTTGAACGCTATTCCTCTTGCCCTGTCATTATCGTCAAAATCCGATAGCATATGAATCGGTGAGATCAATACTAACTTAACAAAAAGTGCACATTGTGCACCTATATTACAACCTTTCTTTCGCCAAACACTGGAGGCAACACCATGCAGATCGCCAAAGTGGATATTATCCGCCTGAAAATTCCATTTTCCGACGGGGGTAAAGGCGAAGGGTTGTTTCCAACCACCTGGAATGAGCTGGACTTTGTTCTTCTCAAAATCACTACCGAGTGCGGATTAACTGGATGGGGTGAGGCATTTGCCTATTTTTGCGCAGAAAGTGTAGAGGCCGTCCTGCGGCGCTCTTTTTTGCCCCTTCTGGAAGGGTGTAATCCTTTGGATATCGAAGGCATACGCCGCGATCTTCAGCAAAAAACCCATATTATCGGTCGCTACGGCATTACCACGTTTGCCCTGTCTGCTGTGGATATGGCTCTTTGGGACATCAAGGCAAAATCAGAAAATTGTTCGATTGCCACATTGCTGGGCGGGCGCAAATGCGATGAAGTTGAGGCCTATGCCAGCTTTGTGCGCTACGGAGATGCAGATTTGATTGCAAGGCTTTCCACCGACGCGGTGGAGCAAGGTTATCAGACCATCAAGCTGCACGAAATCACCACCCCTGAACTCATCGCCTGCCGTGCGGCAGTCGGGCCAGATATCAAAATCACCGATGATGTTAACTGCAACTGGTCCCTGAGCCACACGCAAGAGACAATGGAACTGTTGCGCGAAATCGATCTCCACTGGCTGGAAGAACCTATTTTCCCGCCAGAGGATTTCAAGACATTGCGTTCTCTGCGCGGCCAGGGCCCATTAATCGCCACGGGTGAAAACGCCTGCACCCACTGGCAATTCCGCCACATGATCGAAGAACAAGCCGCCGATATCGTGCAACCAAGCATCACCAAGGTTGGCGGCATTAGCGAATACCGCGACATTGAAACCTTGTGCACTGAAGCCAATGTGACCCTGGTTGCCCATTCACCCTATTTCGGGCCAGGCTATCTGGCCACTCTGCAAATGATGGCTGCAAGCCCCAATCCGACGATTTTTGAGTACCTCATGATTGAGCGGCAGGCCTCAATTTACCAGAGTTTGCCTGAGCCAGAGGCAGGTAAAATCCAAATCCCAGAGGGTCCGGGGTTGGGATTTGATCCTGATCTGGAAGTACTCGAACGATACAAAGTTTGATCCCGGCCTTGACAATTTCCGCTGTCATTCCTATGTCACGCGCTGCAATTAGCACTCATCGTTACGGAGTGCTAACAGGCAATTCGGGGTGAGGCTGGCGCAAAGCGTCGGTTCATCTGAGGAAAAACTGGAAATCAAACCGCTACAAATGTTTGAGGAGTAAAAGAGAGATGAAATTTCGTCCTCTACACGACCGCGTCCTAGTACGCCGGGTTGAAGAAGATACAAAGACTGCCGGTGGCATCATTATCCCCGAAACCGCTCAGGAAAAGCCCATGCAGGGCCAGATCGTTTCCGTGGGCACGGGCAACAAAGCCGAAGACGGCGCTGTAACCGCACTCGACGTCAAAGCTGGCGACAAAGTGCTGTTCGGCAAATGGTCCGGCACCGAAGTCAAGATGAACGGCGAAGAGCTGTTGATCATGAAAGAATCCGACATCATGGGTGTGATCGAAGGCTAAGGCATACAACAGGCAAGCGCGGTTTCGCGCTGTTTTTGTATGTGGGTCTGAAATCCCTCGCACGTTTAAAAATCTAGTATAGAGAAGGCTGAAAACATGGCTGCCAAGGAAGTACGTTTTTCTGGAGACGCCCGTGATCGCATGATGCGCGGCGTCGACATCCTGGCCAATGCGGTCAAGGTGACCCTGGGCCCGAAAGGCCGCAACGTTGTGATCGACAAATCGTTTGGCGCTCCGCGCACAACGAAAGACGGCGTAACCGTTGCTAAAGAAATCGAACTTGAAGATAAGTTCGAAAACATGGGCGCACAGATGGTGCGTGAAGTTGCTTCAAAAACCAACGACGTCGCCGGCGACGGCACCACAACCGCTACGGTTCTGGCTCAGGCAATCGTTCGTGAAGGCAACAAGTATGTCACTTCGGGCATGAACCCGATGGACCTCAAGCGCGGTGTTGACCTCGCTGTCAAAACTGCTCTCGACGACCTTCAGAAGCGTTCAAAGAAGATCAAGTCTTCTGACGAAGTTGCACAGGTCGGCACCATTTCTTCAAATGGTGAAGTCGAAATCGGCGAAATGATTGCACACGCAATGCAGAAAGTCGGCAATGAAGGCGTCATCACGGTTGAAGAAGCCAAGACCGCTGAAACCGAGCTTGATGTTGTTGAAGGCATGCAGTTTGACCGCGGTTATCTGTCCCCGTATTTCATCACAAATGCGGACAAGATGATCACCGAGCTGGAAGATCCTTACATTCTTCTGCACGAAAAGAAGCTTGGCAATCTGCAGGCTATCCTGCCGATCCTTGAATCTGTTGTTCAGGCATCACGCCCGCTGCTCATCATCGCTGAAGATGTTGAAGGCGAAGCACTTGCCACCCTCGTGGTCAACAAACTGCGTGGCGGCCTTAAGGTTGCTGCTGTTAAAGCACCTGGCTTCGGCGATCGCCGCAAGGCAATGCTTGAAGACCTCGCAATCCTGACCGGTGGCCAGGTGATTTCAGATGATCTCGGCATCAAACTGGAAAACGTTTCCATCGACATGCTCGGCACTGCCAAGCGCGTACGTATCGGCAAAGACGATACCACTGTTGTTGATGGCGCTGGCAAGAAGAAAGACATTGTCGGCCGCGTTGCTCAGATCCGTGCGCAGATCGAAGAAACCACTTCTGACTACGACCGCGAAAAACTTCAGGAACGTCTTGCCAAGCTTGCTGGCGGTGTTGCTGTTCTGAAAGTTGGCGGTTCTACGGAAATCGAAGTGAAAGAGCGCAAAGACCGTGTTGATGATGCTCTGAACGCGACCCGTGCTGCGGTTGAAGAAGGCATCGTGCCTGGTGGTGGCACAGCTCTGCTGCGCGCCAAAAAGGCCGTTGCCAAATTGTCATCCGAAAATCCTGACATCCAGGCTGGCATCAAGATCGTGTTCAAGGCTTTGGAATCTCCTATCCGCCAGATCGCTGAAAATGCGGGCGTTGAAGGCTCCATCGTCGTTAACCGGGTTGAAGAAAAATCTGGTAATTTCGGCTTTGACGCACAGAACGAAACCTATGTTGACCTGGTGACTGCCGGTATTATCGACCCAACTAAGGTCGTGCGTACTGCTCTCCAGGACGCAGCTTCTGTTGCTGGCCTGCTGATCACAACCGAAGCTATGGTTGCTGATGCACCTGCGAAGGATTCAGGCGGCGCGCCTGCAATGCCTGACATGGGTGGCATGGGCGGCATGGGTGGTATGGGCGGCATGATGTAAGGGTTTCCCTTACACCGCTCAGGATCATTTCTGAAAAATTGAAGCCGCTCTGAGGAAACTCAGGGCGGTTTTTTCGTGTCTAGAGCAACGTGCCACTAAGGCGATCAATTATCATTTGGACACCAGCAACCCTGGGTTTTTGTTCCCACCATCTTTTCGAGCCATCCGCGTTTTTTATTCTTCCTGGTATTTAAATAATTCTCCTCATTCACATACCGAGTTACTTATCGTTACTATAGATAAGTGCAGCTCAAAATGACCAACGGGAGAAATTATGAAGCATCGCATCCTATCAACTGCGATTATTACTAGCACCATCG
>Ga0316197_10003193_pt1 | contig 11661 bp, 12 predicted proteins | sample OudBiesiAoxic_MG_FD_204939 | JGI IMG/M metagenome (GOLD analysis project Ga0316197, IMG submission 204939) | Coastal sediment microbial communities from Oude Bieten Haven, Netherlands - site A oxic | ecosystem: Environmental > Aquatic > Marine > Coastal > Sediment | place: Netherlands...
GGGACGCCGAATACCACACCACGGTCCGGCTGATGTGCGTCGGAAGCCGACCGGTCGCGGCGTTGGTGCGGGCGCGATCGGTTCAGGAAGGATCACCGTCGGTCCACAACCGTGACACGCCGGTCGATCCCGATCTGATCGAGCATCTGCACGCGGTGTTGATCGCGGGTCGCGAGGCGGAATTCGCCACGCTGGCGAAGCGCGTCACGGCCGCGCTCGGTCCGGGTTTCTTCGCGCACGACCTCCTGATCGACCGGGAAACCGACGAGATCCTCGTCTGCGAGACCGGGTTGAAATTCCACGACTCCACCTACCACGACCATCTCAGGCCGGCGGCCGCGCGGATTCCCTGTCTCGGCGCGATCTATTCGCCGGCTTTCATCGAAGAATCGGCGCAGGCGCTGCTCGCGGAATGCGCGGCGGCGGGCTGCCTTTCTCCAACGGGCCGATGACGCGCCGCTCTGGCGCGGCGCGAGCCGGCGGGATACGATCGGTTGGGTTCAACCCCTGATCGGCATGCGCGACCCATGACGGAAGACAAGATCAACACCCGCGCGGGCAGGCGCGTCCTCTACGTCATGGCGGTGGACGCCGAATACGGCCCTCATCTGCGCGCGCGCTTCACGCCGGTGATGACGGGCGTCGGTCCGGTCGAGGCGGCCGTGGTCGTCACCCGGGCGCTGGCCGGGCTGGACGCGGCGGGACGGCTGCCCGATCTGGTCGTGTCGCTCGGTTCGGCGGGGTCCGCGACCCTCGGTCAGACAGGGATCTTCCAGGCCACGCGGGTCGGATACCGCGACATGGACGCGTCGCCGCTCGGGTTTCCCAAAGGCGAGACGCCGTTTCTCGGCCTGCCGGCGCAGGTCGACCTGCCGCTGAGGATACCGGGGATAGCGGAGGCGACGCTCTCGACCGGGGCGAACATCGTCTCGGGCGCAGCCTATGACGGCATCGACGGCGACATGGTCGACATGGAGACCTGGGCGCTTCTGCGGGCCTGTCAGGCATGGGACGTGCCGCTGGTGGCGCTGCGTGGCATTTCCGACGGAGCGGAGGAACTCGAACATGTCGGGAACTGGACCGAGTTCCTGCATGTCATCGATGAGAAGCTGGCGGAGGCCGTGGACCTGCTCGAGGCGGCGCTGCCGGAGATGCTCGGGGACGGTCGCGCGCCAGGCTGAAGCACCGCGTCCGCGCGTGACCCCTTGCCGCGCCTCCCCGATAACGAGGCGCTTCATGGACCGCAGACACGTTACCGCGCGGATGCCAGCGCCGGAAGAGCGAGGAAATAGGCGGCGATGGCTTCCCTGTCGGCGGGCTCCAGCATCGCCATGTTGTCCTGCACCGAGACCATCGAGCCCCCCACCGTGTCGAAGGACGGCGTGAAGCCGGTCTCGAGGTAATACGCGAAGTCCGCGACTGACCAGCCGCCGATTCCGCCTTCGCCGGTCGTGATGTTGGGAACGTTGCCCGGTCCGTCCGCGACCGGCGCGCCGGCCATCCACCGGAGGGTGTCGAGCTGGCCGCCGAGGCCGCGCGGCGTGTGGCATTCCGCGCAATGGCCAGCGCCCTCCGCGATGTAACGGCCGCGTCTGAGGACCGGATCGTCGAACGGGACCTCCACGACCGGATCGTCATCGAGAAACGCCAGCTTCCAGAGCCCGACGCCCCGGCGGATGTCGAACGGAAACGCGAGGTCGCTTTCCGGGGCGCGGCCTTCCACCTCCGGCAGCGTCCGCATGAAGGCCCAGAGATCGACGACGTCGGAGGTCTCCATCCGGGTGAACGAGGCGTAGGGAAAGGCCGGGTAATAGTGCCGCCCGTCCGGCGAGACGCCTTTTTTCATCGCGTTGACGAAATCGGCGGTCGACCACGCCCCGATCCCGTCCTCCGGGTGCATCGAGATGTTCGGCGCGACGAAATCCCCGAATTCAGTGGCGAGAACGTGTCCGCCGCCAAGCGTCAGCTTGTCCTCTCCCTTGGCTCGGTCGGCCGCGTGGCAGGACCCGCAACCGCCGGCCCAGAACCATGTCTCGCCCCGGGCCGCATCACCTTCCGACAGGGCCGCGATCTCGCGCGACGACAGACCGCGCGGCATGGTCAGCAGAAAGAAAGCGATCCCGCCGAACAGCGCGATACCGGCCAGCGCGCCGAGAAACCTGCGCATCTCCCGGGCCTCCTACTCGGGAACGTGATAGCCCTCGTGGCACGTCTTGCAGCTGTCGAGCACCGGAAGGACCGCCGCCTGGAACGCCGCCAGATCGGCGGGACCCTCGCGGCCGCCGACCGCGTTGCCTGCCGCTGCGGAGGTCTGGAACTTGACCAGTTCAGCCTGAAAGCCCTCGGGATCGGACCAGATGGTGTCCCGCGCTTTGGTGTCGCCCGCGCCGGATCCCTCGGGGAAGTAGTCGCCGAAAGCCATCGACGTCGCGTTCAAGGACGAGAGCACGGCCTTGCCCGCCTCCGGAGAATACGCGACCTCCTGCTTGAGCATCGCCCCGGCGAGCGCCGCGGACGCGTTGTTGCTGTACATCAGGTTCTTGCGGGTCGTGACCACGTCCTCGAGCGCGAAAGCGGGAAGCGTGAGCGCGGCCGTCACGGTTGCGAGCATCAGGATCTTCTGCATCGGTGTCCTCCGGTCGGTTCTGTATACGGTCGAAGCTTCGCACAAAGACCGCGCCGCGCCACTCTCAATCGCGTGAACAGGCTGCTTCCCGCCCGGAAACGCCTGGCCCGTCGGGAAGATGCAAGGTCGGTTCTGCTCAGATCGGTCGGAACGCGCCGGTCGCAGCGTCATAGACCTCGAGATCCGCGTCGCCCAGATCCTGCCAGATGCCGTGCAGATGCAGCGTCCCCGCCTCCACCGCCTCGCGCACGAACGGAAACGTCATCAGGTTGCGCAGGCTGAGCAGGACGGTCTCGTGCTCGAGCGCCCGCAGCGTCCGTCCCCGGTCCAGCCCGAGCGAGGCGATCGGCCCGACCTTGGGCGCCAGGATGTCGAGCCAGCGGCCGACGAAACTGGTCGCCTCCGGACCTTTGCGGCCGCCGCTCGTCTGGGATTCGTGACAGCTCTCGACACCGCCGCAGCCCGAATGCCCCATGACGATCAGATGCTTGACCCGGAGCGAGGTCACGGCGAACTCGATGGTCGCCGAGGTGCCGTGCTGCTGGCCGTCCGGCGTGAAGGGCGGAACCAGATTGGCGATGTTGCGGTGCACGAAGAAATCCCCGGCCTCGAGCCCGAACACGTCCGTGACCATCACCCGGCTGTCGCAGCAGGCGACGATCATCGCCTGCGGCCGCTGTCCCAGATCCGCCAGCTCAGCGCGGCGCGCGCGCTGCTCCGCCGTCAGGCTCGCGCGACGCGCCCGGTGGCGCGACACCAGAAAGGCGGGCAACGGCTCGGCATGTTCCATCGGCACCTCACGCCGCGGCGCTCCCGGGCGGTTAAGCTAAACTGCTCCGTTTATTAGGGCCCACGGGCCCGACCGCAAGGGCCCATCCGCAAGGCGGCCTTAAGGATTCCAGGCGAGTGTCCGCCCCTTGGCCATCAAAGGGGGGCAATGATGGGAGCGGTACTGTATGAGATCGCGGCGCATGAAAGCGCGGTGGTGGACACCGCCCGGATTCTCGTTCTGCGCAAGTCGCTGGGCGACCAGCGCTGCCGGGAGGTGATCGACGAGGTGGTCTTCCACCTGTCAGACCGCCTGGGGCTTCTGCAGAGCGCGCTGGAGCGCGGCGACATGGTCGAGACGGGCGTGCTCGCGGGCCGGCTCGCCAGCCTCAGCGAACAGGTCGGCCTCGCGGATTTCGCGCGCGTCTGCCGCGATCTTCTGACCTGCATGGAGGCCGATGACGCGACCGCCAGGGCCGCCGTGGCCGCGCGGCTCTTCCGGCTCGGCGAGGAATCGCTGTTCACCGTCATGCTCTACGCCGACCAATCGGCCTTGTAGGCGCTCGGGCCGCGGGGATAGGATCACGGGCCGATCCGAACCCCGAGGTCCCGCATGCCGCTCGTCTCCGCGCCCGACGCAAGGGCGATCCCGCTTCATGTCGTGACGCCCGAACGGCTGCCCGAATGGCTCGAGGGCGTCGACGCGGCCGATCGCGCCTGGGTCGAGTCCAACGGCTTCGGCGCCCGCCTGGGCGAAACGCAGTCGCTGCCCGGTCCGAACGGCGCGCTCAAGGGCATGCTCATCGGCTGGGGTGGCGCGGTCGACCGCGCGCGCGGCCGCTTCCACCTCGCGGCGGCGGCCGCGCACCTGCCCGCCGGGCGCTACGTGCTCGACGCGGACGGCGTTCCGATGCGCCGCGATGTCGAGGCTTTGGGCTGGCTGCTCGGCGAATACCGGTTCGGACGCTACAAGGCCGCCAAGCCGTCCGAGATCGAACTCGTCTGTCCCGAGGGCGTCGACGCGGCGCGTCTGACCATCATCGCGGACGGCGCCAGACTCGCCCGCGAACTGATCGACACCCCGGCGAACGACATGGGACCCGAAGCCCTCGAGGCCGCGTTCATGGCCGTGGCAGCGAAGCATGACGCCGGAACCCGCGTGATCCGGGGCCAGGCCCTGCTCGCCGGGAACTTTCCGATGATCCACGCGGTCGGCGCCGCGGCGAGCGAGGCGCCGCGCCTGCTCGACATGACATGGGGCCGCGAGGACGCGCCCAAGGTCACGCTGGTCGGCAAGGGCGTCTGCTTCGACACCGGCGGCTTGAACATAAAACCCGGCGCGTCGATGGGGCTGATGAAAAAGGACATGGGCGGCGCGGCGAACGCGCTCGGTCTTGCCGCGATGATCATGGGGCTGGGTCTCGATCTGCGGCTGAGGCTGCTGATCCCCGCCGTCGAGAACGCGATCTCGGCGGCCGCGATGCATCCCGGCGACATCCTGACCAGCCGCAAGGGGCTGACCGTCGAGATCAACAACACCGACGCCGAGGGGCGTCTCGTCCTCGCCGACGCGCTGGCCTTGGCCGACGAGGAGGCTCCGGACCTGATGGTCAGTCTCGCGACGCTGACCGGCGCCGCCCGCGTCGCGCTGGGGCCGGACGTGCCGCCGTTCTTCACCGACGACGACGCGCTGGCGGCGGATCTGGCGACGGCGTCCGCGGCGGCGGCGGATCCGCTGTGGCGCCTGCCGTTCTGGACGCCCTACGAGAGCCTGATCGAACCGGGCATCGCCGATCTCGACAACGCGCCTTCGGGCGGCATGGCGGGCGCCGTCACGGCGGCGTTGTTCCTTCGTCGCTTCGTGGAGAGCAGCCCGCGCTACCTGCATCTCGACATCTACGGCTGGACCCCGGCCGACAAGCCAGGCCGCTCCAAGGGCGGCGCGTGCCAAGGCGTCCGGGCGATCCTCGACGTGCTGGAGTCGCGGTTCTGCGCCTGAATCCGCGGAAGTTCGCCCGCCGTCTGGTGCCCGCGCGGGCCGACCTGGCCGCATCGCATCTGCGCGGCGAGGTCGAGGCGGAGCGGTTCGTCGAGGGCGTCCCGCGTTCCGTCAGGGCTTCGGTTCTCGACCTCCACCCTTCGCCGTCCCGCGACAGGGGAATCGAGACGCAGCTTCTGCGCGGCGAGGACTTCACCGTCTATGAGATCCGCGACGACGGCTTCGCCTGGGGTCAGGCCGATCTCGACGGCTATGTCGGCTATGTCGACGCCGGCGGTCTCGGTCCCCGTCAGCCGGCGGAGACGCATGTGCGCGCCCCGTGGAGCCATGTCTACTCCGAGCCCGACATCAAATCCAAGCCGCTGGCCGAGCTTCCGTTCATGGCGCGGATCCCTGTCGCCGGAACGACCGGGGTCTTCGCCCGCCTGCGCGATGGCGGATGGGTGCCGCGCCGGCACCTTGAGGCCGCGCCGGGAGATTTCGTGTCGCAGGCCGAGCGGTTCCTCGGCGTGCCCTATCTCTGGGGTGGCCGAAGCGCGCGCGGCATCGACTGTTCCGGCATCGTCCAACTGGCCCTCGCGGCCGCCGGCGTCGACGCGCCGCGCGACACGGACATGCAGGAGGACGCGCTCGGCGACGCTCTGGCCGCGGACGCGCCGCTGGAACGCGGCGATCTGATCTTCTGGCGCGGCCATGTGGCGATCGCCACCGCGCCCGACACCATGATCCACGCCAACGCGCACGACATGGCCGTGGCGCTGGAGCCCGTGAATTCCGCCGTTGCGCGGATAGAGCGCGCGGGCGGAGGCCCCGTGACCGCGCGACTGCGTCTCCACAGTTGACAGGTTGACGCAGGTCAATGCGCGACCGGCCGCCCCGAAGCAGATTCGGCGGGTCTGGAAACACGCACGGGAGGGATTCGCGATGAGCGCGAAACGCGAGGATCCGGTCGTCGGGACGGCCGAGCGTATCGAGAGCCCCGAGGACAGGCTGATCGACGCGGTGACGTTGGCCGAACAGGACGTGCTGGAAACGCTGGATCAGGCCGGCGCGGCCGCCACCGACGGCATGGTGAAGGCGCAGGTCGAGATCGTGGCGTTCATGGCCCGACGTGTGCGGGAGGATCTCGACACCCGGCGCGCCCTTCTCGACTGCACGTCGCTCGACGAGATCCGCCAGGTCCAGACCCGGTTCATCGAGCGGGCCGTCGGGCAATACGCCGAGGAGACCTCCCGCATGATGCGTATCGGCGGCGAGGCCATGACGCGGGCTCTCGGCTCCGGCATCCGGTAGGAATTGGCGAACATGGTGGCGTCATGGCCGCTCGAAGGCGCCCGTCTTCGGGCGTCGGTCCCGTGACGCGATGTTCGGCGGATCGGTCCGCGCGAAGCCCGCCTTAGACAGATGGGGCGAGGCTCCAGCGTGGACACGGGGCGAGCCCTTCCGGCCAAGGAAAGTTGTTTTCGCGGCTGTGGCATCGGTTGATTTCACACCACAATGCACGATACGCCGCCTCCATGCGGCCATATCGTGGCCTTACGCGCCCCGGCCCTGAGCCCATGGCGGAGGGCGAGAGGGGGTGAAGATGTCCCCGGCGTTCTCAGATCGAAGCGCGCCTGCCCAGGCTGGCGCGGCATCGCGCCCGCCCCGGCAGGGCAGTCGCGGTCCGATCCGCCACGGTTCGGATCGGACAGGCGGCATTGTCTCCTCACGCCGAAAACGTCATCCTCATGGGCTGTGGCATCGGTTAATTTCACACTAACACGATTCTAATAGCTTCATTCTTTCATATACTTAGCGAAAACGACACGCGTGTCGCTTTTGGAGGGTCGCGCCCTTCCGGGCGCCCTGACCGGCCGCGGAGTTGAAAAGCCTCCACGCGCCTGTCAGTGTCCGGCGTGCGCGTCACATCGGACGCGCCCCACGGACGGTTGACCATGACGACGATCCCCGAGACCGCCGCCCTCATCGCCATCGACGTGCAGAACGATTTCTGCCCTGGCGGCGCGCTGGCGGTGAAGGACGGCGACGCCGTCGTGCCGCTGATCAACGCGGTCGCCCTCAGGTTCCCGGTGCGGGTCCTGACCCAGGACTGGCATTCGGCCGATCACCGATCGTTCGCGGCGAACCATCCGGGCGCGGACCCCTATTCGACCACCGAGCTTCATTACGGAACCCAGGTCCTCTGGCCCGACCATTGCGTCCAAGGCACACGGGGCGCGGAGTTCCATCCGGATCTTCGCACCGACATGGCCGACATGGTCATCCGCAAGGGGTTCCGTCCCCATATCGACAGCTACTCGGCGTTTTTCGACAACGACCGGGCGACGCCCACGGGGCTCGCCGGCTATCTGCGCGACCGCGACATCACCGAGGTCTGGCTCGCCGGCCTGGCGACCGACTTCTGCGTCGCCTGGACGGCCTTCGACGCCCTCCGGTTGGGTTTCGGCGCCGTGTTGATCGAGGATGCCTGTCGCGCCATCGACCTCGATGGATCTCTGGACCGGGCGTTGGCCGAAATGGACGAGGTCTGCATCTCGCGGGTCCGGACGGCCGACATCCCGGACGCGCCCCATGGCTGACATCGCCAAACGGGTCTACGATCACGCTTGGCGGATCGATCCGATCGTCCGGTCGCTTCTGGATACTGATTTCTACAAGCTTCTGATGCTCCAGACGGTCTTCCGTCGCTTCTCGGACGTCACCGTCGAATTCAGCCTGATAAACCGCACGACCACGCTCCCTCTGGCCGACCTTGTCGACGAGGGCGAACTGCGCGAACAGCTCGACCATATCCGCACCCTGAGCTTGACTCGGGGCGAGGTGACCTGGCTGCGCGGCAACGTGTTCTATGGCAAGCTGGCGATGTTCAGCCCCGATTTCATCGCCTGGTTCGAGAACTTCCAGATGCCGGATTACCATCTGGAGCGTCGCGGCGACCAGTACGAGCTGACTTTCCGGGGATCCTGGCCCGAGGTGATGATGTGGGAGATCCCGGCGCTCGCCGTGCTGATGGAGCTGCGCAGCCGGGCCGTCGTAAACGGCATGGGTAAATTCGAGCTGCAAGTGCTCTACGCCCGCGCCATGACCCGCGTCTGGGAGAAGATTGAACGCTTGCGGGCGCTGCCGGACCTGCGCATCTCGGATTTCGGAACCCGTCGGCGTCATTCGTTCCTATGGCAGGACTGGTGCGTGCAGGCGATGGCCGAGGGGCTTGGCGACAGTTTTTCGGGGACGTCGAACTGCCGGATCGCGATGGACCGGGAACTCGAGGCCATCGGGACAAACGCGCACGAGCTGCCGATGGTCTATGCAGCGCTCGCGCGCGACGACGCGGAATTGGCGGTCGCGCCCTATCGGGTGCTGGAGCAGTGGCACGAGGATTACGACGGCAATCTGCGGATCATCCTGCCGGACACGTATGGCACGGCGGGGTTTCTCGAGCGCGCGCCTGAATGGCTCGCCTCCTGGACAGGCATCCGCATCGATTCGGGCGAGCCCGAAGGCGGCGCCGAAGCCGCGATCGCGTGGTGGAAGGCGCGCGGCCAGGATCCGCGCGACAAGCTGGTGATCTTCTCGGACGGGCTCGACGTGGAGAAGATCGAGGCCCTCTACGCGCGATTCAACGGCCGGGTGAAGATCGGCTTCGGCTGGGGGACATTGCTGACCAACGACTTTCGAGGGTTCGTTAAGGACGACGCGCTGGCGCCGTTCAGCCTCGTGTGCAAGGCGATAAGCGCCAACGATGCGCCCACGGTGAAACTCTCGGACAATCCAGCAAAAGCGATGGGCCCGCCCGACGAGATCGCCCGGTACAAGCGAGTTTTCGGTGTCGGCGCGCAGGAGGCGCAACCCGTTCTGGTCTGATCCTCGTCACGGGCGTCGCATGCCGAGCGCCAGCGGGACCACACCGCGCCCGAAGATGTGTGGAGACTCCCGCTTGCGCGCGCTTGGTTTCGGCGTAAAGGCTCCGGGATGGCATCAGCGACCGACCGCCAGCCTCAACCGCGCCCGCGACGGTTCCGTCCCGCTCTCGCGGCGATCGTCGCGACCTGTGCGGTCGCGGGATTTCTCTGGCTGTTGGTTCTGTCGGACTCTCCAACGGTTTCCGATCCCGGGCCTCCCGACGCCGCGGCAGTGGCGGACGCGCGGGCCTTGGCGGAGACCATGCGGGATTTCGTCGTCGCCGAGGCGGCGCAGGGAGTGCTCATCTTCGAGCAGGATCAAGTGGGCGCGGCGCTGGCATCGGCGCGTCGGGTGTTGCCCGGTTTCCTCGGACGCTTCGCGATCGAAGGCGATTTGGCGAAGATGGAGCTGTCGGCGGGCGGTCCGGTCCTGCCCACCGGACACTGGGTCAATCTCAGCCTGGAACTGGCCGCTTCTGAAGACGGGCTCGACGTGGTCTCCGCCAGAATCGGAGACTTGGCTCTGCCCGCAGTTCTGGTGATGCCGGCGGCCCGGTTCGCGCTCGATCGGTATCTTGGCGACGGTCTCGGAAGCGAGGCGCTGGACGCGATCTCGGCGGTGGACCTCGAAGGGTCCGCGATGAAGATGTCGTTCGCCTTTCCCGGTGGCGAGGACACGGGGACTTTTTTCGAGCGGCTCCGCTCGCGTCTTCACGTGATCGCCGGCGGAGAGGATTCCGAGCGCGTGCACACGCATCTGTGGTGGCTGCATGAGACCGAATTCGACGTGGAAGATGGTCTCGTTCCGTTCCTTCGCCATGTCGTCGAGACCGCTGGCCGGCTGTCCGACGGCGATGATCGCGCGGAACTTAGATCCGCGCTCTTCGCGCTGGGGCTCTATTGCGGTGACGCGCTCCTCGGAGAGGCCGCCGGCATCCGGCCCAATCCGCGTTATCTGGAGGAGAATGGCTGCGAATCCGTGACCCTGCGCGATCGCCGGGATTTGCGGAAGCACTTCACGATCTCGGCGGCGCTCTACGCGATGCGCTCTGACGCCGCCATCCTTGGCGTCGGGGAAATCAAGGAGCTCCTGGACAGCGGCTCGGGCGGCAGCGGCTTCAGCCTCGACGACATGGCCGCGAACGCGTCCGGCCTTCGGTTCGCGGCGGAGTTTCTGGGCGCGCCCGCATCCGATTGGCCGGACATGCTGGATCTCATCCGGACCGACGACGACATCCTGCCCCCCCTCGACGGACTGGATGTCGGCATGAGCGCTGCGGAGTTCGAAGCCCGCTACGGCGACATCGACAGCCCGGCCTACGCGGCGGCGCTCGCGAAGATCGAGCGCAGGATCGACGTTCTGCCAATCTATGCGAGGGGTCGCGTCAACTGAGGGGCGACGGCGCATAGCCTTTGTGTTCCGCGGTGCGCTCGTCTAGGACCAGGCGGAACAGTGTGTAGAAGCGGGAGCGGAATGGACGCGATCCGATCAGTGATGGTGCCGATCCACCGCGAGGGATGGCGGTTCGTGGCGATCTTCGCCGTGGTTAGCGCCGTTCTCTTCGCGCTTTGGGAACCGCTCGGCGTGATCGGCTTGGTCCTGACCGCGTGGTGCCTCTATTTCTTCCGGGATCCCGAGCGCCACGTGCCGACACGCGAAGGGCTTGTGGTAAGTCCCGCCGACGGGGTGGTCTCGCTGATCGAGCGTGCCGTTCCGCCGCCGGAACTTGAAATGGGAGACGCGCCCCGCTTGCGGATCTCGGTCTTCCTCAACGTGTTCAACGTGCACGTGAACCGGACGCCGGTTGGAGGCGTGATCGCGAAATCGGTCTACCGGCCGGGCAAGTTCCTCAACGCCTCGCTGGACAAGGCGTCGGAGGAGAACGAGCGCCAGGCGCTCCGGATCGACATGGACGACGGCGAGAGCCTCGCGGTCATTCAGATCGCGGGCCTCGTGGCGCGGCGCATCGTCTGCGAGGCCAAGGAGGGAGCCACTCTGGCGCGGGGCGCGCGCTTCGGTTTGATCCGTTTCGGCAGCCGTTGCGACGTCTATCTGACTGAATCGATGGTTCCGATGGTGGACTTGGGCATGACCTGCGTCGCGGGAGAAACGGTGATCGCCGATGCGGCGACATCGGAGCCAGCCCGCGAGAGCGTGGCGCGCTGAGCATGGCGCTTCCTCCGCGACGAAGGCTGCACGAACTGCCCGTCGTGTCCCTCGTGCCGAGCGCCATCACGGTGCTAGCGCTTCTTGCTGGCTTGACCTCGATCGGGTTCTCCCTCGATGGAAAATGGGGCCTCGCGGTCTTCAGTATCGTGGTCGCCGCGATCTGTGACGGCTTGGACGGCAGCATGGCGCGTCT
>Ga0316197_10003196_pt1 | contig 11660 bp, 6 predicted proteins | sample OudBiesiAoxic_MG_FD_204939 | JGI IMG/M metagenome (GOLD analysis project Ga0316197, IMG submission 204939) | Coastal sediment microbial communities from Oude Bieten Haven, Netherlands - site A oxic | ecosystem: Environmental > Aquatic > Marine > Coastal > Sediment | place: Netherlands...
TCACGCGCCGGTTGAGCTCGGATGTCGCGTCGGGCCAGGGAGTGCCCGCCTACATCGCAGAGGCCAACGATGCGGCGCGCAAGCTTTCGGCCCAGATCGGTGGCACTGCGCACAACAATCTTCTCGAGAGCCTCGGAAACGCTTCGGTCACTGCGCACATCTTGGGCGGCTGCGGGATTGGTTCCGGTCCCGAGGGCGGTGTGATCGACGTCGATCATCAGGTGTTCGGCCATCCCGGGCTCTTCGTCACCGACGCATCTGCGATCCCGGCGAACGTGGGCGTGAACCCTTCTCTGACGATCACTGCCCTCGCAGAGCGCTTCAGCGAGCGCTTTCCTTCGAAAGACAGGGTATAGCCGCCGGCGATCCCGGGGGTGGAGGAGGGCGACTCTTACTCTGGCGCTGCGACCAAGGCGTACTTCGCATCGCTGTTGGTATTGTCGTAGTAGGCAATGTGGGCGTTGCCCGAGACGTCGACTGCGATCGAGGTATAGCGGCCCACGTCCCCCGGGCTATCCAGCGTCTCCGAGGCCCAACCGGTGGTACCGAGCCGGATCGCATACTTCAGGTCTCGGTTGCTCTCGTCATAGAAGCTCACGCGAGCGACGCCGAGGGCGTCGAACGCCAAGGACGAGAACTTACCGACGTTGCCCTCCATCTCCACGGGCTCGGTGATCCAGAAGGTCCCGAGTATCTGAGTGGCGTAGCGCAGATCCTTGTCGGACTCGTCGTAGTAGCTGATGTGCGCTGTGCCCGTCGCGTCTAGGGCGAGCGAGGAGTACTTGCCGACATCACGATCGCCGTTCGCGTCAACCGAGCGAATGGTCCACGGTTCGCTACCCGTGCGGGTCGCGTGCCGAAGGTCGCGGCCCGTCGACGCGTAGTAGCTGATATGCACCGTGCCTCCGGCTCCCACCGCAACAGAGGTGTACTGGCCGACGTCGTCACCGTCATCACCGTCGACCGTCTCGACTGCCCACGCCCCCCCGGTCGTGCGCGTCGCGTACATCAGGTCCTTGTTCGCCATGTCGTAGTAGCTGATGTGCGGAACGCCGGACGGATCCAACGCCAAAGAGGCGTGCTGTCCGACGTCGCCGGCTCCGTCGACGACTTCGACCGCCCAAATGCCATTGCTCTGTCGCGTGGCGAGCATCAGATCGTCGTCGCTCTCATCGTAGTAGGCGATGTAGATGACGCCCGCGCCGTCGGCGGCGATCGAGGCGTACTTGCCAACGTCGCTTGGTCCGTCGGGCGACTCCGAGAGCCACGACGCGTCAGCTTGCTGGCTCGAAAGGATCAGATCTCGCCCGCTGCTCGCATAGTGCGCGATCTGGGCGAAGCCCTCCGCATCGAGTGCAAGCGAGGCGTACTCGCCCCTCGTGCCTTGCGGATCGGCGACCTGAATATGCACGCGCGCGCAGGTTCGATCGTAGAGCACTAGGCCCGGCGGGCAGCTCGTGGGGCAGCACATCTGCTCACAGCGTTCGTAGTCGTCCGTGCACTCGAAGCCGCACACACCGAGATCGCAGACTGCCACCGAGTTGGGCGGCGCCTCGCATGGAGTGCACAGGTCCCCACACGAAGCGACGTCGAAATCTGACACACAAGCGTTTCCGCACGGGTGAAAGTCCGGTGCGCATGCGCAGTCGTGGTTGTCGACATCACACACTTCATTGGGGTTGGTGCACTGGACGTCCTGGTCACAGCCACGCAGACAATCGCCCGAGGTGTCGTCACAATAGGTAAACCCGCTGCAGCCCACGTCGTTCGTTCGGCAGTCCCCAGGGTCGACGCAGAATCCGGACGCGCAGGAGAAGCCGTCCGCACATACCGTCGTACAGCCGCCGCAGAACGATGGGTCATCTTGCGTGTTGACGCAGCCCACCTCGCAGAGCTCGAAGCCGAGCCCACAAACACACTCGTGGATCTCCGCGTCGCAGACTTGATTGTCGCCTTCACACTGCGCGGTTTCGATGCAGCCGACCAAGCACTGGCCGGTGCTCTCTTCGCAATAGGTGAAGCCGCTGCAGTCTGTCCCATCGATTCGACAGTCCCCTGGGTCGCGGCAGGTGCCGGATTCGCAGACCGATCCGCTTGGGCACTCGGTTTCGCAGTCGCCGCAGTAGCGCGGGTCGGCGTCCGTGTTGACACAATCGAGTCCGCAAAGCGTCAGCGGCTCGCCGCAGTTGATGCCTCCGCCGTCGGGCGTGCCGGCATCCGGTTCGATCCCGCCGTCATCCGGAGGAACGCCCCCATCCGGGATGCCCGCGTCCGGGGTTGCGATCCCCGCATCTGGCGGGAGGGCGCTGGGGTTGTCGATGGCTTCTAGATCTTCGGGGGGGATCGTCTCTTCGACGCAGGATGGTGTCGCGCAAGAAGTCGTCCCAGGACAACCACAACTCTCGCCGCTGCCGCACGCCACGCCCTCGCAGGCGCGGTAGAGCGCCATACGCACGAGGCGGGACTCCCCGCGGACGAAGCCGGTCTTCACCCGACGCGAGACGATTGCTCCGTCGCTGCCCGGCGCAAGGGCCTCGAGCTCGATGATGATCTCTCTATCGAGGTCGGCCTCGTCAGCCAAAATGCCGAAAGTTGCCGGGAGAGCGTAGGCCCCGGGCTCGCCGTCTTGCGTGCCGGCGAGGGCAAACACGTTGCTCCAGGTTTCCACCTCTTCTTCGCTCGCGGCCGGCCCCATGACCTTCGAAACACGAGCCTCGATTCGGTCCACTTCGCTGGGCACCAGGTAGTCGGTGTCCATGAGGACCACGACCTGCGTCGATGCGCCTTCGGAGCAGCCCGCTCCTAAGAGCGCCGCACAAACGACGAAGAGTGCCGATCTAAGCTTGAAGGAGGGCAAGACTACAAAGGATAGCCCTTCAGCGGAGCGCAGCAAATCGGCGCAAATCGAGGCATGGCACGGCCCATGTCGGCTTTCCCTTGTCCAAGCGGCCCAGATCTCACACTCTCTTGTATTGCTCGAATGGCCGATCTAGACCCCCGCACGCCGAAATACACCCTGGTTGGCGGCAAGTACCGCTTGGGTCCCGTCATCGGAGCGGGTGGCGTGGCGACCGTCTACCGCGCGACGCACATCTGGACGGAGCGGGAGGTCGCGGTGAAGATTCTCGACCCGACGCTTCCGCACTTTGATCGGCTGCGTGAAGGTTTCTTGAGGGAGGCGCGTGCGACGGTCCAACTCGACCATCCCAATGTGGTCGATGTTCTCGACATGGGCGAGGATGGCTGGGAAATAGCCTTCTTGGTCATGGAGCTCTTGGAGGGGCCCACTCTTCGGGATGTGCTCCTCGAGCATGGTCACCTGGACCCGGAAGAGACGCTGGCGGTCCTGCTACCTCTGGTCGACGCGCTCGAGAAGGCCCACGAGCTCGGGATCGTGCATCGTGACTTCAAACCCGAGAACATCATGTTGACCCCGGACGCTTACGGCGCGGCCACACCGAAGTTGCTGGACTTTGGCGTCGCGGAGATTCTGCAAGACGCGCGCGCACGACAGGCCAACGGCCAGAGTGACGTCATCATGGGCACACCTCAATACATGGCCCCAGAGCAGGCTCGCAATCAAAGCGCCCTCGTAGGGCCGCACACCGACGTATGGGGGGTGGGCGTCGTCTTGTACGAGTGCCTAACGGGATGCTCGCCGTTCGACGGCGAAAGTGCCACGGAGATCCTTCAAGCGGTCTGCGACTCCGCGATCGACTTCGACGCCGCGCCGGAGGCCTTCATCCCCGTACTTCGGGACGCGTTGAATCGATCGCCGCAGGAGCGGATCAGCTCTCTGTCGGTCCTCAAGGAGCGCCTCGAGCAGATGGGCTTCACGACGGCGTCCGCACCGCCACCCGCGCGAGCGATGGCGTCCTGGCCACCTCCAGGCACGAATGCTGGTGTCGCACAGCCGACATTGAGTGGGTTGGGGCCCCAGCAGTTGTTCTTGCCCACGCCAGCCAGCACCCGTGTCGACACGGAGGAGGTGCAAGTCCCCTTCAGGTCCAACCGAAGGGTAGGGATCGCGGGGCTTGCCTTGACTGTTGCAGTGGCGCTGGCGGCCTGGTGGACGGTGGGTCAACCCATCGAACCAATTCCGGTGCGAACCGAACTCCCCGTGCGTTGGCCCGACCCGGAGCCGCCACCGCGGAGGGTCCCGTCGATGCGAGAAGCCGCGGTAGAGCCGGCTGCGGAGCTCCCGGCAGAGGCTGCTGCGGAGCCGGCTGCGGAGCCCGCGGCAGAGACTGCTGCGGAGCCGGCTGCGGAGCTCGCGGCCGAGGCTGCTGCGGAGCCCAAAGCTGAACCCACCGCGGAGCCCGCGGCCGAGGCTGCTGCGGAGCCCAAAGCTGAAGCCGCTGCGGAGCTTGCGGCGGCGCCTGCGGTAGAGCCGGCTGCGGAGCTTGCGGCGACGCCTGCGGTAGAGCCGGCCGCAGAGCCCAAAGCTGAACCCGCTGCGCAAACGGCGACCGTGGAGGAGGCTGCGCTGCCCAAGAAGAGCAAGCCGCCCGCAAGCAATGCCCGCCGACGACGGCCGGCGCCGAGCCGCCCCGCAACTCCACGACAGCGTGACTCACCGAACAAACAACCCCCTGATCTGGTGACCGAATGGTAAAGCTAATGTATCTGACTCTGGTCTTGGCGATCACCTTGGGCGTGGACGCGGGGCCCTTGTGCTCGACGGCGGGAGCGCAAGCGGCTGCCGTGCAAGATGTCGGGGCGTCCGAAGAGCGAGCGCGCCGGCTCTTCGAAGAAGGCCTGTCACTGTCGCAGTCTGCACGCTGGGCCGAGGCTCTATCCGCGTTTCGCCGCTCGGCGGAATTGGTGCCCCGCGGTAGTACGTCCTACAACATTGCCAACGCTCTCTATCGTTTGGGCCGACCGGCAGACGCGTTGTTGGAGCTGGATCGTCATGCTGCCATGCCTGAAGTGCAGGCCGACGAGGCAGCGATGGAGCGCGAAGCCGTGTTGCGCACACTGCTCTTCGAATGGGTCGCGGAAGTGCGCCTCACGGTGACGCCGGCAGACGCGATGGTCTTCGTCGACGGCGGGGTTTCGTCGCTCAGCGGCGCGGAGCGTCTTCTTCGCTTGAACCCGGGCACCCATTCCATCCGTATTGTCCATGAGGGTTACTTGAGCTCGCTGCGAGAGATCCGAGTCGAGCGGGGAAGCCGCGAATCTTACGCAATCGTGCTCGAGCCGGTGACACCGCAGCCGATGGAGTCGCTGAAGGTCATACCTGCTGGCCGCACAGTCACCGAATCGGCTTCGGACGATCGCAAGCCGTTCGTGAAGCGTCCGGGGTTCTGGGTCATGATCGGCGCGATTGTAGTCGTCGGCGTAGGCACCGGTGTCGCTGTGGCGCTGACCCGCAAAGACGACGCGCCTGAGTGCGGGACCACGGGTAGCTGCGCGACGACGCAGGGGCTCAGAGTGGCGTCGTTCTGAGGGCGACAGCGATCCCGGCCACTTCCGAGCCGCTGCCTTCGAACGTTCCGTCGTCGGTCACGACCGTCACGTTCACGGTCCGATCAGGGCGCGCGCGGTCGCCCTCTTCGGCTTCGATGCGCACCAGGACCTCGTCGCCTGTCTGCTCCGCGACGTACGTGGTCAGCAGGTAGTCACCTTCCTCGTATTCGTAGCCTTCGCCAGCATCCTCGTAGAGAACGCCCTGCGCCCGGCCGTCGGCATCCAAGGAAACGATGAGGGTCAGCGGCTCCAGCAGCGCTTCGGTGGTGCTCTGGACGATACGGCCCGCCGCAATGATCGCGCCGCCACGGAGCTTGAGGACAGGTAGTGCCGGAGTCGCGGCCGGGTCTTCACCAACCAATGTGAAGTTTCGCCAGATTCCGGATGGAAGGTTGAATTCGTGCGAGTCGCCCTCCGTGAGCACCGGAACTACGAGCAGGTCGGCACCGAGCAAGAACGCGTGGTCCTCCGCCCGGAGCGCGGCGTTCGCGGGCTCCGCAAAGAAGACTGGCCGCCAAACCGGAAGACCATTGAGCGACGACGCACGGAACAGGGTATAGATGTAGGGCAGCAATCGATAGCGGCGCTCGATGGCGGCTTTCGAGATCGCCTCGACCTCGGGCCCGAACGACCAGGGCTCCTGGTCCGCCGAGAGCTGGACCGTATGCGAGCGGCTGAACGGGAAGAGGGCTCCAACACCGATCCAGTGCGCGTAGAGCTCGGGTGTCGGTGTCTTGAAGAAGCCACCGATGTCCGGTCCGGCGAACGGCTGCCCCGACAGGCCCATGTTGAGTGTCATGCTCACCGACCAATAGAGATGATCCCAGGTCGCCGAGTTGTCGCCGGTCCACATCGCGGCGTAGCGCTGCCCGCCGACGTAGTTGGAGCGCGACAGCAAGAAGGGCCGTCTCTCGGGACGCGCTAGCTTCATGCCTTCATGCGTCGCCTGCGACATCAGCATGCCGTAGCCGTTGTGGTAGCGTGCGTGGGTATCGGGGGGCAGCTCGTCCCCTCCGACGTGAAGCAAGTCCTCGGGGAACGCTGTGCCCTGAGGAAACACGATCGAAGGCTCGTTGAAGTCGATCCAGATCCCATCGATGCCGTTGTCGAGGAACTCTGGGATGTAGCTCTGCCACCAAGCTCGGGTGTCGGGATTCGTGTAGTCCGGCCAAACCGAGTTGCCGAGCGGCCAACTTCGACCCGTGAAGAGCTTGCCGTCGGGCCGTCGGAGGAAGTGATCTCCTTCGAGGCCCTCATCGTACACGAAGTACCCCGTCTTCTGCTGCACCGCCGGGTCGAGAATCCAAACCGACTTGAATCCGCGATCGTGGAGGTAGTCGTTTAGACCGGGGGGATCCGGAAACTTGTCGGCACTGAAGGTGAAGATCCGAAACTCATCCATGTAGTCGATGTCAATCCAGATCACGTCGCAGGGGATCGAGCGCGCGCGGAATTCATCCGCGATCTCTTTGACGCGGTCGTCGGGGGCGTACGTCCAACGCGCCTGCTGGTAGCCAAGCGCCCACAGAGGCGGAAGCTCGAGCGTTCCCGTTAGCTCGGCAAGCTTGATGAGAACTTCCTGTGGCGTCTCCCCCTCGATGACGATGACCGGGAAGGGGGCTCGAGCCGTGAACTTGATTCCGTTGCGAAGGTCGATCTCGGTCCGGTATGTGGTGTCGGCGAACGCACCGAAGGAAGAGCCGTCGGCGCGCGTTCCGAGCACCCACGGGTGCGCCTGGAAGAGACGTGGCGTTTCGTCGTCGTACTCGCCCGGTGAGGTGCCGGGTTCAGCGTCTGGGTTCCAGGGCTGTTCGCCCCATGTCTCGGTGACGAAACCGCTTCGTTCGAGTGGCCCCGCGATTTCGCCCGTGCCGTAGAGAGTGGTGCCCTCGTCGATCGGAATCGCCGCGCGGTAACTCTCGCCATCGATGGACAGCACCGGCCGGGTAGGCCAGTCGGCGGGCACTCCATCGGTCGGCGGCATCGGCTCGAGCAGGGCCAACGATGCGGGGATGTCCTCGCAGGCGACTTCGGAGGGGCTGAATCGGGCCACACCTTCGCTGATCAGGCCCTCGCCCGAAGGACATGAGCTCGTTTGCTCGGAGGAGGTGCAGGCCGCGAGGAGCAGGAGCCCGATGAGCGCGGCAAAGCATGCGCGACTGAAAAGCATGCGCGAAGCATGCCTAAGCCGCGCGTCGCGCGCCAGCGCAAAGGCTCGTGGATTTGCGAACGCGGGTCAGGGCGTGACGATGTTGAACGTCCCGCTTGGCTTGTCGAACAGACGAAAGAAGCTGACGAGGTCGAGGCGGCTGCCTTCGATCTCGAGGTCGTCGCCGAAGAGCGTGTCCTTGAGTCCCGCTCGGCCGGCAATCATCTGAAGAAAGAGGCCCTTCGTGATTCTGAGGGTCACGTTCGCGTCCGGGTGCGGGTCGCGGGTATAGTGCCGCAGGACGGAGTTCTGGAGCTCGAGAACGTACGATGTGCCGATGTCAGAGAAGACGAGGTTCACAATCATCTCTTTCCCTTCAGCCTTCTCGGGATTGAGACGCGTCGCCATGGCGTCGAGGAATCGCTCGATGGGTGCGTGTTTCAGCATGTCGATCGCCGAAGCCAGATCGACGCCAACCTCGGGTCCACCGTGACGAAGCTCGAAGGCGCCGGTGAGATAGGAATCGCGCCAAGGCCCCGACTCCGCTTGGTAGCCGAGCTGGTCATACACCTCGGCCAGGAGGTCCTTCGCTTCTTGCTTGTCCGGGTCGGCAAAAACTAGGTGATTCAAGACTTCGGCAGCCCATCGGTAGTCGCCTTGGTCGTAGGCCGACTCTGCGTTCTGCATCAGATTGGCGGCGCCTCCTGCGAGCTCGACGTATTTCGCCCCGGCTTCGGCTGGCGGAAGCGGGTTCAGGTTCGCGGGGTTTCCGTCGTACCAGCCAAAGTAGCGCTGATACACCGCCTTTGCGTTGTGACTGAGGGTCCCGTAGTAGCCGCGGTTTGGAAAGGACTCACGAAGCCGCTTTGGCAGCCGGAGTTGCTCGGCGATCTCGCGGGGTGTCAGGCCCACGAGCGCGAGGCGCATCGTCTGGTCGTGGATGTACTTGTACATGTCACGCTGCTTTTCCAGGAAGTCGATGATTCGGTCGTTGCCCCAGATCGGCCAGTGGTGGCTGCCGAAATAGACCTCGGCCTCGCCGAAGATCTGGATGATCTCGTCGATGTAGCCCGACCACTTGAGGGCATCACGTACCTTTGCGCCGCGTAGCGTGTACAGGTTGTGCATGTTGTGCGAGACGACCTCGGCACCGCAGAAGGTCTTCTGGTCGGGCAGGTAGAACGTGAGCTCTGCGGGCGCCTCCGATCCTGGCGCGCTCTGAAAGATCAGCTTCACGCCGTCGATGGTCATCTCGGTGGGTGTCTTCCGAATGACGGTCGTGGGCGGAAGAATACCGATCGTTCCAAAGGCCGGGCCCTTGCCGAGCCCCGACCCAACGTGGCCACGCTCTCCTCGCGGAAGATTCTTGCCGTACATGAAGATCGAGCGCCTCCCCATGGTCACCCCCGCCAGGATGTTCTCGCTCGTCGCCTCTTCGAGAAAATGCTCGGGCGCGATGATGGGGACTTTTCGTTCGTCGGCCTCATCGGCCGACATGATCCCGAGCACGCCGCCGAAGTGATCGACGTGACTGTGCGTGAAAATGATGGCTGAAATGGGCTTGTCCCCGAGGTGCTTGCGCGCGAACGCCATCGCCGCGCGCGCCGTCTCTTCAGCCGTCAGCGGGTCGACCACGATCCATCCCGTTTGTCCGTCGATGAGCGTCATGTTCGCGAGATCGAAGCCCCGAAGCTGATGGATGCCCTCGGTCACCTTGAAGAGGCCGTGGATGTTGTTGAGCTGCGCCTGCCGCCAAAGGCTCGGATTCACGCTTCCAGGCGGCGTTCCGTCCATGAATCGGTACGCCGTCATGTCCCAAACCGGCGTGCCGTCCTCGAGGTCCACGCGGAGATCGGGATCGCTCGCGACTAGGCCACGCCTGGCGTCCTCGAAATCCTGTTGGTCTGATAGGGGCAGCGCTGCTGCGACTGCGGCGTTGTTGGAGGCCGTCTGTGCGGTGGCGGCGCTGTTTCCAGCCAAGTCGGGCGCAGAGTCCCCCGGATCGAAAACAGGCGGCGCCGTCTTTTCGGTGCACGCGCTCGGCACCAAGGCGCACAAGAGCGCGATCCCAATCGGACGATGCATAGACTTGCCCTCCAAAGTAGGGCGAGCCTACGGGATGGCGCCTAGGAATGGAACCGTCAGGGGCTCGGTTCTCGGATCAAATAGGCGCCGACATCGTCGCCGAGAATCTCCCATCGGTTCGAGTCACGGCTTCGATTCGGGCCAAACGAGTAGATGAAGACCGAGTGTCGCCCGTTTTCCCGATCGCAGCGGTCGCGAATCCAGTATGGAGAGCTCCAGGGGTCGATGAAGAACTCGGTGCGCGCCTCACGCGGCTCCTCCTCGGCGAGGCTCGCGAACTTCCCGGTCGCGAGCGGCCGGATATACTTCTTCTTCTCCACAAACGTATAGAGCCGCTTGTGGAGCCCGCACTTGGTCACGGTGGCACGGTTCTTCGCTTTCGCGAGGGCGATCAAGTCGTCTTTGAGGGCTTCGGTTTCGGCGCGCGCTTGAACGAGATCGCTGGGATCGTCGCTCTGCCGGTTCTGTGACCAATAAGCGGTGCCGAATCCGAGCATCACGACGAACATGGGAAGGACCACAGCGCGCGATACCTTGGTTGGGCTGCGCTCCGGCGCAAAGTGCGCGGCGTTCGCCATCGCGGCGAAGAGGAACGCGAAGCCGAGCGCGCACTCCACAATTTCACCGGTGAACTTCCACGGGTATTGAAGGTGGATCCAGAACACGGCCAACATCGATGGCATGAGCTCGACAGGCGGCGGCTCGATGGCGAGCCGATCGAACCAACGCCGGAGCAAAGGGACGCGCGCGAGGAGCGGCAACAGAACCCCGTAGCCGAGCACGACTCCGCGAAAGCCCCACATTCGAAGCTCTCGGCTTGCGATGTTGTGAAGGTTCAACTCTTGCTGATAGTTCTCCGCAAGGAAGTACTCGGGGGGCAGGTGCCCGAACACGCGTTGCCCCCACGAAATCTCTTCCATGGCGACCAGCGCGCAGAACAGCCCGACCCCTGCGAGGAACCACGGGACGGATCCAGTCGTCTGTCGTTGCCGCCGTGCTGCGAAGGCAAACACGATGCCCGCGATGAAGAAGCCATAGAACGACGCCCACTCGAGCGCTTGGTCTTCCTGAGCGCTCGCGTAGTAGACACTCGGATGCGCCGACTGGAGCCACCAGGAGCAACCCAGGAAGCCCAGAAGAAGTAGATTGGCGAGGACCGCGAGCTGCCTGGACACAGTCGAGAACTATACCGTGCTTTGCAGCTAGGCTCGACATGGGGACCGGTGCCGTGGTTTCCTTCGGCCCTCCGGGATCATCCATGCAATCGCACTTCTACAACCAGCACGTCGAACTCGACCCTTTTCTCGTGGAGGCCGAGGCGCGCTCGCTGGTCCAGCTTTGCGAGGACTTCGGCACGTATGGAATGTACTCCGAAGAAGGGCTCAACGAGGGCATTGGGGAGGGGCTGCCGCACCGGTTCGACGCGGCGTTCAACTTTCTTCGCACTGGGGGCCGCCTGGGGATGCGCGACACCGATCTCACCACCCTGGTCGCGCGCACCAACTACTTCCGGGAGACCTATGCATATGGCGATGATGTGTACGCCCCGGGCATCGAGGTTCTCTATCGAAACGAGCGGCTCGTCGACGCGGCCAAGCGGATCTTCGACCGGCCAATCGTCGAGCCGGCAATCGTTTACGCGAACATCTTGCTTCCAGGCCAGGAGCTTGCCGTCCACACCGATGTGCCTGAGTTTCGCGGACTGAATCGCAAACTTCATCCCGAGTGGCTCATCGTCGTGGCGCACCACTCGGGTCTGTTCGATCGCTATCGGATGCCGATCGCGACGTCGGTTTCCTGGTATCAAGACACAAAGGGCGGCGAGTTCGCGTTCTATCCCGACGGAGCTGAGGAGCCGGCACGCGCGTACGATGTGCATTTCAACACGGCGCTGGTGATGGACACCGACAGCGTGTTCCACGGTGTCGATCGAGTAGAGGAGATCGGCCGCCCCATG
>Ga0316197_10003198_pt1 | contig 11657 bp, 9 predicted proteins | sample OudBiesiAoxic_MG_FD_204939 | JGI IMG/M metagenome (GOLD analysis project Ga0316197, IMG submission 204939) | Coastal sediment microbial communities from Oude Bieten Haven, Netherlands - site A oxic | ecosystem: Environmental > Aquatic > Marine > Coastal > Sediment | place: Netherlands...
TCGACTTGTTCTGATGCAGGGCAAAGCCGTCAAGGCGAACAAGCTGCGGATCGGGTTCTTTGCCCAACATCAGGTCGAAGAGCTGCATGTCAATGAAACACCGTTGCAGCATATGATCTCGGCCCGACCAGGTGTGTTGCACTCAAAACTGCGCGCGCAGCTTGCCGGCTTTGGGCTGGGACCGGAACAAGCGGAAACCGAAGTCGGTCGTTTGTCAGGCGGTCAAAAAGCACGGCTTTCACTGTTGCTGGCCACGCTGGATGCACCGCACCTTCTGATCCTCGACGAGCCGACGAACCACCTTGATATCGAAAGCCGCGAGGCTCTGGTCGAAGCGCTTTCTGCTTACTCTGGCGCGGTCATCCTTGTCAGCCACGACATGCACCTTTTGTCGATGGTCGCGGACAGGCTTTGGCTGGTTTCGGACGGTACTGTCATGCCCTATGAAGACGATCTGGAAGCCTATCGCAAAATGTTGTTGACGCCCGTCAAACCGGTCAGCAAATCTGCCAAAAAGCAGGTTGATGCGCCAAAGGCAAAGACGCTATCGCGCGATGAAATGCTTGCTCTGCGTGCCGACGTGCGGAAATCCGAGGCGCGGGTCGAAAAGCTGAATGAAATGCGGGACAAGCTTGCGAATAAGCTTGCAGACCCCGAGCTTTATGAAGACGCCAAACACGGTGAGCTTGCTGTTTGGAACAAGAAATACGCCGAAGTTATGGACGCGCTGGAGCGTGCCGAAGGTCTTTGGATGAACGCCTTGGAAAAGCTGGAAAAATCAAGCGCAACCTAAAGCTTCAGGCCTTTAAAATGCGGGTGTGTGGCGTTGCGGGACATCACAAAATGACACGTATCGCCCCCCATCGCACAGCATGAGACCTCTTGGCAGTAGTAGGGTTTTCCAAGCACGCTGGTGAACAGCCGCTCAAAAACCGCACTGTGCCAGTGGCACGGATGTTGTGGATGTGCGTCGACGTCAGCAAGCGGATTGTCGCGAAGCAGGAAGTGAATACTGCCATCCTCGCGATTGGTCCGCAACGCACCCGATCCGCAGAACGTCCATGCGTGGTTTTCAATTGCCTTGGTCAGCATGCGTTCTGCCATATGCGCGGGCATCATGCGCAGCGCGATACGCACGACGCGCGGAATGCGGTTTTTTCGGATGTAGTCGGCCGTGGCCAGCCCTGCCCGCTCTGACACCGCTTGTGCACGGTCGGGAAACAGCTGCCAGAGTGTGTGATGCACACGTCCCACCACTTGTTCAGAAATCATCCGGTCACCGGTTGGCATCGGCACGCGGCACAGGTCCAGCATTTGTGCCATCACCCCTTCACCAAGAATTTCGTTAACTGGTGCTTTCAGCTGCAAAATGGCGTTCGGCCCGATCAGAGCTTCGGTATCAGAGGCAAAACTGTGCGATCCGTCAGGCATCCTCCTGCTCCAATTGTTGATCGCCACCGCCACAGGCTTTTATCGCTGCGCCGTTGGGCATCTTGAAATCCTGCGACCGTTCGATGGCGCGTTCTTTGCCTTGCTTGCGGATCGCTTCGCGTCGTTCGGCGGCGCGTGCCGCTCGGTCGGCGGCGGCTTCCCAATCCTCAAGCTGTGCTTCGGCCAGTTGCCGCGTTTCGTCGAAATCGAAATCCACCGAGTTCTTTGTCTGTGGGCCCCAATATCCCGCTTTGCCCAGATCATAAAACGTGCGACTGACGCCTGCCTTGAGGAATGCTTTGAGACAGCCCAGCAAGTATCGCCTCCGATACCCGGTACCCCGCCATGGATAGTGGAACAGCGCCTTGCGCATATAGAAACGGCGGTAGTTTTTCATCACACCGTCAAGCAGTTCACCGCGCGTCAACGCTTCGGGCTTCATGATAGGCGTAACGAAGTTATATTTTGAGAAATCAAAGATTTCTACCTGATCCTTCAACTCCTGAAAAAGCGGTGTAAACGGCCATGGCGTATACATCGACCAGTTCGCCAGATCAGGTTGCCAGTCCCATGCCATCTGGAATGTTTCTTCCAACGTCTCTTCGGTCTCGTTGTCGAGCCCAACAATGAACTGCGCCTCGGTGAAAATATCCGCTTCCTTGAGCAGCCGGATCGCTTCTTTGTTTTCTTCCACCTTGGTTTCTTTATTGAACAGATCAAGCTTGAGCTGTGCCGCGGCTTCCGTCCCAAGGCTGACATGCACCAATCCGGCCTTGCGGTAGAACTTGAGCAAATCTTTGTCGCGGTAGATATCCGTGACGCGGGTGTTGATCCCCCACTGCACTTTGTCGGGCAATCCGCGTTTGATCAGCTCTTCGCAGAACTGAATGAATTTCTTGCGGTTGATCGTGGGTTCTTCGTCGGCAAGGATGAAAAAGCCCACATCATGTTCGTTCACCAGTTTTTCGATCTCATCCACGACTTTCAGCGGGTCGCGCACACGGTAGTCACGCCAGAACTTCCACTGAGAACAGAACGAACAGGTAAAGGGACAGCCGCGCGCCATATTCGGGATCGCAACTTTTTTATTGAGCGGGATATAAATGTATTTGTCCCACTCCAGCAGCGACCAGTCGGGATCAATGCTATCAAGGTCCTTGACCGTCGATGCGGCCTGCGTGGCGACAATCTTGTCGCCGTCACTATAGGCCAGCCCCTTGATCGCATGCCGGTCCGCGGGCCAGCGTTCTTCCGCTATTGCGTTCATCAATTCAACGATGATCTCTTCGCCTTCTCCGCGCACGATCACGTCAATCCAGGGCGCTTCGGAAAGAACTTGCTTGTACATAAACGTTGCATGCACCCCACCCAGCACACGCACGGCATCAGGTGCGACTTCTTTGGCGATTTCCAACGCTCTTTCAGCAACATAGATGGATGGTGTGATGGCTGTGCAGCCCACAACGTCGGGTTTAAGATCACGCAGTTTTTCGGCCAGCGTCTGATCTTCCAGATCGTTGGTCATGGCATCAATGAAATGCACATCGTCGTATCCTGCACGCTTGAGCGAGCCTGCAAGATACGCCACCCATGCAGGCGGCCAGTTGCCAGCGATTTCCGCCCCGCCAGAGTGATAATTCGGATGAATAAACACGATACGCATGATGACCCCATCTGTTGTGTATCAAATTATTTACACACGATGTGTCAACTTACATTGACATACATCAAAGTGGCTTGACCACCGCGAGTTCGGGTTTGCCTTCTCCAGCGGGCTGGCCTAAGGCTCGACCGTGCCCCTATCAGAGAACGCGCAATGGCCATCGACACCGCTTTTCTAATCACTGCCTTCGTCACGATGTTTGTTGTGATCGATCCGATCGGGCTGGCCCCATTGTTTGTAGCACTCACGCAAGGCAAATCCGACAGCGCGCGGCGACGGATTGCTCTGCGTGCGACAGGTATTGCGGTGATCATCCTGCTGGCTTTTGCGGCATTTGGCGAAGCTTTGCTAAGCTTTATCGGGATTTCCATGCCGGCCTTCCGTGTGGCCGGCGGCGTTCTGCTTTTCCTGACCGCCCTTGATATGCTGTTCGAGCGGCGCACAAAACGCCGCGAAGACCAATCGGAAGAAGACGAAACCGATGATCCTTCTGTCTTTCCGCTTGCTATACCGTTAATTGCAGGACCCGGCGCCATTGCCTCCGTGATCCTTCTGATGGGCCAACGCCCCGGCATTGAAGGGGCTGTGATGGTGTTGGGTGCAACCGGATTCGTCATGGTTTTAGTTGTGGCACTGTTCATGGTGTCCGGCCCGCTGGAACGCGCGCTTGGCAAGACAGGTGTTACCGTTGTGACCCGATTGCTGGGCATGTTGCTTGCCGCGCTATCGGTTCAGTTCGTCCTAGATGGTCTTGCCGCCTTCGGCTTTGGGCCCGGCGCAGGCTGACATTTGCATCTTTCACACTATATCTTTGAATAGGTGAAAAAGGGGCGCGGCAATGGATAGTTTTGAAACAGGTCGGCTTATTTATCTGGTTTTACTGGGTTTGATGGTGATCGGTTGGTTCATCACCCAAGGAAAAACAAACTGGAACAAGGCGCTGCAACAGGCGGCGGCCTGGGCTTTGATATTCGGCGGTGCGATTGCCACCTACGGGCTCTGGGGTGATATCGCCCAAACAGTCAGGCCACAGCAGGTCGTCTTTGCCGAAGACAGCCGGATCGTGGTGCCGCGCAGCCCGAATGGGCACTACTACATTAACGCTGACGTAAACGGCACTATGGTATCGTTTGTTCTGGATACAGGTGCAACGTCCGTTGTTCTGACCAAAGAAGATGCCGTGCAGGCTGGATTGAACGTCGAAGATCTGAATTACTACAGTCGCGCCATGACAGCGAACGGCGAAGTCCGCACTGCCCCCGTGCGGCTGGACAATATTACCTTGGGCACAGTGACCGACACTAACGTACCAGCAGTTGTGAACGAAGGCGAAATGTCGAATTCGTTGATGGGCATGACATACCTGCAGCGCTGGGGCAAAATCCAGATCGCGAATAACGAACTCACACTCATCCGATAAACGCAGCCCCCGCTATCGCACTACGTCTGCGCTTTTTTCTCCCAAGCGCCGCTTTCTTCGGACCAATACTCTGCGATCAGACCGGCTGTTTTGATCTTCTGCCACTGCTCACGGGCTTTTGACAGCGCGTCTTCTGCATTGCCGTCAAAAAGAACACAGGTCCGTTCCAGCGTTTCCACTTCTTCTTCTGATACCTCTGCGCCGTCGATCAAGATCACGCATGTCGCAGCGTTCGTCAAATCGGTCGAGCAGGTCAAGAGGATGGGCTGCATCGCGTCATGCGCCCCGCCCGCGATCCCATGCGGTACAAAACTATCTTCGGGGCCCAGCCACAGCTTTTCGTCCAGCCAGTTCAAACGCTCCTGCGATGTGCCCCGTACGACCACCCGCCAGCCTGCTTGCCGCGCCTTGCCCAAAATCATCCCCAGCGTGTCTTCGACAGGGCGTCGGGTCAGGTGATAGAACATCGCTTTGCCCAAAGCGTGTTACTCCTTCTCGAACGTATCCGCTACAAGCCGGTCAAGCGTACGCACACCCCAACCGGTGGCTCCTTTTGGCGCCAGCGCTGTATCGGATTTGATAGAGGCCACACCCGCGATATCGAGGTGAATCCAAGGCACGTCTTTTTTGACGAAACGCTGGAGGAACTGGGCCGCGGTCACAGATCCCGCCGGCCGCCCCCCGATATTCTTCATGTCCGCAATCGGTGACTTGAGCATGTCGTCATAGGCCTGCCCAAGCGGCATGCGCCATGCACCTTCACCCTCTGCTTCAGCAGCCTTGAGGAAGGACCGGCACAGATCATCGTCATTTGAAAACACACCTGCATTTTCGTGGCCCAGACCGATGATAATTGCCCCGGTCAGCGTGGCAAGATCGATCATTGCTGCGGGCTCGAACCGTTCTTGCGTGTACCACATCGCATCGCAAAGCACCAAACGCCCCTCGGCGTCTGTATTCAGGATTTCAACCGTGTCGCCCTTCATCGACGTGACCACATCGCCCGGGCGGATCGCTGTGCCCGAAGGCATGTTTTCAACCAAACCGACAATACCCACGACATTCGCCTTGGCCTTGCGCAAAGCCAGCGCGCGCATCACGCCCGCAACGGTGCCCGCGCCGCCCATATCCATTGTCATGTCTTCCATGCCAGCTGCTGGTTTAAGGCTGATGCCGCCAGTGTCAAAAACCACGCCCTTGCCGACCAATGCCAGCGGCGCCTGCCCGGCAGCGCCGCCATTCCACTCCATGATGACAACTTTCGACGGGCTTTCAGACCCTTGCCCGACGGCAAGCAAGGTTCGCATGCCAAGTTTGGCCAATTGCTCTTCTTCGAGAACCTCGACTTTCAGGCCGATGCTTTCCATCGCGACAAGGCGATCCGCAAATGTGGTTGTGGTCAGAATGTTCGCAGGCTCATTCACCAAATCGCGTGTAAAGAATGTACCTTCCGCAACGGCCAGCCGCGGGGCCGCCATCTCAGACACCTCATCAGGAGCATTGCACATCGCCGTGATCGCACCCTCATGCGCATCAGAGCCTGTTTTGTGGTCCTTGAAGTCATAATCCCGCAGCACAACGCCCATCGTGATATCTGCGGCCCATTTCGAATTGCCAAGTGCCAGCAAGATATCAGCCTTACCACGCTGTTTGCCGATGATAGCGCCTGCCGATCTGGCCTTGTGCACATCCGTGCGGCGCGGGACGCACATGACATCAACAGCTTCCGCTTGCATGCCCGAAGGATAGGCCAGTGTGAATACGGTACCGGGTTTCAATCCTGCCTCAACCTTCGCCTCTACGGCCCGCTTCAAAGCCCCTTTGGTCAGGCGGTTGATCCGTCTGCCGGACACATCAAGCTGCCCCTCGTCGCCGATCACAATCGCGACCCGTCCGGGTTGGTCCGCGATACGTTCGATGTCGGTTTCAACAAAAGAGACGGGGGTGGGCGTTGTCATAGCAGGAACCTTCTTAAGATTGCAGTCTTGCAACGACGTAGCGCGACTAGCGACCAAAGACCAGATAGCAGTTTTCCCAAGCTTCAGATTGGTCTAACCTGCTCTCAAAGCAAGAACAGAACGAAAGAGGGAATCGAAGTGGTACGCATCGACAGATATATGCTGTCGCAACTTCTCGTGCTTTTCGGGTTTTTCGCGCTTGTGCTGGTGACCGTGCTTTGGATCAACCGTGGTGTTTCCCTGTTCGAACAACTTATCAGTGACGGACAGTCTGCGCTGGTCTTTCTGGAGTTCACAGCACTAGGGTTGCCAAAGCTCATCACAACGGTCCTGCCGATCGCAACCTTTGCGGCCACGGTTTACGTCACCAATCGCATGAACAATGAAAGTGAACTGACCGTGATGCAGGCCACCGGATCGGGGCCCTTCCGTCTTGCCAGACCAGTTTTGTTTTTTGGACTGATCGTATTCATGATGGCATCCGCTTTGCACCACGTTTTACTGCCAATGTCCCAAGAACAATTAGGATACCGCCAGAACGAGATTGCACAAAACGCCACCGCGCGCTTGCTGACCGAAGGGCGGTTCCTGCATCCCTCTGGCGACGTCACCTTCTACACGCGCGACATCGACGAGGAAGGTGTCCTGCATGACGTATTCTTATCGGACCAGCGCCGCCCGCAAGAAGGCGTGATCTACACGGCAGCCCGCGCCTACTTGATCCGCAACGATAGCGCCACATCCCTCATCATGCTGGACGGGATGGCGCAACGTCTCGACACATCAACAGAGCGGTTGTCGACGGCAAATTTCAGAGACTTCTCTTTTGACATTTCCACTCTGGTTCAGAACGATGCGACGCGCAGGCTCGATCCCAGCGGCATGCCAACATGGGAATTAATGCAGTCATGGGACACCTTGGCCGAAACGACCGGACGGGGGATAGGCACGATTGCGCAGAACTTTCATGCACGTTTTGCAGACCCGCTGTTTTGTGTCGTCGCGGCCCTTATCGGCTTTTCAACGCTGCTGGTGGGTGGCTATTCGCGGTTTGGTGTCTGGCGTGAAGTAGCAATCGCCTTTGGTGTACTGGTTGCGATAGATGGCGTGCGCAGCACTTTGCAAAGCCCTGTTCGAAAAGACCCCGACCTGTGGCCCCTGCTCTATGTGCCGTCGTTGGTAAGTGCGGTACTCGTGATTTCAATGCTCTGGGTTGCTGCCAGACCCCGTGGTGCGCTTGTGCGATTCATAAGGCGGCCCGTATGATTTTACACCTCTATTTTGCGCGCCGCTTTGCGACATGGCTTGGGATCTGCTTTATCGGGCTCTTCGCGCTTATTGCGTTGATTGATATTGTGGATCAAACCCGCCGCTTTGCAGATCGCGGCGTGAACGCAGGTGGCATTTTCGAACTCGTCTTGCTGAATGCACCACAGGCGATCAATCAGGTGCTACCGTTGATTGTTTTACTGTCGACCATCGCCTTTTTCATCAATCTCGCGCGCACATCTGAGCTGATCGCGACGCGTGCTGTCGGCCGTTCTGCGCTGGGATCTCTGGTCGCACCAGTGGCCGTCGTGGTTATCCTGGGCGGCCTTGCCACCACAATGCTAAACCCGATCGTTGCGGCCACGTCCAAGAAATACGAAGAACTGGCACAGATCTACAGGTCAGGTGGTGTGTCAACGCTCTCTATCTCGACCGAGGGGCTGTGGTTACGACAACCGACCGAGAGCGGGCAGATGGTGATCCGGGCCTACAGGTCAAATCCGGATGCATCTGTGCTTTATGATGTAACCTTCCTTGCCTACGATCCAGAAGGCACACCCGTGCGCCGCATCCACGCCGACAGTGCAGAGTTGCAGGATGGCGCGTGGTATCTGCGCAATGTCAAAGACTGGCCCCTGGCCCGCGGCACGAATTCCGAAGCAAACGCCAGCCTGAAGCCAGTTCTGGAAATCCCATCAACCCTTACCGTAGAGCGTATACGCGAAAGTTTCGGCCACCCCAGCACAGTTTCGATCTGGGACCTGCCTGATTTCATCGACCAACTGGATCAGGCGGGCTTCTCCTCGCGCGAGCATCAGGTCTGGATGCAATCAGAAATGGCGCGACCGTTATTCCTGATCTCAATGGTGTTGATCGCAGCTTCCTTTACAATGCGCCATACAAGGTTCGGAGGCACCGGACTGGCGGTGTTGACCGCCGTTTTACTGGGGTTCGCACTCTACTTCATTCGCAGCTTTGCGCTCATCCTTGGCGAAAACGGTCAGTTGCCGGTGCTTCTTGCTGCTTGGGCCCCGCCTGTTGCCTCTATATTGCTGGCTTTCGGGCCCCTTTTACACACAGAGGACGGCTGATGGCGCGACTTGTTCTCTGGGTATTACTCATACTTTTGCCGCTGGCAGCGCAGGCGCAGGACGAAACCGATCCACGTCCAGCTGTATTGGTCGCAGACGAAGTCTTTGTTGCCGCCGACCGTGAACTGGTTGCACGCGGTAACGTCGAAGCCTTTCAGGGCACTGTGCGCATCAAGGCACAGGAAATCCGATATGACCGCGTGACCGGACAGTTGACCGTCGTAGGGCCAATTACTTTGCAAGACGGTGACAGCATTACCGTTCTTGCAAGCTCTGCCGAGTTATCCGCATCATTGCAAACGGGGCTGTTGACCGGTGCACAGATTGTGATCGACCAACAGCTGCAACTGGCCAGCGCACAAATGGAGAGGGTGAACGACCGCTACAACCAACTTTATAAAACTGCAGTAACGTCTTGTAATGTCTGTGACGACGGCAAACCGCCGCTTTGGCAAATCCGCGCGCGCCGGATCATTCACGACAAAGAAGAACGGCAGCTTTATTTTGATCAAGCCCAGCTGCGCGTCCGCGATGTCCCGATCTTTTACGTTCCGCGCCTGCGGCTTCCTGATCCGACGGTCGAACGCACAAGCGGGTTTCTGATCCCTTCCTTTCGCAGCACATCCGAGCTGGGTTTCGGCATCAAGGTACCCTACTTCATTGCCCTGCGTGACGACCGTGACCTGACAGTAACCCCCTACTTGTCCGAGCGGACAAAAACGCTTGAGTTTCGTTACAGACAGGCCTTTGTGAACGGTGACATCGAATTAAACACCGCAATCAGTCGCGACGACGAACGTCCGGGCGAAACGCGCGGATATTTGTTTGGTGAAGGCTCGTTTGATTTGCGCAATGATTTCAAGCTCGACTTTGACGTCGAAATCACATCCGACGACTCGTACCTACAGGACTACGGCTATTCCACCAAAGACCGTCTGGACAGTCAGGTTCTGCTCAGCCGGACAAAGCGGGATGAATATGCTGCAGGCAGCCTGATCAACTACCAGTCTCTGCGCGACAATGAACAGAATTCAACAATTCCCACCATTGTAGGCGATTTATTTTACCAAAGACGTTTCTTTCCGGCAGGCGCCCCGGGAGAACTGCGGTTTACAGCCAATTTGCACAACCATATTCGCTACTCTGATCGCGACATCGTGGGGCGGGACGTTCAACGGCTCAACACAGAAGCCAACTGGTTGAACACTTTCGGCCTGCCCGGCGGCGTTCGCGCCGAGACACAAGTCGGCCTTGCGGGGGATATCTTCAACATCACCCAAGATAGCACGACACAGCAGAACCAGACCCAATTCACGCCCTTCACAACGCTTGCGCTACGCTATCCGATGAGCCGCACAGATCAAAGCGGTGCGACACAATTCCTCGAGCCGATAGGACAGGTCGCATGGACAGGATCTTCCGAGCTAGACATTCCAAACGAAGAGAGCACGTTGGTCGATTTCGACGGAGGCAACCTGCTCGCGCTGTCGCGCTTTCCGGCACCCGACAGGCGCGAACGCGGCACGGTCGGTGCCTTCGGTATTAATTGGTCGCGGTTTGCTTTGAACGGCAGCGAACATGCACTTTCTTTGGGGCAGGTTATCCGATCGGATGCAGAGGAAAGTTTCACGCAGTCATCCGGCCTCGCCGGCACTGAATCCGATTACCTTGTCGCCGGCCAGATCAAGACGCAAAACGGTTTTGCCATTACCGCCCGCACGCTCTTTAACGAAAGCTTTGACTTCACCAAAGCCGAAGTGCTGGGCGGATACAGCCACTCCCGCGGCACCCTTACCGGCAGTTATTTGTGGCTAATCAAAGATCCGGCCGAAAGCAGGTTGCTCGACACGTCCGAGGTTTATCTCGACGGGTTTTTCAACATCGACGCCGTTTGGCGCGCGAGCGCGGACTGGAGATATGATCTGGTCGAAAACCGATCCTCGACAGCAGGCATTGGCGTGACATACGAGAATGAATGCGTTGAGGTCGATTTCTCCGTGCGGCGGCGCTATACGTCATCATCAAGCCTTGAGCCCTCTACCAGTTTGGGCTTTACCATTGGATTGCGCGGTTTCTCTGCGCGACGCGGGACCGAAACATATGCCAGAACTTGCGGGTAACAGATAAATGCACCAAATCAAAAAACTGATGGCACCGTTGTGCGTGTCTGTGTCGCTTCTACTGGGAGCGCCGGTCGCTGCCCAAGGACTGTTCAGTCCAGCCGTGATCGTGAACGATTCAGTCATTACAGAGTTTGAAATCGAGCAACGCCAGGGTTTTCTGTCTTTGCTCAACGCGCCCGGCGCCAGCAGAAATGACGTCATCGAAGCTTTGATCGACGAGCGTTTGCGCGCCGAAGCCGTTGCAATGGTTGGCTTTGAGTTGTCTGAAGAAGCCTTGCAAGCGGGCTTGGACGAATTTGCGGGTCGGGTCAATCTGTCGGGCGAAGAGTTTATAACCGTGCTTGAAGAGAACGGCGTCGCCAAAGAGAGCTTCGAAGATTTTGTGCGCGTTGGTGTTGCATGGCGCGAATATGTGGGCGCGCGCTTTGGCCCCCGGCTTGAGATCACCGAAGCCGAGATAGATCAAGCGCTGGGATCAGGTTCGGGCACCAGCAACATTCGAGTGCTTGTGTCCGAGATCATCATTCCGGCACCTGATAACCGCAGACAGGAAGTCGAAGAAATTGCAAACAGGATCGCGGCCTCTTCTTCACAAGAAGAATTTTCTGACTTTGCCCGGCAGTATTCAGCGACCGCCACCCGCGATCAAGGCGGGCGGCTTGAGTGGCAATCGCTCAGCAACCTGCCACCGGTTCTAAGGCC
>Ga0316197_10003199_pt1 | contig 11655 bp, 12 predicted proteins | sample OudBiesiAoxic_MG_FD_204939 | JGI IMG/M metagenome (GOLD analysis project Ga0316197, IMG submission 204939) | Coastal sediment microbial communities from Oude Bieten Haven, Netherlands - site A oxic | ecosystem: Environmental > Aquatic > Marine > Coastal > Sediment | place: Netherlands...
ATGTCGAGCGCGAAATACGTCATGCCCTTGTGCTTCGGCGCGTCGGGGTCGGTTCGGGTGACCAACATGCCGAAGTCAGCCAGGTGAGCGAGCGTGTTCCAGACCTTCTGGCCGTTGACGATCCACTCGTCGCCGTCACGAACAGCCTTGGTGGCGAGCCCGGCGAAGTCGGAACCCGCCCCTGGTTCGGAGAAGAGCTGGCACCACCTCTCCTCGCCGGTGAACATCGGACGCAGGAATCGCTGCTTCACCTCGTCGCTGCCGTGCGTGACGATCGTGGGCCCAGCCAGCGCCATGAAGAAGGTGCTGGGATCGGTCGGCTTCGCTCCGGCCTCCTTCACCCGTCGCTCGACGAGTTTGTTGAGTTCGGGTCGAACGCCGAGGCCGCCGTAGCCCTTGGGGAAGTGCACCCAGGCCAGTCCGGCGTCGTACCGGGCGCCGCGGAACGCGACGTTGTCAGAGGTTGCCGGGTCGTGCGCGGCGAGCAGGGCATCGAGGGCATCGTTGACCAGGGCGGTTTCCGGATCGGTCGAGGTCGTGTCCGGTCGGTCGTCGGTGACGGTCATGCCGAAAGTCTCGCAGACCCTTCCCCGAAATCTGGAGCCCGGCGTACGCCTGGCGCACGTCACCGACCAGATTTCGGGCGATGTCTTGACCCACCCCTGATTTCTGCCGCCAGACGTACCGCAGGGGTACGCGCGAGCGCAGATTTCGGGTGGCGCGTGGGCGACTACCGGTCGAACAGGGCGGCGACGAACTCGGTGGGGTCGAACGCGATCAGGTCGCCGATGGTCTCGCCCACGCCGACCAACTTCACCGGGATGCCGAGTTCGGTCTCGATGGCGAACACGATGCCGCCCTTCGCCGACCCGTCGAGCTTGGTGAGCACCACGCCCGTCACGTTGGTCGCCTCTCCGAACTCGCGCGCCTGCGTCAACCCGTTCTGACCGGTGGTCGCATCGATCACCAGCAGCGTCTCGGTGACGGTACCGGCGCCCTTCTCGGCAACCCGCCGCACCTTGCGGAGCTCATCCATCAGGTTCGACTTGGTGTGCAGCCGGCCCGCAGTGTCGGCCATCACGAGATCGACGCCCGTCGCCGCGGCCCGCTCGACACCGTCGAACACGACCGAGCTCGGGTCGCCACCCTCGGCGCCGCGCACGATGTCGGCACCCGAGCGCTCGGCCCACGTGGTGAGCTGTTCGGCAGCCGCAGCGCGGAACGTGTCACCGGCGGCGAGCAGCACCGTGCGGCCGTCGGACACCTGCTGGTTGGCGAGCTTGCCGATCGTCGTCGTCTTGCCGACACCGTTGACGCCGACGAACAGCCACACGTTGAGCAGGTCGGGCTCGGAGACATCGAAGTGAAGCGTTCGGTCGGAGCCGACGAGGCGCGACACCATCTCGGCCTGCAACTCGTCGATCAGCTCCTGCGGTTCGGTGATCTCCTTGGCGCCGACCTTCGCGCGAAGGCCGTCGATCAGCTCCATGGTCACCCCGACCCCGACATCGGCACGCAACAGCGCCTCTTCCAGGTCCTCGAACGACTCCTCGGTGATCCCGGTGCGCCCGAGCACACCGGCGAACGCTCCCGTGAATGCGAGCCGAGCCTTCGAGAGCCGGTCGCGCAGCGACGCCGGCTTGACGGGTTCGGGCTCGGGCTCCGGCTCGACCAACTCGTCCGGGCGCTCCTCCACGATGGTCGCGCCGCCAGCGGCGTCGATCCCGGTGGTCGACTTCGGTGGTGGCGCGGCCGGACGGTCGGCACGTGTGGCCGGCGTTGCCGACGACGCGGCGTTGCGACGACTGACGACGATGACGCCGATCCCGAACGCCACGACGAGCACGGCGAGGATCAGGAAGATGACTTCGATACCCATTGCGGGCGACGCTATCGAGTGCAGGCCCGGCCAGTCACCCGCGCGCGGGTGTCACGTGCCGGCCGAGACCCGTTCGGTGACGACCTTGCTGGAGCCACCCGGCTGCATGCTCACGCCGAGCAGGCAATCGCCGGCCTCCATCGTTCGCTTCTGGTGCGACACCACGATCAGCTGTGCGTCCTTGCGGAACTCCTGGATCAGGCCGAGGAACCGATGCAGGTTGACGTCGTCGAGCGCCGCTTCGACCTCGTCCATGACGTAGAACGGCGACGGCCTCGACCGAAACACTGCGAACAGGTACGCCAGCGCGGTCAGGCTGCGTTCACCGCCCGACAGCAGCGACAGCTTCTTGACGTTCTTGCCGCTGGGCTTGGCCTCCACCTCGATGCCCGTGTTGAGCATGTCGTCGGGCGACGTGAGCCTGAGCTTGCCGACGCCGCCCGGAAAGAGCAGGCCGAAGAGCTGCGAGAAGTTCTCGCTGACGTCGTGGAATGCCGCGGCGAACACGTTCTGGATCTCGGCGTCGACGGCGGCGATCACCCGAGCCAGGTCCCGACGGGTCGACCGTACGTCCTCCAGCTGCTCTTCGAGGAACGTGTGTCGCGTCTGCAGCTCGTTGAACTCCTCGAGCGCGAGCGGATTGATCGGACCGAGCAGCCGCAGCTCGCGCTCGAGCTCGCGCACTCTGCCGGCCGGGGTCGCGCCGTCGGGAAGCTCGGGGAGGGTGGCCGCCTCGGCGACGGCAGGCTCGATGTCGAGGTCGCGGCGGAGGGTTTCGATCGCTGCCTCGAGCCGCAGTTTGGCCTCCGCCTCCCCCAGCTCGGCCTGTCGCGCCCGCTCGCGAGACGCGTCGAGCGACTGCTCCTTCTCCGAACGCGAACGACGCAATTGATCGAGTTGCGACGTGAGCCCGCGGACCTCGTCGCTCTGGCGTCGTCGCTGCTCGACCAGGTCGACGTGCAACGTTTCGATCACCGCGCGGCGCGCCGCGATCAGCTCGGCGAGGCGGTCGATCGCTGCGATGTCGCGCTCGACGCTCACCCGCTGTCCCTCGGCTGCCACTCGTGCTTCGGCGTCGGCGGCGAGTCGACGTTCGGTTTCCTCCAGGCGGCGCTCGAGTAGCTGCTGGCGCTCGTGGAGTCCGGCGCTGCGCACCTCGAGATCCTTGCGGCGCGACGCGAGGGCCGATGCGCGTGCCTCCAGCTCTGCCCGCACCTCACCGCGGGCGCGGGCCGCCTCGACCTCGGCCTGCTCGTCGGATTCGAGTGCCGGCAACAACGCGACGAGTTCGGTCACCCGCTGCTGCTCACGCTCGACGTTCGAGCGGACGTCGACCGCGGACCGGTCGAGGTTGTCGAGTTCGGTACGCGATTCACGTGCCGCTGCCTGTGCCCGCGACAGCCCCTCCAAGGCAGCGGTGAAGCGGGCATCGTTGGCGTCGAGTTCTCGGCTCAGCCCCGATTCCGTCGAACGGGCCGCGTGCAGCGCTCGCTCGGCAGCTGCCACCGCCTCCGCGGCTGCGGTGAGCTCGTCACCGGCTGCTTCAGATCGGGCGATCGCATCGTCGAGCGCGGCAGCGGTTGCCCCGCTCCCAGCCGCGCCGACACGCCATCCGTTGAGTCCGAATCGGTCGCCCACACCGGTGACGACGACCGCATCCGGCGCGGCGAGCGCGGCATCGACTGCCTCGTCCAGCCCACCGACGCGCACCGCTGCCCCGAGCAGGCCGTCGAGCAGCGCTTCGACGCCGGCACGCGACGAATGAGCGTGCGGACGGACCGGGTCACCGATCGACGGCGGTTGCGGCGCAGCGAGGCGCGCGCCGAGTGCAAGGACCGCACCGCTGGTGTCGGAACTGCGCAGCGCGTCGAGCGCGCGGCGACCAGCCGTGGGATCGTCGACCACCACGGCGCTGAGCGACTCACCGAGTGCCGCTTCGACGGCCGGCTCCCAGCCCGGGTCGATCTCGATCAGGTCGAGCAAGGTGCCGAGCACCCCATCGACGCCCGCGAGACGCTCGGCTCCGGCGCGGGCCCGTGCTGCGTCGAGCGCCATCTGGAGGGCGTCGACTCGAGCTGCCCAACGAGATGCTTCCTCAGCCGCGTCGTTGCGCAACGACTGGCGAGCTTCGAGCGACGCCGCCGTCTCGGTGAGCGCCAGTTCGGCGGCCTCGACCTTGGCCACGAGTGGTTCCTCGACCGCTCCGGCTTCCTCGCACTCGGCGCGGAACCGGACGGCGTCCTTCTCCGCTGCGGCGATGCGGTCCTGCAGTGCCGATCGACGTGCCTCGAAACGCCGCAGCTCGGCCTCGGAGCGCTCGAGGGCAGCCCGGACGGAGCGCAGCTCGCCACGCACCTCGGCGGCGGCACTGGCGGCCTGGCTCCCGCCAGGGTCAGCGGTGACGGCCTGCAGCACGTTCGAGCGCTCGGCCGTGAACGCCTGCTCGTCGCTTTCGAGCTGAACGATCGCCGGTTCGATTTCGCCGAGCTCGGCGACGACGGCCACGAGATCGTCCCGGAAGCGCGCGGCGTCGGCTTCGAGGTTGGCGACCACGCCGGCATCGAGCAGTTGTCCCCGATCGCGTTCGAGCGAACGCCGACGTTCGACCAAGACCGCTGACAGGCCTCGCGCCCGTTCGCGCAGTTGTTCCACGTGGACGAGCCGGTCGCTGACGTCGCTCTCGCCACGTGCCGACAGTTGCGCCTCGATCGACATGACGTTGGTGTCGAGTGCAGCGAGCGCCGACTTCAGCTCCGCCTCCGTTGCGGCGCTCTCGATCTTGGTGACGGCGAGCGCCTCGAGCTTGGCCCGCAACGATGCGATCTCCCGCCCGGCGACATAGGTCTTCATTTCGGCGAGCTCTTCGATCAGCGTGCCGTGACGCTCGGCCGCCTTGGCCTGACGCTCGAGTGGGCGCAGCTGGCGACGCACCTCGCGGAGCAGATCCTGCACACGCAGCAGGTTGGCCTCGGTCGCATCCAGGCGCCGCTCGGCCTTCTCCTTGCGCTTGCGGTACTTGAGGACACCGGCCGCCTCTTCGATGATCGCGCGCCGCTCCTCGGGGCGTGCGTTGAGCACCGCGTCGATCTGCCCCTGGCTGACGATCACGTGCTGCTGGCGTCCGACGCCGGCGTCGGACAGCAGTTCCTGGACGTCGAGCAGGCGACACGGCGCCCCGTTGATGGCGTACTCGGACTCGCCCGTGCGGAACAGGACCCGCGTCACGGTGATCTCGCCCAGCTCGACGCCGAGCGTGCCGTCGGAGTTGTCGATCGTGATGCTCACTTCGGCGCGCCCGAGCGCTGGCCTGCTGGCCGTGCCGGCGAAGATCACATCGTCCATCTTCTGGCTGCGAACCGCCTTGGGGGCTTGTGCGCCGAGCACCCACGCGATCGCGTCCACGACGTTGGACTTGCCCGACCCGTTCGGCCCGACGACCACGGTGACGCCCGGTTCGAGCAGCATCGTCGTGTTGTCGGCGAACGACTTGAACCCCTTGAGGTTGAGACTCTTCAGGAACACAGCGCCCCGAAACTACCCCGCGCGTCCCGCCGCTCCCCGGTTTCGTCCCGCCGAACGCTGCCGCGCCCACCTGCACTGGCAGCGCCCCGTCCCGGCGGTTGCCCGACTCCTCAACGCTGGCAGACGGGGCAGAAGTGCGTACCGCGTCCGCCGGCGACCGTTCGACGGATCCAACCGCGGCCACAGGTCGAGCAGCGCTCGCCACTTCGCCCGTACACCCGGTGCTCGTCCTGATACGACCCACGCTCGCCCATCAGATCGACGTACTGGGCATCGCCCAACGTCGAGCCACCGGCGTCGATCGCCGCGCGCAACACGTCGACGATCGCCAACCGGAGCCGATCGACCCGATGCCGATCGAGCGAGTCTGCGGAGCGCGAGGGGCGCAGCATCGCCCGGTGGAGGATCTCGTCGGCGTAGATGTTCCCGATGCCCGCCACCACGTGTTGGTCGAGCAACAGCGGTTTGAGGGCCCGTCTCGTCGATCCGAACGCGTCTCGAAGGTCGCTCGTCTCGAACCGGTCGACGATCGGGTCGAGCCCGAGCGACGCAACCTCGGGAAGTACGGCTTCCACACGGTCCGGATCGAACACGACGACTTCACCGAACGTGCGCGGATCGACGAACCAGAGCTCGTTGCCGTCGTCGAGGTGCGCGACCACGTGTGTGTGCGGCGGCCGTTCGGAACCGGCGGGGGCCGACAGCACCTGGCCGCTCATTCGGAGATGGATCATCATCGTGTCGCCGCTGTCGAGCGGGAGGAGCAGGTACTTGCCGCGGCGTTCGGCGGCCGTCACCACCGTGCCGGTGAGCCCGATGGTCAACTCCTCACGAGAGGTGCGCCGCACGACACGGTCGCGCCCGACGTCGACGCGCTCGATGCGACGGCCGACCAGATGCCGTTCCAGCCCTCGCCTGACCGTCTCCACCTCCGGGAGCTCCGGCACGTCGTGGATCCTCCGTCGACCCGGTCAGGCCTGCGCCAGGGCGCGGCAGGCCTCGGCCGCGGCCACCTGCTCGGCCGCCTTCTTCGAACGTCCCTCACCGTGGCCGAGCGGTCGTCCGTCGACCGACACGGTCGCCCGAAACGTCTTGGCATGGTCCGGGCCCGTGGACGAGATGGTGTACTCGGGAGCGCCCCGACCGGCGCGGGCGCTCAGCTCCTGGAGCTGTGTCTTCTGGTCGAGTTGGTCGAGGCCGTCGATCGTCACCGGCATGCGTGGGCCGATCAGACGCTCCACCATCCCGAATGCAGCGTCGGCCCCGCCGTCGAGGTAGACCGCGCCGAGCACGGCTTCGAACGCGTCGGACAGGATCGACGGCTTCTGCGCACCCCCGGCCGCTGCCTCGCCTCGCCCGAGCAGGATGTGCCGACCGAGGCCGATCTCGTCGGCGACCTCCGCCAACGCGATCGCGTTGACGACGCTCTTGCGCAGGTCGGTGAGCTGACCTTCCGGCAGGTCGCTGTAGCGGTGGTACACGATGTCGGCGACAGCCCATCCGAGTACGGCGTCGCCGAGGAACTCGAGCCGCTCGTTGCTGTCGGCCCCGGGGGTCTCGGCACACCACGACCGGTGCGCGAGTGCACGACGGAGCAGCTGGGGATCGTCGAACGAGTGACCGACTCTCCCTGCGAGCGCTTCGAGGTCGTTGTCGGACACCTCGGCCACGTCAGCCGGACTCACGCGGCGACACGTCTCAGCCCGCGGTGGCGCGCTCGTGGACGTAGTCGACAGCGTCGCGGACGGTCTTGAGGTCCTCGAGGTCCTCGTCGTCGATGCGGAACCCGACGGTGCGGTCGCTCAGCTCCTCCTCGAGGGCCTCGACGAGCTCGATCAGCGCCAACGAGTCGGCGTCGAGGTCGTCGACGAACGACTGCCCCTCGCTGATCGTCCCCGGTTCGATCTCGAGGATGTCGGCGAGCCGGTCGCGGACGATCTCGAAGATCTCCTGACGACCGATCGGTCCCTGTTCCACATGTGTCTCTGCTGGCACGGAGACCGAGTGTAGTCGCCGGTCCGCGAGCGCAGGCCGTTCGTCGAGGTTCAGCTGTTCGCTGCGATGGCGGCGCGAATCTCGGCGACGACGTCGTGCTCGACCATGTCGCGCGCCACACCGATGCCATTGGCGATCGCTGTGGGCCCGGAGGATCCGTGAGCGATGATGCACACACCGTCGACACCGAGCAGCACTGCGCCGCCGTAGGTGTCGGGGCTCAGCGACTCGTAGAGCGGAACGAGTGCCGGCATCAGCGCATCGGCGTGGGGGCGATAGTGCTCTTCGGCGGAGAACGCATCGAGCAACGCAGCGACGACGGTCTTCATCCCGCCTTCGAGCGTCTTCAGCACGACGTTGCCGGTGAATCCGTCGGTGACACAGACGTCGACGTTGGGGCTCATGACGTCACGGCCCTCGACGTTGCCGATGAAGTTCAGATGCGATGCTTGGGCGAGCAGCTCGTAGGCGTCCTTGCGCAGCGTGTCGCCCTTGCCCGGCTCCTCGCCGATCGACAGCAGCCCCACGCGTGGCGTATCGATCCCGAAGCGGTGCTGGGCGTACACCGAGCCCATGAGCGCGAACTGCACGAGCCATTCGGCCTGCACTTCGGAGTTCGCCCCCGCATCGAGCAGCACGGTCGGCGTCGACCCGGGCACCGGGATCGGTGTGGCCACCGCCGGGCGCTTGACCCCGGAGATACGACCCATCCGAAGCAGCGCCGACGCCATGGTGGCGCCGGTGTTGCCGGCGGAGAGCATCGCGCTGGCCCGACCGTCGCGGACGGCCTCAGCGGAGCGGACGAGCGTGGAGTCCTTCTTGCGACGAACACCCTGGGCGGGGTCGTCGTGCATCCCGATCACCTCGGACGCCTCGATCAACTCGAGTTCGACACCGTCGGCACCGACACGGCCCTCGAGATCGCTCGGCCCGACGAGCACGACCGGGGTACCGGCAGCGACCGCAGCGTGCACCCCTTCGAGAATCGCTCCGGGCGCGTCGTCTCCACCCATGACGTCGACGGCGACGGGCAACATGGTCAGCGGATCCGAACGACGGCGATCGAGGCGGTGGCGACGGGGTTCGGAACGATCAGCCGACGTCGACGACGACGCGGTCGCGGTACCAGCCGCATGACGGGCAGACCGTGTGCGGGGTCTTGGCGTTGCCGCAGCGGGGGCAGAGGCTGCGTGCCGGCGCGTTGAGCTGCCAGGCGCTGGCCCGACGGCTCCGGGTCTTCGACTTCGATGTCTTCTTCTTCGGAACGGCCATCGTTCGCTTTCCTCGGGTTGGAATCTGCCGACATCGCCGGCGGAGGCCGGAGACTGCAGACGGATCGGGTGTGTTCGGGCTCGCCGGACGACTCACCCATGCCACAAGGGCCGGATCAGGCTATCGGCGCGCAGGAGGTGTCGGACACCTCACCTCAGCCGCGTGCACACCGGCCTCTTCGGGACCTGTCAGTCGTCGAGCACGATCTCGTCGAGCGCCGCCCAGCGGTTGTCGCTCACGGAGGTGTCGCATGCGCACTCGACGTCGTTGCGATCGACGCCGCACACCGGGCACAGGCCGGCGCAATCATCGCGGCAGACCCGTTCGGCGTCGAGCTCGAGCAGGATCGACTCCCGGACGAGCGGACCGAGGTCGAGCTGCCCACCCTCGATCGGCACGGCGTCGGCGTCGAGGGCGACGCCGTCGCGTTGTGGCCGGTACAACTCGTCGACATCTGCGTTCGCCACCCCGGAGATGTCGGTGAGGCACCGGCGACACACCGTGGACCACGGGGCCGACACCGATCCCGACGCCTCGATGCCGTCGGTCAGCGCGACGGCCCGGATCACCACGGAGACGTCGCCGGTGAGTCGATCGTGTTCGACGTCGATCGCCGATGACGCAACCACGACGTCGACCTCACGGACCGCGCCGGGCTGACGGAGGAGTTCAACGGCGTTGAAACGCAACGGATCAGCCACGCAGTCGACGCTACCGCCACTCCGCCGACGCCGATCGCCCCGGGGCGACCAGGTCTCGGAGACCTCGTGAACTGGTCAGTCGTCCTGATCGAAGAACGCCATCGAGACGTCCTCGTCGGGGTCGACGCCGGTCGTGTCGTCGCGTACTTCGCCGATCGACAGCTTCTGCCGACCGGCGCCGACGGTCTTCTGCAGCTTGTCGAGCAGGATCTCGAACGAACCGAGCCGCTGGTCGAGGAAGTCCTCGGTCTCGTGCTTCAGGCGGCGGGAATCGGCCTCGGCCGTCTCCATCACCTGACGGGCACGCTGCTCGGCCGCACGGACCACTTCGGTGCGCTGCACCATGCGTTCGGCTCGAACGCGCGCTGCCTCGAGCAGCTCGTCGGCTTCACGTCGGGTCTTGGCGACGAACTCCTGACGCTCCTTCAGCATCCACCGCGCCTGCCGGAGCTCGTCGGGCAGGCGGTGCAGCGACTCCTCGAGCAACTCGATGATCTCGTCGCGGTCGATTCGGGGTGATGACGACAGCGGCATCGTCGGGGCCGTGGCGACGATGTCGATCGCCCGCCGCAACAGCGTCTCGGCATCGCCGACGTAGCCACCCGGTCCGACCTGCTCGGGGTACTCGTCGTCGATCTCGTCGTACTCGTCGTGGGTGTCGCCGTCGCGATCGTCGTAGCTCATGTGTGACTCAGTTCTGACCGTCGAAGGTTCTGCGGAGTGCCGCCGCTACCTGCGCCGGCACCAGGTGGTCGATCGCTTCACCGTACTTGGCGATCTCGCGAACGAACCGGCTGCTGATGTACCCCAGCTCGGGGCGGCAGGGAAGATACACGGTTCGAACCCCGGTCACTGCGTAGTTGTTGTGGGCCATCTGCTGCTCGATCTCGAAGTCGCCCGGCGTGCGCAGGCCCTTCACGATGAAGTCGACCGCGGCATGCTGAGCAGCCTGGACCGCGAGGCCCGTGTGTGCTTCGACGGTCACGCCGTCGAGGTGTCCGAGCGCGTCGGTCGCCATCTCGACCCGCTCGTCGATGGGGAAGAGCCCGGATGGCTTGGCGTGGTTGTACATCACGGCGACGACCACCGAGCCGAAGAGTTCGTTGGCCTGTTCGATCACGTCGATGTGGCCGAGGTGGATCGGGTCGAAGCTCCCGGGATAGAGCACCCGGAGCGGGCGAGATCGGTCGCTCATGATTCCGGAACGCTACTTCGGCGGGGTTGCGCCGCTCGTGACCTCGCGCTCGAGGAACGTGACGCGGGTTCGCCCGTACTTCTTCGAGCGGGTGATCGTCCATCCCGCTGGCGGATCGATGTCGGCGCCGGACTCGATGACCACGACGTCGGCGCGAACTCTCCCGAGGAATTCCGGCCACGCCTCGAAGTCGTAGGGCGGGTCGGCGAAGACGATGTCGGCGTCGATCGTTGCAGCGGCAGAGTTGGCATCGGCGGCAACCACCTTGCTGCGATCGTGCAGGCCCAGCGTGTCGAGGTTCTCCTCGAGCGCCCGGAGCGCCGACCGGTCGCGCTCGACGAACACACATCGGTCGGCGCCACGCGACAGTGCCTCGATGCCGATCGCTCCGCTGCCGGCGAACAGGTCGGCCACGAGCGCACCCTCCAGCAGACCAGCGCTCCCGAGCGAGTTGAAGATCGCCTCGCGGACGCGGTCGGTGGTCGGCCTCGTCGCCGTGCCGTCGGGCGCCACCAGCTTGCGCCCACCCAGTTCTCCCGCCACCACGCGCATCCGGCCACCCTACGCCCTGGCCCGGCAACTCGATCCCCGTTGTGAGCGGTGAGCGGCTCACAGGCGCTCACCGCTCACAACTCGTGAGAGACGGATGGGGCAGACTGGATGGGTGATCACGCCGACGGACCAGATCACGTGCATCGACTGCGGTGGACGTTGCTTCCTGCTCAGCTACCCGCCGGAGGACGGACGCTGGGAGCCCGGCGATGTCGTGGCCTACCGGTGCGAGGACTGCCTCGACCGGTGGGATCTCGTGCTGTCGGAGGACGACGAGGACGTCGCCCGCGGCATCTGATGCGCCGGCGCCCGGGGATCCGCCCGCGCCGAGGCCGCAGCTCCGGTCGGGACCCATCAACTCTTGGTGAGGAACTCCTCGTCGGACTCGCTGAACATCAGGTCGAGTTCGTCGGCGAGGCCAGGGTGATCCGACAGCTCCGGGTCGGCGTCGACGATCTCGAACGCCGCCTCGCGGGCGAGCTCGACGAGGTTGCGATCGCGTCGCAGTGACGCCAGCTTCAAGTCGCTGCGCCCCTTCT
>Ga0316197_10003200_pt1 | contig 11654 bp, 10 predicted proteins | sample OudBiesiAoxic_MG_FD_204939 | JGI IMG/M metagenome (GOLD analysis project Ga0316197, IMG submission 204939) | Coastal sediment microbial communities from Oude Bieten Haven, Netherlands - site A oxic | ecosystem: Environmental > Aquatic > Marine > Coastal > Sediment | place: Netherlands...
CTATCCCTGGATTCCGACCTCGGACGGCTGGGAGTTCACTCGGCGGCTCGCACATGATGGCGGTGCACTGGTCAGTCCGGGTGAGTTCTACGGTCCGGCGGGCGCCGGACACGTCCGTGTGGCTGTCGTGCAACCTGATGACCGGATCGACGCGGTGGTCGACCGGCTGCAACGAACCGCGAGAATCTGACATGGCTGCAACCTCTTCTCGTCGCGGCGTCTTGATCGGGCTCGGTGCATTGTTGATCGTGGTGGGGTTGGTCGCCGCCCTGGCACTGTGGAACATCGGCGAAGATCGCCGGCGTGACGCGGTCGAGGGCTTTGCCCGGGCGCCGGTCGGCTGTGACACAACCCTCGACTTCGTCGAGACCGGCGAGTACTTCGTTTTCATCGAAACCGCCGGACGCCTCAACGGTATTCGGGGCGACTGTGACGTCGAAGGCGCATACGACGTCGGATCCGGAACACCTGATGTTGACATCACCATCGTGGACCCGGACGGGGATCTGGTCGACCTCGATCGCACGGTGACCGACCTCGACTACAGCGAGGCCGGTTTCGTTGGAGGCGCTGCGTTCACCATCGAGATCTCCGAGACCGACGATCATGTGGTGCGCGTCGAATCTGCTGACGACGCGGTGTTCGTCGTCGCCGTCGGTCGCGACCCGAGCGACGGCGTCGCCCTGCTCAGGGGTGGCGCTGCTGCGTTCGGAATGCTCGGACTGTTGCTCGGTGGCGTCCTCATCCTGCTTGGCGCCCGTCGGTCGAACGCGACGGTCGGTTCGCCGCAGTGGGCGCCCGGTGCCGTCGCCCCGCCGACGCCGTTCACGGCAGGTCGGGCTCCGCAGGGCCCGCCGGTGTTCGGCCAGCAAGCTGGTCCGCCGCAGTACTCCCAACCGGGTCCGCCGCAATACGGCCAGCCGCCACCTCCTCCCCGGTACGGCCAGCCGCCGCCACCTCCTCCCCGGTACGGCCAGCCGCCGCCACCTCCGCAGTACGGCCAGGCCGCGCCGTCATCGGGTCCGTTCCAGCCACCGGGGCCACCTTCGGTTCCCGGCGAGCCGTCGCTTCCGGGTCAACCAGGGTGGGGGCACGCAGTTCCGCCGCCGACCGCGCCTACGGTTCCGCAGGATTCTGCCGCGAGCGCCCAAACGAGCGACTGGGCGCCCCAGGGCGCGGAGAACATTGCTGTGCCCGCTGATACCGCACCGCCGGACGAGGATCTCCTGGCCCGGTTCCGCGACGAACGCGAAGCGGGTGCGCCACGCACTGAAGAGCGCCCCCCACCGCCGCCACCGGGGTGACCGACATTCAGTGAATCCGCTCTCGAGTCGATGTGGCCGGGCGACCCAGACCGTCGCATGGCCGCTCAGTAGCGGCGCATCACCGTGACGACCTTGCCGTACAGGTCGACCTCATCGGCGCGGAATTCCATCGGCTCCATCGATGGGTTGGCGGGTACGAGCGTCACGGTGGCCCCCGACCGCTCGTAGGTCTTGACCGTCGCCTCGCCGCCCGGGATGCCTGCAACCACGATGTCGCCGTTGTTCGGGTGGTCGACCTGGGTCGCGACGACATAGTCGCCATGAAGGATCCCGACATCGATCATTGACTCGCCGCGAACTCGCAGCATGAACAGTTCACCTTCGCCGGAAAAGTCGATCGGTACTGGGAGCAGTTCCTCGACGTTCTCCTCGGCGAGCACGTCGGTCCCTGCGGCGACGTCTCCGACGAGCGGGACATAGCGCACCGGGCGACGATCCATCACGGCGCCGCTGTTCGGGTCGAAGCGCACTTCGATGGCTCGGGGCTTGTCGGGGTCTCGGCGCAGGTAACCGAGACGCTGCAGCGTGTTCAGGTGGCTGTGCACCGTTGATGGTGACGTGAGCCCCACGGCATCGCCGATCTCGCGAACCGAGGGGGGAAAGCCGCGATCGCGCATTTGTTCTTCGATGAAGTCGAGAATCGCACGCTGGCGCTTGCTGATCTTTGGGGCCATACGAACAGGATACGGCGGCGGAGCCGGCGAGTCAAACACCTGTACTGCCAACATGTGTTCGAAAACCTTCCCCGTGGGGTTGACGTTTGCGTTCGATGAGGTGTTGAATATCGAACACACGTTGCATCGGGGCGATTCCGCCGAACGGGCAACGAACAGCTCTGTTGGGGAGACGCCATGACCATCACCGCCGAAACCGGTCCCACGATCATCAACTCTCGGACTTTCGACCATCGCACGTCGTCGACGCAGTGGGGCGGGCCTGCCAGCCGCTACCGCCGTGTCGAGCGGCATCAGGTCGTCGGTCCGGTCGACCGGCCGAATTATGCGGCCCGCCGGCTGGGGGCGCTGATCGTGGCGCTCGGTTCGGTCGTCGTGATGGCGGCGTTGATCAACAGCATGCTGGTGGGTCTCGGCGGCAGTCCTGCCGCCGCCGCCGAGGCCACACCGGCGCCGAGCGCCCCAGGGGCATCCGAGGTCGGCGACGTCCAGGCGTTCCACGTTGCGCGGGCCGGTGAATCGTTGTGGTCGATCGCCGACCAGCATCGCGGCTCGGTCGATCGTGGCCGCTACGTGGACGAACTGATCGACCTCAACGGATCGACGTCGATCGTGGTTGGACAGGCCGTCCATCTGCCCTGATCTCGGTCACCGGGGGCGTTACACTGGACGCGTGCAGTGCCCCGCGTGCCACGATGACGACAGCAGAGTCGTTGACTCGCGTGTCGCCGAAGACGGCACGGCGATCAGGCGGCGCCGGCAGTGTCTGAGCTGCTCGCATCGATTCACGACGTTCGAACGCGTCGACCACGCACCCCTGACCGTGGTGAAGTCGTCGGGTGATGTGGTGCCGTTCGAACGATCGAAGGTCGTCGCCGGCTTGGGCGCTGCGACCAAGGGTCGCGGCGTGTCCGACGAGGCGCTCGAGCAGATGGCGACCCGCGTCGAAGACGTTGTCCGTCTCAACGGCAGCGAGGTCTCGACAGCCGTCGTCGGGCTGACCGTGCTCGATGAACTCCGCCTCGTCGACGACGTGAGTTACCTCCGCTTCGCCAGTGTCTACAAACACTTCGATGCGGCCGCGGACTTTCACCGTGAACTCGAGCTCATGGAGAAATCGGCGCCGCGCGCCGACGCCAACGGCTGAACATGAACGACTCGTCGTCGACGACGAGTTGCTGCAGGTCGTAGGGATGCGCATGGTGGTCGCCACCGTGAAACAGGCGCGGGCCACCACCACCGACCGTCGCCGGTGACATCGTCACGTTCAACTCGTCGAGCAGGTCGGCGCCGCCGAGCGCGGCGTTGAGCGTGGCGCCACCCTCGGCCTGGACGAACTCGACGGCGGGACACAGCTCTGGCAGCCGTTCGATTGCAGCGCGGAGGTCGACCTCGCCGGTCCCGGCGCGCAGCACCTCGACGTGTCCGCCGTCGATGTCGGCCTGCTCGGTGGTGATCACGAAACCCGCCCCGGACCGGAACAGTTCACTCGTCGTGTCAACCGAGCCGCTACGGGTGACGACGCCGATGCGCTGACCGTCCTTCTTCGGCTTCCCGTAGCCCTCCCCGCGCACCGTGCCGGCACCGACGATGATCACGTCGGCGACCGAGCGAAGCTGCTGTAACACCGCGGAGTCATTGTTGCTCGACAGGCCGGCCGAGACGCCGTCGACCACCGTGGAGCCGTCGATCGACGCGACCATGCACAACCCGACCCACGGTCGATCGGTGCGGCGGCCCAAAGGGGAGGCGTAGGCCTCGGCGATCGTGATCGGCCCGTCGGCGACGGGAAGGACTCGGCGGAGAGGAACCTGCATCGCAGCCGATCGTGTCAGATCTGCTTACATCGGACCATGACCGAGACAACATCCGGGACCAGAACCGCCACGCGTACGTGCCCCCTCTGCGAGGCCGGGTGCGGTCTCGAGATCACCGTGGCGCGTGACCAGGACGGGTCTGAACGCGTCCAGCGCATCCGCGGCGACATGGATGATGTGTTCTCGCACGGCTTCATCTGCCCCAAGGGGTCAACGCTCAAGCAGCTCCACGACGATCCTGACCGGCTGCGCGCCCCCATGATCAAGCGCGACGGCGAGCACGTGGCGGTCTCGTGGGCCGAAGCGTGGGATGAGATCGCCGCTCGACTGCCCGACGTGATCGACCGTTACGGACGCGAAGCGCTGGGCGTCTACGTCGGTAACCCGACCGCCCACAGCCTGTCGGCTATGACGTTCTCGCGGGCATTGCTCACAGGGCTGGGGACCAGGACGCGGTTCAGCGCGTCGACCGTCGACCAGATGCCTCGTCACGTCGCAGCGGGGCACGTGTTCGGATCGCCTGTGGCCATCCCGGTCCCCGACCTCGACCGCACGGATCATCTCGTGATCCTCGGTGCCAATCCGTATGCGTCGAACGGCTCGGTGTGTACTGCTCCCGATTTCCCCGGTCGGCTCGAGGCAATCCAGGAGCGCGGCGGCAAGGTCGTCGTCGTCGACCCGCGCCGTTCGCGTACGGCCGAGCAGGCCGACGAGTGGGTCAGCATCAGGCCGGGGACCGACGCGCTGCTGCTCGCCGCGATCGCGCAGGTTCTGATCGACGACGGGCTTGCCGATGTGGGCGACCACGTCCGTGCGCACGTGGAAGGTGTCGAGCGCCTGGGAGCAGCCCTCGCGCCGTTCACACCCGAGGCCGTGGAAGGCGCGACCGGCGTCGCAGCCCAGACGATTCGGGCGATGGCCCGAGAGCTCTCGGCCGCGCCGACCGCCGCCGTCTACGGGCGGATCGGAACCACGACCACCGAGTTCGGTTCGACGGCATCGTGGCTGGTCGACGTCGTCAACACGCTTTCCGGCAACCTCGACCGGCCCGGCGGCTCGATGTTCGCCACGCCGGTCGCCGGCGGCGCGACCACCCGCGGGCGACCTGGAACGGGAAAGGGCTTCAAGACGGGGCGCGGGCACACCCGTGTCAGCGGCCATCCCGAGGTGATGGGGGAGTATCCGGTCGGCGCGTTGGCCGAGGAGATCACGACACCAGGGGACGGGCAACTCCGAGCCCTCGTCACGCTCGCGGGGAATCCGGTTCTGTCGACGCCGAACAGCAATCAACTCGCGGACGCTCTCGACGACCTCGAGTTCATGGTCTCGATCGACCTGTATCTCAACGAGACGACGCGACACGCTGACGTGATCCTGCCCGCTCCGTCGCAGCTCGAACGTGGCCACTACGACCTCTTGCTGCTCCAGTTCGCCGTGCGGAACGTCGCGAACTACTCCGAGCCCTTGCTGCCGCTCGCCGACGGCCAGCCCGACGAGTGGGAGGTGATCTCCAAGCTCTCGCTGATCGCCCAGGGCATGGGCGCAGACGCCGACCCGGCCATCATCGACGACATGGCGATCGACGGGTTGATCGCCAGCGCGGTGAAGGACGAATTCTCGAACGTGTACGGGCGCGAGCCCGACGAGCTGCGTGCCGAACTGGACGCGTCGGGACGCTGCGGTCCCGAGCGGGTGATCGATTTCATGTTGCGGACCGGGCCATTTGGCGAGGGATTCGGGGCTCAACCGGACGGCACCTCGCTGGATGATCTGCTGGCGCATCCACACGGACGGGACTTCGGCGCGCTGGTGCCGCGGATCCCGGAGATCCTGCGCACCCCGACCGGCCGCGTCGAGCTCGCCCCCGATGTCTTCGTCGACGACCTCGAGCGACTCGCCGCTGCGATTCCGGAGTTGACCGAGCGGGACTTCGTCCTCGTCGGGCGCCGGCACCTGCGAAGCAACAACTCGTGGATGCACAACATCAACGTGCTCGTGAAGGGTCGTCAGCGCTGCACGTTGCAGGTACACCCCGATGATGCCGACTCGCTCGGACTGACCGATGGCGGGGCGGCCCGGGTCACCTCGCGGGTGGGTGAGGTCGTGGCGCCGGTCGAGGTGACCGATGCAATCCGTCCCGGTGTCGTCAGCCTGCCGCACGGGTGGGGCCACGACCTCCCGGGAGCACAGATGCGGGTGGCAGCCGAGCACGCCGGGGTGAATTCGAACGTATTGGCCGATGATCGGGCGCTCGACCCGCTGTCGGGGACGTCGGTGCTCAACGGCATCCCCGTCGAGCTGCAACCGGCCTGAGCTGGGGTGGCGCGGGTCATCCACAGCAATCCACACCGATCCACAGCCCCAACACGGCAATCCACACGGCAATTCACAGGGTTGTCCCTCTTTCTCCCCACAGCCGTTCACCTCTAAGTTGGGCACCCGTTGCCGACCTGCGGCGTGCACGCGGATGCTTGGGGTGCCCTTCGGGGAACCGCCCTTGACCTGTGATGCCCGCCGCGGTCGGCACTGTTCGTTGCCGGCGCCTACGCTGCGCTGATGGACGCAACGTTCACCGATGCGGAACTGGCCGAACTTGCGTTGGCCGCCGATCCGGACCCCGAGATCGACGATGATGCCGTGCCCTTCGGCGCCGAACCCGTCGGGGCCTCGCTGTTGCCGAGTTGGTACATGCCGCCGCCGATGTCGGCGGGTGGACGCCATCGTCGGCGTCGGGCATGGATCGTGGGCGGCATCGTGGCCTCGCTGGTGATCGTGAACGGGTTCGGGCTCTGCGTCACGTACGGAATTCCCGAAGTCGGTGACCGCATCGTTCCGTTCTGGTGACGACGTCGATCGAACAGGTGTGCGATCTGATGGCTGGTTGGCTACGTTGTCCGGATGGCAATTGCGTGCGCGTACTGCGGTGGTGAACACGACCGGCCAGCCGACGTGCGTGCCTGCTGGACGGAGAACGGCGAGCAGGACCTCGCCGTCGACGGCGACGTACCGCCTCCCATTGAGGCCGCCTCGCCACCGAGTGGGGCGCCGCCTGCTTCGTCTGATCAGCACGCCGCTGCCGGCAGCACGCGACTCGACACGGTGCGCACCGCTCCCGTTCCCGCGGAGGTTGCCCGGCGCGTCGCTCTGGCGGCTGCCGGCCCAGACTGTCTCGGCCGCCATGCGCTGACCGTCGAGAACACACACGTGCCCGAGCCGTGGGCGGGCGCCGGGCGGCTACGCGTGGGGGCTGACACGCTGACGGCCCCAGCCGCGGCCCTCCAAGTGCTCCGATCAGCCGCCACGGCTGGTACGCGGTTGGTGATCGAAATCGATCCCGGGTTCGCCGAAGAGTTGGAGCGACGTTTCGGGGTCGCGCGTACGCCGCTGCTGATGACCGAGGCAGCGCCGTACGAAGTGGGCGCCGATTTCGAATTCACCGGCGACGAACTGCACCACCTGCTGTGGGCCAACACGATCGACTTCCGCGATGGTCCGGCGACGTGGGACGCCCTCGATCGCGCCGTTGCTGCCGGGCTCGACCCGACTCCTCCCGGTGAGCGCGGCGACGTGTGCCTGGCCGACGGGACGGCGGTCTGGCTCGATGCGGGCCCGCTTCGCTTCGTCGAACCGATCGACGGGATTCCCGTCGTCCACATGGTCACGGTCGAGCACGGCAACCCGACCATCCCGGTCACGAACCGCTCGACCGCGGAGCTCGCCCCGGATCAACTCGCTGCGGTGACGCACCCGGGCGGCGCGGCACGCATCATCGCTCCAGCCGGATCGGGAAAGACACGCGTGCTCACCGAGCGGGCGCGTCACCTGCTCACGAACTGGCGGCTCCCATCCAGCGCGGTCAGCCTCGTCGCGTTCAACAAGCGCGCCCAGGAAGAGATGCGCGAGCGCACCCCCGACCTCGCCGGCCTGCATGTCCGCACGCTCAACGCGATCGCGTTGGCCATCGTGAACGGCACGGCGCCGTTTGCCGCGCAACCGTCGTCGTGGCGCACGATCAACGAGGTCGAGGTCCGCCGCATCATCGGCGACCTCGTGTCGTTCCCGAAGCGGCGGAACAGTGACCCGGTTGCCCCGTGGATCGAGGCGTTGAGCCTCGTCAGGCTCGGACTCGTTGCGCCCGACGACGTCGAAGCGCGTTACGAGGGCGACGTCGACGGCTTCGCGGCGTTCTGGCCGAGTTACCGGGCGCTGCTCGACCGTCGGCATCTCGTCGACTTCGACGACCAGATCTACCGGGCGCTGATGATCCTGTTGTCCGATCCGACTGCCCGCCGCACCGCCCAGCGGGCATGTCGCACCATGTTGGTCGACGAGTTCCAAGACCTCACACCCGCCCACCTGCTGCTGATTCGCCTGCTCGCAGCACCCGGGGGAGCGGTGTTCGGCGTTGGCGATGACGATCAGACCATCTACGGGTACAACGGCGCCGACCCGGGATGGCTGATCGATTTCGATGAGCTGTTCCCCAGTGCCGGTGCGCACCCACTCGAAGTGAACTATCGGTGCCCGGGGGGCATCGTCGACATTGCCGACCGTTTGTTGCGCCACAACCAGCGCCGTGTGCCCAAGACCATCCGCGCGCACTCGACAGACCCGGGAGGGTGGAGCGTTGATGCGTCGGTCGATCCCGTTGCGGCGACGGTCGCCGCGGTCCGAGCGGCACTCGCTGCGGGAGCTGAGCCCCGGGAGGTGGCGGTGCTCGCCCGAGTGAACGCCGTGCTCGCTCCTGTGCAGGTCGCCCTCGTCGGGGAGGGGATTCCGATCTCGGGTGGTGTCGGTCTCGAGTTCGTGGAGCGCACGGCGGTGCGCAGTGTCCTGTCGTGGTTGCGCCTCGCCTCGACCGACGAACGGGGTCGGTTCCTCCCGGCCGACCTGACCGAGGCGCTGCGGCGGCCGTCGCGCTCGTTCCACCCGCGGATCAACTCGTGGATCGCCGAGCAGGGAACCATGGTCGACCTGTTCAAGCTCGCCGGTCGACTGAACACCGAACGCGACGCCGATCGCCTGATGGAGTTCGCCGCCGATATCCAGATGCTCCAGAAGGTCGTGCAGTCCGGCGCTCCCACGTCGGACGTCGTGCTCACGTTGATCGACGAGATCGGCCTCGCCGGATCCGTGTCGGGGCTCGATACGACCCGTCGCGGAATGAACCGGTCGGCACAGGGCGATGATCTCACCGCGATACGCCATCTCGCTGCGCTGCACGACGAGGTCGCGACCTTCGACTCATGGTTGCGTGGCCGGCTTGCGACGACACGGTCGTCCGACGGAGTGGTCCTGTCGACCGTCCATCGGGTCAAGGGACAAGAGTGGCCGCACGTGGTGGTCCACCACGTCGACGCCGAGCAGTATCCCCACCGTCTCGCCGACGACGTCGAGGAGGAGCGGCGGTTGTTTCACGTGGCGATCACGCGTGCCAGTACGCACGTGACCGTGGCGACCGGGCCGGACCCGAGCCCGTTCGTGGAAGAACTGACGAGCGAGCCATCGGCACAGCGGGTGGTTTCGTCCCACCGCCCCGAACCGGCTGTGACGCGATCCGGCGCCCCGAAGAAGACCGATCCGACCTCCGACCTCGATGCCACGGCGGCTGCACGATTCGACCGCTTGAAGGTCCTCCGGACCGAGCTTGCGGCAGGGAAGCCGGCCTACGTCGTGTTCGACAACAAGACGCTGGCAGCGATTGCTCGCGTGGCCCCGACCACGAAGCAGGAGTTGTCGCGCATCTCCGGTGTCGGGCCAGCGAAGCTCGACAAGTACGGGGACGCATTCGTCGAGTTGATCTCCACCCTCGTCTGATGTTCGACCGTGTGGTGGTGGTCGACTGGAGTGCGAGCTCCCGCCCCGTGCGCGGTCAGGACTCGATCTGGATCGCCGTGGCCGACGGGGCGTCGGGCGACATCTGGACCATGAACCCCGAGACCCGGTCGTGGGCGTGTGCCGAAATGGGCGAACTGTGTCGACGCCCCGGACCGACTCTCCTCGGCGTTGACTTCTCCCTCGGGTATCCCGCCGGAACGGCGGCGGCCTTGGGGTTGTCGGGAACACCCTGGCGCGCGATCTGGACGCTGCTCGCCGAGCTCGTGGCCGATGCGGATGACAACACGAACAACCGTTTCGAGGTTGCCGCCGACCTCAACGGCCGGATCGGGGAAGGGCCGGGACCGTTCTGGGGATGTCCGCGCGGTCAGCGTTCGGCGACACTCACGTCGACCAAGGTCTCGCCCGGCCCGCTTGCGGAGTGGCGCCAGGTCGAACGCGACCTCCGCGGGGCAGGTCACCGTCCGTTCTCGGGCTGGCAACTGCTGGGTGCCGGGAGCGTGGGGAGCCAGAGCCTGGTCGGCATCCCCCGCCTTGCGCATCTCGAGCGCCGACTCGTCAGCGATGGCCTGACCGTCGAAGTCTGGCCCTTCGGAACCTGGAACGGAGTTGCGCCGGCCCCCGACGTTGTCATCGCCGAGGTGTGGCCGTCGCTGTATCCGCTGCCGGAGCCGGCTGGCCGCGTACGCGACGAGGTGCAGGTCGTGGAAACCGCGCGCCGACTGCTCGATCTCACCGAGTGTGGAATCAGCGAAGGACGGACCGACGACGCAACGCAGCGCAGTGTCCGGGGCGAGGAGGGGTGGGTCCTGGGCGCGTGAGAGACTGAATCCTCGCATGGCCTCCATCTCGCTCACCGACGTGTCGGTCGAACTCGAGCGACGATCGATTCTCGACCGCATCTCGCTCGACGTGGACGACGGCACCTTCGCGGCCGTCGTCGGGCCGTCGGGAATCGGCAAGTCGACGCTGCTGCGGGCGATCGCTGGGCTGGTCGTACCGGTGGGCGGATCGATCCGCTTCGACGGGGTCGACGTGACCAAGGTCGATACGAGCCAACGAGACGTGGGGATGGTGTTCCAGCGGCCCGCGTTGCTCCCGAACCGCAACGTACGGCGCAACGTCGGATTCCCGCTCGAGTTGCGCCGTGAGACCGCTGATGCGATCCGCGACCGCGTCGGGGTTGAGGCCCGGGCGATGCGCATCGAGCACCTGCTCAGGAGCAATCCGGCACAGCTGTCGCGAGGCGAACAGCAGCTCGTCCAGATCGCGCGCACGATGGTGCGTTCGCCGAGGGTCCTCCTTCTCGACGAACCGTTCGCCGCGCTCGACGAACACCTTCGGAGCAGAATGCGTGCCGAGATCAGGATGCTCCAGCGCGGCTATGGGGTCACCACGCTGATGGCCACGAACGACCCCGCCGATGCGATGTCGCTCGCCTCGCTGATCGTCGCCCTCGACGGCTCGCCCGCCCGAGTCGTCCAGTTCGGCACGCCCGACGACCTCTATGACGAGCCCGCGACGATCGACATCGCATCGGCGACCGGACCGCTGTGGATATTGCCTGTCCGGGTCGAATCGGACGGCGACGGATTCTGGCTGGTCCACGACAACGCCCTCCGGCTTCGGAGCTGGACGCCGGCGCTGCGCGACCGCGTCGGACGCATGGTCACCCTCGGGGTGCGCACGTCGCACCTGGTCCGCGACGAACGGGGCGAGGCGGTGGCGACGCTGCGGCGGGTCATCCCCGGCTCGAACGCAGCGCTGCTCTGCACATGGGGTGGTCGGATGGTCACCGCAACCGGGAGCGCCACGGCTGAGGAGGTGGGTGGTCCGATTCGGCTTCGCGTCGGTCGTCCCGTCATCTTCGACGCGGACGACGGCCGCCGGATCGCCTGAACGGGTTCCGAGGAGACGCCGGCCGAGCAGTTGGGCGAGCGAACGGGACGTGGACGGTCAGTCGACCGTCCACCTCCCCTTAGATGCGAGCAGTGCGCGGA
>Ga0316197_10003201_pt1 | contig 11654 bp, 7 predicted proteins | sample OudBiesiAoxic_MG_FD_204939 | JGI IMG/M metagenome (GOLD analysis project Ga0316197, IMG submission 204939) | Coastal sediment microbial communities from Oude Bieten Haven, Netherlands - site A oxic | ecosystem: Environmental > Aquatic > Marine > Coastal > Sediment | place: Netherlands...
CCGGACCAGAATCTTCCACGGTTAGAATGGCACCTTCGTTTTCCCGGTTGATTCTCACCAGGATGTTGCCTTTTTCTGGCGTGTATTTGCTGGCATTGCTTAGCAGATTGTAAATCAGAGTCGTCAATGCGAACCGGTCTCCCCGAATGAAACAGGAATCGCCCAGAAATTCCAGGGTTTGGTTTTTCCTGTCAAACAACGGGTAAGCTCGGGCCAGGATTTCCTGTACCAGTGCGGCCAGGTCAATGGGAACAAAGTTGGCGGTATAACGGTCCGGCGAACTCCGGTACAGGTCGAGAATCTGCTCAACAACGCGTTCGAGCCGGCCGGTCGTATAGGCCAGTTCCGCGATCCCTTCATGGTCTTCCGGGTGTTCCTTGCTGAGGTTGTACAACTGAACTTTCAGAGCACTGATCGGAGTGCGTAGTTCGTGGGCCACGTCAGAGGCGAATTGCTTCTCCCGCAGCAGCGATGTTTCGAGTCGGGACAGCAAACGATTGGATGACGAAACGATTTGCTGAAGTTCACGCTTGGGTTTGTGGATCGTGAGCGGACTGAGGTCCTCCGGTTGCTTATTACCGAGATCGGCGGCAAGGCTGCGCAGCGGCTTCAGTCCCTGGCCGACGATCAGCCAGATCAGCAGGCCAAGAACGGGCAGACCAATCACTACCGGGTAGATGGATTCCAGAATCACGTTCTCTGCCAGCGTGTAGCGAAGGTCCATTCTTTGTGCCGCCACCACCCAGAAGTCGCGACCGGTATCGTAGTAGGCCACCGTCCGCCACCGGTAGCCGCCGAAATTACTGAAATCAAATCCCGGCTTCAGTTCGATCATTTCATGGGTCGGCGCGTTGGAGGAAGAAGATTCAAGGACACCCTGCCGCCAGACCTGGAAAGTAATCGAGCCATTGTGGTCCAATCTTGCAGCGGTCTCGGCAGAGTGGGTTTCGGCGACGAGGTGTGCAATGTCCAGCAGCTGGCTGTCAAACAGTCGGCCGGCCTCCACCATGCTGGACTGAAAACCCCTCAGGGACACGACAAAAGTAAAAAGTGTCAGTACCGCCAGGGTAACGAGCACGAGGAAAACCCGAATGGAATTCATTTCGGGTCGACCTTGTACCCGACTCCCCGGACGGTTTTTATGAACTCTGCGCCCAGTTTTTTCCGCAGATGATGGACATGTACCTCCAGTGCGTTGCTGGATACTTCTTCGCCCCAGTTATAAAGCCGGCTCTCAAGCGCATTCCGGGTCAGCACTTTGCCGGCATTTTCCATCAGGCATTTGAGCAGCATGTTCTCTCTTCGGGACAGCTCAATCTCATCGCCGCGGATGAAAGCGGAGCGGCTGTTAATATCGAGCTTGACGTCGCCGATGACAATCTCGGCGCTCCCGGAGCTGCTGAGCCGGCGCTCGAGCACGCGCAGGCGCGCAAACAGCTCCGTCATTTCAAAAGGTTTGGCCAGGTAATCGTCCGCGCCACTGTCAAGGCCGGTGATCTTGTCAACCAGGTCTGATCGCGCGGTCAGCAATAAAATGGGCAGATCAGGGTGCTTTTCGCGTGCGCGTTTGAGCACGTCGATACCATCGATGTCCGGCAAGCCGAGATCCAATATGACGATATCAGGGGTTTCGACGTCAATCACATGGAGCGCCGCCATTCCGCTGGCCACGGCGTTCACATTGTATTCCTGCTTTTGCAGGGCGTGCCGCAAAGCTTCGGCCAGCGACCGATCATCCTCAACCAGTAGAATCAGCATCCAGTGACTCCCAAAGTCGACATTCTCCAGCGTCTATCCCGCTTTATGATGCCATCGCTCCTTTCTGCTGTCGCGTGACAGAAAAAAGCAACGCCACGAAGTGACGTTGCTTTTTCAGGCGGATCGCGGAGCAATCAGGGAGAAATATTGATCATTCCCGAGAGCATATTGCTACTGGACGGATCGAACGTGTAGCCATCATCGACCAACTCAACAACCGTGAGCGTGTATAGGCCGGGCATCGCTGCGGGCAGGGTAAACACACCCCTGGCGCGGGCGCCACTATCGGCGTAATCACTCTGCGAGAAGCCATCCGGCAGCGTCCAGACCGCGTGTATACCGGCGTTTTTGACCGCACTTCCGTTCTCATCCACTATCCAGACAATGGCCTTGATGTCATTGGTTTTCTTCTTGTAGCTCATCGAAATCCGGTCAACTGACATGCACTGACTGGTGCAGCCGGCGTTACTGTCCGAAACCGTTATGGAAACAGAACTGCTGCCGGTTGCGCCCATATCGTCAGTGACGGTCAATACCGAGCTGTAATTCCCGATATCGAGATAAGTATGCAGCGGGCTGGCCTCCGCGGAGCCGTTGCCATCTCCAAAATCCCAGGACCACGCCACGATGTTTCCATCCGGGTCATTTGATCCGGTCGAATCGAAGGCCACGGTCAGCGGGGCGCTGCCGCTGAGGGTATCGGCATTCGATACGGCCGTCGGTGGAAGGTTGCCGGTTCCGTTCACCGTGATGCTTTTACTCAAAAGTGCGCTCTTCTTGGGATCGAACTTGTATCCGGCCTTGGTTGCGCCTGCAACAGTGAGTGTATAGGTGCCGGCAACGCCTGCGGTATACAGGCTGAATTGCGCTCTCAGGCGGGTACCGATATTGGCATATTGGTCGAAACTGGAACCGTCCGGCCGGGTCCAGACGGCATGCACGACAGACCCGCGAGCGCCGGCTCCCGCCCCGGTCTCATCGGTGAGTTTGACGATTCCCCGGATCGAGCTTCCCAGGTCTGTGAGGTCGATACTGTAAACCCGCAGGCAATTCGACGAACAGGATTGCGCTATTGCGCTGTTTGATACGAACGTGAGTGTGAGAAGGATGGCAAAGGAAGCCAGTAAAAATTTCAAGCGGTTTGGACGATGGTATTTCATGATCAGTTCCCTGATTGGACTGCGCATAGACTACCTGCCGATCCTTAAGGAACTATTAAGAGAACAAGCCCGGATTTTTGCCTTAAGACTTCCTTAAGACTTCGTGGCTAGACTGCAGACTGGAAAAATGCCGATGAACGGTATTCAACCTGGTTTCTCTTCACAAGGAAGTTGCGCTTATGAAAACTCCTGTCCCGAATGCACGTTCGTTCAGATCTCGGCTGTCCCTGGTTTATGCCGTTTTTCTGGTTTTTGCCGGGATTTCATGTGTCGGATCAAATCTGGCGGCACAAGACCCGTTCAATCTCGAGATCAAGGGTGCCGCCTACGATGCCGAAAAGTCCCAACTTAAAGTTGAAGTAGCCCTCGGCAACACGGCGCGCAGAACGGTGCTCCTGTTCAACGAAACGACCGGCGAGCAGATCGCGCAAAAGCGCACACGGAAGTCGGAGATCAAGTTTCGAGTCAACGGACTGGTGGGAACTGAAGTCCCTTGCGATGTCCGGGTCAGCGCGGCTGGCCAGTCCGATACAGCGACTGTAAGTAACGCACCACAGCATTGCGATGATGAACCGCCACCACCGCCACCGCCACCAACGGAAAATCAGCCGCCAGACTGTGAGATCAGGAAGCCGACAGGAGATGTAAACATCCTGCTTGGGAATGAAGTTGATTTTGAGGGCACCGGTTCCGATCCGGAAGGTCAGCCACTGAGTTGGGAATGGGATTTTGGTGGCGGAGCCGACATCCGGCCCCTCGTACCCGTGCCGGGTAAGGTGGTCTATGACGTATCCGTCGGCACTTTTATTGCGACGCTGATCGTCACCGACGACCAGTCCGCCTCCTGTCGAGCGCAGATTACAGTCACAGTGGGCAATCCGCCGGATGACTTGCCGCCAAAGGTTGATGAGCAACCCGAGCCAGGCACCGCCGGGGCGGGCGACGGCGATAACGTCGTGCTCGCATTCAACGACCTGGGCATGCACTGCGGGGATCTCGGTTCTTATCCGTTCAGCATCCTGCCATTGTTCAATACCGTGAACGCGCAGGTCGTGCGCAAGGGAACGCGTGGCAGTAACCGCCCGCAGATCCTCGATGATTCGCAGGTTGCTTTGCAGTATTCGGCCGCATCGAGCCCGTTGGATCCGGTAGGTCCGGATTCAATCAATTCGACCAGTCAGAACTTCCCGCCAGGCTCAACCGTAGCAGGGGCCACGGTGCGTAAGACGGATTTCTGGGACATGCTCGACGGCAAAAAGATCGTTGATTGGCTCTTCGGGCAGGATCTCGATCCCGACGAGGGTCTTCGGACACTGGGTAACCCTGATCACGGCCGCTACATGCCTGGAAAAGTGAACCCCTATGAAATCAATGATCCGCAGGCATTCAGCGGTTACGTTGAGTCGCATGACTGGCACACAGCCCAGGGCATCCCGATGACCCCGGTCGATGATATCGGCCGATTTAACTCCTATCCGCTGATACGCGTTCAGGCCGTGGACATCCGTAGCAGGCAGGTGCTGGCGACCACCGATGCGGTGGTGCCGGTTTCAACCGAAGTCGATTGCCGCGACTGCCATGCCTATGGCCAGGTGGCGGCTGATCCCGGCGCGCGCACCGGTGATCCCGTTGGTCCGGAATTCGTGGTGGCGGCCAGCACGGACCGCGCAGACGTTGAAGCTGCGGCCAAGCACAATATTCTTGCACTGCACGACTACAAGCACGGCGATAAGTATGAGCCAGACTTTGTTGCGGCGGGGCGGCCAGTTCTGTGCGCCAGCTGTCACAGGTCAAACGCACTGGCGGAAGTCGGTGGGCCGGGTGGTGATGAGGATATCAGCAGTATGTCCAGTGCCATGCACGGTTTCCACGGACGTCTGCAGGTATTCGACTACGAATCGGCTGTATTGATCCGCGACTCGGGTGAGCCGGTGCTGATCGATCCGCTGACGATGACCGGTGATGAGCTGCCGCTGATACCCGTCGGCGAAGATATTCCAATGGAGCAGAACTGTTTCTCCTGCCATCCCGGCAAAATCACCCAGTGCTTCCGGGGCGCAATGTTCACCGCCGGACAGAAATGCGATGAGTGCCATGGAGATATGCTGGCCATGGGCGGCGAATTCCCGATGACCGACGGCCGTATACGCGAACCCTGGGCCGATGAGCCCAAGTGCAGTTCCTGTCATACCGGACATGGCGACGATGCTGTCGGCCAGTTGGCCTTCGATCCGGCTGATCCGGCGGCCACGCCCATCGAGTTCGTCGGTTCACGGTTCGCGGAAAACCCGGACACCCTGTACCGGAATAGTCTGGATAATCATGCCGGGATTGCCTGTGAAGGCTGTCACGGCAGTCCGCACGCCATCTGGCCGAACCGGAATTTCGCGGCGAATGACAACGTCCCGGCGGTCCAGTTGCAGGGCCATGCCGGCACGATCAGTGAGTGCACGGTATGCCACGAGCCGAACAGTTTCCCGAATGGAACCCTGGACGGTCCCCATGGCATGCACCCGGTGAATGACCCGAACTGGATCAAGAGCAAGGGTGATTTCTACCACGAGGACTTTGTCTGGCAGGACGGAGAAGATCAGTGCGCAGCCTGTCACGGGGCTGATCACCGCGGCACACGCCTGTCCCGCGTGCCGGTCGATCGCGAGCTCAGAGATGCTGACGGTGTCTTGCGCGCGACCCTGGCGAAGGGGGATATTGTGTCCTGCAACCTTTGCCACAGCCTGGAAAAAAGCTTCGAGGATTAAACCTGTTAGCCCGGGAGTCACTCGACTCCCGGGCACGACCCCCGCTCCAACGCTTGAAAATTTGACCTTTTGGGTGTCTATGCCCACAATCACGCCCCATGAGAGGGTGGTTGTCCGATAGATAAGTGTAATGAATACATATTCAGCTGAAATCAATGCCGGCTCGTTCCGTGATCGCGATGGACGTGTGTACCACTGCGGGGGTCGGGTTATTCGCGGATTGAGCGCAAGCGCGCTGGAGAGCTTTCGCCTTTTGCAGGAAAAGCCTTTTTATAGCAAGCTGGTCGATTCAGGTAAGCTCATCGGCACGCGTGAAATTCCCGAGAGTGAGAACCCGCTACCGGATGATCTGAAAGCCCGGTGGGCGGGTTTTCTTGAACACGACACAGTACCCGTCATCAGCTACCCGTACGAATGGACCTTCAGCATGTTGAAGGCGGCGGCCAGCTTACAGTTGCATTTGGTGGAACGTGCGGTCAGCAATGGTTTCGCGTTGAAAGATGCAACACCCTACAATATTCAATTCGTCGATCAAAAAGCGGTATTTATTGACATTCCGTCATTCGAACCTCTGCAGGAAGGTGAGCCCTGGTCGGGTTACCGGCAGTTCTGCGAGATGTTTCTTTTTCCCTTGTTTTTGCAGGCTTACAAAGGCTGCAACTTCCAGCCCTTTATGCGCTCATCCATTGATGGGGTTGACGTGCAGTCCGCGGCTGCTTTATTTGGTTTTCGTGACCGTTTCCGTAAAGGTGTGATGAGCCATGTATGGCTGCAGTCCAAACTGGACCGGCGTTATGGAGGTTCGTCTGAAAATGTTCGTTCCAGCCTCAAATCTGCCGGATTCAACCGGGAACTCATTCTGGCCAACGTCCGTAAGCTGCAAAAACTGGTCAGGAATCTCGAATGGGAAGCTACGGGTTCAGAATGGGGTGATTACACCGAATTTCACAACTACTCGGATGACGACCATGTACGGAAAGAGGATTTCATACGAGAATCAATAAGTGCAGAAAAACCGGATACGGTCTGGGACATTGGCTGCAATACCGGGCAGTTTTCTCGCATCGCGGCGTCACTCTGCCGCCAGGTCGTATCCACGGATATCGATCACGTTGCCGTGGAGAGATTATTTCTGGATAAAGACACGCCGGAGAATATCTTACCGCTGGTACAAAATGTCGCCGACCCATCGCCCAACTGGGGTTGGCGTAACCGGGAACGCAGCGATCTGCAAAGCCGCAGCAAGCCTGACCTGGTGTTGTGCCTGGCACTGATCCATCACGTGGTCATTACCGCAAATATTCCACTGGATGAATTCATCGACTGGCTGGCCGGACTGACTGACAAGCTTGTGATTGAGTATGTCTCGCGCAAAGACGACAAGGTGAAAACCCTGTTGCGTAACAAGGAAGACAAGTATCAGGACTATTCGCGTGAGTCATTGGAAGCAAACCTGAATCGGCACTTTGTGATCAAACGGCAGCAGGCCGTAAATGAGGGTGACCGGACGCTGTATTGTTGTGTGAAGCACTGATTCACTATGCCAACAGCGATTTATAAGGGGTCATCGCCAGGCTTGATGCGCCTTGTGTTTTTGATCATTTCAGTGGCATCGGTCTGGGTGTTTTCTGAATGGTTATTCTTCGCAACCAAGCCGTCCTTCATGACCCTGTACTCTTTTTCAGAAAAGGTCGGTCTGCTGTGTGGCTCTGCACTGGTCATGTCCATCGCGTTGCTGATTGCCTCAATCCCGTTTGCTGTTTTCTGCTGGCTGATCGACAGAGTTGTGAAACGCGGTTTGATCGCCAGGCTGGTCCTGCTCACTCCAGGAATTCTATTGCTGGCCCTGGCTTTTTTGCTGTTGATTGACAATTTCACGTTGACCCTTTTGGGCTGGGGAATTCGAAATGCAGGGGATCCGGGCATCTGGGCCTATCGTATCCTGACCGTGGGACTGCTGGTTTACTCCGGCCGGTTACTGCTGGGTGTACTGGAGAAGCCAAAGGTTGAAGCCGATAAAAAATTAGTGGCCATTTTTTCCACACTGATTGTCGCAATTGGTGTCCCCTTGGTCGTTATGGCTGTATTTTGGCCACCAGACGGTCCGGAAGATATTACCGTGGTCGGAAAAAAGCGGCCCAATATCATTATTTTGTCCAGTGACGGGCTTTGGGCGAATCACATGTCACTGTACGGTTATGAAAGACAGACCACACCCTTTATGGATAGCGTCAGGGCGGAGTTCCTGGTAGCTGAAAACCATTTTGCCAATGCGAGTGACACGGGTGGGTCAGTGATTTCTTTGTTGAGCGGAAAACAGCCGACAAGCACCCGGGTCATATATCCGCCTGATGTGATGCGTGGTGTTGATAGTTTTCAGCATTTACCCAGCCTGCTTAAAAAGCTGGGCTATTACAATGCCGATATCAGCATGCGTCACTATGCCGACCCGTATGATTTGAACATGCGTGATGGGTTCGCAGAAGCCAATTTCCGGAAACTCAGAGATTCAGGCGGCCATTTGGCCGCGATGTTACGAAAATACCCGGGTCTGAACTCAACCTCGCTTTTTACAGACAGGATATCGGAACGCTTGTCGCAACGTTTTTTTCGTATTTTAGTCAACGAACCCATACAGGACCCGCTGTCCGAAGTTGATAAACCGCATGAGAGGTGGATCCGTGATGATGACCGGGTGGTTGAAATCAGGCGTTTGATCAACGAAATACAACAGCCACTTTTTCTGCACGTGCACATGATGGGTACTCACGGTTCCCGCTTCAAGCCGCGCCAACGGGTCTGGTCAACCGAGGAAAGTTACAACGTTGAATGGGATGAAGATGGTTTCGATGATGCCATTCTTGATTTTGACCGTTATGTGGAGGAGGTATACCAGCTACTTGAAGACAGTGGCAAGCTGGATTCGAGCATTTTAATTATTTCGTCTGACCACGGTTTCAACCATGGACTCCTGCAACGTTTGCCCATGTTGATGAGGCTACCGGGACAGACTCATACGGGTATCCTGACCGGCAATACCCAACGGTTGGATATTGCGCCAACCCTGGTGGAATTCATCGGTATGGAAGTACCTGCCTGGATGGAGGGGCGTTCCATGTTGAGTACCGGTGTCGATGAATTAAATAGCCGGCCCATTTTCGCAAGCGGCAGCGGCGCAAAAATTGACGATGGTGAAGTCTGGTCCGTTATCAACCCTCAACCGCCATGGTATTCACTGGGTCGTCTATACCTGATCAAGTGCAACCAGGGATTCGTTCTGAATACCGATGATATGTCCCTGCAGGGCAGAGCAATCGAGGGCTCGACGGTCAGCTGTCCGGACAAAGTGAGCCTGGATGATGCGCGGCAACTGATGCTGACTCATTTGAAAGATCGGGGATATCTGTCTGACTGATGATGTTCCTGGCTTACATCAGTATCCAGGATTTTGCGTTATCCTAACCGCGTGGGGACATTTCGTTTCAAGGCTTTTATCAGCTACAGCCATCGGGATCGCGATTGGAGCGCCTGGCTCCAGCGCGCGCTGGAGGCTTACAGAGTCCCGCGGCGGCTGGTAGGAAGCGAGGGTGCATTCGGCCCGGTTCCACGTCGCCTGGCCCCGATTTTTCGCGATCGTGAGGACCTTCCGTCATCATCCGATCTAAGCGTCACGGTGAAGGAATCGCTCCAGGCTTCGGAATCACTGATTGTCATCTGCTCGCCGGATTCGGCAAAATCCAGATGGGTGAGCGAAGAAGTCACGTATTTCAGAAGCCTGGGCAGGCAGGATCGTATTTTTGCGCTCATTGTCGACGGTGACCCGCAGCCGGATGACCCGGACCAACAGTGCTTTCCAGCAGCATTGACGACATTCCACGATGGATCTGTAAACGAGCCCTTGGCTGCCGATGCCCGAAAATGGGCGGACGGTAAATTACTGGCCAAGCTGAAAATCGTTTCCGGTATTCTCGGGATCCGGTTGGACGACCTGCGCCAGCGGAATGCGCAACGGCGTCGCCGGAACTGGATTCTGGCGGTTACCTCAATGCTGGTGCTTGTCGCCATTACCGGCACCCTCGTTTTCACAACCCTGTCATCTCAGAAAGCCGTACGCGTGCAGCGCAGCAATACCGAGGAACTCCTGAGCTACATGTTGGGTAACCTCGAGCGCCTCGACCCGATTGTAGGTCTTGAAGTTATCGACCAGGAAGACTCAACAATCATGGGATACCTTCAGTCCCTCGGATTTGACGAAATGAGTAACGATCAGCTGGTCGAGCAAGGTATGAATTGGAGAGAGCAGGGTCAGGGGAGTTTTGATCGTGCCCAACTGGCTGAAGCGATGGAAAAATTTCAGCAGTCACGGGCGGCATTCATCGAACTTCATCAGCGCGAAGGCAGCACGACACGTGCATTGTTCGAGCTTGGGCAAGCTGAATTCTGGGTGGGTTATGTCCATTTTGAACGGGGCGAACTGGACCTGGCAGAGGAGCGTTTCACACGTTATGGGGCAGTCACAAGGCGACTGGTCGATGCGGACCCTAATAATGCGCAGATGGTGATCGAGCTGGCTTACACATTGACCAACCTGGGTGCGGTTGAGCTTGCCCGGACTGACCCGGATACCGACGGAGCCCTCCAGTTGATGCAATCGGGCGTGCAGTACAACCAGATCGCACTGTTACTGGATCCGGAAAATGACGTTTACAGGAAGGATTTAAGGGGATCCCTGGCTTTCCTGGCGGATGCCTGGCTGGAAAACAGTTGCGACCTGGGTAAGGCATATGGATTCAGGCAGCAGACCGTGGAGCTGTCAAGGGAGCTTTATGAGGGCTCTCCTGACAGCGATGTTCTCAGTCGCGACCTTGCTTTTTCACTGTCCGGTCTTGCATCTGTGCAGCGCCGCATACCCATACCGGACAAGGCCCTTGCCAATCAACGAGAAGCTCGCGACCTGCTCAGGCATTTGGCTGATCAGGACGCTGAGAACCCGAGAGCCAGGCTGGAGGTGATGAGGCGTGAGCATTGGATCTTCGATATCCAATCCTGGGCTGAACCATCAGAGGCGCTGTGGCTTGCAATGATGGCTTACAGGCAAGAGTTGAAAAACTTCCTATTGACAGGAAAGGCAGATGATTTTGAGGTATCCGTAGACTATGCGGATTTCCTGGTTACTTTTTCGAGATTCGCGTGGCGGCTTGAAAAGCAGCGGGAAGCAGAACAGGCATTGAGCGAGGCCATAACGTTGTTGTCTGGACTGGTCAGGGGTAATCCTGAACATCGGCAGAGTGTCCGCTTGCTGGCCCGTGTGCTGATAGATCGCTGGTACCATCAGGGCACACTCCCGTCAGGTGAAGCCGCATCGATGCTGGACGGCTACCTCACCGATCCAAAGCGGGTCACCAGTTGTGCGGACGCGAGTCTCGCAGCCAGGCTGGAATTCTTGCGCGGAAATCACGATCTGGCGAGAAACTATTCTTCATATTTACTGAACAAGGGTTTTTTTGAACCGGGCTTTGTCGCGTTTTGTAAAAGCAACGAACTGTGTGAGAAATAAACCTTTTTCACTGGAACGCCCAGGCAAATGCCAAAACTGAAACTCAGACGCTTTGCCGTGGCCGCAACTCTTGCAGTCATGAGTGTGTTCGTTAGCGGAGCTGTTGAGGCCGACGTGCATGAGGAAAGTATTCAAAACGGTGAAAATCGGCATAACAACCATCGGCGCTGATATCAGCGCAATGAAGGCCAACAAAGGCGCCGGTAAAAAACCCTTTACCAGAAACATAATCATCAGATAATTTCCATGCCGGTAACTCTTGTTCAATCACATGCCATTGGATGCCATCAAAGGAATAGCTGTATTGATAAGTGGCTAACTGCACTGACACTTTTAACCAGATATTCTCTGCAGTGTCAGGGATGACTATAGGCTGTTGATACAAGTAATAACTGGCTTCTCCTTTATCAACCTGTATTA
>Ga0316197_10003202_pt1 | contig 11652 bp, 5 predicted proteins | sample OudBiesiAoxic_MG_FD_204939 | JGI IMG/M metagenome (GOLD analysis project Ga0316197, IMG submission 204939) | Coastal sediment microbial communities from Oude Bieten Haven, Netherlands - site A oxic | ecosystem: Environmental > Aquatic > Marine > Coastal > Sediment | place: Netherlands...
CGGCTTGGAGATTCGAACCCCACACCTGGCCAAGCTGCGTGAGTTTTCGGTCATGGCTCTGGTCCTCGCTGAGGCGAGATTTGCCAATGGCGAAACTGCTGCGGGGATCGATCTTCTTTTGATCGCCCATCACATTGCACGCGATTCAGGTGCTGCCCCGTCCCTCATCAGTAACGTCATCCAGAATTTCCTGGAACGGAGAACGATCGCCACGGCGGCACGCCATTGCATGAGCTGGGATACCGCCGAGCGGGAAGATTATGCCCGACGCCTGGCTGCGCTGCCCGAGCCCAGTCCTCTGCAGCGCGCCTATCTGACGGAATTGGTTTGGATCACCTGGTTTAAAATGGAGATCGAAGGGAACCTTGAAGAAGCGGTCAAGAAGCTAGGGCTCCATGGCAAGGAAAATGACCAACTCAAAAGCCCCGAGGTCATCGAGGAGATGATCGATACTTATCGCAAGGCGCATGCGAGAGGTGTGGCAGCACTCAAGCTGAAGGGCCCTGCGCGACAGCTTGCCATCGCTGAACTCGAGACTGAGATCGTCGCCAATAAAGACCTGCCCAAAAATTTATTTGTGAGCTTGCTGATGCCGACACTCAACAAGATGGTTCGTGCCGAGGACCAGACTGCGATTGCGCGGGCGATGTTGCAATCCGCTCTCGAGCATGGGCCTGAGATCAGTGAGAAAGACTTGGAAGGTCAGCCATTTCAGCTGGTGCAAAAGGATGGCAGTTTGGAGCTGAGTTCAGACGAACTGGAATTTTCCCTCAAGTTTGGGAAGTAGTCATTTGAATTTTGATTCCGGGCACTTCGTGAGGAACGTTGGCCGGAATCCCCTTGTAACTGCACGACATCAAGAGCACGGTCTACCGCGTGCTACCCGGAGAAATTGGCCGGGATATCCTGCGCAGCCCGCAGTGCTGGCCGAGGGCTTGACCTAGCGGGGACTGTCCAGTGACAGCTTCGCGGCGCAGGCCTCACCGAGAGCACCTACAGTACAGTTCCCCAGATGCTTCGGCGAGGACCTGCAGAAAGTAGTTGCCGGAGCCCGCAGGTATTTCACTATTCGGATCTCCACAATGGGAACGGACGACCAAGTGACACAAAACAGTAGGATGAGCATCGCGAGCGTGGGCTTGATCGCGTTCGAGCTAGCGCTGGCGCTGTGGGTGATCGGGCTCGTGCAGCTGGAGCCATCTGGCCAGGTCGGATCCGTGTCCGGAATCTCCCTGCTGTTCGCCGTTATCCCGCTATTCGTCGTCCATGCGCTGATCCCGCTGCGGCTGCGGTTGCCGCTGATGGTGGTTTCAACGGCTGGCCTCCTCATCCTGCTCCTCGGGCCGACGTCTGGCATCATCGTGATCGTGATGAGCCTGGGACTGATCGGCGCCTGCCACTTGCCGATCGCCTACCGCTGGCGTCTGGTGATCATCCTGGTGACCGTGGCCTTGCTCGCAGCGATGCAGGCGCAGCTGATCCCCTCCACCCGTTTCCTCTACTGGGCGATCCCGACGTTCGGGGCGATCTTCATGTTCCGGCTGGCCATCTACCTCTACGATATCCGCCACGAGAAACCCGGCAGCGCCAGCGGCTGGCAACGGCTGGGGTACTTTTTCCTCCTGCCGGCGCCGCTGTTCCCGTTCTTCCCGACGCTCGACTACCGCGCCTACCTGCGCAGCTACTACAGCCGCCCGGCCTTCGAGACCGCCCAGGTCGGGATGTTGTGGATCGCCCGCGGTGTCGTGCACCTCGTGCTCTACCGCGCAATCTACCACTTCTACAGCCCGCCGGCCGAGCACGTGGTCGACCTTGGCGGGGTGATGGCTTACTGCCTCTCCGGTTACCTGATCTACTTGCGCGTGTCGGGTTTGTTCCACCTCATCACCGGCTCGCTGCGGCTGTTCGGGTTCGATCTCCCAGAGACCCACCGGCTCTACTTCTTCGCCTCCGGGTTCAGCGACTACTGGCGGCGCATCAACATCTACTGGAAGGAATTCATGGCGAAGCTTTTCTTCTTCCCGAGCTTCACTGCCCTGCGCAAGACTGGCTACAGCTCGACACTGCGGGTCGCCATCGCCACCATTATCGTGTTTGCCGCGACCACGGTCTTGCACACCTACCAGAGCTTTTGGCTGCGCGGCGAGTTCGTCATCCACGAGACCGACTACTGGTTCTGGGGAACTCTCGGGCTGCTGGTGGTGATCGATAATTTCCTCGCGGAGAAGCGCAAACGCAAACTACCGTCGAAGCGCTGGAGCACCGGAGCCGCCGCCTGGCTGAGCCTGCGCACGGCGGCGATGTTCGTGTTCCTGTGCCTGCTGTGGTCACTGTGGTCGAGCCACCAGCTCACCGTGTGGTTCGGTGTGATGAAACAGGTCGCCAATGTGGAAGCCTGGCACCTCTGGATCCTGGTCGGGTTTTTCGCCGCGTCCGTCGGCCTCGGCACGCTCGGGCAATACATCAAACACCGCGGCTTCGACTTCTTCCCCGAGAGACCTGCGCTCGCGCGCTCGATCACTTCGACCGTCGTGCCACTGCTCGTCCTCGGCATCGTGTGGCAGTGTAACCGCCAGGGCGCACTGCGTGGAGAGCTTGGTGCCACCATCACGATGCTCGGGTCTAGCGAACCAAACCTGCGCGACCAGATTCAGAAGGAGCGCAGCTACTACGAAGGCTTGCTGTCAAGAAGTGGCCGGACGGGCGACCGGGAAGGCTCGCTCAAGCTCGCCGTCACTGGTGATATCCGCGAGCTGCGCTACCGGCCGAACATGAAGAGCGACCAAATCTTCGGCGCTACCTGGAGCACCAACCACTGGGGGATGCGCGACAAGTTCTACGCCAAGCGCAAGTCCTCTGGCATCTACCGCATCGCGGTCAGCGGCGCCTCCTACATCGTGGGGCGCGGTGTCGATGACGGGAAAAATTTCGAGAGCCTGCTGGAAGATCACCTCAACCGGGGAGGCGAACCGTGGATCGAGCTACTCAACTTCGCCCAAGCAGACACCTGCACGATCCAGCGGATGGCGAAACTGGATCTCGAGATGGTCGATTTCGAGCCCGACGCGTTCTACATTTTCTGCCACCCTAATGAGGAAGACCGCAACGTGCGCCAGCTCGGCGAACTCATCTCCACAGGCCACGAACTCACCTACCCTTACTTGAAAAACCTCGCCGCAGAGCTGGGCGTCGGCAAGGGCGATCCCAAGGCTGACATCATCCGCGCGCTGCGACCACATTCGGACGAGTTGCTGCGCTTCGCCTACGGAAAGATGGCGAAGATCTGTGAGGAGCGCGGTATCGAGCCGGTATGGGTCTTCCTGCCGCTACTGCGCACCCAGAACGCGCTCGAAGCGAGCGAGGTCAACGCCCCGATCGTGCGCGAGGCGGGGTTCGAAACGCTGGTGCTCGACGGTGCCTACGGCGGCTTGAAACCAGATGACATCAAGATCAGTAGAAACGATTTCCACCCCAACGACCTCGGCCACCGCCACATCACCAAGCGCTTGCTGGAGCGGATGAAAGAGAAGCGCGTCGATCTGGGATTGCCGGCAAGAATTGACGCGGTGCCGCCGTTCGTGCCCTAGCCCGCCCTACCAAGTAGAGCGTCGCTCGACTCAGCTTCACTGAACCGGAACCACCCTACTGCGCCCGATATTGAATCCGGTGCCGCTTGTTGGCCGCCAGCCCCTTGATCCGCTGGCTCTCCCCACCCGGCCAGATGATCTCTACATCCACCGTCTCGGCGCGGCCGAGACCCGCGTGGATCTCTTTCGGGTGCACCGATTGGTAGCCCGTAGTGTCAGGAAACTCGATTGCAAGAGAACCTGCTGAAGTTCAAGCGGTTGTGGGCACGCCAAAAACCGCATTTGGGAGCGTGTTCCGCCTGCGTGAAGCTGCATGAATGCACAGATGGACGCATTCAAACTCATCCTGGTGTCCCTGGCGGGCTGGATGAACCGCCAGCAGCAGCACGTGATCGAATACCTGCAGGAGGAGATCAGGATACTGAAGGAGCAGCAGGGGAGCGGTCGGACCAGATTCACGGATGAGCAGAGGAGGCGCCTGGCAGGTAAGGCCAAACTGCTCCGCTATGGGCGGCTGAAGGAGATCGTAGGTCTGGTCACCCCGCAGACCCTACTCGCGTGGCACAGCAAGCTCATCGCCAGAAAATACGATTCCAGCAGCGTCCGACGGAGAGTCGGTCGCCCGCCGACCCGGGATGAACTTCGTGATCTCGTGATAAGGATGGCCGAGGAGAACCGGGGCTGGGGCTACACTCGCATACGCGGAGCACTGGCCAATCTCGGACACGAGATCGGCAGGGGAACCATCGCCGATATTCTGAGGCAGGCGGGCTTGGAGCCGGTTCCGGAGCGCGAACGGAAGACCACCTGGGCGGAGTTCCTGAAGGCGCACTGGGAGGTGCTGGGCGCGACTGACTTCTCCACCTTGGCAGTGTGGACGCCGCGAGGGCTATTGCGCTACCACGTGCTGTTCGTGATCCGGCTCTCGACTCGGAAGGTGCACATCGGCGGTATCGTGCCCGGGCCGGACGGGGAGTGGATGAAGCGGGTTGGGCGAAATCTCATCGACTGCGAGGACGGCTTCCTGCGCGGGTGCCGGTACCTGATCCATGCCCGGTCAACGCTGTTCACAAAAGAGTTCCAGATGATCCTCGAAAATGCCGGCGTCAAGTCGGTGCGCCTGCCGCCACGCTCTCCCAATCTGAACGCATTCGCGGAGAGGTTTGTCCGCTCGATCAAGGAAGAGTGCCTGGGCAGGATGATACTGATAGGGGAGGGATCGCGCAGAAGGGCGGTCGATCAGTTCTTCGAGTACTTCCACCGGGAGAGGAACCACCATGGGCTGGGGAACAAGATCATCGAGCCGGACTCCGGTGAGGGAGGTGCACTGCCGCGAGCGGCTTGGAGGGCTGTTGCGCTACTACTACCGGGATGCTGCATGAATACGAGCGATTCGAGTTTCCGGACTCTACGCGCGCGCTGGTAGACAGCCTCTACCTCTGAGGGTTGAAGCTGAGAATCGACCAGCTCTGTTCTTCGTCGGCAATCTGGAAGCTCACGTCGACCGAAACAGATATTGGGTAACCGAACACCGCGTCGTAGGTGACGATGATCTCGTCAGCTTCCTGATCGATGAACGACTTGAGCTGGTCGAACCAGTCGTCGATCGTTTTCGGCTCAGGCGGATCGAAAAAATTCGTGAAGATGACTTCTGATGAATCTACCGCATGGTCGCGGACCTTGACCGTTCCGTGCCAGACAAATTGTGACACGAACCATCGGGTCTCGATCGTGTAATCATCGACTCCGGAACGGCGCCAGGTGTCGCGCGCAGCGAGGTAGTCACGCAAGTAGGGGCCTTCTGCTTCGAGGGCGCACGCACGGAAAAACTGTTGAGCTGCCCCTGGGTTTGGCGTCGAGCCGATGCCCAGCTCGAGCTCAACATCCGCTCCGGGGGCTGCCGGCTTGTCGAAGATCGCCAGATCCTCCCAATCACTAAGATCAATGGATGATTGCAGAACCCAGACTCCCCGCCCATCCGCCGGGAGTCCGGTCAGTCGGAACAGGAGAGAATCGGATTGCGGCGTCAACTGTAGCTCTGGCGAGGGCACCTCGCCGTCTTGGGCTGAGACGCGCCCGCTCCCGATCAGAAGGAGAACTGCGAGCACTGCTGCGGATACGGAAAGAGCGAAGTGAGGTTTCAAATGATTCACCTGATAGGGTGTGATGCTCCGCTAGAATTGCAAATGTTGCTAGATGACATGGCTTGGCAGGCGGAGGTGGAAGCCGCAAACCTGACAACCGTGATGTTTGAAGACTGGCAGAGATCGCTAAATCCTACGACACGATCAAGCTCGGCATCGACACCCACGCGAAGTGCGATTGCATGGCCCGGCAGCTGGACGGGGCTACGCTGCTAAGGCGTTGATTTTCTAAGCCCGGCGCCCCTCGGCAACTGCCGGGGGCTTAGAGGTGGGGGCAGTGGCATCGCGTCGCCCAGCAGCGCTGCCGCATCTGTCGCCTCGCGCAGGATATCCAGGTACAGCGTGCCATAGTCTACATAGCGATCACCTTCCGTGTAGAAGCTGCCGGTGTCGGAGTCGTCCTTCTGCGTGGTCGGCCCGCCGCCCTTGGTCGCCTCGATCTGGGTGTCCTCGTACCATTCGTTGAATGAGGTGATCATGATGGTGCGATCTGCCTTCGCATCGGCCAACGGAATCGCCACGTCCTTGATCATCGAGCGGAAGATATCACCCTCCTGTGACTCCTCCCTGTCAGAGAAGTGGCGGGCGCGTCCCGAGTGTCCCTCCCGCACCGCCCGATCGTTGTATCCCGGGGCAATCCCTGGGACGAACGCCGTGCCTACCCCGTTCGCCACTTTCTTCGCTGCCTCATAGTTGCCCCGCAGACGACCCAGCGCCTTCTGCGTCGCTCCGTCCCGCTGCATCGATTGCCCGTAGACATCATACGCCGTCACCGCATCCCACAGCCGGGCATGGCGCTCATGGTAGCGTCCACCAAACACCTCGTCCCCGATGATGTAGAGGTCGGGGAATTTTTCGCGCAGTTGCGCCAGCGGCTCCAGCCCGCGATCTCGGAAGTAGACGCGGGTGAGATAGATGAACACGACCGGCTTGCCACCGATCTTCAGGTAAGCCGGATGATCGAAATAGTTCTCCTTCATGTAGGCGAAGTCACCCAACAGATTGTCGTAGCGAGGCTTTCGCATCGACCCCAGTCTGCCAGTCGATTCGTAGAGGATGGCGTATTTGAGTTTGGCGGCATCGGGATGCGTGAGGATGTGCTCGCGCAATGCCTTGTCTTCCCGCCCGCCCGGCCCCCACCAACTCACCGCCCAGAAATCGATCCCGGCCCGGACGCTCTGCGCGATGTGATCCCCGATCACCTTTGGATCCCGGCTCCCGTAGACGCCCAGTTTGGGGAGCTGCTGCGGCTTCAGGCGCCCTCGCAGCGCCTGGGACATCCATCCGGTCTCACCCGCGTCCGCGGCCTGATACCACGGGTAATAGTAGGCACCGACGGAGAGCGCGCCCCGCTGCGGCCCCCCAGTCTCCTCCTGGCCAAACACCGTGAGGCTGAGTGCAGTGGAGGAGAGCAGGAGATACCAAGCGATTCGGGAGATCATTGCCCCCACTATCCTCCGATATCCCCCGGATGCACAAGGACTCATCATTGCTAGGAGCCTGTCGGACTTACCCGATCCGGCAAGAATCGTTTTAGAATTCGCCCAGATCCACCCGCTGAATCGTCATTGAATCCATTCAAATCCTCTCCAGCATGCGGATCTGGATCAGAATTCTAAAACGTTTTGCTCGAATCCTCTAAGTCCGACAGGCTCCTAGGCAAGTTGATCTCGGGCGTCGGGTTAGGGGGTCATTAGGCGTGCGGAGCTTACGGTGGAGTGGCTTCGGTGAGGCATTGGACTGGATTTCATCGCTGCCCGAGGGCGACCGCCGGAGCCGCGCGTTCAGCGCTGCGGGATCCGGGGCAGCCGCTGATCCGGCGTGAGCCGGCTGCCACGGTGGGGTGCTTGGAGACGAGCGGGATTCCGGCCGAGACGCTGGAGCGGATGTTCCGCGACACGGAGCGCCGTGGGGAGTGGGAAGGCCGGCAGCGTGGCGGGAGGGAGGCGCAGCTACAGGCGCTCCACTGTGATGCGGTAGTAGCCGACTCCGCTCGCTAGCCTCGCCGGGTCGGTATCAGCGAATACGATTTCGCCATCGATCGCGGGTTCTTGAGGGACGCCGATGGTGGTCCATTGCATTGCGGATCCAATACCGGTCGAGTGGTTCAATCTGTATCGCCTGCCGGCGATTCCGCGGCAGCGAAATTCTACGGACTCCGGGCGCCAGATCACACGGTTTACGGCCAAGACGGAATTTGGGTCGTTGCGGTCGGTGCCTGCAATCCACTCTGAGCGGTCGTCGCTGCGGTCGCCGTCGGAGTCTTGCCACGCGGTGTCAGCGCGTGCTGGCGAACCGCCCGATTCTGAGCTGGCCCCCCAGTCGCTTGCGTCGCTACCCGAACCGGCGCCGGGGACTAGGAGAACGAGCGATGCGCCATCGCCGTCCGCTTGCCGTGGCCAGTCGCCTTCGTCGTCGTAGTCGACTGCGGCCAATGCCGAGCCGTCGATTCCTAACAGTACCACCCTTTCGCCGCCGTTGCTGAGGTCTGCCGAAAATTCTCCGAGGACCCGCAGTCCGTCGCCGTAGCGGAAGCGGAACGCGGCTTCGTCGTTGACCAGGACTGCGTAGCCGCCAGGGAGGATCTCAGTTTGTGGGGCGCCATCGTCGGCGAAGGTGTAGGTGATTCCACCGGCGATTCTCGTGCCTCCCAGCGAGACGGCCAGCGGTCCGGGGTTGTGGAGTTCGATGAACTCGAAGTCGGCGCCGCGTCCGAACCCGGCCGCTACTTCTGCCTCACTGGCTGTGCGGGGATGGTAGTGGACCTCCGAGATCTCGATATTCGATTCGTCAGCGGGTACGGCGTCGACCAGAAATACGACGTCTTCCAAGGCGCTCCAGTGGACAGCGGCATCGCTTGTCCGCGTTGCCCGGACGCGGGCCGAGACGCGGGAGCTTGCGGTCAAAGCGAAGCCAGCGGCACCGGCCAGTTGTGCCTCGGCAGCGATGGTGCCGCCGGGCTGTCGTGGATCAGTGCCGTCTGTGGTGTAGTAGACTTCGCCCGTGTCGAAGCTGCCGAGTTCGCCAATGGTCATGGTCAGGGCAAAGCCGCTGGGGATACTGCCTCCCCGCTGATTGAAAACGGGGGCCGCGATTTCCGAAAGTAGTCCGTCTCGGGTCAGCTGCTGCAGGAGGACCTCGGTTCTTCCATCGACGAACCCCTCCAGCGTGGCGACGGCAGTTTGCCAGGTCGCCTCGTTGTAGCGCAGTCCTTGGCTGGCGAACCGGGATCCCCACCGGGCGGCCTGGGCAACGATCGCCGGGGCGAGCTGGGTTTTTCTCGATGAGACGAGAGATCGCACTGCGCCGTCGGTTAGCGCGCCGTCGTGGAAACAAAACCGCTGGGCGCGGTCGGCAAAGCGTAGGCGATACTCTTGGTTCCCGAGCAGATCCTGGTGGAGGAACTGCGGGTTGTAGAAGTCGAATACAGAATTGCGGTAGGCGGGGCCTTGATAGGGGCCGGTGCGATCCAGGGTGGTGATGACGCGCGAGAAGTTCAGGTCGTAACCGGAGATCCCGAAGGTGTTCTCGGCATCGTGCACGAGGTAGCGGAACCCGGCATCAGCGCTGACGCGGTTGCGGATGCCATACCAGTTATTGGACCAGTCGTTGTCGCCCCACTGGGAGATTGGAGCGTCGTTGTTTGCGGTCCAGAAGATCGCGAGCATGTAGTCGATCAGGGCATCGACATCGAGCAGGACCGGGAGTGTTTCGTCGCGGATTCCGTCCTCCGCCAAGCCCTGCATCCTGAAGTAGCTGGCGAGGGTGGGACTGTCGCGGTGGCGTCTTGCCTCCTGCGACAGGGCGCGCCAAGCATCGAGGTCGCCGTCGGTGGCTTCGGTGTGTGCCCCGGGTCCGCGGTTTACTTTGACGACGTCGTAGTCGTCTGAATTCCCGCCCAAATACCCGGCGGCGTATGACGCCTCGGAGCGTTCCTGGGTCATGTAGATGCCCCAGTAGACGCCGTTCAGGTAGAGGTGGTAGTAGCGGCTGCGGGTGTAGGCCATGCCCATTGCGCCTTGGAGATCCCTCGAGACGATGTCGCGCAAGAACGTGTTCTGGATGGCACCGGGGCGGAAGAGGCCGAACCACCCCCAGTTCCAGTTGGTCGAGGTCCTCAGGTCGAGGTTGTCGAACTCGTCTACGCCTTCGTCGCCGAATATTGGCCACTGCAGCTTTGCATCGCCGTACTCGCCCCGGAAGAGCAGGCGAAAAGAGTGTTTTGGGTTCTCGGGATCACGGCTGATGCCGCCGCGGATCCGGATCCCGCAGCCGGCCTGGAAGTCGTTTTCTCCCGCGGGATCTAGTAGTTCGAGCGATCCGGGCCGCTCCCAGGCGCGTCCACGGTTTTCGGGGTTCACGTAGATTCCTGTTGTTCTGTCGATCAGGTTTGGCAGGGGGGTGACCAGCGAGAGGGAGGGGAGGGAGCGCAGGGCGTCGACGATGGTGGCTTGCCCTGCGCCTTGCACCACGTCCGGGTGCATCTGGTAGTAGAACTCCTGCTGGTTGACTGGAAGTGTGGGCCAACCGGGTGGGGCGGTGCCATCCGAAGATTGGCGGACGACATCTTCGGGGAACAGATAGCTGTGCGTCGTTGTCTTCGAAGGGACGAAGCCGGCTCGCTCGGCGACGGCGCGCAGGACGGTTGTCGTCGAGATCTCTAGTGGTGTGGTGTACAGGATGCCGGCGCCGCCGTCCGGGTTGCTGCCGTCGGTCGTGTAGAAGATTGTCTCGGCGTCGCCGGCCGTGAGCTGCAGTTGGAAGGGTGCGTCGTAGACCCCGCGCTTATGGGTGAAAGCGACCGGTTGGAGAAATCCTAGGAATCCTTCGGCGGGGTTCGCTTGTCCAGGGGTCGGCGTGGGGAAGAAGACCAGGTCGCCGATTGCTGCGGCTGTTGTGCCGAGGGAGTAGCCGTCGGGTTGTGCAGGGTAGGGGGAAAACTCGCTGGTTGGATCGCCGGTGGGTCGTGCTAGTGCTAGGTAACCGCCTGCTGCTGCGAGCCGGAAATTGGTGTGCAGTTCCGCGTCTGCGCTCGCCCGGTTTTTTGCTGATGCGAACACGAGGATCTGTTCTCCAGAGTTCAGGGTGAAGTCGGGGAATCGCCACTTGGTAATATTGTCCGGGTCGTCGCTTAGTGACCAGCCTAGAAGGCTGGCTGCTGCCGCCGAGTTGTTGGTCAGTTCGATCCAGTCGGATGTATCGCTGTCGAGGTCGAGGATGGCACCCTTGTTCGAGGCTTGAAATTCGGTGATGATGAACTGGGCGTTGGCGGTGGCTATTGAGGCGCAAGCCAGGATGGCGAGCAGGCACATGGACCCTGGCCGGCTGGATCGGGCTGGGGTGATTTTTTGATTGGCCACGTGCATCGGGATGATTTTTATCACTTGTGGTTGCGATCCCAAGACAATTGTTGTCAGCTGGCGATACCGGCGCAGTATCGGGTCTTGGGTAGCGATGCCAGTGAGCCCCGCAAGCACTCGGCTCCCGAGCCTCTTGCCGCGCATTGCATGCCGCTTGCGTTGGGGGTCGAGGAAGTGGATTCGCTTGCTGCCAAGACGATCGTGGAAGATGCGGTTCCCCTCCCGCAGAAAATCGATCGCGCCCTCCTGCTGGCGGTTCAGCCAGTCCGCCGTAGTAAGGAACAGAAACTGTAGGGCTTGGGACATCCGCCGCGTCTACCTGATTTGCCGCGACCAGAAAAGGCGGGTTCCCAAGCGCCGGTGAAGCGTCGGCCGATTCATCGCACCCATTGGGATGGCGAGGGTGCGGCGGGAGAAATCGGAGCGTTACTTTTCCGCCTCTTGCATGTAAAAATGTCAGGCATGATGAAACAGGCGCTACTCTCCATCAGCATCACCACATTTTTTGGTGTCTTCTTCACCGGGCTCCATGCTGAGGAAAACTGGAACCAATTTCGCGGC
>Ga0316197_10003203_pt1 | contig 11651 bp, 6 predicted proteins | sample OudBiesiAoxic_MG_FD_204939 | JGI IMG/M metagenome (GOLD analysis project Ga0316197, IMG submission 204939) | Coastal sediment microbial communities from Oude Bieten Haven, Netherlands - site A oxic | ecosystem: Environmental > Aquatic > Marine > Coastal > Sediment | place: Netherlands...
AGATCGTCCAGCGCGTAGTATTCCCCCTCGCTCTTGAAGACAGCGATCTTCGCCCCGTCGGCGACGAAGCATTTACCCTGACCCTCTTCGATCTCATCGGTGCTTGCGATCGTCGTGAGTTTCGGGGTGCCCATGGTAGCGATACTACATTGGAAATCCGAGGCGCGCTCAATCTTTTTCCAGCCGCGTGATGATGCGGGCCCCACGTTTGTAGTTCACATACGAATAGATCCAGTTGAGAAATACCGCGATGCGATTGCGTAGGCCAACTAGGAGCAGGAGGTGGATGAACAGCCACGCGAGCCACGCGATGATGCCGCGCATCTTGAATCCGCCCGCCTCAGCGACCGCCGCACTGCGCCCGATCGTCGCCATCGAACCCTTGTCCCAGTAGGTGAACGCCCGGCGCTCGGGCTGGCCGAAGCGGAGCTCGTGATTGATCTGACTCGCGACATGTTTGCCCATCTGCATCGCGGCTGGCGCCACCCCTGGGACGCGCACGCCGTCGGCATCAGTGAGGCTGACGATGTCGCCGATCGCGAATGCTGCCGGGTGGCCGGGAATGCTCAGGTCTGGCTCGACCGCGATGCGCCCGCCGGGGCCGAGCGCCGCGCCGAGCGATCGGGTGATCGGGCTCGCCTCGACCCCGGCGCCCCAGACGATGTTGGCGCAGGGGATCGTCTCTGATCCGATCCGCACGAAACCATCACCGAGCTCGTCGATCGGCCCGCTGAGCCGCACCTCGACTCCCAGCGACTCGAGCTTTGTCCGGGCGTAGTCGGCTAGGCTCCAGTCGAAGGTGCCGAGGATCCCCGCAGCCGCCTCCACGAGAAGGATGCGCGTGTCGGCTGTGTCAATATTGCGGAAGTTGCTGCGCAGCACCTTGCGTGTCAGCTCGGCGCAGGCGCCCGCCATCTCGACGCCGGTCGGCCCGCCGCCGACCACGACGATGGTCATCAGCCGCCGCCGCTCTGCCGGGTCGTCGCTGATCTCGGCCCTCTCGAAGGCGCCGAGGATCCGGTGGCGGATGCGCGTCGCGTCCTCGAGCGATTTCAAGCCCGGCGCAAATTTCTCCCACGCCGGATTGCCGAAGTATCCGGTGACGGCGCCGAGCGCGATCACCAGGTAGTCGTAGGGGAACTCCTGAGATGGGGTGCGGACCAACTTGCCCCCGAGGTCGATCGACACTACCTCCTCCATGACGACTTTGATGTTCTGGCGCTTTGCTAGGATGTCGCGCACCGGCTGGGCGATCTCCGGTGCGGAGAGGCCAGCGGTGGCCACCTGGTAGAGCAGCGGCTGGAACAGGTGGTGGTTCTGCCGGTCGATGAGCGTCACCTCACATCCAGACTTGCTCAGTTTTTTGCAGGTGGCAAGGCCGCCGAACCCCGCTCCGAGGACGATGATGCGCTTGGTGCGCGCTTGTGTATCCATGATGGCACTGACTTTACGCGCCAGGTGGATGCAAGGAAACCGGAATCGATTCCAACTGCGGTCACCGGCTGAAGGATCGCTGCTCTCCCACGGGTTAAGGTAGCATGCCCCGTGGGCGACCAGGGCTTACGCATCTAGATTAGGAATAGCGCGAATCACCTGCGATCAATGCATTGCATCCGAGGCAATCTGTGCGGTGCTCGGCACCGCTTTGGATCGCGCGCCGGACGGGGAGTTGAGGACTGCGGGGATCTGGCTGCTCCCTATCCTCCTAAGTCCTCAGACCCAAAGCGCCGCGAAGCGGCGCACCAAAAACGTCAACCTTCCACCAGATGGGTTCATGTTCGAGCTGGGGGGCAATCGATTTGTCTCCGGTGCAAATGAAGGATAGCAATGATGGGAAGTCTCCCGGTAGAATCGGATGTGGTGGCCCGCGATGGTCTCCTGCCATCGTGGGGATGTAATATGATTCTGTTAGTAATTTCGCGGCCAGAGCGCGTCCCGGATGGAGGGCTGCGGCGGAACAGCAGTATAGAGAAGAGGCGCACCCGGATATCTATTGCGATACCCGGGTGCGCCTTGCGCGTGATTGTCTTATTGCCTGAGTCTGTCTCTTGCAGAGCGCGCGGGTGGGACGTCGGCGCCTAGTTCTGGCGCTTCCTTGGTGTTGCCCACGCGTGGCGGTAGTCGCTGCGCAAGACCCTCATCGCCTCCATGGCGATCAGCGAGTGTCCGGCACTGGTCGGGTGCAGGGTATCCCAGAAGAGGAAGTCGGACGCATCTCCGCCACCGGCAAGGAACGGGACCGTGGCATTCGTGAGGCCATAGTCGGCAGGGGCCGCGACAATGTCCTGGATGAGACCCGCGGCATCGACCCGGGTGGTATCGATGCCATTGGCAGCCAGGTAGTCCAGGGCGTTGTCGAGGTGATAGTTGTAGAACGCGGTGAGAAACGACAGTTCCGCTGCACCTCGCATGGCTCCCAGGGGCGTCAGCCCTAGATCTGGGAGATTGGCGACCATGATGCGCCGCGCGCCTGCCTGGTGGAGGCGCCCGATGGCGCTCAGGGTATTACCGATCGCGTTGGCGATCGTCGCCTCCGGGCCTTCGGTGGAGACGAAGAAGTCGTTGGCCCCCACCCAGACGATGTAGAGCGCGCGCGGATCGGCGGCCTTGCCGGCCAGGTCAGCCTCGAATAGATCGAGTTCATCATGCAGGCCGGGAAATTCTGCGACTCCTGGGATGTCCAGGTTGTTCTCTCTCCCGCTCGTGGCGCCCCCGAATGCGTAGCTGAACACCGCGCCAGGGCTTACGCCGAGTTCCTCCGCGAGGTATTCGATCCAGACGGGGCCATCCGAGAAACGACCCTCGAAGTAGGGTGCCCCAGGGAATCCGGCGATCGCGAACAGGTTGCCGACGTCTGAGAGGCTATCGCCGAAGGCATAGATGGCGGTGAATGGTGCCCCGTCGCCGGGCTGGTTACGGTCTTTTGCCCCGGTGGATGCCGATGCCATCAGGGAGAGGCTGAGGGCGAGGAGAGCGCCTCCGATGCTGCGCGTGAAGCTGGCGCCTAGCGGGCCGCGGGATCGTGTGTTTTTCATAGTCTAACTTGGTTCTTTCTTTTGGTTTTGTTGGTAGAGCCGATCGGCCGAAGGTGGGCATCGGGATCTAGATTTGCACCGGACATGATTGCCGGCTCCGAACTAGATCGGGAAGCGCGATGGGAGGTTACCGCCTAGGGGGCGAAAAAATTTTCGATCCCGAATCGACGGAGATTTCGCGCACTTTGAGCAGGGTCTGGATCGGCGATGGACGCTGGGGAACTATGGTGGGTGGATTTGCCATCCGCCCCTGAGGATCGCAGATCCAAGCGACTCGCTAGGCATCCCTCCAGAACGTTGGGGGTGGCGCTCCCTCCAATCCGGATCGCCAATCCGGGCTCTACAGCGCTGCGGCGCTGCGCGCCTGATCAGGGATCGATCGGGTGGAGCAGGATGTCTTTGTAGGAAATCCGATCCCCCTCGTTCCGCAGGATGATCTTTCCGGGGCCTTTCGATCCCCCGGTGGCCTGATTGACAGTGGTGCCGTTGACTTCGACTTTGAGGTCGCCGTCGCGGACGGTGAGTTTGAGGTCGTGCCACTGGGCGGCCGGGTCGTCTACTTCGGCGGTGCGCGGGCTCGAGAAGGTGATCGGCCGGCCAGCAGACTGGGCTTGGAAACCCCCGATCATGTAGAGGTCGCCGGCGCGCCTGGGGAGGAGCTGGACCTCGAGATACTTCCCCGAGTCGCCAGGAGCTCCGATGATCGCATTCTCGTTTTCTGCAGTCAGCATGACGCCGACCCCGCCATCCCCCGATACATCTTCGATTCTGTAGCGTAGTGTTAGGACGTAGTTCTCGAAGGCTGCGGTGGTGCGGATGTCCCCGAAACCATTGCCAACTGACCGCAGAACGCCATCGCGTGCCTCCCAGCTGGTCTGTCGCGCAGGCGCCGGTCGACCGTTCTCGAAGACTGTCCAGCCGGTGAGGTCCGTGCCGTTGAGGAGCGCGATCGCGGTCGCCTCAGGCAGCTCCCCGACGATCCGCTCGCCTGGCTCACGCGTCCATTCCCGCCAGCGGCGCGCGGCGGCCTGCCGGGCATTCTCCGGTGCCGATGGATCATAGCCAAATGCCTGATCGGACAGCCCCTTCAGCGCTGACCAGCTGCGATGGCGCGTGTAGAAGTCGGTGGAGTCGAGAAGCCTGGCGAATGCGCGCAGGCAGGCAGGGTCATGGCGGCGGGCCAATTCCTCCGCCGCCAAGAGGGCGATCGCCCCGTCGGCGTCATCTAACAAACTTCCAAGCGGGTCAGCGGATTGCCCAGCGGGAAGGCCTGTGTATGCGGCTGCGGCGAGCTGGCGGATCGCCGGCGACTGGCTAGCGAGAGATTCTTTCAGCAGCGGGAGGTCGGCGGCGGTCACGGTAGCGCGGGCGGCGCGGGCGAGCATCACACGGTCGGGATCCCAGGCCCCGGCCGCGACGATCTTGGCGAGCATGCCGATCGTGCCAGGGATCTTTTCGTCAGCGATCTGCTTGAGGATTCCATTGAGTCTCTCGGTCTCTTTCTCCACCGGGTGGAGTTCGGCGATGCGCCTCAGTCGCGAGCGCACCTCTAGCCGCTTGTCGGTGCTCGCCAGCCGGCGGGCTAAGACAGGGAGCGAAGGCAGGGCAGCGAGCTTGCTCGTGGCGGCCTCGCGCTCAGCAAATGATTCGGCGTCGAGCTGATCGATCAGCGGCATGATGCTCAGTGACTGTTCCTCATCGCCGAGGAACCACATCAGGCGAGCCTTCGCACCACTCTCGTCCAGCGCTGGTTCGCCGCGGCAGAACTCAGCGGTGCAGATCCCAAGCCCGACCCCGATCAGCAGAAAGTAGCGATGCCTGTCCATTCTGGGAACCACCCTGCTCGGGATCCCCAGATTTGTAAATCGCATTTGCTGGCACGGTGCGTGGTGCGCCCAGGGAGGCATCGATGGGGCCGCGGGGGATCCAGCGCTCCGTTTTCCGCGGCGCCCGCGACCTTCTTTCGCCGCCACATGTAACCTCGGTGCCCGAACGCGGATCTAGCACGTGGGATCCCATTCGGGGTTCGCAAGAAATCATCAAATTCTGATCGACCAAGCTATGAAAACCAACCAATTGAACCGTCTCGCGATTGTCTGCGCGGCATTTGCCTTCACTCCGATCTGCCCGGCAGCGCTGACCTTCACCGGGATTCATGTGTTCGGGGATAGTCTCTCTGACAGCGGGAATGTCGCCCTAGCGACCGGCGGAGGCCGGCCGGGGGTGGACTATTATCAGGGGCGCTACTCGAACGGTCCGGTCTGGGTCGAGCAGCTCGCAGCGGGTTATCTCGGTCTAGTCGCTCCCATTCCGAGCCTGGCCGGAGGTAGCAACTATGCCTTCGCCGGGGCGGCGAGCGCCGGTGGCAGCGGCGGAGTCCCGAGCGCCATGGATCAGACCCTGGGCCTCATCAGTGCAGGCGGCACCTTCGGGTCGACGGACCTGGTCGTGCTGTGGATCGGGGCGAACGACTTCCTGCTCGAAGGCGTCACCGATCCGGGAGTCCCGATCGCGAATATTGTCTCGAGCATCGAGGCACTGGCCGGGGCTGGGGCGCGCACGATCCTCGTCCCGAACCTGCCGGACCTCTCGGACACCCCGGCGATCAGCCTGCTGGGAAACCCGACGGCTTCCGCGGGCATGCATGCCCTGACAGTGGGGTTCAACACCATCTTGGACGCGCAGCTGGCATCGTTGCGCACCTCGCTCGGGATCGATCTGGTCGGGCTCGATATCTTTAGCCTCGGCAAAGACATCAACGCTGATCCGTTCGCCTACGGGCTGACGAATGCGACCGATGGCGCGTATCTGATCGGCGACATCGCCAATGCCAACGACTACGTCTATTGGGACGGCGTCCACCCGACCGCGGCGATGCACTCGATCATCGCCGATGCCGGCGCCCGGGCGCTCGGAGTCCCGGAACCATCAGCGACGATGTTCCTGGCGGTCGGCGTGTTTGGCATACTGTTCCAGCGCCGCCGCGCCAGCTGATGTTCGGAGCGGGGGCAAGACCCCCCAACGAGGTGTGCTCCGGGCTGGTCGAGGCTCTCCGGGTGGTTGCAACATCCACCCGGGGGGGCGATCAGCCCGCCAGGTTTTCTTCCGGTGCTTCGGGCGGGCTCACCTAGCTGGAGGAATTGCGGATCCCCTCCACTTGGGCATCGTCGGCAGGTGGGGGTTCGACCCGACTCACCCGATCGAATTCCTCAGGCTCGAAGGGGTCGACGTCCCAGTCGAGATCCAGTTCTTTTAAGTGCGTCCGCACCTTGTCGAGATGCCAGAAGTATATTTGCCCGCTCGGTTTAGTGGTGACTAGGATCCTGCCATAGGGAGAAAAACACAACGGGATCTCCTTGTCGAAATCCGGGGTTGAAAAATCGACAAAGGCCGGCGGTTTCATGGGGTAGTAGGGATTGGGAACGAAGACTTTCAGTTTCTCCCGCTCGACGGCGATCGCGAGGAATCCTCTATAACTGAATGCCATCCGGCCGCTACGGCGATCCATATGGCTGGAAATCATCTCGTCCTTCTTTAGCTCCCAATCCTCAGTATACCAGAACTGGTATTCGTTCTCGTCGCCGGTGACGAGCCACTTCACTGGTTCATCTTCTTTTGGCTCGTTTCTTTTCAGGTCGTAAGGACGGCAGGAGAAAGCAATCCTGGCACTGCCTTGGACAGGAAAGGGAAATGGTTCCAATGCGGCTTGCGGCATCTCCAGGGCTGGACCTCGAGGCATTGGCCAAACTGAGACCTGCGAGGGATTGATCAGGCCCGCGGCGAGCCAATCGCCGTCCGCGCTAATCGCGCAGGTGGTAGCGCCCTCCGATCCTGGAAGCCGATACGGCGCCCCGATCTGTCCATTCAGACCGATAAGCCAGAGCGCCCGGCTTGTGTCAGCACTGTTGGACTTTGCGGCCACTGCCAACCAATCGCCATCCGGTGACATCGAGGCCTGCTCACAGTCAGTGAATGTCCCGATTCGTTCCTTGGCCTGAAGAGTAATGGTTGCAGGGGCGTTGGTGTCGGACTTCATCGTCCATTTGAAGAGGCCTTCGGGCGAGCCGACGAAGAAGGCAGTTGCCGAAAACGCGATCCCGTGAGCCTCGGGTAAATTGATCTTCCCCAGCTCGAGCCCATCCCGGCTCCAAAAACGGACTCCATCGGTTCCTGACGTGGCCAGCAGGCTCCCTTCCTTCAGGGTTCCCTCCCTGTTCCAGACCCCATCGTAGATTCCACCGACGCCGAAATCGGTCTCCATCGGGTGTCCGCGGCCTCTCAAGCAAACGTCCCCTGAAGCCACTTCAAACATGGAGAAGGTATCACTGGCACGAAAGATTCCGAGCTTGGTGCCGTCTTCCGAAAACTCGAGACTGCTGCTGGTGCCCTGATGCGCGCAGAGTGCGTCTCCGCCCTGGGTCGGATCCCAGAGCCGGGAAGTCCGATCCCGGCTGCACTGCGAGGCGAGCAGGCGACCATCCGGACTCCATGCCACGGCATCCTCTACCCCTCTAGTACGGCGCAGTCTTAGCGGGGTGCCCTTGCTGTCGGGCGTCCAATCCTCGCCACGCCACACCGCTAGAAATTCTCCAGTGCAAACCGCAAGCGAATCATCGGCCGTGCCCCAGGCGAGGGCACCCGGCTTGTCACAGGGCAGCGTCGCTATGATTGTTCCGTCCTCGAGCTGGATGATCACGACGCGTTCCTCATGAGCTAGGCTAACAGCCAGCAGATTGCCGTCTCTGCTGACACTGATCGAGTGGGGAGCGCCCTCCACGGGATAGGAACGAATCAGTTTTCCCGATTCGCTGTCGATGATCTCGATGCGCGAGCCCTCTCCGTCGATTCTCCCAATGGCACAACGTTCGCCGTCAGAAAAGAATGCGAAAGCGCTGTTCGAGCTCAGACCCGCATCGATCGTGCGCCCATCTTTCTGATCAAGCCTCCACAATTTCAATTGATCGATTTTGGGGTCGCTCGTCGCGTAGCCGGCCGCGAGAATATTGCCGTCCTCGCTGAACCTCAGCAAATTTTGGACCGGGGCATCTGGACCCTCCAAGATCAACCGTGGTTGGTGCGTTTCCGCGGCCTCCCGACTCTCACTCGGGTTCGGGAAATCGTGGATTGCTATGCGACCATTGCCAAAAGCGTACGCATATTGCGTCAGCGCGCGGTTCGCGGCGGCCATCTTTCCGCCTCCATCAGCTGCCGCAACCTTCCACTCGGAATCCGTCCGCATATCAGGGATCGCCAGACACGAGATCACCGTATCTCTCATGATTCTCAGCTGTGTCTTCTCCTCCTCGTCGAATTCCGTAGGTGGCACTCCGCCTCCCGCGTTGAGACTGGAGTGAATACTTCTTGCCTCGATGAGGTTGTTGTGTGCCTCATCGAGCTTGTTGAGGGCTTTCCATCGACGCTCAGATGTTTTGGTCCATCGCATTGCGTCCGCCGCCGAAACCAGTTCCTTCACCTCACTCATCTGGGCTTTCAACGCAGCCTTTTGAGCTTCCTCCGCAGCCCTCTTTTCGCTGGCTCCAGCTTTGACGGCCTTCTTCTCGGCCTCGATCGCCTGGAGTCCGAGGATCGAGATGATGACCAAGGCGGCCATCAGCACGGCTGCGAGCACGGCGGTCCAGGTGACTCCGGTGCGGTGTCTCTTGGTGAACTGGACGCAGCGGTAGGTGATCGACGGGGGGGAGGCCGAGACCGGCTCATCATTGAGGTAGCGCTGGACATCGCTGCCGAGACCGTTGCAGCTCTGGTAGCGTCGCGTGCGGTCCTTCTCCAGCGCCTTGAGAACGATCCAGTCGAGGTCGCCGCGCAAGATCTTGGTCAATTTCCCGGGCTCAACCTTGCGCTTGCTGGCGACCGGGGGCAGCCTGTCGCCGAGGCCGCTGACGTATGAGCTCGGTCTCACCGCCAGATCGTTGCGGATCATGGTCTGGATCTCTGCGTAGCCGGCGTTGCGCAGCGTCTCCGGGTCGAGCGGGGTGCTGCCGGTCAACAGTTCATAGAGGACGACGCCGAGGGAGTAGATGTCGCTGCGCGTGTCGACGTCTACGGCATCGAGATACGCCTGCTCTGGGCTCATGTATTGCGGCGTCCCGATCATCCTACCGAGTTCGGTGAATACCGTCTTCTCGGTCAGTTCCATGCTGATCGCTTTGGCGATTCCGAAATCGATGACCTTCACGGTCGGCAGGTCATGCTCTGCGGAGACGAGAATGTTCGATGGCTTCAGGTCGCGGTGGATGATGCCCTTCTGGTGCGCGTGTTGGACGGCGGCACAGACGTCGATGAACAGCTCGAGTCGTGCCCGGATCTTCAGGTTCAGGTCGTCGCAGTATTTCGTGATCGGGATGCCACGGACCAGTTCCATGACGAAGTAGGGGCGACCCTGATCGGTAGCGCCAGCATCGTGGACGCGCGCGATGTTTGGGTGGTCCATCAGCGCCAGCGCCTGGCGCTCGGCTTCGAAGCGGGCAATCACCTCCTTCGAATCCATCCCCGGCTTGATCACCTTGAGTGCCACGCGGCGTTTGACCGGCTCGGTCTGGGCCGCCAAGAACACGACGCCGAACCCGCCCTCACCAATCTTCTCGAGGAGCTTGTAGCGGCCGATCATCGATCCAATCTCGGCGGCTGGCGCGACGTCGTAGATGGTGTGCGCTGTGCCGGGATCATCGAGGCCGCCCCCGAGCAGGCATGCCGGACAGATGCCGCTGCCGATCTCCGGCGATAGCGGGCCTCCGCAGCCTTCGCAGGTGGGTTGTGATTCGGGTTCCAGGACGCTTTGAGTTCTTGCCTTGCGACAGAGACAGGGAGGGGGGCGGAAGATTAAGTGAGCGGGCGCCTCGGCGTCAAGCCCAACCGGCGAGCGCACTCTGGCGGGCTAGGTGTTGCTGAACACGCTCATCAGATAGCGGATCTCATCCTCGACGTTCCCGTCGGAATCGACGGTTTCCGCGATCACCTCGTGGAGGATTGTGCGGTAGCGCTGCCGGAGCCGGTGGGACGCGACCTTTGCCGCGCCCTCAGTGATCCCGAGTTCGGCGGCGACCTCGGACAGCGGGCGCCGTGCCCCGCTCGGGGAGATGGTGAACTTCAGTGCCTGGAAAATTCCCCCTTTGCCGTCTGCCTCGTAGTTATTTTGTAATTGGGACAGGGTTCGCTGGAGCGCGGTCAGTGCCCACTGGCGATCGAACAGCACATCCGGGCTGTCGCCACCGGCCGGGTCGATCTTCCGCGAGTGCCCTGTCGTCCACTCGGCGTCGATCGACACCGGGACCTGCCCGCCGCCACGCTTCTGGGCGGAGTCGTGGTGGTGCGCGTTGGACAGGAACCGCTTGACCGCGACCAGCAGGAAGGTGCGCAGTTTGCCTCGCTCTGGAGCCACGAGGTCGAGCGATTGCCTAGACAGGATCATCGAGAAGAACCCCTGGGTGAGGTCTTCTGCATCCGCAGGCGATTTGTTCCAGCTGCGGATGTAGATGTAGACCGGCTGCCAGTAGAGTTGGCAGAGTTGGTTTAGTGCATCGGCACCCAGCTGGCTCTGCGCCGGATCCTGCATCTGCGACACCAGGGTCCAGCGGGTCATGGGAAACATTCCGCCTACCGTCGGCTCGCCTCGTGGGGTCGGGGTCCCTGGATGCTGGTTGGCTGCCGCGGGCGGTTCGCCAGATCGTAGTCGGTCCTCCTCGTTCAAGGTGAGGAAGCTACTACGTGCGGATCGAAATGGAAAGGAGATAAAGGTTGGGAGACGGGGCAGAGGAAATTCTAACGGGTTGACATCGGCCTGTTCCAAGCGAGTATCCCTCACCTCCAACGGTCGGAGGAAGGGGTTGACCGTTTTCTAGATTTTCCCCCGCAACTCTCTGGGCGCCTAACGTCTTCGGCGTTTTTCATCTGCCCAAACCATCCCTTATATCCCAATCCTATGTCATTTTCTGATCTCGGCCTAAGCGCCGAACTCGTCGAAGCGGTTACCTCCAAAGGCTATACCGAACCCACCGCCATCCAATCCCAGGCGATCCCCGAAATTTTAGACCGGCGCGACCTGATCGGTGGCTCCCAGACCGGCACCGGCAAGACCGCCGCGTTTACGCTCCCGCTCTTGCAGATCCTGGCGGAGGCAGATCGGGAATCTGGCGGCCGGACACGGCTGCGCGCCCCCCGCGCCCTCGTGCTGACCCCCACTCGCGAACTCGCGGCGCAGGTCGGCGAGAGTGTCAGGACCTACGGCAAGCTGCTCGACTTGCGCTCGACCATCATCTTCGGTGGCGTCGGGATTGGTCCGCAGGTTAGCAAGCTGCGCAGCGGGATCGATATTCTGATCGCGACACCTGGCCGGCTCCTCGACCACGCCGGCCAGCGCAATGTGGATCTCTCCAAAGTCGAAATCCTGGTTTTCGACGAGGCCGACCGGATGCTCGACATGGGCTTCATCCACGACATCAAGAAGATCCTGAAACTCGTCCCGAAACGGCGCCAGAACCTCTTGTTCTCCGCAACCTATTCGAACGAGATCAAGAAGATGGCGGACGAGATCCTGCGCAACCCTGCCCTGGTCGAAGTGGCGCGACGCAACGAGGCGGCAGAGAAGGTAACTCAGAT
>Ga0316197_10003204_pt1 | contig 11646 bp, 10 predicted proteins | sample OudBiesiAoxic_MG_FD_204939 | JGI IMG/M metagenome (GOLD analysis project Ga0316197, IMG submission 204939) | Coastal sediment microbial communities from Oude Bieten Haven, Netherlands - site A oxic | ecosystem: Environmental > Aquatic > Marine > Coastal > Sediment | place: Netherlands...
ACCAATTCGGGCTTATCAAACCGTTGTTCAAAACCTCATCGAGACGCCGTTTGGTGCCACCGGTTGTTCCTGTTGGCAATTCATCGACAGCAAAAAATCCTGCTTCCTTGATCTCAAGTGTGCTTGTGGCTGTACCTTGGGTCCAATCATCCAGCTGATAAAATGCAATATGGTCACCCGGAAAATGGGCGTTATTGGCATAAAGGCCGAACAATCGAGGCGATGAATTGGATTCCACACCGGCCTCTTCTTCCAGCTCGCGGATCACTGCAGTGACGGCATCTTCCCCGCGTTCAACCCCGCCTCCGGGGAAAATCCAGCCTGGAGTATACGTGTGGCGCACGAGTAGCACACGGCCAAGTTCATCGCGTACTAACCCGCGGACACCCAATGTCAACCCGCGGCGCAACCGGAACCAAGGTTGCAGGAGATATTTTGATGCCTTTTGCAGAACAAATCCTTTCCTGATACCGAAGCGTATCCGCTTTTCATTTGTGCGGCCAGTTCACCCAGCCATTGATTTTGCCTGCCGGTTCATAATAGATGCGCTATATGGTCAGAACGCGCCCACAAACCAAAAGAACTGTGTCTTCGCGTCTACTGCCGAGCAATTCATAATCCGGTGCCAATTGAATGTTGAAATCCATTTTCAAAATCTTCTTCGGTGCAAAGCGCACCCGCCCGGCATTTGTGCTTACCTGCCTTGTGCTTGCCGGGCTGGCAGAAATGATTTCGATGTCGGCCCTGTTACCGGCAACGACACAGATTGGTGGCGGGGCGTCTGAAAACTCTTCGCCACTCAATTCGCTTGTTGAGAATACATTACTGGGAATTGGCATTACCCCAAGTTTGGAAAACCTGATTCTCATTGTTTCCGGTATGTTTGTGCTCAAGGCGATTTTTGCGTTCGCAGCCATGGCTTATGTTGGCTACACTGTGGCATTTGTGGCAACTGACATGCGCTCAACCTTGTTGAAGCAGTTGCTTGATGCCCGCTGGAGTTTTTTCACCGAACAGCGCATTGGCTTTATTGCAAACTCAATTTCCAATGATGCCACCCGCGCCGGCGAAGCCTATAATAATTCAGCAATCACCATCGCCTATATCATTCAGGCGAGTGTTTATGTGGTGATTGCGCTTTTGATCTCGTCGAAGTTGGCCTTAGCAGGCGTTCTGGTAGGGGTCATTCTGGCGGTATCCTTACGCAGTCTGGTGAAAATGTCGCGTAAGCACGGCTACCGGCAAACTGATCGGACCGCTGAATTGGTGACATATGTATCGGACGCCTTGAGCAACATCAAACCGCTTAAGAGCATGGAGCGTCAGGCATCGTTCATTGAACTTTTTCGCCAAAAAATTCGCGCTATACGCCGCGCTCTTTTCCGCCAAAAACTCGCCCGTCACGGTCGCAAGCACGGAGAAGAGATACTCGTCGCCTTTTTTATTGGTGTTGGGGTCTATGCCGCAGCAGTTGTTGGCAATATGCCGCTACCAGAGCTTGTTGTAATGGGAATTGTGTTTTTCCAGATGGTCGCCCTGGTCGGCAAAGCGCAATTGAAATTGCAAAACGCCGTGCAGTTTGAAAGTGCCTGGTGGCGGTTGATCGAGTTGATCAAAGTTTCAGAAGCAGCGGCGGAACCAAATCCAGGTGCAAAAACACCAGTGTTCAAAACTGGTGCCAAACTTGTTGATGTTTCTTTCTCTCACCAAACGAAGCAAGTTATCAAGAACGCATCTGTTGAGATTCCAGCCGGCAAAATCACCGTTTTACAGGGCGCGTCAGGTGCAGGCAAAACCACGTTGATCGACCTTTTGATTGGCCTTTATCAACCGAGTTCAGGCCGTGTGCTGATCGATGATGTGGAATTGAATGAAATTGATTTACGACAGTGGCGGCGGATGCTGGGTTACGTCCCGCAGGAGCTCACGCTGTTCCATGGGACAATCCGCGAGAACATCACACTAGGCGACGCCATCATCACACAAGCTGACATTGATGAGGCTTGTACGCGCGCAGGTGTTACCGAATTCCTCGCCGATATCGAAAACGGTTTGGAAACGATGACCGGTGAAATGGGTGCTAAACTATCAGGTGGACAGCGCCAACGTATCGCGCTTGCGCGCGCTTTGGTAACAAAACCAGCGCTGCTCATTCTTGATGAAGTAACCAGCGCGCTTGATCCGCGCACGGAAGCCGAGATTGTGGATAACATCAAGTCGTTGGCTGGAGAGTTTACGATTATCGCAATTACCCACCGCCCTGCATGGACCGCGGTTGCTGATCAGCTTTATCAGGTTGAACATGGCAAGGTGAATGAAATTCCGAACCCTACCGCCGCAAAACGAAAAAAAAGAGCGCGTGCGTAACCTCATGGCAGCTGGAAACAACCTGGAAATCCGCACTGTTGAGTCCAAGAGCGACCGGGATGCTTTCATCCGCCTGCCATTCAGCGTTTTTAAAGATGATCCGTACTGGGTACCGCCATTAGTAATGGAACGTCGGGATCATCTATCGGAAAAAAAGAACCCCTATTTTGAGCATGCTGAAACGCAACTCTTCACCGCCTGGAGGAATGGCCAATGTGTGGGCCGCATTTCCGCACAGATTTGTGCTCTCCATCAAGCCAGATACAATGATGCAACCGGGCAGTTTGGGTTTCTTGACGCAATTGACGATGACAGTGTTTTTGCCGCACTGCTGACGACTGCAGAAAACTGGCTGCGTGATCGGGGTATGAAGTGCGCGCGCGGTCCATTCAGTTTTTCAATCAACGAAGAATCCGGACTTTTAGTGGAAGGATTTGACAGTCCGCCCAGCATCATGATGGGCCACGCAAAGCCGTATTATCAACACGCTGTCGAGGCGTGCGGATATGAAAAGGCAATGGACCTCATTGCCTATGACTATGATGCGTCAAGCGAAATGCCCCGCGCCATGAGGGCGATGGCCGGGCGAGCTGAAAAGTCCGGCGATTTAAAGCTCCGCACGCTCGATAAGAAAAATCTGGCGAGCGAACTTGAAATTATCATAAAGCTGTTCAACGATGCCTGGAGTGGGAATTGGGGTTTTGTTCCAATGACCAAATCCGAAATTGACCATTTAGGCCAAAACCTCAAGCTGCTGGTGTCTGAAGGCTACGTGGCATTGGCCGAATATCAGGGAAAACCGGCGGCAATGGCGGTCACGCTTCCCAATCTCAACGCGGCAATTGCTGATCTCAACGGTAGCCTTTTACCATTTGGCTGGGCCAAGCTTTTCTGGCGCTTTATGCGCCCACCCACATCCATTCGCATGCCGCTGATGGGAGTTTCACGTGAACATCACGCCAGTCCGGTCGGTGCAGCTCTTTCAATTGCGGTAATCGATGCCATCCGATCCTATCATTCCAGCCGGGGAACACGCAAAGCAGAGCTTTCGTGGATTTTGGAAACAAATGAACCTATACGAAAGATAATTGAGGCAATTGGTGGCCGACCTTACAAGACCTACCGCGTTTACGAGCGTAAGTTATGACTACCAAGCGAGCCTTTTCCGCGCTTATTCTTGCGGCCGGGCGGGGCGCGGATGATCCTATGGCAAAGGCGTTCAACATAGCCCACAAATGCCTGGTGCAAACAGGTGGCGAGCCAATGCTGGCGCGGGTCGTGAGGGCGCTCCAGGCCAGCCCTCAAATTGGCTCCATTACAATATGCATTGACGACTTTGACGCCGTTTCTCAGGCACTGGGCAAGGCGCACGACACCATTCTGACGAAAAGCGCCAGTTCTGCGCCGGCGTCGGTTCTGTCATCTGTCGCGGATGATAGTCTGGGTTGGCCAATTTTAGTGACCACAGCAGACCACGCTTTGCTGAGCCCTGAAATGATTGAGTATTTCCTTACCGAATCTGCAAATTCGAATGCCAGCTTAACAGTTGGCCTGGCGAACCAGCAGGTCATTGAGGCAAGGTTTCCACAAACCAAGCGAACCTACCTGCCATTTGCAGATCAAAAGGTTTCTGGCTGCAACCTGTTCGCGCTCTTCGATGCAGATGCCCTGAAAGCAGTATCATTCTGGCAACAAGCCGATAAAAACCGGAAAAAACCATGGAAGCTGGTGGGTGCATTCGGCCTTGGCGCGCTGGTGAGTTGGGCAATGGGCCGGTTAAGCCTGACGGCAGCATTTGAGCGGGCGTCGTCGCGGCTTGGCGTTACGGTAAAACCAGTGTTGATGCCATTTGCGGAAGCTGCAATTGACGTGGACAAGCCTGAAGACAAAGATCTTGTGGATCAAATTTTAGCCGGAAAAGTGTAGCTTCTACCAGTTTGCAACTGTCTGGCGGGCGAGCTGCAAATCGGCAGGGAAATCCACCTCACACCAATCAAAATCGTCGAACGCCCAAGAATGCACCGGGACGGTTTTGGCCAATACACCAACCGCCGTTGGATACCAGTGCTTGAGGCCGGAAGGCTCGCGCATCATGCGCTCTAACACAGATTTGAAATGTGGGCCGCCATCGCCGCGGAACATATAAAAACCAATGGCTTCCGCATCGACTGCCTCTAGCGGCAATGTCTTGCCAATTTCAGTAACGCGCTCGCCATCCATCATCACCTTCATGTCATCCGCGTCATAGGAAGACTTGAGGTTAATCGCAACTGTGGCTTCATTTTCAGGGGCTTTCAGGAAATGCGCGACCAGATCAGCTTTGAACAGATTGTCGCCATTTACCTGGATAAAATCACCGGTCATTTCATGACGTGCCATCCAGCAACTGGCAAGATTATCAGACACCGCAAAAAATGGATTAAAAACGGTCCTGATTTGCACACCCAGTTCTTTTTGCAAATCTTTGAGCACAACTTGCATGGCATCATCGGCATATCCGGTGATCACCACAAACTCATTGATGCCACAGGCCACAAATGCATCGATCTGGCGTTCAACAAGGCGCCTGCCGCCAATATCCAGCAGTGCTTTTGGAATATCTTCGGTAAGAGGCAGAAGCCGCTTTCCCTGTCCGGCGCCAAGAATGATGACCTTCACTTGCAGATAGCCTTTTCGATGATTAGTTTGTGACCGGGAGCTCGCCGCCGCCAGATCATGCGGCACCAGCCGGCCACTCAATGACACCCAAGCCCACGGCTGTCAACTTCGACCTGACCCTTTTGGAGCCTTCGCTGGACCATGCTGCACCTAGCCCACCTTTCTGATCCCCATCTCGGGCCAATGCCCGCTGCCGGGTTTGGTCCGTTATTATCAAAACGCATCACCGGATACCTTTCCTGGAAGCTAAACCGCCATAACGTCCACCAACCCCATGTGCTTGAGGCACTGCTGGCCGATATAAAGTCTGCCGGTGTGCACCAGATCGCGGTAACGGGAGATCTCGTCAACATCGCGCTACCTGCCGAGTTTCCCCGCGCTCAAAAATGGCTTGAAGGGATAGGTTCACCTGCTGATGTTGCTCTAGTGCCCGGCAATCACGATGCCTATGTACCGATAATTTGGAAGCTTGGCCAAGGCTTGTGGCAACCTTTTATGAGCGGAGAAGCCGCCGTGCCCGGAAAGCCCGAAGGCACAATCTTCCCCTATATTCGCTTGCGCCGCAATGTGGCATTGATCGGCGTCTCCAGCGCCATTGAGACCTTTCCTTTTCAGGCCTCCGGCGCACTCGGTGCGACGCAACTCGACCTACTGGATCAAACTTTGAAACGGCTTCGCGACCAGGGCTTTTTCAGGGTCTTGCTTATCCATCATCCGCCGCTTCCCGGCCAAGCAACAACCCGGAAAGCCTTGAAAGACGCAAGCCAGCTTGAAGAAATTTTGAAAACCCAGGGCGCGGAACTTGTCCTGCACGGTCACAACCATCGCCATATGCATGAAAAGTTGGCATCTCCGTATGGTCCGGTTCATATTTTCGGCGTTCCTTCCGCATCTGCAGTGGAAACCGAACACAAACCCGCAGCTGCATGGAATATGTATACAATTGCCCGACAGTCTGGAAAATGGAGTTGTACCGTAACGATTCGCGGATTTAATGAAAAACAGCAATCGTTTCACGAGTTGAAAAATTTCGAACTTTACCCATGATCTTTTCTGGCACATTTGTGCCATTTGTTTGTACTATCTGGCCCAAGCATGACTTTACCTAACGCAACAATGACTAAATTTGGCTACCCGCAAACCCTTGTGTGCGAGTTAGACCATTGGTGCGTGTTGTTACGCCCTGCCCAGGCGACTTTGGGCGCGCTGGTTTTGGTGTGCAAAGACGAAGCAACCTCGTTTTCCGCAATTTCTGCGACGGCTTTCAAGGAACTTGCCACGGCAACCAGCCAAATTGAGACCGCGCTGCAGAAATTTCGTCCCTATGAAAAGATCAATTATCTGATGTTGATGATGGTTGACCCAGACGTGCATTTTCATGTTTTGCCGCGTTATGCCACCACCCAAACATTCTCCGGCGTAGAATTTCCTGATGCTGGCTGGCCAGCATTGCCTGATTTATCGAAAGCGGTCTCCCCTGATGAGGCACTTCAGGCAGCTCTGCTTGACGCGGTAAAGGCCGCTTGGCCGCAATGATTTCGATTTCATCCACTTATGTCTTGAGTCAGATATTACGTCCCCTTGGCGGGGCGATGGCCATCGGACTGTTAGTGCTGCTTGCGGAACGCCTCGTGCGATTGCTTGATATTACCTTGGGTAAAAAGAACTCCGTTGGTGTGGTGTTCGAGATGCTCACGTATCTCGTTCCACATTATTTGGGACTGGCGATGCCTGCGGCACTTTTCCTTGGCCTGTTGTTTGGTTTCAGTTCCCTTTCCAAGAACAGTGAAATTGACGCCTTCATGTCCACGGGCATGGGATTGTTTCAACTCGTCAGACCGGTCCTCATCATGGCAGCGCTCTTATCTGTTGTTGCAGTTGGTGTGTTTGGCTGGGTTCAACCCCATGCACGCTATGCGTACCGGGCGGTCATGCACTCGGTGAAAAGTGTGCAAATCTTCTATATGGCCGAAGAAGGCGTGTTCATGCAGGCGGGGCGAAGAACGTTCATTCTTGATAAACTGAACCGGGAAAACAGCCGGTTTGAACGAATATTCCTCTATGAAGACAAACAAAAGGACGGCGCTCTCACTCTGACTTCCAAAAATGGCGCACTGGTCGAATCGCCAACTGATCCAAGGCCCGTTCTTAGACTGCTTGACGGACATCGCCTACGCGTCGATGCACCAATTGTCTACAACAAGGAAAGCAAGCTGCCGCGACATGTGGTTGGGGACTTCGAAAAGGTCGACACACCGCTTGGCAAACCGGTTGAGTCCTTGTTCCGCGCCAGAGGCAAGGATGAGCGCGAGCTCAACTTGATTGAACTCATATCAAAGCGCGACAACCCGCCACGCTGGCGAAAAAAGCGCCATATGGAGGCGGAGTTGCACAAGCGACTGGTGAACATCGCCGGCATTTTGATACTACCAATCTTGGCCGTGCCGTTTGCCATGGGCAGGCGACGCGGCCAACGCGCCTACCGGTTTGCAGTGGCGGTCATTATTCTCATCGCATTTCATGAGATTATCGAGCAGGGAAAACTCGCCGTGGGCGTCGGAAAGCTCGGGCCTTTTGTGGCGCTTTGGATACCGTTTCTGATTCTCGCCGCCTTTTCTCTCTGGCGCTTTTATTTAACGGCGTTTACCTTACGCCCGGACCGGCTCGAGCCAATTTTTGACCGCTTGGGCGAATTCGGCTCCTGGATTGGTTCGCTGTTTAAACGCAAGAAGAAACCAGCATGATGTGGACTTTGACATGGATGCTGTCACGCATGTTTTTAGCGCGTTTTGCACTGATCCTGTTTGGTATAACGGCGTTTGTGTTGACACTCGACGTGGTGACTTACGCCGCTGATGTGCTGAAACTTCACAATGACAGCCTCCTGGCCGTGATCGAATATGCTGGATTGCGTTTACCTGGTGTTACTTCAAGTTTCGTTGGAATTTCCAGCTTGCTGGCTGCCCTGCTCATGCTCACCGAAGTGAGCCACAATTCCGAACTTGTAGCGATCTGGAGTGCTGGCGTATCGCAAATGCGGTTAATCCTTATTCTGACGCCAGCTGCGTTGTTGATTGGAGTGATGCATTTTGTGATCAATGATCGTGCTGTGCCGAATGCTGCGCCTGTTTTGCACGAGTGGGGAATAGGCGATTATTCCAACAAAAAACTCAATGTGAGTTCCGACGACCCGCTATGGATGCGCTCTGGAAATGACATTTTACGCGCTGTAAAGAGCAACAAAAATTCAAGCATTCTCACCGATGTGACTATTTTCAAGCGCGATGAAACCGGGATTCTGCTCGAGCAGATCAGCGCGAAAAAAGCCGAACTTGTCGGCGGGCGCTGGGAGTTGAGCGATGTGGTGATCTACTACAGGGAGAACCTGCCTCCCAGCCGTCTTGGCAGAATGATTTATTCCGGTCTGATGCGCCCGGCAGCAGCGGGAAGCCGATCGGGCGATCCTGAAGAAATGACTACTGAAGATTTGGCCTATTTCATCGACAATGCCGGTTTTGGTATTCGCCCGGCATATGTCTATGAAACCTGGCTGAACAAGCGTTACACTTTGTTTTTCGTTGCGCTTTTGATGGTTCTGATCGCGGTACCCTTATCGGTACGTTTTCAACGTGGCGGTGGTATGGGGTTACTGTTTGCAGTTGGCGTTGGGTTGGGGTTTGGGTTTTTCATATTTGAGGGTATTTCCCAGACTATGGGAGAATTGGGACTTGTTCCCGCCTGGATGGCGGCGTGGATGCCCATCCTCGTCTTCTTTTCCGCAGGAACGGCGATTGCATTCCGCTATGAAACCCTTTAATCGCTAGGGTCAGGATTGCGTCGAAGAGTTGCACGTGAAAAATAATCAAAGCACACGATCATCATCAACGTCTGAAAACAACGGCGCACCGGCAGGCATGCCGGTTTTGTGCTTTGTGGCGGCTGAAAAAGAAGCCGACGGCGGAGAACAGATAATCTGGGGCCGCAATCTGCGCCAGCGCCTTGAACTGTTGTTTGCGCGCGAAGGTGTTGATCATGTCATCACTGCAGATCAAATCGGCGAACAGGCAAGTCCGGTTCTGCTGGTGCGCGAAGATTGTGTCATTGATCCACCCCTCATAGGTTTGATTGTCCAAACAGCCGGGTTCGTCTTGCTCGATGACGAGAGCGAAATGCCTGTACCACTTGCAGTCTATACGGATGCAGAAGAAGGCGTCTCAGCGGCTAAATCCATGCAGACAGGCTCCGCGCTACCAAAAAAACTTGCCGTCGGTGCGAAACGACCATCTGAGCTGAATTCCAGCTTCTGGACAAAACTACGCAAACGCGAAATCCCATATGCCCGGGTCGTAACGCAGGCGAACTACCGAGAGACCGAGTGGCGGATGTTTATGGGAACCTACAAGGGTGCCACAGACATCGTGACCAAATATCTTTGGCCAAAGCCCGCCTTCTACGTCACCCGCTGGCTTGCGCCGACATTTGTTACCCCGAATATTGTCACCACATTGAGCGCAATTTGCGTTCTTGCCGCATTCTGGCTGTTTCTTGAAGGGCATTTCATCACTGGATTGGCCTTCGCCTGGATGATGACGTTTCTGGATACGGTGGATGGCAAGCTGGCTCGCACCACGCTTACCTCGACAAAATGGGGGGATGTTTTCGATCACGGAATAGATCTGATCCATCCGCCATTTTGGTATGCAGCCTGGGCATTTGGCTTACCAGCTGCTGGCTTCACCAAGTGGAGCCCTGAATTTGTCACTCAAATTCTGGTGATAATTATTGGCGGTTACATCCTCCAACGGGTCTTGGAAGGCATTTCTATTGCAATTTTGAAGCTCGAAATCCACATCTGGCGGCCTGTCGACACGATGTTCCGGCTCGTTACAGCCAGGCGTAACCCAAATCTGGTTATTCTGACCTTGTTTACGGTGCTGTTTTTCCGGCCAGATACAGCTCTTGCGGTGGTGGCGCTATGGACCCTTATCTGCTTGGCGCTGCATGCCATTCAGCTTCTCCACGCGTTATATGTTAAAAGCCGCCATGGGGCGCTAACCTCGTGGATGAGTAAACCGATTTCTTCCAGCGAAGGCCAATGACCGCTGGATTTATCATCAACCCCAAGGCCCGTGGCGGCAAAGGCGGCGGCCATAAACTTGCCGACGTGTTAGCCGGAAAACCCGGCTTGCGGATCGAACGGCTTGACCGCTTCGACGATCTTGCAGCCATTCTCAAAACCTTTGGCAGAGAAGGTATCGCCACGCTTTTCATCTCTGGTGGTGACGGTACTGTGCAAGCTACTCAAACCCTGCTTGCGGAAAACAAATGGTTTGAAACCATGCCGCGGCTTGCCTTGCTTGCCCATGGCTCAACCAATATGGATGCCTCAACCCTCGGGTTCAAACCGCGCGATCCAGACCGGATAATGGAAATAGCTGCTTCCGATAGTTATCTGGCCCGTGCCACCGATGTGAAGCAGCGCCACACCATCCGTGTGGCAAACCCGCGAGAAGGCGGTCCACGTCATGGCATGTTTATCGGGTCTGGGGCTATTTGGCGCGCCACTCAATATTGCCAGTCCGTGATCCACGAGAAAGGCCTGCGCGGCGATTGGGCAACCTTCACTACCCTTGCAGCGGTCATTGGGCGCTTTGTTCTTGGCAGAGAGAATGAAGACGATGAAAACCGTATCGCGCGGCCTTACCACATGAATGTGGAAACCGATGGCGAGAGCATGATCGATGCGGACCAGTTGGTTTTCCTCGCCACCACTTTGGAAAGCCTTATCCTTGGTGCAAAGCCATTTTGGGGCAGGCAGAATGGCGAAATGCGAATAACCACTGTGGATTTCCCGCCACCAAACATTCCGATGAACATCCTAAAGGTGATGTATGGCATTCCAAGCCGTAACCTCCCGGCCGGATGTCGCTCACGTCCGGCCACATCGGTAGAAATTACCACCGGATCATCATTTGTGATTGATGGCGAATTCTTCGACCCGCCGCGCGATAAACCATTGCGCTTGGAACTTGGGCATAAGTTCAGTTATTTATGCGGTTAGACCCTGTGGAGCATATTATGCCCAAGCTTGACGATACAGCCTTATCAAAACTGGTGCTTGAGCGGCTGAACGCGGAAATCTCGCGCCAGGTCGCAGCCATTGGCGGCACGGTTAAGGCCCAGGCGGCGCAGAACGCTGGCGTCAGCGCCGAGCGCTCGGTTGCAGCAGTGCTGGCCTATGGATCATGTCTGCGCGATGTAGCGCCGGAAGAAGGGCTTGCCGATTTCTATGTGCTGATGGATGATAGCGCGCCGGTGAGTTCAAATCCGGTCTCACAACTTGGATGCCGGTTGTTCCCGCCCAACGTGTACTACGCAGAATGCCAGCACGAGGGCAAAACCTTGCGGGCCAAATACGCGGTTTTGCCGCTCAAAGTGTTTGAACAGCGGGTTTCGGACAAGGTGACAAACCCATATTTATGGGCCCGCTTTTCACAACCGGCCGCTTTAATACATGCAAAGGACGATACCGCGCGCGGCCGGGTTGTTTTAGCGATCCAAACAGCTATCCAAACCATGCTCACGAGCGCACTCGCCTTGTGCCCTCCTGATGCCACGCCA
>Ga0316197_10003206_pt1 | contig 11643 bp, 14 predicted proteins | sample OudBiesiAoxic_MG_FD_204939 | JGI IMG/M metagenome (GOLD analysis project Ga0316197, IMG submission 204939) | Coastal sediment microbial communities from Oude Bieten Haven, Netherlands - site A oxic | ecosystem: Environmental > Aquatic > Marine > Coastal > Sediment | place: Netherlands...
GTTGTTCTCGGGCTGCTGAGCGGTGAGCGATACCCCCGCCGTCTGGGTGTGGAACCGCAACTTCAGCGACCGTTCGTCCGCAGCTCCGTACTGGTCGCGCATCCAGCGGGCCCAAATCCGGCGGGCGGCGCGGAACTTGGCGATCTCCTCGAAGAAATCGATGTGGGCGTCGAAGAAGAACGACAAGCGCGGCACAAATGCATCCACGTCCATCCCCCGCCGCATCCCGGCCTCGACGTAGGCAAAGCCATCGGCGAGCGTAAAGGCCAGCTCCTGAGCCGCCGTCGCCCCGGCCTCGCGGATGTGATAGCCCGAGATCGAGATGGTGTTCCATTGCGGCACATGCTCGGTGCAGAACTCGATCATGTCGACGATCAGCCGCATGTGGGGTTCGGGTGGGAAAATCCACTCCTTCTGGGCTATGTACTCCTTGAGGATGTCGTTCTGCAGCGTGCCACGCAGTTGCGACCACGCAACACCCTGCTCCTCCGCGGCGACCAGTAGAAAGGCGAACAGCACCTCGGCAGGTCCGTTGATGGTCATCGACACCGACACGTCATCGAGCGGGATCTGATCGAACAGGCGCTCCATGTCGTCTGCTGAACCCACCGCCACCCCGCAGTGCCCGACCTCGCCGAGGGAGCGCTCGTCGTCGGCGTCGAGCCCCATCAACGTTGGCATGTCGAACGCCACCGACAGTCCGCCCTGCCCCTGCTCCAACAGGTGGTGGAAGCGTTCGTTCGTCTCGGCGACCGAGGCAAATCCTGCGAACTGTCGCTGGGTCCAGGGCCGCCCCCGATAGCCGGTGGCGTGCACACCTCGCGTGTAGGGGAACTGGCCCGGGTAGCCGATGCGATCGTCGACTTCGCCATCGGACGGGACACCAAGGGCCGGCACGTCCTCGAACGACATCGTGGCGAACTTGTCTTTGCGAAGCCGGCCCGCCTGATAGGCCTCTTCCCAGATGCGTCGTCGCTCATCCACGTCTCATCAACTCCAGGTGGCGTGCGGCTTTCATGGTAGAGGGCTACCCGCTAGAACGGACGGGCCACAGGCCAGACCAGGACCGCCCTACTCCTCTCCGTCGACTCGATCCCCCACGGCACCGAGGGCGACCAGATACTCGGTCTGCAGATTGAGCACTTCCACGACCATGGCGCCGTCGTACGAGTACCCCTGGTCGAGCGCCCGCACCTGGACGTACTCGGCCGCCTCGGCACCGCCTGCGACCGGAGGCGCCTCGAGGCCCGTCCGCAGATCTGGGTCCTGGAGGTACCGAACCGACCATTCGAGGATGCGCCGGACATCGGTCTGTTTCAGCTGGGCGCGGGCGTCGTCGCTGAGGCGCGGCATGATGAACTCGATCGAGTCCTCCTCGCCATAGATGACGGCACGATCCGGAATCCGCCGGTGCTCTTGCCAGAGCAGGCCAATCCCGACACTCAGCAACAGGGCGAGGAACACCACGGCAACGATGACGGAGGTCATATCCCGGATGGTAGGTGCTACCGTCCCGGCGTCTCCCTCAATGGGGTTCTCATATGTTCGAAACCATGCGTCTGTTCTTCGCTCTGCTCACGGTCATCGCCAACGTTGTGGTGGTCGGCGCCCTGCTGCTCGCCATTGGCGGGCAGTTCTCGACCGGACTGGCCGACCTGCGAACTCGCGCCGCCGAGGCTGTAGCGGGCAGGGAGATCGTGTTGGCGTTGGTGGTCGCCCTGGTGGCGACCCTCGGCAGCCTCTACCTCTCTGAAGCCGAGAACCTCATTCCGTGCACCTACTGCTGGTACCAGCGCATTGCCATGTATCCGCTGACGGTTCTCTTCGGGATAGCGGCCTGGCGTCGCGACCCGGAGATTCGGCACTACGCAGCGCCGCTGGCCGGTATTGGGCTTCTCGTTTCCGGGTACCACTACCTGATTCAGCAGGTCCCGAGCCTGAGCGGACCGGCCTGTTCGTCGGTGATTCCGTGTTCTGCCGCCTACTTCTACGAGTTCGGATTCATGTCGATCCCGTACATGGCGGGAAGCGCCTTTGCGCTCATCTTGTTGTTCATGGTGATTCTTCACGCCAATAGCGGTCGAAATGCGGCATTATTGACGTCTGCAACCACCGACGACGCCTGATCGATTGACCAAGGAGCCCCGATGACGACCTCGAAGGACCGCAAAGAAGCGGGCAAATCCAAGGCCCGTACCGGTCCTGCAAAGCCGGCGGCGACCAAACCGAAGCGCAAGGTTCCGATCTTGGCGATTGCCTTCGTCGGCATCGGGGCCCTGCTCGTCATCGCCGTGGTCTTCTCCGGGGGAACATCGCTCGGCAGCGAATACGGCGACCCGACGGTGACCGGTGAGCCCCTCCCCTTCTTCACCGATGTCGCCAGCGACGACGCAATCGGACTGCCGGCTCCGGAAGTGGAAGGCGCCGACTTCGACGGGAACACCGTGACGATCAGCAACGACGGCAGGGCCAAGGCGATCGGCTTCTTCGCCCACTGGTGCCCCCATTGCCAGGTGGAGGTTCCCCGGGTGACCGAATGGCTCGCCGGCGGCGGCGGGGTCGAAGGTGTCGACATGTACTCGGTGGCGTCCTCGATGAACTCGGCTCGGGAGAACTACCCATCTTCGGAGTGGCTCGAGCGCGAGGAATGGCCGGTTCCGGTGATCGCCGACGACGAAGACGGGATCGTCCACCTCAGCTACGGCGGCGGCGGCTTCCCCTTCTGGGTCTTTGTCGATGCCGCCGGCAACGTGGTTGGCCGGACCGCAGGACAGCTCGAAATCCCTGTCCTCGAGAGTCTCATGCAACTCGCTGCCGGCTCGGAGGCCTAGTCCTCAAAGGCCCAGTCGGTCTGCCAGCGTCGCCCTCCACTGGGACGAGTCACCAAACAACAATTGGTCGGTCTTGGCCCGCTTGAAGTAGAGGTGGGCGTCGTGTTCCCAGGTGAAACCGATGCCTCCGTGGACCTGGATGGTGTCGGCGGCGACATCGAAGTAGGCATCTGAACAACACGCCTTGGCGAGCGGGGCAGCAACGGCAAAATCCGGATCGCCGACGGCCGCCGCCCAACCGGCGTAGTAGGCCGCCGACCTGGCCGATTCGGTCGCAACGAGCATGTCCGCACATTTGTGCTTGATCGCCTGGAACGAACCGATCGGGCGTCCGAACTGCATACGAGCCTTGGCGTACTCAACCGACATCTCCATGCAGACCTGCGCCCCACCAACCTGTTCGAAGGCCAGCGCGGAAACCACGATGTCGTAGAGCCGTTCGATCGTCTCTGCGCCGGCTCCTGTCTCGCCGAGCCGCGCCGTGGCGGGCACCCGGACGTCGGCGAAGACGACCTCGGCCTGCTTGCGAGTCATGTCCATGGTCTCGAGTCTCGTGGCCGCCACCCCGGGAGCGTCGGCCGGCACGACGTAGAAGTCAACAGCACCATCCTCGCCGCGCGCCGCGACCAGAAGCGTGTCGGCGGTGTGACCATCGAGCACGTAGGACTTGGTGCCGGACAGCACTATGGCGTCTCCGTCTGGAGTGGCGCCGAGTTCGATGCCGGCGGGATCCCAGCGGCCCGACGCCTCGACGATGGCAACCGCTCCGCGGCGCTCCCCCGTCGCGATGCCCGGCAAAAGCTCCTCCTTCTGGCTCTCGCTTCCGGCCAGCAGGATCGTGTTGGCCGCCAGCACTACGGAGGACAGGAAAGGGGCCGGGGTGAGCATGCGGCCCATTTCCTCCAGGATGATGCCGAGCTCGAAGCTGGAGTAGCCGGCACCCCCGTACGCCTCGGGGATGGCCATCGCCTGCCAGCCCATCTGCGCCATCTCGGACCATAGTTCGGGGTCGAAGCCGGATTCGGTCTCCATCAGTTCGCGGACCCGGGTTAGCGGCACCTTGTCGACCAGGAAGCTCCGCACCGAATCGCGCAACATCACTTGTTCGTCGTTGAGGGCGAAGTTCATCCCGATCCGCTCCTGACTCGCTCGCTGCGGCATTCTCCCATGCTCGCCGTCCGCCCGCACCCGCGTTCGCTAGCCTCGTCGACACTCCATCAAGGACCAATCCATGCCGACTCTCTGGCACTATCGCGACGACACCATGGCCGTCCGCAAGGTGGGCGTCGGGTCGTGGGAGAACAACGCCTACGTGCTGGCCTGTCGGGCCACCGGAGCGGCCGTTGTCATCGACGCCGCCGCAGAGGCCGATCGTGTCGTAGCTGCCGTCGGGGACCTGACCCCACTCGCCGTACTCACCACCCACGGTCACTTCGACCACGTTGGGGCCGCCCGCGAGGTCGCAGATCGACTCGACGTCCCCTTCCGGCTCAATGAGGCCGACGCCGAGACCTTCGGCCTCACCCCTGACGCCCCGCTGAGCAGCGGACCGATCGCCGTTGGCGAGTTGACCGTGGGCGCAATCGAAACACCCGGCCACAGCCCGGGATCGGTCTGTTTCACCATCGGTGGACTGCTGTTCTCCGGCGACACGCTGTTTCCCGGTGGTCCCGGGGCCACGGCCGGCCCCGGAGCCGACTTCACACAGATCATGGCGAGTCTCGAGGACCACATCTTCACACTCGCCGACGACACGCTCGTCTTGCCTGGACACGGTCTGGATACCACCATCGGCGCTGAGCGGCCCGGCCTGCCCGAGTGGCGGGACCGGGGTTGGTGATCACAAACGCGAGAGGACGAACCCCACGATGCAATTCTCGTTCATGACAGAACCGCAAGCCGGCGGCACCTACGACGACCTGCTGCGACTCGCCCGCTGGGCTGAGTCGGTCGGCTTCGACTCGTTTGCCCGTTCGGACCACTACCTCAACATGGACGAGTCGGTTCCCGCCACCGACGCCCTCACAACGCTTGCCGGACTCGGCCGCGACACCAGCACAATCAATCTGACCGTGCTGGTCACCCCGCTCACCTTCCGCCACCCGGCGGTCCTCGCCAAGACGGCGGCAACCGTCGACCAGATGTCCGGCGGTCGGCTGGAACTCGGGGTCGGCACCGGTTGGATGGAACCCGAGCACGAGCGGTTTGGCATCGAACTCCCCGACCTGTGGGAACGATTCAGCCGACTCTACGAAACGCTCGCCTACCTGCGGTCATGCTTCGGATCCGATCGCGATGGCTTCGCCGGCCGTCACTACAGCCTCGAACCGATGGACGTCCTCCCCAAGGCCACCGGCGACCTCCCGATCATCGTTGGGGGCGGGGGACCCAAGAAGACCCCATCGATTGCAGGCCGATTTGCCGACGAATACAACATGTTCACGACCGACGCCGAGTCGCTCGAGGCGAGGCTCGAGGTGATGTCCAAGGCCGCGATCGAGGCCGGCAGGGACCCAGAGGCCATCCGCATCAGCTTCGTCGGCTACCCCTTGATGGGCGACGACGAAGCCGACTATCGGGACCGTTTGGCCGCCCGCGCCGCGTCACGCGGCATGGAAGCCGACGAGTACGACGCCATGCAGAAATCGCGCAACCTGCCCCACGGCACCGCAGAACAGGTCGCCGAGCAGTTTGCGGCATACGCCCGCCACGGTGTCGACCGCTACTACTTGCAGGTCTACGCACCGCTCGACGAGATCGACACTGCGGACGTCGAACGCGTCTTGAACGTGGTCAAGGACACGTGATTCCACCATGGTCATAGGGTTTAGACCACCGCTATCCTGACGGCCATGACCGCTCCCCTCCTCTCCATCGAAAACCTGCACGCGTCGGCCGGCGGGACCGAGATCATCAAAGGCATGAACCTGACGGTTGATCGCGGCCAGATCCACGCCCTGATGGGCCCGAACGGCTCCGGCAAGTCGACTCTGGCCAACGTTCTCATGGGTCACCCCGGCTACGTAGTGACATCGGGACGGATCCTGTTCAAAGGCGAAGACATCGAGACCTGGACCCCAGACCAGCGGGGCCGCGCCGGCATCTTCCTCGGGTTCCAGTATCCAGAGGAGATCCCAGGTGTCTCGGTGGTCAACTTCCTACGAACCGCCCTTTCGAACCGCACCGGCGTCGACTACACCGTGCTCGAGCTTCGCCTCAAAGTGATGGACACAATGCGCGAACTCGGCATGGATTCGTCGTTCGCCGACCGCTACCTGAACGAAGGTTTCTCGGGCGGCGAGCGCAAGCGCAACGAAGTGCTCCAGATGGCGGTGCTCGAACCGGAACTGGCGGTGCTGGACGAAACCGACTCCGGCCTCGACATCGACGCACTGCGGACGGTGGCCGAGGGAGTCAAGCGGGTGGCTTCGCCGGAGCGTGGTTTCCTCATCATCACGCACTACCAACGGATGCTCGACTACATCACTCCCGATGTCGTCCACATCTTCGTCGACGGCCGTATCGTCGCCACCGGCGGGCCGGAGCTCGCCGAGGAGATCGAGGAGAACGGCTACGACGCCTACCGCATAGAGGCTGCCGGGGCCCAGGGATGATCGACGCGGCGGCGATCCGCAAGGATTTCCCGATCCTCGAACGTGAGATCAACGACAAACCGCTGGTCTACTTGGATTCCGCGGCGACCACCCAGAAACCAAACCAGGTCATCGATGCGATCTCGGAGTACTACCGGACCATCAACGCCAACGTGCATCGTGGTGCGTACCTGCTCGCTGATGAGGCGACCACGGCGTACGAAAGCGCCCGCACCAAGGTCGCTCGTTTCATCAACGCGGCGACACCAAGCGAGATCGTCTTCACCAGGGGAACAACGGCGTCGCTGAACCTCACCGCCTACGGCTGGGGACTCGACCGACTCGAGCCGGGCAGCCGGATCCTGTTGACCAAGATGGAACACCACTCCAACGTCGTTCCCTGGCAACTCGTGGCCAAGCGCACCGGCGCCGAACTCGTCTACCTGGATATCGATGAAGAGTACGGCGTTGACCTGAGCACCCTCGACGAAATGGTCGACGATCGATTGGCGATTGTTTCGGTGTCGGGAATGTCGAACGTCACCGGAACCATCGGCCCAGTTCGAGACCTGGTCGAGGCCGCCCACTCGGTTGGCGCCATTGCTGTCATCGACGGGGCGCAGGCCGTACCACATCTCCCGACGGACGTTCAGGCCTTGGGCGCCGACTTTGTCGCCTTCAGCGCGCACAAGATGCTCGGCCCGACTGGCATTGGCGTGTTGTGGGGCAGACGCGAGCGACTCGAGGAGATGGAACCACTCGAGGGTGGTGGCGAGATGATCACCGACGTCCGCCTCCACGAATCGAAGTGGGCACCGATCCCCCACAAGTTCGAGGCGGGAACACCTCCGATCGCTCAAGCGGTCGGCTTCGGCGCCGCGGTCGACTACCTGTCGGCCCTCGGTATGGACGATGTCAGGCGCCACGAGGTCGAGATCACGTCGTATGCGCTCGAGCGCCTCGCCGAAGTCCCCGACCTCAAGATCTTCGGCCCGACCGATGTCACCAAGCGGGGCGGTGCCGTCAGCTTCGAACTGGCCGACATCCACGCCCACGACCTCGCAACAATCCTCGACGAGGAACAAGGGGTGGCGGTGCGGGCCGGCCATCACTGTGCCAAGCCGCTGATGCGTCACTTCGAGGTTCCGGCGACGGCCCGAGCCTCGTTCTACGTGTACAACGTCCACTCCGATGTCGATGCTCTCGTCGCCGGGTTGCTCCAGGCCCGCAAGGTGTTCGGCCTCGCCTGAGACCGGCAGAGGGAATCGCAGTGACTCAGGGGCGTTATCGTTGCGCACGCCGGGACAAGAAGGAACCACGTGGCAATCCAAGAGCTCTACCGCGAAGTCATCCTCGACCACTACCGCAACCCGCGGCGCCAGGGGTCGCTGGCCGGCGACCACATCCACGCCGAGGGCAACAATCCGTCGTGTGGTGATGAGTTCTCGCTCGATCTCGCCGTAGCCGATGGCCGCATCGTCGATGCCGCCATCCAGGGGCAGGGATGTTCCATTTCGCAAGCCTCAGGTTCGATGATGGCGGAGGCCATCATTGGGAAGTCTCTCGAAGAGGTGACAGAACTCACGCATCAGTTCAAGCGGATGATGTCGATCGAGGAGGGTGAGAGCCCGATCGATCCACGTCGGCCTGGATCGGTGCTCGGCGACCTCGAGGCCCTCCAGGGGGTGCGTAAGTTCCCGGTCAGGATCAAGTGCGCCGACCTGCCCTGGGCCACCCTCGAGGACGCCCTCGCCCAACACAACGCCTCGTGACCAGGTACAGCCCGGCAACGGCGCTCATCGTGGTCGATTGCCAGAACGACTTCTCCGACCCCGGTGGCTCCCTCTACGTCCCCGGCGGCGAGGACACGATCGCCTTCATCAACCGCGAGAGCGCCGACGCCCGCGACAGCGGCGGGTTCGTGGTGTACACCCAGGACTGGCACCCGGAGTCGACACCGCACTTCGCCAAGGACGGCGGCATCTGGCCAACACATTGCGTCGCCGACACCTGGGGCGCCAAATTCCACCCCGACCTAGATGTCGTTGGGCCCGTGGTCCAGAAAGGCACCGGCGGCGAGGATGGCTATTCGGGCTTCACCGTGCGCAACCCAGAGACCGGGGAGGAAACCCCGACCGGCCTTGCCGACATCCTGGAGGAGCGGTCGATTGGGCGGGTCTTCGTCGTGGGCCTGGCAACGGACTACTGCGTCAAGGCGACCGCCCTCGACGCCGCCCACGGTGGATTCTCCCCCGCCGTGCTGGCCGACGGGATCCGCCCGGTCAACCTCGCTCCCGGTGACGGCGCCCGCGCCGTGGCCGAGATGGTCGCCGGCGGCGTCCTAATCGCCTGACGAGGCAGCAGCCGGCACTCCGGCAGGTGACGGTCGGCCCTACCGAAATGCGGACCACAGATCCACGGTGACGGAATGCGCATGCGTCTCATCATTGCCGGTGCCCTTCTCGCCACAACCGTGGCGGCGTGCGGCGGCGACAGCCTCACCGTGACCGAGTACGCCGCCGAGATCGAGGACCTCGTCGCCGAGATGGGGGCCCGGTTCATCTCGATCGACGCAGAGTGGACGTCGCAGCCTCCGACCGCAGAGGGAGCCGAGGACTATTGGGAGCAAAGGCTGGCGATTCGCTTCGAGTTCCTCGAAGGCGTTGAGGACCTCGATCCTCCCGAAGAGGTTGCCGGCATGCACGAGGAATCAATCGACATCTTCGACCGAATCACCGCAGCCGACCAAGCACTGGCAACCCGCGCCGCAACGTTCGAGACCATAACGGACCACTGGCAGTGGGTCGACACCCCCGAAGGACAAGCGGCAGATGCGATCCTCGGCGAGGTCTATGCGTTCTGTCGGGCGAGCCAGGCGGAGTTCGACGCCACCGAGGAACGCGAGGTCCTCGAAGGCAATTCCTGGATCCCGTCTGAGATGACCCAAGTCGTCAGCGTTGCCTTCGGCTGCCCCCCGCCGTGACCTAGCTCGGGGAACGCCGCTGATCGGCGGAACTCAGGTGCGTGACCAATCGAGCGATGGCCGTCGATCGTAGGATGGGGAAATGGCAGAACCATTCGTACCCGCAGGCTTCGATGTTCCGCTGGCGTTCGATGGACCTGGGTTTCATCTCGAACCGCTCGGCCCGACGCACAACCAACGGGACCACGAGGCGTGGATGTCGAGCATCGACCACATCCGAACAACACCCGGAATGGAGGATTGGGACTGGCCGGCTCCGATGACGCTCGAGGAGAACATGGCCGACATGGACATGCACGCGAGACATTTCGTCGAACGAGCGGGCTTCACCTACTCGATACTCGACCACGACGATGTCGTCGGGTGCGTGTACATCTACCCGGCCAAAGAAGGCGACGGCGCCCAGGTGAGGTCGTGGGTCCGAGAGAGCCGAGCTGAGATGGACACCATCGTGTGGCGGGCACTCAGCGACTGGCTCGGCGAGCAGTGGCCCTTTGGCAGCATCACCTACGCACCACGTCCTACAGCCTGAGCCCAACCGCAACGGCGCCGGGCAGCACCATCCAACGCTGCCTTCGGATAGCGTGGAAGACCGACTTCCTACCAATCAGGAATACCCACCATGATCCGACTGTGGGTGGCCGGTTGGCGGGCCGAGGCCGGAGGCCGGTCTAGGAATCCGTTGCCGGCGGCGGGCGGTAGGCGTCCTCCGGATGCGCCGGGAGCGATGAGCAACCGAGCGCGTAGTCGACAATCTCCTTCAGCTCGGCAGGCAGCCACGGGTTCTCTGAGAAGACGTCCCGGTCGCCGGTGGCATCGAGTTTGGCCTGGAGATCGGCACACACCTGATTGTCGGCAGCAAGCGCTTCCCGATACGCCGCCATCTCGGGGCTATCGGAGAGTTCTTCCCAATCAGCAGCAACGCCCGCCCGCACGGCCAGCTCGGCGATCGGGAGCTCTCTGAAGTACAGCCCGTGGAGATCTGCGATCTGGTCCGGAGGATCGATGGCTGCAGCGGCCGCCAATGCCTCGGCCTGGATCTCCGCGACTTGCTCAAGCGCCACATGCAGGTCTTGCGGCGTGAAATCGGTGAGCTGCGCCCCTTGATCGCCAAGACCGAGATGCGGACCCTGGCCCACGACAAGCACCAGTCCTTGCGGACCGGCGACGACCTCCTCGTATCGCTGCATACCCCGATCGAAGATGGCGTCGACGCTCTCGACGTACTCGTTCAGCGACGTCTCGCCACCACCGCAAGCCGTCAAGGAAAGAGCGAGACAGACAACAGCCCAGAGCAAACGCAAACGCATCCTCCAATTCTGCCTCACCTTTGCCCCGTCTACGCGCTACTAGGTAGAGCCGGTCGTCACAACCGCGAGGGACCCGCATCTCACCCAGTGGCACATGGACAAGCCGCGGGAAACCGACTCGAGTCCCGAAGTGTCGGCCGTCGGCCTACCGGATGATCACGCCACGCTGAGCGCGCAGGTCCGGGGGTCATCCCGGCGTGATCCAGCCTCACTGCGGTTGTGGTAGATGCGGGTGCTGCGCGTCGTGTGATTCGACGGCGTAGGCCGTGATGTGGGCTGCCAGTCCGATACCCCATGGGATCGTGATCCAGTGGGCGTATTCCAGCCCTCCCCCGGCCGCAATGTCCTGAATCCAGAGGAACGCGTTGGCGATCACAAAGAAACCGATGTGCCACATCAGGTTCGCGAACTCACTCTGCTGTTGCTGAGGCCGGGGATGGCGTCGCTCCCACACGATCAACGCTGCGCCGAGGGCCAGAAGGACGCATCCGCCGATCAGCAGCGCGTAGCCCCACCCTGCGGCGATGTCCCCAACTTGCCAACCGAGGTCGTCCCCAAGGCCAACGAACTGGTCATCTCCGCGAAAGAGAACGACCGCACCAGCGGTCAGGGCAACAATGCCGACGACTCCCAACACCCATTCGGTGACCCTCGTCATCCGACACCTCCCCATTTGGAGTCTCTCTTCCAGTTGACTCCTGCCGCAGCGCGCCGTCAAGAGCCGAAAGCGAGCAACGGGCATGGTTCACCGTCGGCCGGGATCCCGGTGACGACGACCTCGGTGTCGATCCCGGCCACGACCTCAACGTCGATCGTGCAAGCGCGCTCGGGATCGGCGGGGATGTGACTTCCATACGGAGCAAGCTCGCCCGGGTTTGCCCAGAGGACAACCTGATACCGTCCGGGCGCCAGTTGGGCAGTTTCGT
>Ga0316197_10003207_pt1 | contig 11643 bp, 9 predicted proteins | sample OudBiesiAoxic_MG_FD_204939 | JGI IMG/M metagenome (GOLD analysis project Ga0316197, IMG submission 204939) | Coastal sediment microbial communities from Oude Bieten Haven, Netherlands - site A oxic | ecosystem: Environmental > Aquatic > Marine > Coastal > Sediment | place: Netherlands...
AATGTCTATATGACCGCACTTTTCAGTGACAACGCCTTCAAAATCTCGCCGAGCGGTGTCATCACAGAAATCTTCGATGTAACCGGCGACGGAGCGGGCAACGCCTTCGAAGGTGCGAACAGCGCAATGGGAGTGAGCAGCTCGGGCATCGCCTATGCCGGCAGCCAAAACTCCATCGCTTTCAAGATTGCCGAGAACAGAAGCCTGATATTGAAGGACGGCTTCGAGTCGATCCCCTGACCGACAGCCGATAGTTGGGTCGCGGAGCTGGATGGCACCCTGGCAAGGGCGACGCCAGCTCAGCAAGATAAATTAGACAGTCGAAACACCCACACCTTTAATATTAAAGTTTAGTGGGTGTCTTCTTTCTTCTTTCTTGTTTTCTTTTTCTTTGACCCACCACCGAGAGCAGGCGCTTTTAAGCGAACGCAGTAGATTATTCATGATCAGATTCACCGGGCCTTGTTCATCGCATGCGCCGGTGGTACTTTCCCCTGATGGATACTAAAAAAGGCCAGCTCTATATCGGCCGGGAAAGTGAAACCGACCAACCCGTGTTGCTCAAAGCCAGCACACTGACCACCCATGGCGTGATTTTCGGAATGACCGGTTCGGGCAAAACCGGGCTGGGGGTCAACATGCTCGAAGAGGCGCTGCTCAGCGATATTCCCTCGCTGATCCTTGACCCGAAGGGCGATATGGGCAACATCCTGCTCAACTTCCCCGACAGCAATCCCGAAGACCTTGCGCCGTGGATGGACGCGGGCAAGGCCAGACGCAAGGGCAAAACCGTCGCTGACCTGGCCGCCAAAGAGGCCACCGAGCGGCGGGCTGACCTGGCCGGGCACGGCATTACCCCGGAGCGCATCCGCAAACTTCGAGACAACACGGAGTTCAAAATCTATACCCCGGGCTCATCCATCGGTGTGGGAATGAATGTGTTGGGGTCGCTCAAGGCACCCGACCTGGATTGGAAGGACAACGCCGAAATCATCCGCGATGAGATCGAAGGACTGGTCTCGTCCATCCTGGTACTGGCGGGCATAAAATCCGATCCGGTGTCCGGGCCCGAACATATCCTGATATCCATGATTATTGAGACCTGGTGGCGCCAGGGGAAAGATCTCGACCTGGCAACCCTGGTGGGCCAGATACCCAAGCCGCCCTTCCGCAAGCTCGGCGTATTCGATCTGGAAATGTTTTTCAACGAAAAACAACGAATGAAACTGGCCATGCAGCTCAACTCCCTGCTGGCCTCCCCGTCGATGGCTTCATGGCTCGAGGGTGAACCGCTCGATATTGAAAACCTCATCGGGCAAAGCGACAAAACCCGCTGCTCCATCATCTACATGGCGCATCTGAGCGAAACGGAACGTCAATTCGTCGTCACGCTGCTGCTGTCCAAGGTCGTCACCTGGATGCGATCAAGGCCGGGTACTTCTGAATTGGCGGCGCTGGTTTACATGGACGAGGCATTTGGCTATGCGCCTCCCACCGCTGAGCCGCCTTCCAAGAAACCGATTCTCACCATACTGAAACAGGCGCGGGCCTTTGGTGTCGGACTGGTGCTGGTCACACAGAACCCGGTGGATATCGATTACAAAGCCATGTCGAATGCGGGAACCTGGATTGTCGGGCGCCTGCAAACTGAAAACGATAAGCGGCGCATCCTTGACGGGATATCGGGCAGTACGCTGGACCTCGATTCGACCATCTCTAACCTTGCAAAACGCCAGTTCGTGATGCACCTGGCCAAGAAAGGAACACAGACCATCTTCAGCCGGCGGCACTCCATGTGCTTCCGCTTCGGGCCGTTTACACGGGCCCAGGTGGCTTCGTTAATGGAGAGCTACAAGGCGAAAATGGCGCGAGCACCGGTTGCTACGGCATCCGCACCAGCGCGGGCACCGAGCGCGAATTTCGAGGCCATGAACGCACCGGCAACCATTGCCCCTACCATTGCGTCAGGCATTGAGGCCGTATACCTCGACCCGGCAACTCCCTGGGCCGCGGACCTGGGTGCAGACCCCACCGGAACATGCCTGGCACCGGCCGCCGCGGTCACCGTGCAACTCCTGTATGACGATACCCGGGCCGGTGTCAGCCATACCGAGACTTACGAGGCCGTGATCTTTCCAATGGACGGCATAGTTGACGTCGAAGACGTCTTGTCGGTTGATCATGACGACCGGGATTTCCAATCAGAACCACCACCCGGGGTCAGCTATCAACTTGGCAACACCAAGCTCCAGAACAAAACTTTCTGGACCTCTTTACAGGCCGATATCAAGTCTTACCTGGCCGCCAACCGCAGTATCGAGATCTGGAAATGTCCAGGTTTGAAGCTGTACTCACGGGTCGGCGAGAACCAGGAGGCCTTTCGGGCGAGATGCCAGGATGCTGCAGACCAGGCCGCCGACCTCAAGGTCAGCGCATTGAGAACACGATACGCCAACCGCATCGATCGACTGCAAGACCAGATTTCATCAGCCGATGCCCGGGTACGGGAATTGCAAGTGGATGCATCAACGCGCACGCAAAGCGAAGTGATGTCGGGTATCGGTGACTTTCTCGGAGCATTTCTGAAAGGACGACTGAACTCCAGCACCTTGAGCAAAGCCACCTCGCGAAGGACCGCGACGAAGAAAGCCAAAGCCAGGGTGGAAACCGCAGAAGTGAAACTCAGCGCCAAGCAGCAGGACCTGGTGGAACTTGAGCAGGTACTGGAAGACGCGCTGATCAGTACTCAGGAAGAACACGACGCACTGGCCGCTGCGATGGAAACCCTCGAGATCGGCCTGGAGAAGACCGACATCCGGGTGGCCGAGGCCAAGCTGGTTTGGGTTCCAGTGGCCTGAACAAAAGGGTCAAAGTCCTTTACAAACCTGCACGATGTGCGGGGGCATGCATGGCAAATACAATCGAAAAAGGAACTGAATGATGGGATTACTGATTGCGGGTTTACTTATCTGGTCGCTGGTCCATCTGGCCCCTTCACTGGCACCGCCGCTGAAGCAGAAATTGACTACCCAACTGGGTGAAAAGATTTACAAACTTCTGTTTGCGGTACTGATATTTGCCGCCTTGGCCCTGATAATTTTCGGCTGGCGCAGCACTGTACCTTCATACCTCTACCAACTACCCGGGTTTACCAGGCATATCGCGATGCTGCTGGTAGTGATTTCATTTATCCTGATGGGCGCTTCCAACTATCCAACCCGTATCAAACAGTTTATTCGACACCCACAGCTGACAGGTGTCATTGTTTGGGCTTTTGCCCACCTGATGCTCAACGGTGACAGTCGTTCGGTACTGTTATTCGGGGGTATGGGGCTCTGGGCGATTTTGGAAATCATCTTCATCAACCGCAGAGAAGGTGAATGGGTTAAGCCACCTGTGGCGGGTTGGGCAAGGGAGTTCAGAGGGCTGGCCATCAGCCTGGTTGTTGTTGTGGTTGTAGTGATGTTGCACCCCTATATCGCGGGCGTCCCGATCAGATAGACAGATAACCAGGTCGGCGAAAACAAGAAAGGGCCAGCGTCAATAGGGCAGCATTACTCTGCGACCTGCAGGGCAATTGATGAAGCGTGGCTTTCTTCTTTCTTTTTTCCTGGACTACTTTTGCTGGAATATCTTCGTGCAGTCGATCTCCGAAGAGTAATCCTTCTTGGTGCAAACCGTGTCCTCACCAAACACATCGATCAAGGTTTCCTGCAGGGAGGAGTATGGTCTGCCTTCTACAAAGTAATTCACCTGTGATCCACCCAGATCAGCTTCCGACATCGATTGATATTGAGGTTGTCCCAGTGAATAGGTTGTCCCCTGTTGGTTTGGAGTACCCAGGTCATCGAAGCTGACGCCAGTACGAAGCACCAGGTCGAGTTCTCCGTCATTGCCAAAGTCGGTTGCCAACCAGTCCACATCCAATATGTCGTTTACAACGCCGCCTTTTAACATGATTTCGTAATGATGGTGGAAATCAGAAATAATCTGTTCAGCACGGGGGTGTTGCCGCGAGACAGCAACATACAACTCCCGGTGAGCCAACACGGCGTTTATCACCGTAAACTCTGACCCCTCATCAATCTCCATCCGGGAGCGGGCAACGAGGTCATCAACCAATGCTATATCGGCCTCGCCTTCCTGAACCGCTTTAAAGGCTTCTGAAGAACCCACCACAGGCACGATCGTCATTGTGGGTTTTGCCTTTTCGATAGCTTCGCCGTAAGCATAGCCTGTTACCATCGCCACACGCCATCCGCTCAGGTCACTAACCTTTTGTACGAATATTTGACTGTCTTTTGCAGTAACCGGTACGATTCTATTGGTCAGATAGGGCTCTGAAAACAGGAGATATTTCTCTCTTTCCGGTGTTCGCCAAACGGCCGCAATTCCATCTACCGCTCCCTCACGGGCATCTTCAAGAACCTGGTCCCAGCCATAGACCTTCACCGAGCAGTTCCAACCGGCACGATTAAGTGCCTCACACACCAGCCTTTCGGAAGCGCCCTGCCCCTGGCCCTTGATGATGAACGGCGGCCAGTCAGAATTACCCAGGGTCAGGTTCTGTTCCGCCATGGCAGTTGGCAGGAAGAATAATGCTGTAATGGTGATCAGAAGTACTCTCATAGTGCTTTGGCCTGGGATTGTTTTTAAGTTGAGTACAGAGTATATAAAATTTACGCTGTCACCAATAACTTTTCATCGTTAAAGGGGGTCGGTTGACTCTGATTCCATTTATTGCGCCCTTTGCCTGCGATACATCATCAGATCAATCAAATTTGCGCCTATAGCTCTGTCTCTTGACAGAATAAACTCGCGGATACCCATAACATAACGAGTACCACAAGCGTGTGTCTTTTTTCTTTTCTTCTTCTTTCTTTTCAACTTATTTGTATCTTCACCGTGTCCGTTATCCAGTTACGGTTACGTAGAATCCAGGGTGGACTGCTGAGACCCGCGGTGAAAACCCGTGGCATGGAATGTGACCACGCAACGGAATAAGGGGACTCCTGTTTCTAAAGGTTTTCAGGTTCACCTTGCCATAGAAGTCTGTACCCAAGTTCATCCGCCTCCTCGACGTTCTCAAGCAAAGCGCTGAATTTTTCCTTGAACAACTTATCTGCGTGAGACTTCTCGTGTTGCTCGAATGATTTCCAGTAGGTCACGATTACAACATGCTTCTGGTCTTTTTCGGGGCTATTTAGCGAACCCTCGGCCGACGCAAACCCTGTGAATTCAAAAACCTGGCCTGCAATGAAACCACCTTCATCCTGGTAGTTGTTTTTGACAACATTGCACATCTCGCCTAGTTCCAATTCCACATCTTCGGCTGATACCCCCTCTTTGAGATACACCCGGTTAAAAAGCATGACACAATCAAAAGGAATGGTAATTGGATGAAACATTTTCTGAACCTCAATAATAGTCGCAGCGTGGAATGAACATTGTAGTTCGTCGGCAAAATTTATTATATCCGGTTACGATTGAATCGATCTATCGGGTTAATTTCCATAGCTATATACTACTTAAAGCACTGCTTTAATATATTCTGCAAGTACTCACCGCCCAGCCCGTTCATTAATTTGATGTTGTTATTCGGTATATCACCCGCATCAGGATATGCATCAATCGCAACGGTTAAGCTCTTCTCTCTCAATAAATGCAATATTGGATAGGGTGATCGATTGGTATAGTTTTCTGCATCGGCAGGCTCTGTGCCTGCAAACTGATAATTAGGGTGAAAGCTTGCCACCTGAAAAACCCCATCCAAACCCATATCACGCACCAGTGTATCGGCGGTATGCAGGTAGTCGTTATAGTCGTAAAAATCTTGAAGCACGCCGGGATGAATTAACAAAGACGTTTCTACGGCATCATTCTCCTTTAAATGATCTAATTCACGCTCAAGATCTGCTGTTAACAATTCCCGCGTATCCGCTTGCGACACACAGTAACGCACACGATTCTTGACCACTTCCCGTTTTGCAAAAGGGCACACGTTGAGCCCAACCACAAAGGTTTCCACCCAACCTTGAACAGTGTTTATTATTGCGATTTCATTTGGCTGATGACTCACAGTAATGCCTTATTTATTTGTTTTTGATTTTGGCTGCTACACCGAACACTATGGGAAAGGTACGCCGAGCAAACATAAATAGCAAAGATGTAAATAGCAAAGACACCCATGTCACTCATTGCCAAAAGTGATGGGTGAGGTGACCGGCATAAATCGAACACTTGGAATTGAAACGGAAAAGTTCCGGGCCTGGATTGCCACCTTGACCACTTAGAGAATGTGCCCATGATGCTTGATCGGATTAAGGAAGTTTACGCAGATAACTCCGCTTCCTCATTGGAGGCGACAAATAGGTCCACTCTTAATACCAATCAATGCACCGAACTGAGCTGTGCTGTTTTCGGGGTCAGTTTTCTGGCCTGCCTGTTCAGTTCAGGTCTGTTGTTAGCCAATATGGCTTCAAGGTCACTGGCCTGTGCAGGCTTGGTGATAAAATCATCCATACCCACTTGCCGGCACTCTTCACGGGCCTCATCGGTATCGTCCCCGGTTAAGGCGATGATAGTCAGCTCGCCACTGCCAGTGAAATTCTCACGTATCCAGCGGCTTGCTTCAATTCCGTTCATCTTCGGCATGCGCAGGTCCATGAATACCAAGTCATAGGCACCATTCATTACCGCTTCAATGGCCTCTTCGCCATTCACAACCTCATCTGCCACGTAGCCCAGTTTCTTTAACCTGATACACGTAATTTGCCGGTGAATATCATCATCATCAGCCACCAGGATGTGTTGCGGGTAAAGCCGCGCAATGTCACCGGAACGACCTGACTGCGGGGCTGCATTTTTGACTCTACTCTTTGCGGGCTTTGCTTCTGCCAGCTCAAGGACGTTGTGGGACGGATCCAGCTCCGCTTGTATCGTGAATTTCACAACCGTACCCTGCCTTCCGTTGTCCTCAATCCAGATATCGCCACCCATCAAGTCAACCAGACCCTTGCACATGGGTAGACCCAGGCCAGCTCCGCCGAACCTGCCACTGGTCTTGGCACCATGCTTTCCGAATGGGTTAAAGACGGACTCCCGATGCTCCTGGGGAAAACCGACACCCGTATCGGCCAGCGAAAACTCAATGTTCACAGCACCGTCCTGAAGCTTCTTGCAGGCGGAACTGAGGGTAATGGAACCGCTTTGGGTAAATTTCAATGCGTTGGACATCAGGTTCGCCAGAACTTGCTCGACCTGGCTTTTATCGCAGGAAATTACACTGTCGGGCAGGTCCTTCAGTCGCATCTTCAGTTTGAGCCCCTTTTCCCTGGCTTCCAGTTCGTACAGATTCATGACATGAGCAATACACTGCTTCAGGTCGAGCGCACACAGGGGTGCTTCAGGGCCATGACGAGTGTTCGTGATGGTGCCCGGTCTGTCGCCAATCAGTTTTAATAGCAGGTTACTGCTTTGCACAATTGTGTCAGCCATTTCATGCGCATTCCTGTCCAGTTTCTCATCCAGGAGAAGGCTCGCCATACCCTTTATTGAATTGACCGGAGCACGGATATCCAGGCTTAAATCCCTGATGAACTCCTTTTTCGCCCTGATTTCGTATTCCGCACGACGACGCGCTAATTCTTCTCCATAGTGATCCCGCAAGCGCTGAAAGTAGACCCGTTTGGCCGAACCACCGTCCTGTACCAAAAAAGCCATCAATGAAAGAAAGCCGGTTATAAGCATCGCCTGGGCAAATCCGGCAACCAGGAAAACTGCGATACCAAAGGGTGCGAGCACGCAGGCCAGAAAGATAAACTGTGCACTACGCCTGACAGACAGGGCACTGGTTCCCGCGGCAACGCACCCCGCCGATAGCACTATCATCAGAATGGTTTGCTGGGCTGCCCAATACTGCCAGATAACCATCGCTGACAAAAAACCCAGTGTCAGGCTTTGCATGGCAGTGAGCACGCTGAACTGACTCACAGCTTTTTCACCAATCGCGTCATAGCGGCGCTCAAAACCCATCGCAAACCATACCCGTACGCTTCCCAGCATGATCAGTAACACAGCTTCGGCGGCGGCCCATGGCCCGTAATCCACGAGCATCGGAGTACCCGCCAGCATGATGAGTGAAACAAAGGTATAGACCGGTGCGCCCACCAGCGAACGACGTGCTAATTCCAGGGCGGAGGCCCTGTCCATATAGGCTTCAATATTTGGTAAATAAGTCGATTCCGATATCGGATTCTGCATGGCGAAACACCCCTTTGTGCCGTCAAATCCATGCAAAGCGTACACCCCTGTCCGCATTGCTGTTTCAGATCTTGACCTGGCAAAAAACGCACCAGGCCATCTGTTTAACCCAGACAGGAACCGTTGCCCTGTCTTTTACAGGTACCGGGAATAGGCGATTGGCTTGTATGCAGTAGTGAGATGACCGACGTCCTTGTAGAGCTTCGGTTTCCCCGTCCCTGCCATCCTTGGCACCCTGTATGTAATTTGCATTAATTGGAGTTAATTGGATACTGTAGAAACTGACAGACTTTGCAATATAAGGAGCCTATAAAGGGGCCCTTCTCGCTTACTAAAATCGCCAGGCCAACATCCGGCTTATCTTTTGTCCTTGCGACATATCGACCACTTTTATCTGTCTGGCTCCAAGGCCGTGTAACCGTTGTTTGAGCGGTGCAATATTTTCACCTTTAGACACGAGAGTGGTGAACCAATTTACCTGGTGACCATAAACAATGCTTTCGTCGGCCATCCTGTTGATAAAAGCAATCTCACCACCCTCACACCATAGTTCACTTTCCTGCCCGCCGAAATTTAAAACAGACCTGGGCGATGCAGCTTTTCCTCCGCGTATATCTCTACCTGTTCCTTTATTGAGATTACTGACCTTACGAGCGTTGCTTTGCTGCGCCTGCTCCAATGAGTTGTGAAAAGGCGGATTGCACATCGTCAGTTCAAACCGGTCTTGTGGCCCTATTACACTTGAAAAAATTGCGTCAGAGTTACGCTGTAACACCGGCTTTACCAGTTGCTTCAAACCCGGATTCGACCGGGCGATAGAACTCGCTACATTTACCGACACACGATCGATGTCAGTTGCAACAAAATACCAGCCGTAACTTTGACTGCCAATAATGGGGTAAATGCAATTAGCCCCGGTGCCGATATCCAGCACCTTCACACGTTTACCGCGCGGAATTTGGCCATTTACCGCTAAAAGGTCGGCAACATAATGAACGTAGTCGGCACGACCGGGTATGGCAGGACACAAATAGCCCGGTGGTAATTGCCAAAAACTGACCTGATAGAAATGTGCCAGTAAGGCCCTGTTTAAGCACAACACCGCTTGTGGATCGCTAAAATCGATGGTGTTATCACCTTCAGGGTTTGATTTCAAAAAGCCATGCAAATCCGGGCAAGCCTTGCACAGCATGTCAAAGTCATAACGTCCATGATGAAGATTACGCGGATGTAATTTCCCCGTCTTTTTTCCAGTCGCTGAATTATTTTGCATTGACAACTTCTCTCAGTGGAGTAGATAAGCCGAATCTACTTTAACATCGGGGTCAGGTTCAAAGAGGAAAGTCAGGGCTCTAAACATGAAGAGTCGTGAGTGTCTTCTCTGTTTGTTGTTTGTACTATCATTGATGGACATGGATACTCTGAGTATCCCGGTGTGTTCCGTAACCATCGAGTTGGAATTTCTGGAAACAGGCGAAAGTAGAAATGGCAAAATTTTTAGGTGCGTACTCCGAAGTTGGCATATTGAAGACAGTCATGGTGTGTCGTCCAGGATTGGCCCATGAACGACTCACCCCGAGTAACTGTTCAGACCTTCTTTATGATGATGTGATTTGGGTGGAGCAGGCAAAACGGGACCATCAGGATTTTGTCTCAAAAATGCAAGAACGTGGTGTGAGAGTGCTGGAAATGCACGACCTGCTTGCACAGGTACTGGATCTGCCCGAAGGCCGTAAATATATCCTTGACCAAAGAATTATACCGGGTTACATCGGTGTGCTAATGGCAAAGGAAGTGCGCCCATGGCTGGATGAAATGCCCTCCGCACAGCTCGCCAGTCACCTGATTGGCGGTATTGCACCCAGTGAATTGCCATTCTCCCATGAAGGGATCTTTAGTTCCTATATGGATGATGATGGGTTTGTACTGGCGCCGCTTCCCAACAGCACGTTTACGCGTGATACCACCTGTTGGATTTACGGCGGAGTCACCCTTAACCCCATGTTCTGGCCGGCCCGCAGGCAGGAAACCCTTTTAGCCGCTGCGATCTACAAGTATCACCCCTTCTTCACCAAGAGGGAGTTTGAAATCTGGTGGGGCGATCCAGAGATCGACCAAAAGCTGGCGTTTGTCGAAGGTGGAGACGTGATGCCTGTGGGTAATGGTTGTGTGTTGATCGGTATGGGTGAGCGCACCACCGTCCAGGCTGCTACGCAGATGGCCCAGGCGCTGTTTGCCAAGGGTGCGGCGGAACGTGTCGTCGCCTGCCAGATGCCTCATTCACGCGCTGCCATGCATCTCGATACCATATTCTCCCTGTGTGACGTTGACAAAGCGACCGCCTACCTGGATGTCTGTGACACGCTTCGGTGTTTTAGTATCCGGCCCGGTGACCATGAAGGAGATCTGGATGTTCGGCTTGAAAAGGGACACCTGATTGAAGTAACGGCGGAGTGCCTGGGCATCAGGAAACTGGAGGTTGTTCAAACCGGCGGCAACCGCTACCAGCAGGAAAGAGAGCAGTGGGATGACGGCAATAACGTGGTGGCTCTGTCTCCGGGAGTGGTGGTCGGATATGACCGGAACACCTACACCAATACCCTGTTACGCAAGGCAGGCATTGAGGTCATCACGATCTCTGCTTCCGAACTCGGGCGTGGACGTGGTGGTGGTCATTGTATGACCTGTCCGATCGAACGCGAACCTGTCTGACTTGTGCCCGAATCCTTGATTTTGCACTATGTGATAGAGCAATGGGAAGTCATTCGCTCCTAAACCCGGCAGCTTTATGACTCCCATCACAAAACGGCTTATTCTGCGACTCTCCACAGCGACAAAGTGCTACCTTGTCGCCTTTCCACGCTTCGCGACCCGTACTGGCAAATATTGTCAGGTTCCCCTTTAACAGCAGTGGTCCGTCTGTTAGCGACTTGATGGACAACTCCCCACTTCCTGCAGAATGCCCCGGTCCTGTTTCTCCTACAGCACCTGAGTCAGTAAAACCCGCTTTGATGTGCGAGTTATCACAAAATGGTTTGTTTTTCGATGCACCACAGCGGCATAGCGCCGCCCGAAAGCGCGTCCCTGGCATGTCCTCAGAGAGACCATCGATATTCAACGCTCCGCTTACATAAAGCGGGCCATTCTGGGTAACAGTAGTACGGTTTTCCACGAAATCTTCTTCAATGCCTGAACCGTCGGCAAACGTAGCGGACAGCGCGCCGGTCGGGCAGCGTAGCAGCACATCGCGGATTCCATCATTCGAGGACTGGTCAGGTTCGCACCAGGGCTGACGGCCGCCAATAAACAATTCTCCCGAGGCCCGCCCGCATTCGCCATAATGAATGCATAAGCGACCATCCCAATGGACATCGCACTGCT
>Ga0316197_10003208_pt1 | contig 11642 bp, 8 predicted proteins | sample OudBiesiAoxic_MG_FD_204939 | JGI IMG/M metagenome (GOLD analysis project Ga0316197, IMG submission 204939) | Coastal sediment microbial communities from Oude Bieten Haven, Netherlands - site A oxic | ecosystem: Environmental > Aquatic > Marine > Coastal > Sediment | place: Netherlands...
ACATCTCAAGATAGTTGATCTTAATATTTTCTTCTGCAGCTTCCTCTCTCATTTGTTTCATATGAGCTGAATCATCTGGCACAAGGAAAAATACTAATATAGCTCCAATAATTGGTGGAATGATAGCAGTCCATAAAAGAATCTTCCAGTTAGCATCTCCCAAGGCACCGTATAATTGACCTGCAAAGATCATAGCTACTGAAAAAGTACTTGTACAAATAGCAGCTAATTTCCCTCTATATTTTTGTGGAAATAATTCTGCAATCAAAGGTATAGCAGTTCCAAATACCCCACCTAAAGAAAATCCAGTTATAAATCTAGCTCCTCTCCATAAATTATAGCTTGTAGGATCTAATAATGGTAAAAAAGTCATAGAGGAGAAAAGTAAAGCTATTCCCATAAGAGTTTTCTTTTTCCCAAATCTTGTAGAACACATCCCAAATACAATTGTTCCAGGTATAGTACCAAAAGACATGATTGCAAAGATCGATGAAGCATTTTGTAAAGTAAATCCAAATTCATTAATCAGTGTTGGTCTTACAAAAGTCCCAACCATGAAATTATAACAGTAAAAAAAATATATTGTTAGAATAGCTAAGAATGCCGCTATCCTTCTTCCCATTGAAAAATCTACCCCTAAGATAGCTTTTTCTTCATTATTATTTTTCAAAATTTTACCCCCTAGTAATTTATAAAATTAATATACTATAATTTAACAATTTTTTATTGACCTTGAATAAAATCATCATCATTTTCAACGTGAATTTGTCTCAATACATCTAATCCATCGAAAGTAACCCATTCTTCGGCTATCATTCCCTCTTTCACTCTCAAATGATTTATTCCAAATATTTCTATTGGTTTACCACTTGGTTGACCAAAGAATCCAATCCCTTCATGCATTCCAGAGATTCTCCATCTAACCGAAACATCCCAAGAATCTTTTCCTGGAATTTCATTACAAGTTACTCTTTCTATCATAGTTCTTCCATTAGGCACAGATGCGAATAAACTTACTAAGAATCCTTGTAATTGACTTTCACCAATAAGTTCTTTATTACAAATAGAATGAATAACAGTATTTTCTGCATAATATTCTCTTACTTTATTAAAATATCTATAATTCCATACATTTTCATACATAGAAAGTATAAAATTACCAATATCAAAATTTCCATTATCATCTGTTGTTTTATTTATTGTAAGTTCAGGAACAAATTGTCCTTTTCTATTTTCTGCAAGACCAAACCTTGATTGCAGTGCAGGGGCTTTTGTTTTAAATCCTTTAGCCATTCTCTTTGCTACCTCGATTGGGTCAAATCCTAGCTGTTTAACAATATAAAGGTTATCTCTTACTAACCACTCTTCTATAATTCTATTTTTATAAATTTTGCAATCAACAGTTGTTCTAAAAAATGCTTTTTTTCCTGTTGCAGGTCCAAATCCACTATCTCCAAGATTGGTAGCATTAGACACAATTCTATGAGAAGAATAATATGTATTATCAGGATCGGCTGCCCACACGACATTTTCTCCTACTAACCTTCTGTCAGGAAAAGCATGTAACGTTTGAAGGGTATTTGAAACAACATCATTCATTCCTTGTAAATTAAAAGATCCACAGTGCATTGTTACATCATCATGATATGTATCATAAATTACTCCAATTCCCCTTTCTTCCCAAATGTTGTGAGTAATTCTCATAATATAATCTACAAAGTCACAATATTTTTTATCGAAACCTTCCATGTCCTGTTTAACCACTGTGTTTTTGGATAGTTCATTGTATGAATGAAAATGAACTGGTGTAACCTCACTAGTTTCTCCAAAAAAAACTTTTCCTGTAGGATGAGTTTTAATTTTTGGCTTTACAGCTTTATTAGTTGTATCTGGTTTAATTCCTATTACTTTTTCTAGTTTTTTTTCCATGTTATTCTCTTTCAAATTTACCCCTCCATTTTTGCAATCGCTTGCAATATAAAATAAAAAAATATAAAAACAACTCTTTTCGTACTAGAATATTACAATGCATATCCTAAAAAGTCAAATTATTTTTAAAAGTTTTACAAAGTAATCTGAAAACGCTTGCAAAACTTAGAGAAGTCAAGATAAAAATAGTTTATCTACTATCAGTATTTTCAAATCTTGTAGTTAGTAAAAAATCATAATATATTAAAATAAGAAGTAATAATTAAAAAAATTATTACTTCTTATTTAATAAAATTTTATATCTATTTTATATCTTATTAAAAACTTAAAATAGATCTATATTAAACTTTTAAAGTTATTATTATTTCCAACATATATCAGCTTTTTTTCTTGGGACTGTTCTTTTATATTTTACATTTGGATATCCTACTATCATGCAAGTTACCACTTCTTTTCCCTCTTTAACTTGAATAAAATCTCTAATCTCTTTAGTTTCATTGGCAGCTTTTGCAAGAAATCCACTAAAGACAGTTCCAAGACCTAAGGCATTGGTCATTAGTTCCATATTTGAAGAAGCTAGTGCTCCATTGACCTGTGAATTGGCAGTAACTACTATTATTGCTGGAGCATTAAAAAATAATCTATCTTCACTCTCTGGGTTTTCACTATATTCTCTATACATGTTTATCCACATTTTAGCATATCTTTTGTAAACCATAGTTTCTGGAGTTAAATTTTTTAGAAGATATTCTCCCATATTTTTTAAACTTTTTAATGTTAACTCTCTTAATTCTTTCAAATTTTCTGTTAATACTGTGTATGATACATCTTGCATATTACCGCCTGTCTCGGTAAATCTTCCTGCCTCTATAATCTTAGATATTTTTTCTTTTTCTACATCACAATTTTTAAATTGTCTTATAGTTCTTCTAAATTTAATGAAATTCATTAAATTATCTGGATCTATCGAAAAATTTTCTTTATTATAATCGATTACCTCTTCCATATCATATTCATCCATTGAGATAGCTTCTTTAGGACAGACTGCTATACAATGACCACATTTAAAACAGGTAATATTATTTATTTGAGCTTTTCCATCTATCATCTCAATGTCTTTAGGAAAACAATCCTTAACACACATCCCACAGCCGATACATTTTTCTTTATCAATAATCATCATAAATTTTTCACTCCTCTTAACTATCATTAATCGTATACGATCTTTTAAAGTATATGTTATAAATACCTATCTGTCAATTTATTATAAATAAAATTAATAAAAGAGATAATCAAAATAATTATCTCTTTTGCTAGTTTTTAACTAAAGATCAACCTTTATATCTTTAATTATATTTTAAAATTGGAATATCTAATATTCAACTCTATTTCTACCATTATTTTTAGCTTTATAGAGTTTATCATCTACACGTTTTATAAAAGTATCTAAATTCTCCTCAAAGTCAAAAGATACAACTCCAAAACTACATGAAACTTTTTCTATTCCTTCTATCTCAAGATTATAAATTGATTTTCTTATTCTTTCTGCAACTAATACTGCAAATTTTAAAGAAGTATTAGGAAGTAATACCATAAATTCTTCTCCACCCCAACGGCAAAAAATATCAACTTCTCTAATTAATTTTTTAACCAATTTGGATATCTCAACCAATACTAAGTCTCCTCTATCATGACCGTATTTATCATTTATTTTTTTAAAAAAATCAATATCAAACATTAGTACTGAAAGGTCTGTTTTATATCGTCTAGACCTTATAATTTCCATCTTAATAACATCATTAAATTTTAGACGATTATATGCTTTTGTCAGATGATCCGTTTCTGAAAGACGGGTTACATGCTCAAGGTTATTCTCAAGTTTTTTGGTTAATTTAACATAGTCATTTATCAATGACTTAAAAAGATTTCGTTGAATTTTATTATGAGCTATTTGGCTTCTGTGTTCAATCAAAAGTTTTAACACCTCAGGATGATCATTACATACATTAAAATCTTTTACTACAGCTTTAAAAATATCACTTTTTTTTATTTTTTTCATATCTGATCATCCTCAAAGAATTGATCTATACCAATTTTCTTTTCTGTTTTTAGGACATTTATTATAAACTCTATATCTTTACTTCCTCTTATGAGACTCCCATGTTGAGAAGCAATTGTTTTTATCGGTAGTTTTTTTATTCTATCTAGTGCAAAATTTAAAGCTTTTTTAGAAGTCATTATTTTCTGATGGAAAAGTAATATTTTTGAGATGGGACATTCTTTTTTCCCCAATTTACAATTAATTGAACCAGGTAAACTATAATCAGAACAAGTATGACATGCTTCTTCTAAATCAGCAAATAAATCCCATTCTTTAGCGGTACTTCCAAAAAGATCACTGCTAAAAAGTGTTCCTGTCTTCTCATCAAAAGTAACAAAACTTGCACTTGAATGGCAATAGGGAGTCATTATAAATTTAAGTTTCCTTCCTGTGGAAAATTGGAATTGAAATTCATTCTTTTCTATACATTCAGTTTTGAGATTTGTCCCATAATATTTAATAAAAAGATTATTATCTTCGTGTGAAAGTATTTTTAATTCTTCATTATCAATTAATTCTTCAAAATCTGGGATACTTCCACATAGATCTGGATCATAATGATGATAGATTAATTTTTTTATATTATTTGGATTCACACCTGTTTGTAATATTTTTAACATTACAGTACTAAAATCATTTCTACTCCCTCCATCAATTAAGACAGCTTCCTCTCCCTCAATTATTAAAAACGGATTACAATGAAGAAAATATTCATCATCATAAAATCCAACCCAATGAATCCCTTGGGCAATTTCTATAGGTTGTTGATATTTTGACCTTTTATTATTCATATATTTACTCCTTTATTTTAAAATCATAAAAAATATTAGACTATTGATTTTATTTATACCATTTATTCCCATATAATCCTAATGATAGATGGAAAAAAACTAAATTCTACTTCGTATTACCCTTAGAAAATTGGAAACTGTAACCTTTTAAAGTATACTTAAGAATAAAAATAAAAAAATGGAGGGAACATGGAAGTAATAAATAAAGCAAGATTCAATAAATTAAAAAAAATATAAGTAAAGCATCCTCGTGACTTCTCCTCTTTACATTGAACTTTTCCTTAAATTAACGTATAATTATAATTGATTTTAAACAGTTAAAATAGGAGGAACAAGATGATAAAAGAATTAGAATTTTATTCAGATGGATATAAACTAAAAGGAAACCTCTACCTTCCAGAGGATTATAACGAAGAGGAAACCCTTCCACTCATCATCCTCTGTCATGGTTTTGCAGGAGTAAAAGAACTCCTTCTTCCCAACTATGCATTAAAATTTATAGAGAAAGGATATGCAGCTTTTACATTTGATTATAGAGGTTTTGGAGATAGTGAAGGTCCCCTAGGGCAGATTATTCCAGAAGAACAAGTTAGAGATATAAGAAATGCAATAACTTTTATTAGTTCCCAAACTGAGATCAACTGCCAAAAGATTGGATTATGGGGGACATCTTTAGGAGGAGCCAATGCTCTAATCACCTCTGCTGTTGATGACAGAGTAAAGGCACTGAGTGTACAAATAACATTTGGTGATGGTGAAAGAAATAATACCTATAATCTGTCTGAAGAAGATAAGGATAAAAGAAAAGCTGCTCTAAATAAATCTTTATTAACTGCTACAGTTAAAAATAAAGTTATGAAACTACCATTAAAAAAGATTCTTTCCGATCCACAGTCTAAAAAGTTTTTTGAGGAGTACAGTCCTTTATTCCCAGAGGCTCTTAAAACAAAAATACCTTTTATTACTACGAAACATATCGATGAATGGAAGCCTGAGAACTACTTTGATAGAATAAAGATCCCTGTACTAGTAGTAGGAGCTACCAATGACATGGTAAATTCTCCTAAAGAATCTCAAGAGATTTTTAATAAACTTTCAACAGAAAAGAAAAAACTTCTTATGATTCATTCTACTCATTATGATATATATATCGATAAAGATCTTGATATGGTAAGCTGTGAGCAACTTAAATGGTATGAGGAGAATCTTTAAAATGATATAAACAAACATTTTAAATTGATATTAATAAAATCACCTTTATAAAGAAAATTAAATTTATATTTTAACCTGTAAATTAGACGTTAGGAAAAAAGAGTGTCAAAATTTACAGGTTTTTTGTATACTTTAAAATAAAAATTAAAAAAAATTAATTGTCTAAAAATATTTTTTTATTCAAATTTTAAAAATTAAGTAGTATACTAATAATAATCACAATAATAATTAAAACAAAAAACATCTATGGTATTAACTAAAAGTATTCTAAAAAATCATTATATAGTTTTTTAGATATTTTTTTATACCTAGTATCGATATTTTTTTTAAGAAATTATATATATATAATGGAGGATTACGTTGAAGAAAAACCTAGAAAACACTATGAAAAAATGGTTCTTTTCTCTTGTATGCATAATGACCGTCACTTATATTAGTTCTTATATTTTAGTTGTTATTCCAACTATTAAAAGAGCTAATATGGAAAAACATAAACAAGATATAAATAAATTATTTTCAGTTACATCACAACAATTTGATAATCTTTCTTCTATCCTAAAAGATAGCGCTGAATGGGATACACTATACCATAGTATGGATGGGACTATGAGTAAAAATGAAAAATCAGTTTTTTTAAATGATCTTTTTGCAGAGGATTCTTTAGAATTATTTGGATTAGATTACATAGCCATCTATGATGATGAGCAAAATGAGGTTATTAATTATACTATATCTGAAACAAATATTAAAAATCTCATTTCATTAAAAGGTAAAAAATATTTTTTTAGTAGTCAGCTAAATGGTGAAAATCGAGTCAAAACAGTATCAGGATATATGGATATAGCTGAAAAAGCTTATATGTTTTTTTCTCATATTATTTTACGTAATGATGGTACCGGTAGATCCGTCGGACATCTTCTATTTATCAAGGAAATAGATGAAGACTACATATTTGATTTAAAAGTGAAAAATAATTTAGTCTTACAAATTTATATACCCAACGAAAATGATGGTGAACTTATAGAAAATATTATTGACTCAAAAAAAGAATTAGATTTTTATTCTCATAAAATAAAAAATGGTAAGAGAGTATATTACGTTCCTTATATGAAAAGTGTTCATAAGATTGCTTACATTATAAAAGTTACAGTAAATGACCAGATCTCAAAAGGCGCTCTATTGAATTTTTGGATAGGGCTGATCCCAATTATTTTTTCATTCCTTTTTATTTTCTTTATAAGAAATAGATTAAAGAAAAATTTAATTGATCCTCTTATGTCACTTTATAGTCATATTATCTCTATAAAAGAAAATCAAAAATATAAACTTCTTACATATCCTAAGATAGGTAATGAAATGGATGAAGTTATCAGAGCATTTAATGATCTTATGATTAAAGTAGAGGAACAAAAAAATGATATAAAAGATAAGAAAATCGCTCTAGAAAAACTAGCATATACAGATCATTTAACAGGTCTAGCCACCAGAAGGTTTCTAGATAAAGGGTATGAACTCTTATTTAAGAGTGCCAAAAGGTCTAACAATATATTAACTCTTATTATGATCGATATAGATTTCTTTAAGAAATATAATGACAGATATGGACATCCTGAGGGTGATCATGTTTTAAAAATAATTGGAAAACTCCTAAAAAATGTTTTTAAAAAGGAAGGAAATATAGCTGGTAGATATGGAGGAGAAGAATTTTTAATAATTTTATACCAAACACCTTTAGATGAAACGATAACTCTGCTAAATGAGTTCCAGAAAAAATTAGAAATGTGCAATCTAAAACACGAAGACTCTTATTTTGGGAAAATAACAGTCAGCATGGGTGTAAAAAGTTCTAAAATAGTTAAAAATCAAAATTCTAATTCATTTTTAAAAGAAGCTGATAAAGCTCTCTACAAGGCAAAAGAAAGTGGAAAAAATAAATATATACTTGAACTTTAACAAAAGCAACGTGACGTTACATTCAGTATAGAACAAAGACCTCCTATCTGTAATAGTTTTACAGATAGGAAGTCTTTTATTTATTTATTTATTTATTTATTTATTTGAATGTTTTAAAATTACCCTTCCTATCAACCTTGAATTTAGCATATCTTGTACTTTTTCTAATATTTCTTCTAATTGAACTTCTTCAATTCCATTTTCTAACTGATTTCCTTTCCAAGATTCCGCTAACATATTCCACACTTCTTCCCTTTTTCCTTTAGGACATTGTACAGAATCAATTCCAATAAGACGTACTCCCCTTAAGATAAAAGGATAAACATTCATATTATCAATATTTCCTCCAGCTATATTCCCACAAGTAGTTACAACACCACCATATTTTAAAGATCTAATAGCTGTAGATAAAGGATCCCCTCCAACTGTATCAATAACACCTGCCCAAGTTTGCTTCAACATTGCCTTATTAGAAGTATCTTTAAATTCATCTCTAGTAAGAGTATCGCTAGCTCCTAATCCCAATAAAAATTTCCTTTTTTCTTCATTCTCAACAACACCTACTACCTCATAACCTAATTTAACTAAAAACTTAACTGTATGACTCCCTACTCCTCCTGATGCTCCTGTTACAAGTATCGGTCCATCTTCAGGATCTTTTATTGAAATTAATTCGTATACAGACAATGCTGAAGTAAATCCAGCTGTTCCATAGATCATTGCTTCTTTTAAAGTTAAATTTTTAGGTTTTTTTATTATCCAACTAGAAGGAACTCTTATATATTCACCAAATCCTCCATCGGTATTCATTCCTAGATCATATCCAGTGATAAAAACTTCTTCCCCGTTTTTAAAATCAGAATTTTTAGATGAATAAACTATCCCTGCAGCATCTATTCCTGGTGTATGGGGAAAGTTTCTCGTTACCCCTTTATTTCCTGTACATGACAATGCATCTTTATAATTTAAAGACGAATATAATACTTTAATAACTACATCTCCCTCTGGCAGATCCTCTATCTTTCTTTCTATTATTTTTGGAATATATTTCCCCTCTTCTTCGAAAACTCTTACAGCTTTAAAATTCATCTCTCCAACTCCTTTTATCTAAATATTTTATTTATCCATTAAAAATCACACAATAATTACCTTATAGGGTTCTAATTTTAATATATTTAACTTTTTTGTACCTCCATCTTTCTACCAAATAAACTTTCATAGTTCACCTCTATTTCAGTTTAAAATAGTACGATACCGTACTATATTAACTATGATATAATAAATGACAAAAAATGTCAAGAATTATTAATTATAATTAATAATTCTATAAAGTTTACGTATAAATATACACTTCTCCTCTATTTTTTTATTTTTTCTATAAATAAAAAAACCTAACTTTAACATTATTAAAGTCAGGGATTTTACTGCCTTGATTACAATATATATATAACTTTTTTCTTAAAATCTATTTATTTAAAGATATTTACTGTATTTCCCTCCTGTATATCTATTTCTTTTTGAGGAATTAATACTAAAAACCCCAGTGATACTACTATAGGAATCACTCCTAAAATTATGCTGTAACTTGGTGTACTCATATCGATGATCTTTCCAGATAATAATAGAGCTATAGGCATTATTGTTTTTATAATTCCAATGAACAGACCTATTACCTGTCCTCTTATATTATCCGGTATCTCCTGCTGAAAATAAGTTAATAAGGGGATATCTACCAAAGCAATCACTCCTCCTGTCATGAACATTCCAATGGAATAGATTGTTGTAGTTACCATCGGCTCTAAACTCACAGATATTGGGATTAAGAATAAAATACTTACTCCTATAAATCCAATGAATAATACTTTTATTAGTTTAAGTGTCAATTTGAGGTTAAATTTCCCCATTATCATAGCTACAACTATTAGTCCTATGGAAAACATAGACTGTATCCCACCTAAGACCTTACTTCCATATTGAAAATAGTTTGTAATAAGGTATGGAATGGGAACTATTATTGCCATGGGAAATGAAAAATTTAAAATGACTAACAACACAATATATTTTTTTAATTTCTTATCTAACATCATATACCTAAAACCTTTGGTCAAAGACATCTTTTCTTTTTTCTCTGCTTCTGTTTTGACTTCCTCTATACTTAAGAATATTTCTGTAATCATAGAAAATAAAAATGAGATCCCATTGAATAAAATAAAGGTTCTTATATCAATAAATGCATATACCAATCCTCCTAAAAATGGCCCTGCTATCCTACTTCCAGAACTAATTATAGATGATAAAGAATTAGCCTTTACTAGCCAATCCTTTTCAAACATCTGAGCTTTTCCACTTTCAAATCCTATAGATACAAGTAGAGAAAATATACTGGTAAACACTGTACCTGTATAAATTAAGATAATATTATCTACAGAATTCCACATGTAGAATATTCCAAACATCAAAAGAGCATTTAAAAGATCTCCTAAGACTATAAGCTTTTTCTTGGAATAGCGATCTACAAATACCCCAAAAATCGGTGATAAAACAACTACTGGGATTGTATATAATATTATATTATAGGCATATGATGTCCCCTGATGGGTTATATCCAATAAATACATCCCTGTAGCAAACGAAAATAATACCGATCCCAATAAGGATACAAATATCCCTGGAAAATATATCAATTTATTTTTTAAATAACTATTCATTTCTTTCCTCCCTAATATTTTATCTTCTTAATCTTATTATAGAATCTAGAGATAAGGCCACATCAATAGCTAAAATAAAGAAATTTAATAATATACTTTGGTAAAAGGTAGGGTTAACCCTGCCTTTTACCAAAGTATAGATATGTAGAAATTATTTCTCCTGGAACGGTAAAATCTTCATATTTTCCTAGCTCTCCATCAACAAAAATAGAGGGAAGTTGTTTTTGGGATAAAACTTTAAAATTCATTTCAAGTAGTTTTGTTTTAATATTTTTTAAAATTAAATGTTTTCTAAACTCTGATTTAATAAGTGAATTATTTTTAAATTTTTCAAAAATAATATAACCACTTAAAAGAGCTGGGTTCTCTTTTAAATATTCATCTAAATTCTCAATGAGAAAATCTTTATTTCTAAAGGAGAAATTACTGCTAGTAAGATAATCTACAAGAATATCAACACTATTTATCTTTATTGGAATTTCTTTAAAATCTGAACAAATAAAAATTATGTTTTTCTTAACTCCTTTTCTTTCAAGACTTTTTTTTAGAAAAATTTGCGAATCCAAATTTAAATCTACAGAAATATAAGTAGTATCCTCCTCCAGATCATCATAAATATTACTCAGAAAAAAACCTATTCCACTACCTACTTCTAATAAAATCTTATCTTTTAAAAAATTATTAGGTGTTACATTGGAAAACCATGCTGAATTTTTATAAATATTATCTAATAGTTCCTTCTTAGTGTTATCAATATAATTTAATAAAAAATCTTGTGGATAATCATAAGGAGCTTCCAAAAGAGTATGGGAGATAATAAGAATTCCATCTTTAATTACATATTCTTTTTGACAACTACATTTGAGAATACCTTCTAAAATTTGATTATCTTCTATACTCCCCTTATAAATTTTAAGTTCCGATTGGCAAACAGGACATTTTAATAGA
>Ga0316197_10003209_pt1 | contig 11639 bp, 9 predicted proteins | sample OudBiesiAoxic_MG_FD_204939 | JGI IMG/M metagenome (GOLD analysis project Ga0316197, IMG submission 204939) | Coastal sediment microbial communities from Oude Bieten Haven, Netherlands - site A oxic | ecosystem: Environmental > Aquatic > Marine > Coastal > Sediment | place: Netherlands...
CCACCGATACCAACGCCGATGATTCCGGCTTCACGAGCAACCTCCTTGATCGCCGCAAGGGTTTGGGCCGTTCCGTCCGGGCCGCGGTCCCGGACCAGATCCACGATCAGGGGCACCTCCACACCATCGACGCGATCGAGCCCGGTGCGAATGGCCGTTGCGATGCTTTGTGGCCTCAGGCCGTGCCTGCGAAAGTCGCTCGGAGAGAAGAACGCTTCCGCATAGACGATGTTCTGGGACGCGAGGTGTCTCGCCACAGCCTCGGCTGCAAATGTGAAGTCGTCCGTGGTTCGGAGGAAGCCGTTCATCCAACTCCAGGTCTCCATGAAGTGTGCAAAGTCGCGGTAGGTGAACCAGTCGACGAGTTGTGTCTCGCTCTTGATCAGCGGATCACCGCCGTGATGCTCGATGAGCTGCCACAAGGACGGCACGGGGATGGCGCCCTCCAGGTGGAGGTGCAGTTCCGCCTTCGGCATCGTCGTCCAGTCACGCATGGAGCCATTCAACCAGACGTTTCGCGGCCGAAACTGGGGTCACCTCCCTCGCGTGCTCGGTTCGCGTTCGCTGTTGCGGATGTGACCCTTGTCCCTGGTCGCGGGGACCTGCCTCTCGTACCGTGCGAGCAGCGGAAAGGACAGGTCATGCAGCTTTCGCACGCGCAAGGATCCACCGATGTCCCCCTCCTCACCGAAACCGTCGGAGAGAACCTCGAGCACACCACCGCTCGATTCCCGGACCGAGACGCTCTCATCGTCCGACATCAAGGAATTCGCTGCACCTATCGGCAATTCGACGAAGCAACCGACCGGCTCGCCAAGTCCTTCCTGAGGCTTGGTGTTGAGCTCGGTGACCGGGTCGGCATCTGGAGTCCCAACAATGCTGAGTGGGTCGGTGTCCAATACGCCACGGCGAAGATCGGCGCCATCCTCGTCAACGTCAACCCCGCCTACCGCACGTCGGAGCTCGAGTATGTGCTGAACCAGTCGGGTTGTCGTTTCCTCGTGTCGGCACCGTCGTACCTGACCTCGGACTACCGGTCGATGGTGGCAGAGGTTGAGAGCTTGGTACCCGGGCTCGAACGGACGATCTTCCTCGATTCGCCCGAGTGGGACGAACTCTTCGACGCCGGCGACGACGTGCCCGATGAGGAGCTCTGGGAACGCGAGTCCCTCCTCGACCCGGACCAGCCCATCAACATCCAGTACACGTCTGGAACGACGGGTTTCCCAAAGGGAGCGACCCTTACGCACCGGAACATCTTGAACAACGGGTTCTTCTGTGGCGAACGCCTCGGGTACACGGAATGGGATCGTGTCTGCATCCCGGTCCCGTTCTACCACTGCTTCGGCATGGTCATCGGAAACCTCGCGTGCACGACACACGGCGCCGCAATGGTGGTGCCATCCCCCGGCTTCGACGCCGGAGCGGTACTCGATGCGGTCGAAGCAGAAGCCTGCACGAGCCTGTACGGCGTTCCGACCATGTTCATCGCGACGCTCGAACACGACGACCTCGAAAAGCGAGACGTCTCAAGCCTGCGGACGGGAGTTATGGCGGGCGCCCCCTGCCCGACCGAAGTCATGAACCTTGTGATCGACCGGCTCAACATGGACGAAGTCACGATCGCCTACGGCATGACGGAGGTCTCACCGGTGGCGACCCAGACACTGCGAGACGATCCGGTCGACTTGCGCGTGTCGACGGTCGGCGTCGCACACCCGCACGTGGAGATCAAGATCGTCGATCCAGAGCTGGGAGAGACCGTCGCCCCGGGCGAATCCGGTGAGTTCTGCACTCGCGGCTACTCAGTGATGCAGGGCTACTGGAACGAACCAGAGCGGACAGCCGACGCGATTGACAGCGAGGGCTGGATGCACTCGGGCGACCTTGCCGTCATGGACAGCGATGGCTACGTCAAGATCGTTGGTCGCTTGAAAGACATGATCATCCGCGGCGGGGAGAATGTGTACCCGCGAGAGATCGAGGAGTATCTGTTTACACATCCCGATGTCGTCGACGCCCAAGTCGTCGGGGTGCCCGACGCCCGTTTCGGGGAACAGATCATGGCATGGATTCAGAAGCGGGATGGTTCGAACCTGAGCGAGGACGACGTGGTCGACTACTGCAAGGGACGAATCGCTCATTTCAAGGTCCCGCGGTACATTCGATTCACCAGCGAGTTCCCGATGACCGTAACGGGAAAGATCCAGAAGTACCGGCTGAGGGAACAGGCAATCCAAGAACTCGGCCTCGACCACGGCGACGAGACGGACTAGCTGTCGTCCCCGAGCGCCGTCGGTTCAACCGCGATGTCTTGAAGATCGCGCACAGCGGCGGACAAGTGCCCCAGGGCCTGCACATAGTCCTGCTTCGTGGCCCGTCCGGCACCGAGGTCGATGGCCACGTCCTCGGCCGCTGCCTCGAGCCGATACAGCGCATCGCGGAGGTGCTCCCAGCTTCGGCGACTGATGATCACTTCGTCGGGTCCGAGGTCGCGTCGTTTCGCCTCGCGGCGTGCCTCGTAGGCTCGCTGCCGGTGAGAGGTCCTGCAGTAGCGTTGAGGGCGGCCCGGTCCACCGGCCGCCTTGAACGCTCCCCCACACCATGGGCAATGCCTCGTTTGTTCCGTCACAGTGATGGAATCCTACTCGACCGAGTGGATCCCGAGCGGGATCAGACCTCGCGCCGATCCATCCGGTAGACGCTGAACGTTATTGCCCCGGCCGAGAGCACAACCGCAGACGCGACCGCCCGCCAATAGACGAAGTCACCGCCGGCGATCAAGGCGTCGTACGCGCCGACGAGGTCCGTTGGAAGCCACGGGCGAACAGCCGGGATCAGGCCGACGATGCTGAGCGCAATCAATGCTCCGATCGTGAGCAGCGCCGTTCCTGGGACACTCCGAACGAGAGAAGCGAACAACCCCGTTACGGCGATGGCGAAGCAGAGATAGAGCGCCACGAGCAGTGACCCGATGACGGTTCCACCGATGCGCGGCGTATCGATCAGCAACGCCGACAGAACAAAGGCCAGCGCAGAGCCGATGAGGAATGATGCAACCGCGACGAGGATGTTGACCACATAGCGAGGTTCAAGGATCTTTGCGACGCTGGTTCTCGTCCGGAGGAAGGTTGACATCTCAACGTTCGCGTCGAATGCGAGGGATGACGCTGCCACGAATGCGATCGCGAGGATCCCGATCTGGAGGGCGTTCCCGAGGTACTGCGCCATGGCAAGTTCCGGGCTTGCGGGCGGAACGGCTACCTCCACTCCTCCCCCGAGGCGCTCGACGATCTCGGGAAGGTATTTGGCGGTCGCTGGCCCCACTATGGCGAAGAAGCCGAAGATACCCAGGAGTATCCACACACGATACGTCCGAACGAGCCGCAGGTACTCGAGACGCCAGAGGTTCATTGGGTCACCTCGAGGAAGACATCTTCGAGGCTGCGTTCCACCGGTCCCACCGAGACTATCGGCACGTCCGCGCGTCCGAGGGCCCGAACGAGCTCCCGCTCGAGCACGGCGCCACTCGCAGCCGCCACGGTGATGACTTCGGATTCGATGCTGACCCGGCTCACCCAGCCGTACGACTTCAGAAGGTCGACGAGTTGTGCCCCTTCGCCCCTGATCCGAATGGCGTAGGCAGCTTCGTGTCCAGCGTTGCGAACGAGCTGGTCGAGCGTTCCCTCGTACACGAGCTGACCTTGTTTGAGAATGCCGACCGTGTCACACACTTGCTGAACGTCATCAAGGATGTGGCTCGAGAAGACCACCGTCGAAGCACCCCGCAGAGCGGAGACCATGTCGAGAACTTCCCTTCGGCCCGCAGGGTCGAGCGCGGCAGCCGGCTCGTCGAGCAGCAAGACCTCCGGTTCCCCGACGACGGCTGCGGCAAGGCCGAGCCGCTGAAGCATGCCTCGGGAGAATCCCCCAACCTTGCGGTGAGCGACACTCAGAAGCCCGGTCTGCTTGAGAACGGCATCAACAGACATCTCCGCAACGTCCGGTGCAACCAACACCCGCGACAAGTCGACCACCTCTCTCGCCGTGAGCCAGGAATCGAATCGCGGCGTATCCGGCAGGACCCCGATGCGTGTTGCATCCACATCAAACGTGCCAGAGGACTGTGCCCGCAGGCCGGAGAGAATGCCGAGAAGCGTGGTCTTGCCCGCACCGTTCGGACCCACGAGTCCGTACACCGAGCCGCGCCCAACAGAAAGGGTCACGTCGTCGAGGGCGACGGTCTCCCCGTAGCGTTTGGTGATGTCGTGGACATCAACAGCGGTGCGTGCCATGCGCCGTGATGCTACCGCTGGGCAACCGAGGGAATGCCCGATTCGGGCCCCTCAGAGTTCTTCAGCCATCGAGAAGCGCCGAGGACCTCACGGGCCAACGCCTCAAGGTCGGTCTCCTGCTCCACCGCGTACGCGACCAGCGGCGAGCCGTCATGTTCGCGGGCGTGGTCCACGGGGAACCGATTCGCCAATTCGTCACTCCACACCCACATCGCCACCTCCCGGCACCACCGTCCAACACACAATCCGAAGATACCTCAGGTGTCAAACAGCCGTGACCTGCGGAAACACGAGCGTGTGATTTCGCGGCGTCGCGGATGCTCTCCTCGCGTCGTAGTGGGCACTTTGGAGCGACGGAACGTCAATCGTCTTTCTGCCGGAGCCGCTGGCGCTCCTCGATCTGCCGGCGCACGGTCTTGCCGGCGTGGCGACTCGCGCGCCATTCGTGATAGCTGACGATCGGCCCAGAAGTGCGCCACCAATAGCTGAAACCCGCCGTGCGGTTGGCGTGAGCAGGCTTTGCGACCCTGCCCCGCTCTCGGCGTTGACGCCACGCGAGAACGACTCCCGGGGTCGTCGCTCCGTAGGTCGGCCTCTGTCGACTCCACAGGGTGTACGCACCCGCCAGAACCAGCGCAAAGAGCGCTGCGCCGCCACCGAACCAGATGAATGGGCTTCCGGCACTGCTGCCGCCTTCATCGCTGTCATCGAAGGCAACGATATCGGCCGGTACCAATGTCGAGGATGTTGTTGTGGGAGGAACGGTGGTTGTCGTCGACGTTGTCGTCGTTGTGCTGGAGGTCGTTGTAATAGTTGGGGCGACAGTGGTCGACGTCGTACTCGTCGTCGACGTTGTGGTTGTCGTCGACGTTGTGGTTGTCGTCGGCCGCGTCGTTGTAGTTGTGGGTCGCGTCGTTGTAGTTGTCGTCGGCGGTCGAGTGGTGGTGGTCGTCGGCGCGATCGTCGTCGTGGTGGTCGTTGCGGGCGGTTGGTTCACGGTCAACGAGAAGGACCCTGTGCTTGCGCCGTCTGTGAACGTATACCCGTAAGTACCGGGGGTCGCTGTTGTGAAGACGGTGAACGTGAAGGTGGAACCGCTCTGGCCGACGGAAACCCCCGGAGCGCTGCCACTTGCGAGCGCAACCGAGCCGGTGCTGGACGTGACGGTGACATTCACGGCGCCTCCGGGGTTGACGCTTGCCGCGCCGGGGCTGACGGACGTGATTTCCGCCGCTGCCGGGCCCATCCCGATGAGGAGGATCGCACACACGGCTGCGACCGGCACAAGTCCGCGCGCTATGCGAGTGCCCGCTTGATGCGACGCACGCGACCAGATTGACCGCACCATTACTCCCAACGATCTAGACGACGTCCATAGGATACGCCACCCGGCGTGAACCGTGTCATACTGAGCGTGGTTTCTGGGTGCAAGCGCGAAAGGACGCATCGCGGAAGCGGAATTCGGCTGCGATGTCAGTCCTGCTTGGGGACCGTCACCGGGTGTTCTCCGAGCGTGTCTGCCATGGAACCGGCCGATACGGCCATCTCTGCCCGCAGGGGTGCCATGTTGTACACGTACCCGATGAGCGGGACCCCGACGAGCCCAATCTGATCGCGGAGTTCGTCGGCAGCGTGTACGTCTTCTCCGTGGGCGACCACAACCATCCCGCGATCCGCCAGTCTCGCCAGTGTGGTCGCATACGCGACCCGCAGCAGCGGTGGTGCATCAATCAGAACGAGGTCGTACTTCTGCGAGATCTGCTGGAAGAGCTTGGCCGTCGCGGGTGCCGAGAAGAAGTCCGGCGCACGGACGGCGGCAGTACCGCGCGAAAGCAAACCGAGGGAGCCGGTGCTGCTTTGCGGCACATTCACCACAGCCTTTGCGAGCGTGGTGTCACCGGCAACAACATCCGTCATGCCGGGGGCCGGTGGACCTTCCCCGAGAATCAGCTGGGTCAACTGCTGGTTTCCGAAGTCGGCATCGATGAGCAGGACCTTGTGGCCTTCCCTGGCTGCAGCGAAGGCCGTGTTCGCCATGACCACGGTCTTGCCCTCGGCGAGCCCTGCCGACAGAGCCACCAGCGACTTGAAGTTCTTGCTTCCGTCGTCGTTGACGGGCCACAGCTGCTGAAGGGAGATCGATGCGGAAACGAAGCGGAATGCTTCGGCAGAGGCACTGGCCGGCTCGTCCAACACGGGCAGGATCGAGCGCACACGTTCCTCTTTGAAGTTCGGGACATCGGCCAGCAGGCGGGTCTCGAGGATGGCCTCCGGCTCATTGCGCGACTCGAAGCGACGTCGCCGATTGGCGAGGAGCACGGCAATGGCCGCGCCGATCGCGAGTCCGGTCAAGAATCCGAGTACAACAAACAGTGCCCCGCCGGACGGTGTGGCCGTCTCTGCCGGCGAGAAGAAGACCACACCGCTGCTTGCCAGATCGGCGTCGACCGCGAGCTGGTCTCTCCGTGACTGGAGATCGCTCAGCCGACGCTGCTCCTCCGATTGCTGAGCTACGAGCACGGCGCGGTCTGGGTCTTCGCGCTCTAGCGCCAGAACCACGGTGCGTTGTTGCTCAAGTTCGTTCGAGACCGTATCGATTCTGAAGGTGAGGATCTGAAGCTCCGACGAAAACTGGTTGAATCGTCCGTCGGTCGCGTTGGCAGAAGGTGGCTCGAGATTGATCAGTTCCGACGTCAATTCCGCGAGCAGGAGCTTGTTCGCGATACGGTCTGGATCTCGGTCGAGATCGGACAGCACCTGTCTTTGGCGCTCCGACAGCTGAGATTCAAGAGCGACCAGTTCGGACTGTATTTCGGCGATCGATCGGTCGAGCTCGTCAACAGCCTCCCCAAACCGGCCATCAGCCGTCTGGCGTCCGATGTCGACGTAGGCGGTCGCCACCGCGTTCACCACGCCGATGGCCTCGACCTGTGTCGGCGCGGTGTAGCCCACGGTGACGATGTCGCTGGATGATGATGCGGTGACCGTCGTTCCATCGACCACTTCATCGACGGTCACGACGATCGGAGGTGTCTGCTCAGCTGCGATGGCAACAGCCTCCTTCGCCACGGCACGCGATCGCAAGATGGCGACTTGGCTTTCGACATATCGTTCGGGTGAGTCACGAAATCCCTGATCGAAGACGTTCGATGAGCGTGGATCCTGAACTTCGAGAGTGGCTTCCGCGCTCCACTGAGCCGTGCGCGACGCATAGAGCCATCCCAGTCCGGCAAAACCGATTGCGAGAAACAGGACGAGCCACCGGCTCCGCCATACAGCACTCAGCACTGTCGGTTCGAATGATTGCCCGCTCGGATCCGCCACAGCTCTCCCCGCCTGTTGTCGATGGAGAGGCTAGCGATCCTCGAAGGGAAACTGTATGGCCAATCCCCGGGGGGTCGACGCACTAGTCACGATGGGCCTCTCACGATGGAGCTTGCCTCTTGCGGCGACGCACATATACTTGCTGTGGGCTTAGATCGAGTAACGGGAACGAGGGGGCAGACGATGGAGGACCTCGAGCGGAGCGCGGCAGCGCTCGGCCACGAAGAGGCAGTTGGGGATCGTGCAGCAATCCTGCGTGAAGTCCCGACGGTTCATGATCGCGGTGTTTACGAATGGGGCGTCAAGCCCGCACTCGATCGGATGGCTGGTATTACGTTGAGCATTTTGACCCTGCCGATCGCACTCGTGATCACGATTGCGATCTGGTCGACGATGGGCCGGCCGGCGATCTACAAACAACGTCGTGTTGGGCTGTTTGGCCGCGAGTTCACCGTCTACAAATTCAGGACGATGAACCAGGACCGCCGCGCCGTAGATATCGGCATCGCCCATGACGATCGGCGGGTGAACCACAAGTCCACCGCCGACCCGCGTCACACCGATCTTGGACGCTTCCTCCGCAAGTGGAGTCTCGACGAGATCCCGCAACTCTGGAACGTCGCACTCGGCGATATGAGCTTGATTGGACCTCGTCCCGAGCTTCCGAGCATCGTGGCGAAGTATGAACCGTGGCAGCATCGGCGTCATGAGGTCAAGCCCGGCCTCACCGGCCTTTGGCAGGTGACTGCGCGCGGAGACGCCCCCATGCACGAGGCCACTGACATCGACGTTGACTACGTCGAGAACGTGCGATTCGTCGACGACGCGAAGATTCTGCTCCTTACGCCCGCTGCGGTGTTGGGATCACGACAAGGGAGCTGATCGCCCCGGCGGTCACTCCACGGCAACGGGCCACCAAATCGAAAGGTAGGAACACTGTGAAACTCCTGATCATTGGAGCCGGCGGCTTCATCGGATCGAACCTGATCAAGTACCTGATCAGCCGCGATGAACACGAGATCATCGGCGTGGATATCACCAGCGAAAAGCTGTCAGGAATCGAAGGTGGCAACTTCACCTACATCGACGCGGACATCACCGAATCGCCCGACCTGGCCGAGAGACTCATCTCCGAGTGCGACGTCGTCATCGATCTCATCGCGTACGCAAACCCGAGCATCTATGTGGCAACGCCGCTCGATGTCGTCCGGCTGAACTTCTTCGAGAACCTCAAGATCGCGGAGATGTGCATGAAGCACGGCAAGCGGCTCTTCCAGTACTCGACTTCCGAGGTTTATGGAAAGTCCGGCCACACGGGTGCATACAGCGAAGACAAGACTGATCTCATCATGGGGCCAACGAGCAAGCAGCGCTGGATCTACGCCAGCGGCAAGCAGTATCTCGAACGCATCATCCACGCTCACGGCCTTCGGGGTGACATCGAGTACACGATCGTGCGACCGTTCAACTTCGTCGGTCCCCGCTTCGACTACCTCGTGGAAGCGAACACGCTCGGCGGGCCGCGCGTCTTCGCACACTTCATGTCCGCCCTCATCACGGGTGGCCCGATCTACCTGGTCGACGGTGGGAATCAGCGTCGGAGCTTCACCCACATCGACGATGCAAGCGACGCGTTCACCGCACTGCTCGACAGCCCCGAGTCGCTCAACCAGATCTACAACATCGGGAATCCGGAGACCGATACCTCAATTCGCGAACTCGCCGTCTACATGATGGAGCTCTACGAGGAACTGACCGGCAAGCGGCCGACGAACGAGCTGATCGAGATCAGCGGAGAAGACTTCTACGGCGTTGGCTATGAGGACATGGACCGCGTGCCGCCGGACATCTCGAAGCTGCAGGCGCTCGGGTGGCAGCCGAAGAGGGGGATGCGCCAGACGTTCGCGGACGCGATCGAGTACAACCTGAATCCGGACATCCACGCGTCCATCCTGTAGACGGGGGAATACGAACCCAAAATGAACCACACCTGGTTGTCGGGGAGCACCTTGAGAAAGGCCGAGACGGCGGGCGCCCTCCGGCAACGGTGGTGGCTCGTAGTTGGCGCCGGGCTGACGATGGCGGTCATCTTCGGAACGGCGAACACTGCCCCTGCGAACGCCCAGCCAAATCCGATTGAGGTTGAGAATGCTCGATCCGGTACGGCTGATTGGGAGTTGTCGAATCCCGCGACGAATCGTGAGATCGAGGGTTATGCGTCGTTGGCGAGTGTTGATCAAGGCGAGACAGTTGATCTCTTTGTGAACACAGCGGCTCCGACATTCTCGCTCGAGGTCTTTCGAACGGGTTGGTACGACGGTGACGGAGCCCGCCGTGTTCTTGGGCCGTTGCAGGTGGCTGGCACGGATCAGGGGCCGGCGCCCTCACCCGATGCGACCACCGGGATTGTCGAGGCGAATTGGACCAATCCATACACGCTGAGCATTGGCTCGGACTGGACGACCGGTGTCTATCTCGCTCGCCTCACGGAGAGCGCTGGTGGCAATCAGAGCTACATCATCTTTGTGGTGCGCGACGACGGGCGATCAGCCGACTTGCTCCTGCAGTTGCCTATCGCGACGTACCAGGCCTACAACTTCTGGGGCGGAAAGTCTGCGTACGACTTCGGAAGCTGCAATCCGAACGACCCCGTTGATCCGGTGCCGTGCACATTCCCCTGGGGTACTGACCTGGGCAGCCACGCCGACAAGGTCTCATTCGATCGCCCGTTTGCCGCGAGCACAAACGGTGCGGCTGCTCGGGGTATGGGAGCCGGCGAGTACCTGACCAACGTGCAGCCGGTGGCCGAGTTCTACCCAATCAGCAGCGATGGCTGGGATTACAACACGGTCCGGTTCCTGGAGCGCGAGGGTTACGACGTCACGTACAGCACGGATCTCGACACGCATGTCGCATCGGTGGGTGACTTGACGAGACATGAGGCAATACTGTCGGTGGGTCACGACGAATACTGGTCGTGGGAGATGCGGGACCATGTCGAAGCGGCGATCGCTGCGGGGACCGATGTTGCGTTCATGGGGGCGAATATCGCATACTGGCAGATTCGGTTCGAAGCGAACACGGTCACCGGCACTCCCATGCGCACCATGGTGATCTACAAGGAGTACGAAGACGATCCGTACTACCTGGACGGCGATCCGAGCAACAACTATCTCATCTCAACATTGTTCCGCGAGTACCTTGTCGACCGACCGGAAGAGGCGATGATCGGCATCCGGTATCGGACGGATCCGTTCAACCACGACATCACCGTTGCCGACGCATCCCATTGGGCGTTTGCCGGCACCGGGCTCTCCAACGGCGACAAACTCGAAGGGTTGCTCGGGTACGAGATCGACACGCTCGAGGCCGAGTCCCCGGACAACATCAATGTCCTCGGCGCGTCACTCGTGCAGAAGATTGGCGACACACCGGTCGATCCGTACTACACGGCTCACATGACCATGTATGAAGCGCCGAGCGGCGCTTTCGTGTTTGCGATCGGCTCGATGCAGTGGAGTTGGGGCCTCGACGACTACAACGCCCCGGATCTCAGACCCAGCGTGCTCAGCCCGGCAGCGCAGCGGATCACCAGGAACGTCCTCGACCGATTCATCGATTCATCGGGCCCGCCGCTGCCGTCGGCTGCCGATGACGGTCCATACTCGGTGGGCAAGAGCGGGTCGGTGACAGTGGTCGCGCCCGGCGTGCTCGACAACGACACCGACCCCGCTGGTGGTGGTCTGGCGGCTGAGTTGAGAAGCGATCCATCCCACGGCACCGTGAGCCTCGACGAAGATGGATCCTTCACCTATACCCACGACGGGTCGGAGGCGACGTCGGATTCGTTCACCTACCGCGTCCAGGATGCGGACGACGCCTACTCCAACACTGCGACGGTGTCGGTTGTGGTGACGCCGGGGAATGATGCTCCGGTGGCGAAGGATGATGGGCCGTATTTGGTGGCGAATGGTGGTTCGAAGGTGGTGGCGGCTCCTGGGGTGTTGGGGAATGACACGG
>Ga0316197_10003210_pt1 | contig 11637 bp, 11 predicted proteins | sample OudBiesiAoxic_MG_FD_204939 | JGI IMG/M metagenome (GOLD analysis project Ga0316197, IMG submission 204939) | Coastal sediment microbial communities from Oude Bieten Haven, Netherlands - site A oxic | ecosystem: Environmental > Aquatic > Marine > Coastal > Sediment | place: Netherlands...
AAATTCAGCCCAATTCCTTAACAAAGTGGTTTTATAAGTATTATGAGTTAACAGATTAAATAGAGTAATATTATTCTGAGACATTAACCCTATTTCATCAGCTGCTTCATAATTTAATCTTTCAAAATATCTAAAATACTTATCAATTAAAGAGCCTTCTTTTATAAGGCCCTCATCCACAGCCCATTGTGGAAATAAATCTCTTAGTACTAAAAATGATCGACAACCACAAGTTTTTTTAAGTTTAGTAACTAGCCCAGAAAAGAAAATGGAAGGAGAATAATAAATAACAGCGTCAAAAGAGTCACTTTCAACTTTTGATTTAATCGCCTTCCAAGCACGGGTTGAAAGTAATGTTTCATTTATTGCACGTTGTATTTTCCCGATATCTTTGATTTTACCGCTTTGAAATTTCCAAATAGTAACATCATCAAGTATAGATATTTCTAATACCTGCTTTTGATTAAAAGAGGGAGTAATAATAACAACATCATGCCCGCATTTCACAAACTCGCATGCAAGCTCATGAAACATTTTAGCCCCGACTCTTGTACTATTAGGTAGATAATCATCAATTAGTAAAGCTAATCGCATTTAATACTTCTTCCAAACAACTCGATTAATGTAATCAGTATAAGAGTGGATAATACGCACCACTTTATCCGAAACATTAGGCATCGAGTAATCTGCGACCTGACGTAATGTTCTTTCATCACCACGGGCTTGGGTTTCTAATATTTGTAACGCCTGCATAACACGTTTAGGCTCAAGTCCAACCATCATTACGGCAGCTTCTTCCATACCTTCTGGCCGTTCATGAGCCTCACGTAGATTCAGTGCAGGGAAGTTTAAAATTGACGATTCTTCATTAATGGTTCCACTGTCAGAAAGCACAGCTCTTGCTTCTTTTTGAAGTTTTACATAATCTCTGAAACCAAGTGGTTTTAACAATTGGATAAGTGGGTTGAATTGAATGTTTTGCGAATCAATACGATTTTTTGTTCGAGGATGTGTAGAAACGATAATAGGCTCACCATAAGTTTCAGCAACCAAATTAAGTGACAATGCTAGTTTCTCAAGGTTAATGTCTGAATCAACATTTTCTTCACGGTGTGCACTAACTACAAAATATTGACCTGATGTTAATTCTAAGCGAGACAATACATCTGAAGCATCAATAACGTCAGCATAATGAGTCAGTACTTCACACATTGGGCTGCCAGTCTTTATAACTCTATCTGCAGGCAATCCCTCTGCTAATAAATATTCACGAGCAATATCGCTGTAAGTAAGGTTAATATCAGCAGTATGATCAACAATCCGACGATTAATTTCTTCAGGGACACGCATATCAAAGCAACGATTACCCGCTTCCATATGGAAGATAGGTATCTTGCGTCGTTTTGCAGGGATTGCAGCTAAACAACTGTTAGTATCCCCTAAAACAAGCAAAGCTTCTGGTTGCTCCTTTTCTAACACCCCATCAACAGCAATAATAATTTGACCAATAGTTTCTGATGCATTTTTACCAGCTGCATTTAGAAAGTAATCAGGTTTGCGTACACCAAGATCATCAAAAAATATTTGGTTTAGTTCATAATCATAATTTTGACCAGTGTGTACAATAGTATGTTCACAATGCTCATCTAACTTAGCCAATACACGAGATAAACGAATAATCTCAGGACGAGTACCAACAACACTTACAACATGTAACTTTTTCATTTTTAAACCTTAAAATTCACGGTATCTGGCTTTTCACGATCAAATATTTCATTTGCCCAGAGCATCACGACTAACTCATTCTCACCAATATTAGTCACATCGTGCGACCAACCAGGTGCAGTTTCAACAATACGAGACTCTTCACCATTAACCATTAATTCATACGATTCACCTGTGGTGATATGTCGGAATTTGAACGAGGCTTTACCATTGATCACCAAAAATTTCTCAGTTTTCGTATGGTGGTAATGTCCACCTCGAGTAATACCAGGATGAGCCGTAAAGAATGAGAACTGGCCTGAGTCTTTAGTTTTAAGCATTTCAACGAAAGTACCACGCTCATCACTATGGCGAGTAACAGGGTAAGCAAACTGTTCAGGGGAGAGATAACTTACATAAGTTGAATAAAGTGCGCGGACAAAGCCTTCACCTACTTTCGCAGAAATCATGCTCTCGCGGCTTTCTTTGAACTCAGCAAGTAATGAAGCCACTTCACCAACCGTTGTTTGATAAACAGGCTCAACAGAGCAGTATTGCTCAATGCTTTGAGCAGTATTACTTAGTAGCTCAACAAATGAGTGACAAATATCATCTATGTACACAAGATTCAGTACAGCATCAGGGTTATGGATGGTGATAGGTAAATTATTAAGAGTGTTGTAGCAGAAGGTCGCAACTGCAGAGTTATAATTAGGAAGGCACCATTTCCCAAACACGTTTGGCAAACGGTAAATATAAGTCGCCGCACCTGTTTGTTGCTGATAAGCGGTAACTACTTGCTCTGCACCAGCTTTACTAACACCGTATGGGTTATCTAATTCAGCTTGAATAGATGAAGTTAGCACTATAGGAGTTTTACGCTGAGCATCAACTAACGTATTAATAATTTTTTGTGTTAAATCTGTATTACCTTTTTTAAATTCTTCATCATCTTTCGGACGATTGATACCCGCAAGATGATAAATAAAATCAGCACTCTTAACTTTTTCACTTATACTAAGTTCATTATCATCCCGTGTGACTGTGCTAATATTTTCAAAACCAGCTTCTTTCAAAAACACACATAAGTTTTGACCAATAAAGCCCGCTGCACCTGTTATTAAAATATTCATTTAAACACCTTCAGGTACAAAAACATTACCTGCTTCGATCTCTCGCATAAAATCAAGTTTACGTAATAGAGCTTTCATACCTTCCACATCTAAACGCTCAGTATTATGTGAATTATAATCTTCAACAGCAGATAAGTCTTTTTCACCTTCCTCAGTAAATTGTGAATAATTTAAATCACGATTATCCGCAGGTACACGATAATATTGCCCCTGATCTTGGGCTACAAACATTTCTTCACGGCTACATAATGCTTCAAATAATTTTTCACCGTGTCGAGTTCCAATAACATTGACAGTATGTTTAGGCTTAGCAATCATTTCAAGTATCGCTTTAGTTAAAACTTCAATAGTAGCAGCAGGTGCTTTTTGGACAAAAATATCTCCATTTTCACCATTTTTAAAGGCATGAAGAACCAAGTCAACTGCATCGTCCAATGTCATCATAAAACGAGTCATTGACGGGTCAGTTATAGTAAGTGCTGTACCTTCTATGACTTGACGAATAAATAATGGTATAACGGAACCACGAGAAGCCATTACATTGCCATAACGAGTTCCACATATAACAGTATTCGTGCCTTCCAAATTACGACTTTTCGCAACAATGACTTTTTCCATCATAGCTTTAGAAATCCCCATCGCATTAATCGGATAAACCGCTTTATCTGTACTTAAACAAACCACACGGTTTACACCATGAAAAATCGCAGATTCCAATACATTTTCAGTACCCAATACATTCGTTTTAACCGCTTCTAATGGGTAGAACTCACATGAAGGCACTTGTTTTAATGCAGCTGCATGAAAGACATAATCTACACCACGCATTGCTGTAGAGATACTTTGGGAGTCACGCACATCACCAATATAAAATTTCAATTTATCATTATTAAAAGCTTTACGCATATCATCTTGTTTTTTTTCATCACGAGAAAAAATACGAATTTCTTTAATATCAGTATCTAAAAAACGCTTCAAGACAGCGTTACCAAATGAGCCGGTACCACCAGTAATTAATAATGTTTTATTTTTAAACATTTCTTCACTCTTCCTTTATTATTGAATTTAATTGAAGTTCAACATCACTGCAAGACATTCCCTTCCACCAGAGTACTGGGATGCCGCTCGCTTCATACTCGACACCTAAAGTAGACTCATAGCACAATGCAATATTAACTTTAGGATAAAATTTATTATCTGTTACTACAATTACGTTCTTTAACTTCCTATATTCAGTATTATCATATAAAGGATGAGGTTTAACAAAAACATCAAAATTATCTCTAATACGTTGGGCTATTTCAATTTCCTCTTGAATACAATTAGGCTGACCAATTATTAGAACTGTTTGTTTAATATTTTTAATATGAGCCAAAGGTAATGTTATATCTAACCTTTTGAATTGAGTGTTAGGACAAAAAAACATTCTTTGGAAAATATCCACACTTGCATTATCAAGTGTAAATATACAATTTAAGTTTTTTAATTTATATCTTAAATCAAGCGACTCAGGGAGTATGCCATGTTGCAATAAAACAAGGTTAGAATTTTCAAAGATTCTATCAAACATAACAGCCCACCTATCATAATGATTTGCAAAATAAACCTTGTTAAATTTATCTTTATTTTTAGACAGCGCCGCGTAAACCAAAAACCATTCATATGCCACATATAGTTGCAGCACATGATGCCTTTTATTCCCATTAAATAAAAAGAGTATAACTGAAATAACTGAGTAAAAATAAGCCGAGAAACAATCACGCGCGCTTAGGAATTGATAGAAGCTATGCCTTTTATTACTATCAAATTGATTGACATTTAAGAGCAGCCCAGTTTGTATATTATTTACTTTATTATACAAATACTCAACCCTTCCATTTGCTACTAATATCAAATCTTCTTCAAAATCACTTCCAATAGTTATATTGCCACCAACCTTTGGAAGAAATTGGAACATCTTAACAATAAAGTATAGGGGCGATAAAACAGTAAACAATATCGCTAGCAAAGTATAAGTAAGGCTCGAAATATTATATTGTTCTATATATTTTAAAGTTTTAAGTCCTCTTAAGGGAGTGAAGGTTAAATCAGCTCTTCCAAGCCTTTTTATTAAATCAACATCTATATCAATTTCATTATTTATGGCATCAAAAAAAATAGCCAACCTTTTACATTGCATTGTCAGCTCCTATATATATAAGGCATAGAAAAAAACTAAAAACTATTATTGGTTTAGTTAATGAAATGCTAATAGAGCGATCAATTTTTTCAGCTTGATGTCTCGTCATTAATAAATAATAAATGTAAGCAAAGAAAGTTCCTAACGCAGCTCCTATTACTCCAAAATATTTAATTAGGAAAAATGTAAAAAAAATATTTAAAAATGCAGCGCTAAATGTAATTTTAGAAATAATACCTGCTTTTTTATGGTAAAATAAATAATTTGCAAAAAAGCAATATAGACCTAATATATATATTGAGAAGTATAGGACAAATATTAGGGGTAGCATTTCATTTTCATAATACCCTAAAAAACCAAAGAATTTAAAATCTATAATGTATAAAGATACAATAGGTATTAATGTTAAAATTGAAACATAGGTATAATAAGAAATAAATTTGTTATCAAAATCACTTTCTTTCCATTTGTTGTAATTCTTTATCATATAAGTTGGCAAAGCCATGGAAAGGCCACTGTTTAATAATGCCAATATTAAAGCAATGTTATATGCAAGACTATAAACGCCAACACTGTCAACACCTAAAACATACTTTAGAATCAATCTATCTGAACTACTCATAATCCACTGCGAAGCTCCATGTGGAATTAAAGCTAATGAAAACAACAAAACAGGGTTAAAATCAATATTAATGGAAGTATAATTCTTATATTGTAATATTATACTTATGGTTGCAAAAATTATTACTATATAAAAGTGATAATACAACAACAAATACAGATCAAACTCCATTTTTTTAGCGTAAATTATGAGCCCTAAAAGACTCAACATTTTAAGTAAATTAAGTAAGAAATATAGTTTAACTTTTTCTTGCACTCTTATAAAAGTTAATGCGAGTTGTGAGACTGCTTCAGCACTAGAAATTGCAATCGCATATAAAAACCAATCATCTAATGATAAAGCTTTACCTGTAAAGTAGGCTCCTCCACTCAATAATATAGTAATTATTACAAAATTCTGTAAGATTTTTGCTCCTTTTACTTGATCCTCACTTCCTTCTCTTAATATAGCAGCTGAGCCATTCAACATGACAATTGGAACAAGTAAATTTGATATTACTATAACTAGACTCCATATACCGAAATCAGGAAGTGAAAGAAATTGAGTCAGAAGCGGAAAGAAAAGTAAGACTGCACCTTTGTTAAAAGCAGTGCTAGCTGCGTACAGCAGGATATCCGTTTTCAAGAGTTAATAGCCTTTCTTGTTGCAGGAATGCCAACAATCAAACTATTCGCAATAAAAGAATTTAAAACGACACTATTCGCACCTATAATGCAATTATCTCCTATCTTAATATTGCCAATTAGTTTTGCTCCCGTTGATATATATATATTATCGCCTATGTTTGGCATTGCATCATTTTTTGAATCTTTCATCCCTATAGTAGTATTATTATTAATTACACAATTATCTCCAATTACAGCATTGCGTCCAATAACTATCCCGCCTATATGAGCAATTTTAAAGTTTTCACCAATTTTTGCTGTAGGTGCAATGTCGCACCCATATTTTAGTTTGCTACGGTTATACAATATATAACCTAATGCTTTTGAGTATTTACAATAAATATGACTGTACACTCTAAAGCTTAGTACAGCCCGATACTCTGTATTAAATATTTTTTTCATTTTCACGAGATGAAGCCTCTATAGGTTTAACTTCGACCACATATATAGTTACGATATAAATAATTAAATAATAAAATAAATAAACTGGCATCTGCCAAGGGATCAATACTCCTCTCTGGACAGTAAACAATCGAAAAAACTCTAAAATAAAAATTAAAGATAACGCTATTCTTCCACGTTTAACTTTTTTATATAAAGATGACAAAAAATAGGAGTATACGAGTAATGGAAACCAACCAAACAAAAAACTATAGTAGTTATAATAAAGTTCAGTAACTAAAGGCCATTGTTGCGTCGCTTTCATTTCATTCCAATCTGATGGAAAGTACTTTTTGGTTAACATAACACTAATATCAAAATCAGAACCTTGAGGTAATATTCCTAAAGCAAGAGCAGGTTTAACAAAAATATGATGCACCGTATCAAAGATACTAGGCTCAGACCTAGTTACTATCATGTTATGCAGATCATAAACATTAAAATATGTCATCATATATTCAATGAAAAAAGAAAAACTATTATAATAGCCATCTGAACGAATATAGTTCCCCACAAATAAAACAACAAAAAATAAAGATCCTAATAAAAGCAACTTAAACCCGTTAAGTCTTAACTTTAAGAGATAAGGAAAAAAGAAAATAATTAGTAGTATTATTACCCTACTTTTTAAGCCTTGAAGAAGCGAAGCAAAAATAATGAGAAAAAGAGAAATTATTAATACAGTGCGTTTAGCACTTCCTTTTTCACCATAAAAATAAAGTCCAAGAAAAAAAACTAATAAATTAACTAAAAATAGAATAAAGAAATTTATAAAGCCATACCCGCTACGGCCAAGTAAAAAGGCCTCTTTATAACTAACGACCCAACGAACAACCCCCCCAGTTAATTGCAAATATACCATCAACATAAAAACTGTAAACACAAGTAAAAAAAACAAAAAACTCAAATTTACTCTATATATGACTTTTACTGGTGCGACATCATTTTGATTGAAAATATAAAAACTAAAGTAAAACACTATAAAGATCAAAAAAACACTATAATATGTATTTTGTTCATAAGAAAACCAATCGTATAATGCTCCCCATGGAAGCAAATATGGAATTTCAAAATAGTCATAAAATAGCTGTATCGAACTAGGTAAAACTACATACAAAAAACTAAAAGCAAAAATTATATTATTTGGATGAAAAACATATTTTGGCATAAATGATATATAAAAATAAATTATAGATATGTCTATCAACAATACGTTAAGAAAGGCATTTTCAAAACCAATAGCAATTAAAACACAAAAGGCAAAAGAAACATTCAGGAAGAACTTAATATTCATGAGTTTACTCTACAGACCAAAACCATCATCAACGATGATATTCTGCCCAGTTACAAATTTTGATTGTTCTGACAATAAAAATAAAACTGCTCCAAGTACATCCTCTACATCAAGCATCCCTTCACCATGCGTATTTTTTTTATAAGCGTCAAGGAAAGCAGAAGGTTGATTATCAAATATCCCTCCTGGGCTAACACTATTAATTCGGAAGCGACTATCATGTATATATGCTGCCACATACTTATTCAAATGAAGTATTGCCGACTTAATTGCAGCATATTCGACAGGCATTGTCATTGGAGTATTATCATATATACCAAACTTTGGTGCTATAACTCCATATATTGACGATATGTTGACTAATGAGAATGGTTCTTCAGTTTCTTTAAAGTAAGCGGCACATTGCTGAGTAAATAAGAATGCACTACCTAAGTGCATAGATAGATTCTCATTAAAGCTTTCTAATGAAACATTAAAAAAGTGTGCGCCGTAAGTTTTGTTACGTGGATAGGTACTATTTACGGCACCGGTAAGGCCCTTTTGATTAGAGAAAAATTCTTTAACACCTTTTTCATTAATAACGTCTAAATACGCCAGTGTTAATTGAGGGTTATTTATGTCTATCTCTAGGCTTAATAACTTCTCTTGCATTACATTAACATCTATATCAGTAGCAATTACCTCAGCTCCTTGACTTAATGCTTGTTTAACAAGTTTAGCTCCCAGAAGCCCCCCCGCCCCAGCGATTAACACTTTTTGTTGTTTTAGTAATTCGCTCATTATTTTTCTTCCGTTAATAATATTGCTTCTGCAAGTTTGAAATCATAAATATCATCAATATCTACAGCCCTTCCTTTTGGCACTGTAATACTTGTTACTTTACCAGAAAAAATTCCGTACTGATTCAGCACAAAATCAGGAGTTGCAACATATACAACGGTTGTTATGTCAAACACCTCAGGCGCATCTTGTCGACGCGTTACATCCTGATCTGATTTACATACTAATTCAACCATTCCATCCGATGAACATTTCACCATGTTAAAAAATGGACTTCGACTTGCTTCAGTCACTGAAATACAAATATCTGCATGTGTATTTTTACGTTGTAAAATAGCTGCATTAATATCTTCAACCCCCCTCAAAGGACTTGTAGGAGGCAAGCTAACAAAATTGTCAAATTCACCATACTCTTGGATTACCAGGTCAATAGCATGACGCCATGACAACCACTCAGGGCTAGTATCACTTGCCAAATCAGCAGGACGATCTATTACAATTGCACCAGAAGCAATAGCAACTTTAGCAATATCAGCATCATCAGTGGAAACAAATACTTTATCAATCTCATTCGACTCTAATGCACTTTCAATGGAGTATTGTAATAATGGCTTACCCACTAAAGGCTTAATATTTTTACCTGGTAATCCTTTTGAGCCACCACGAGCAAAGATAAACGCATGATTAATCATTTAAAATCCTATTTTTTGAGCATTGTTTAATCTCTTCAATTAAAACAATCGTCTGCAGAGCTTCATCAAGTGAAATACAATTATTTTTTTGTCCCTTTATCTTAGCGATAAAGTCTTCAAGCATATCTAGATACATATTATTTTTATCCCATTCAGATTCTTTATAGATTATTGTTTCTTGTTCAGAAGAAGTAAAAATTATGCTGTTTTTTATTAAATCCCAATCTAATCGCCCTTCACTACCTATAAAACTACATAAGCGATGAGCTTTTCGTTGTATAAAATCTAAATGAATATGTGCAACAGCACCAGATTTAGTTGTCATAGTAATATCAGCCAGATCCTCAACCTCTAAGTCTAATTCCTCTGATGTGCGAAGTAATGCATGCTCAACAACTACTTTTCCCAATAACCATTGACAATAATCAAACTCGTGACTCAATTCTAACAAGACACCTCCTCCTAATGAAGGATTAGCTGAAACACTATTACGATAATTTTTATTAGGTCTCCAATCCGGAAGGTACTGCCCTATTTGGATAAATACATTATAAAGCCTCCCTATTTTATTCTCTTTCAATAGGTCCTTCATTATCTTTGTAGAGGGTAAATATCTTAAACAATAGCCTATTGCGACTGGTGTACGATGTTTTGTAATTGCCTCCTGAATAAGCAAAGCATCTTGAAGGTTTGTTGTAACTGGCTTCTCAATAAGAGAGGGTATACCAGCCTCAATTAGTGGTAATGCGTGCTTAGTATGAAATGGAGCAGGGGAAGCAATAACAACCAACTCTACCTTCTCTTCAATTAAGTCATTTATACTTGATACTATATGGTCACAATCACTAACAACTTCTTGAGAATCCCTACCGCTAGATGACATTGCGTATAAAACACATTTAGGAAAAAGAATCTTTAAATTATGACGATGACGAGTCGCAATATTTCCCAAACCAATTACAGCAACTTTTTTCATCACTCGCCTAATCCTAAAGTATGAATATCTGCTTGCGCTCTTTTGTAATCTTCCATGCGACCAATATCCAACCAGTATTCATGGATAGGAAACATCATAACTTTGCCTTGCTCAGCTATCTTCAACTCTAGTAATGTTGGCATATCTATCACTTCGTTACTAGAAACCTTCTTAATGATATTAGGGTTGATTACATATATACCCGCGTTAATATGAAACAGCTGAGTTGGTTTTTCAACCATACTTATTATTTTTCCAGCTTCTCCTTGAATCACACCATAGGGGATCTGATATTCATACTCTCTTACACACATAGTGGCATCAGCATTATTATTACAGTGAAATGAAAGTAATTTTTGAAAATCAATATTTGTCAACACATCTCCATTCATCATAATTAAAGGCAATGAAGGTAAATCATTTGGCAGTAAACCTAATGCGCCTCCAGTCCCTAATGGTGATTCCTCATGGATATATGTAATGTTAACGCCCCATTCGGAACCATCACCGAAATGCTCTTTTATCATTTCAGGCATATAATGAGTAGATATATAAAAATTTATGAACCCCGATTTAATAAAATTAAGTAATGTAATCTCAAGTATAGGTTTATCACCGACTTTTAATAATGGTTTAGGGCAATTATTAGTCAAAGGCCTTAATCTAGTTCCAAATCCACCAGCCATTAAAAAGACAGGATTGTTAAGCTTTGGTTTAGATAGAGAGTCATGTAATGTCCTTAAGCCAACGACGACTCTTTCATCATTAATAACAGGAATCGAAAGTATAGATTTAGACTCCATTAGCTCTATTAACTGTTCTTTATTTAGCCCAAGCGATGCAACTGTAGGATTGTGGTTCATTATTTTATTCACAGAGTCATCTAGAGATACACCGGCTAATAGTCCTCTACGAATGTCACCGTCACTTACAACACCAAGCAACTTTGTTTTCTTATCGACAACAATTGCCCCACGTAGTGCTTCTTTATCGATAATAACAAGCGCTTCTCTAACTGAACAATCAGGGCCTATTAATGTATTCTGCCAAATATGACTCATTTCCTAACCTTTTTATCTTGAATGTTTGCTCGGGCACCAAAAACTATCTTTTGGCTTTCTATACTTTGAGTGACAATTGCACCTGCGGCA
>Ga0316197_10003211_pt1 | contig 11636 bp, 10 predicted proteins | sample OudBiesiAoxic_MG_FD_204939 | JGI IMG/M metagenome (GOLD analysis project Ga0316197, IMG submission 204939) | Coastal sediment microbial communities from Oude Bieten Haven, Netherlands - site A oxic | ecosystem: Environmental > Aquatic > Marine > Coastal > Sediment | place: Netherlands...
TCCTTCAGTCCGGCCATGGACACGCTGGTATCGGTCGGCACCGTCACGGCGTGGGCCTATTCGGTGTGGGCGGTCTTCGCCGGCTACCCGGTGTTCTTCGAGACGGCCGCGATGATCGCGACGCTCATCCTCCTCGGTCGCTACTTCGAGGCACGAGCGAAGGGCCGGGCTTCACACGCGATCACAAGCCTGCTCGAACTCGGGGCGAAACAGGCTCGGGTTCAGCGAGGCGACGACGAAGTGATGGTTGACCTCGACGACCTTGCAGTCGGCTCTGTTGTTGTCGTACGGCCGGGCGAGAAGATCCCGACCGATGGCAGAGTCATCGCAGGAGGGTCATCGGTGGACGAGTCGATGCTCACCGGCGAATCCGCAGCGGTCGACAAGTTGGTGGGCGACGACGTGTTCGGTGCGACGATCAATCAGCAGGGGCGCCTCGAAATCGAGGTGACCCGCCTGGGCGGAAACACCGCACTCGCGCAGATCGTGAAGCTCGTCGAGGAGGCTCAAGCGTCGAAGGCCCCTGTGCAGCGCCTGGCCGACCAAGTCAGTGGCGTGTTCGTGCCGGCCGTAATCGGGATCGCCATCGTGACATTCGTGGCATGGATGATCTTCGACGGTGACATCACCAGCGCCATGCGGAGTGCGGTAGCCGTCCTCATCATCGCCTGCCCTTGTGCGATGGGGCTCGCGACACCCACGGCCATCATGGTGGGTTCGGCCAGGGGAGCCGAACAGGGCGTGCTGTTCAAATCAGCCGAGGTGTTCGAACGGGCAAAGGCAATCGACACCGTCGTCTTCGACAAGACGGGCACCCTCACCCGCGGTGCGATGACCCTCACGTCCATCGAGACCGAAGAGCCGGTCGATCGTTTCCTCACCCTCGTCGGCTCCGTGGAGGCAGCATCCGAGCATCCGATCGGCATGGCTGTAGCGCTCGGCGCCGAGGAGCGAGACGTCACACTGCAACCGGTCGAGGGATTCGTCGCCCACCGAGGGCTCGGCGTGGAGGGCACCGTCGAAGGAGTCGGCGTTGCCGTCGGGCGCACGCTGTTGATGAACGAACTCGGCATCGACGTTCCGGACAGAGACGCGGCAGCCACGGAACGGATCGAAGGCGCGGGGCACACGGCATTCCTCGCCGCATGGGACGGTCGTGTTCGCGGTGCGCTCGGCGTCGCCGACACGGTAAGAGCCTCCTCCAAGGCTGCGGTCGCAGAACTCCGCAACCTCGACGTTGAGGTTGCGATGCTGACCGGCGACAACCCCCGCACCGCAGAAGAGATCGCAACGCAGGTGGGTATCTCACGAGTCATCGCCGGCGTGTTGCCTGTTGGGAAGGCCGAAGAGGTCGGTCGCCTCCAAACCTCCGGACGTTCGGTCGCATTCGTCGGCGACGGCATCAACGACGCTCCCGCTCTCACACGAGCCGACCTCGGAATGGCGGTTGGATCGGGAACCGATGTCGCGATCGAGGCCGGTGACGTCGTGCTCATGTCTGGTGACCCGCAGCTCGCTGTGAAGGCGCTCGGCCTCGCTCGCGCCACGTTTCGCACGATCAAACAGAACCTCTTTTGGGCGTTCGCCTACAACATCGCCGCGATTCCGCTCGCAGCGCTCGGACTCCTGAATCCGATGATCGCCGCCGCCGCCATGGCGTTCTCTTCGGTCTCGGTGGTCACGAACTCGTTGAGGCTTCGCCGCTTCGGCCGGACTTGACAAGCACCGGTCATCCCGCTGGCCTCAAGCCTCACATGAACATCACGACCTTCGTCACACCCGGTCTTGGAGACTCAACCTACCTCTTCGAACACGACGGGGTGGGGATCCTCGTAGATCCACAGCGGGACATCAGCCGATTCGTCGAAGCAACCACCGATCTCGACACACGATTCGTCCTGGAAACACACCTGCACAACGACTACGTGTCCGGCGGACGATCAGCAGCGCATGCGACCGGCGCCGAACTTGTGCTCCCTGCTTCATCCGGTGCGGCCTTCGACCACGTACCTGCCTTCCATCTCGAGGACCTCGACGGAGGGAGCTTCACGGTCCGCCCGATTCACACGCCGGGCCACACCCCGGAACACGTGAGTTATCTGGTTCTCGTCGACGGCGAAGCAGTCGCATTGTTCTCAGGAGGCAGCCTGCTCGTCGGATCGGCCGGCCGAAGTGACCTTCTCGGTATGGGCCGCGCTGCATCGCTCGCCAAACTCCAGTATCAATCGGTCACACGGCTCGGCGCGCTACCAGACAACGTGGCGCTCTACCCCACCCACGGAGCAGGATCGTTCTGCACATCGTCGGTCGCAGAAACCGCCTCGTCGACCATCGGCACCGAGAAGCGGTCGAACCCCGTACTTGCGCATCCAACGGCTACATCCTTCGTAGCGCACGCCCTGACCGGACTCCAGCCCTACCCGGATTACTACGCCCACATGGGCCCGATCAACCTCGCAGGGCCCGAACCCATGCTGAGCGGCTCGGCTCCGCTGATCACTGTTGACGAGATACCCGGCAACGCCCACGTCGTCGATATCCGTCCCCAGGCCGACTACGCCAACGGGCATCTCCCTGGCTCATATGGCCTCGAACTCGAAGATCAAATGGGGGTATGGGCCGGGTGGCTGATTCCTTTCGACGAACCGATCGTGCTCGTCGCCAACGCCGATCAGGACATCGCGGAGGCCACGGTCCAGCTGGCACGCATCGGCTACGACCATGTGGTTGGCGTTGTCACGGATCTCGGAGAGCGGAACAACCTGGCCGCGTACCGGTTGGCATCAATTGCCGATCTGAAGAACGAACTCCGAATGGACGCTCCTCAGGTCCTCGACGTTCGAGCACCGGGAGATTGGGAAGAGGCATCGATCCCGGGCTCGATCCAGCGATACGTCCCGGACCTCCGTACCGAACTGCCAGAGGACCTTGATCCAGATCGGCCGGTCTGGATCATCTGCGGCGGCGGCTACCGATCACAGATGGCCGTCCGCTACCTCGAAGCAGGCGGCCACGAAGCCATCGTGGTGACCGGCGGCGGAGTCACCGAAGTTCTGGCAGGCGATCAGGCGTAGGCCTCGCACATCTGCGCGATGCTGTCAGCGACCTCGTCAACAGCCCGGTCGATTGCGGGGCTGAGACCGACGCCCGGTTCAACACGGTTGATCTCGATGCCGTAGATGACCAGGGCTCCCGGGAGCACGCCTACGGCGTCTCCGAGGTCGATCGCCTCGGCGAGGCCAACGAGGTGGGTTGACGCGGAGCGCCACGCCGACGGGAAGCCCTGCATCCCGTCGATACGCTGGATCGAACCCGCAACGCCGCCAGACACTACGGCGTCGACAACGACCGCAAGCCCGGTGTCGCGCCAGGTTTCGAGAAGGTGAGTGGCGTCCCCTACGGACTCGACCAAGGCGACGGATGGCGGGACGCGCTGCGCGAGCCGGTCGATCACGACCGGCCCGGCCCCATCATCTCCCATCACTCGATTCCCGACGCCGATGACGACGACTTCAGACACGTTCGACCGTCAGGTCGAGGAAGTGTGTCGCACACGAGATACACGGGTCATAGTTGCGGATCGACTGCTCGAGCACCCACGACAGCTCGGGATCGGGGAGATCCAGGTGCTGTTCGAGCACGAATCGCAGGTCCGACTCGATCGTCAGCTGATTCTGTGCCGTAGGAGGTGTGATCTGGGCATCTGCGATGCGCCCGTCCTCGTGGAGCCGATACTGGTGGTAGAGCATTCCGCGAGGCGCCTCGGTTGCGCCGTGGCCCACACTCGCCTTCGGCGTACACGGGACGTATGGCTCGGCCGGCTCCTCGTACGCGTCGATGATCCTCAGCGCCTCCTCAATCGCGTAGAGCGTCTCCACACTCCGCACGATGATGCTCTTGAACGGGTTGTTGCACACCGGTTCCAGCCCGGCGTCGAGCGCCGCCCGCTGCGCAAGCGGCGTCAGCTTCTCGAAGTTGATCGCGTACCGTGCAAGCGGACCCACGTGGTAGGCGCCGCGTCCGCGGACCCGGCTGTGAAGTGCGTTCGAACGCTCAACATGCTCTTCCGTGAAGAACTCGTTGAACTGGGAGATCGGGATATCAATGCCCTTGTTCGAGGCGATGTTCCCCTCGTTGAACGGGTACTCGTCGGGGTGACACACCGACACAAACTCGAAGTCGAGGTCTGCCGCGGGGAACGTGAATCCAGCCGTCCATTTGATCGTTTCGAGGGCAGCGTCTTTCGCCCACTCGAGTTCCGGAACGAGCGCCTGCAACTCCTTCTTCGTCGGAGTGCGGTAGAAACCGCCGACACGAACGTTGATCGGGTGGATCTCTCGACCACCGAGGAGAGCAACGATGTCGTTCCCCGCCTTCTTCAACCGGAGGCCTCGTTCGACCACCTCTCGATGATCTGCGGCCATATGGATGCCGCTCTCGTATCCCAGGAAGTCGGGTGCGTGCAGTAAGTAGACGTGGAGAACGTGACTCTCGATCCACTCGCCGCAGTAGATGAGCCGCCGCAACTCACGGAGGGAACCGTCGACAGTGATGTCGAAGGCGTCCTCCATCGCATGGACCGAACTCATTTGATACGCAATCGGGCAGATCCCGCAGATACGCGCGGTGATGTCCGGCGCATCGGTGTACGGGCGCCCGCGCAGGAACGCCTCGAAGAACCGCGGGGGTTCAAAGATCGAGAACTCGACGTCCTCGATGTTGTCATCGACGACCTTGACCCGCATCGAGCCTTCACCCTCGACCCGCGCGAGGTACTCGACAGAGATCTCTCTCGCGTTGGTCATCGCGCACCTCCGATCTCAATCGATGCCTCGCGACGATCGCTCTCCACGCGGAACGCCTCCGACCATGCGTTGAAGCCGCGCAGGGAATCGACGATCTGCCGGTCCGACAGACCCATCATCTCCCAGTTCTTGGCCAGCGAGGCTGCGTTTGCGCTCTCCATCGGGCCGAAGCAGCCGTAGCAGCCGCGGTCGTAGGTGGGGCACAGGGCGTTGCAGCCGGCCTGCGTGATTGGACCGAGGCATACGGTGCCGTGCGACACCATCACACACGGATTGCCCTTGGCCTTACATTCAACACACACGCTGTACGTTGGAATGTTCGGCTTGCGGCCCTGCAGGAACGCAACCAGCACCTCGAGCAACTGGTACTTCGAGATCGGGCAACCGCGAAGCTCGAAATCGACCTTTACGTAATCGGCGATCGGCGTCGACTCTTGCAGCGTGTCGATGAATTCGGGATGGGCGTACACGTATGCATTGAAGTCGTCCACGTCCTTCCAGTTCCGCAACGCCTGGATTCCTCCGGCGGTTGCGCACGCGCCGATCGAGATCAGCACCGTCGTCTCGTCGCGGATCTGCTGGATCCGGTCACGGTCGTGTGGAGTCGTGATCGAGCCCTCAACCAGCGTGACGTCGTAGGGCGGCGGCAGCACCTCGCGCGAAGCCTCCATGAAGTTGGCGATCTGCACAACACCGGCAACGGCGAGCAGTTCGTCTTCGAGATCGAGCAGGCTCAGCTGGCAGCCATCGCAGGACGCAAACTTGTGAACGGCGAGTGTCGGTAGCGCCACGTCACACCTCCCTGATCCAGCACGAGCCGGCCATCTGGGCGCACGTCATCACCGGGCCGTCCTTGCACAGGAAGAACTTCCCAAGCTGGCAGTGCCCGCACAAACCGACCCCGCATTTCATGTTGCGCTCCATCGAGACATAGAGGCGGTCATCGGTGATTCCCTTGCGCTCGAACGCCTGGATCGTGAACCGCATCATGACCTCCGGCCCGCAGACGAAAGCGACGGCAGTGTCGCCGTCGAACGACGAGCGGCCGATCAGCGACGTTACGACACCAACCGGACCCCGCCATGCATCATCGCCGTGATCCACGGTCACAAGGACTTCGAGGTCGAAGCGGCCGCGCCACTCCGAGATCTGCGATGCGAAGAGCAAGTCGGCGGGCGAACGGGCGCCATACATCAACGTCACGTTCTCATATCGATCCCGGTGGTTGAGCACGTCATACACCACCGGCCGTAGCGGGGCCAGACCGACTCCGCCCGCAACGATGAGCACGTCCCGGCCCTCAGCCGCTGTGGTATCCCACGCGGTGCCGAATGGTCCTCGAACGCCGACGTAGTCGCCAGCCTGCAGGCCAACAAGGGCGTCGGTCACCGCACCAACCGCGCGGATCGTCTGGACGATCTTCGAGGAATCGTCCGGATCACCGCTGATCGAGATCGGGACTTCGCCGATACCGAACGCGTAGAGCATCGTGTACTGCCCGGGGAGGAAGCTCCAATCGTCGCCCGGCGGCTCGATCTCGAGCGTGTACGTATCTTGCAGTTCTCGCGCCACGCTGAGGATCCGGCATGGCGCCGGGCTCATCACATGGGCATCGGGCTTAACGGAAAGCTGAGTAGACATCGAGCAATTGAATCCTGAGTGCTTGCATGCGGGTGACGATGACTTCGGTGAACCGCCGTAGCAGCTCGTACCCGAGTTCCGGGTCGGCCAACGAAATCTTCTTCAACTGTGGACCGTCGAGTTGGACTGCTGTGACCTCGCTCTGAACGTTGGCATCGAAGCTCCACCGATAGGGCGGATACATCCACGACCAGCCGACGAAATCGCCGCGGTGAAGAGTCTGAATGATCTTCGCTCCATGTTCCTGTGTCCGGAGCGAGAGCGCCACATCCCCGTCGAGGATGAGATACGTCCGTCTGGCCGGACCACCCTCCACGAACATCACAGCGCCTTCTTCGAACGTGACGAGCCTCGCCGTCTCTGCAACGGCCCTGACCTGGTCGTCGGTCATCCCCTCGAAGAACGGTTGATCGATGAGCACGTCGAACACTTCGCTCATTCGGCTGCCTCCTTGATGCTTGGTGTGGCGACCGCGACCCGACGAACATCCCGTTCGCGAATCTCGGCCGCCTCCTTTGTGATGTCGATGCCGACCGGGCACCAGGTGATACATCGGCCGCAACCGACGCACCCGATCTCTCCGAACTGGTCTTGCCAGGAGCCCAACTTGTGAGTGAGCCACTGGCGATAGCGGGGTCCGGGAGACGGACGCACCGGTCCACCGTTGACATAGGAGAAGTCGAGCGTGAAACACGAATCCCACGTCCGGACGCGCTCGGCTTCGGATCCGTCGAGGGACAGGTGGTCCTCGACACTCGAACAGAAGCATGTCGGGCACACCAACGTGCAGTTCGTACAGGACAGACAGCGCTTCGCGATCTCGTCCCAGTAGGGGTTCTCGAGGTTGTCCTGGAGCACTTCCTTCAACCCGTCGGTGTCAAGGAATCGACCCATGTGTTCCGCTGCCCGCACGACCATCCGGTGGGCGGTGACAAGCTCCTCATCCGCAGGACTGCGGGCGGTCAACGATGCAAGGACCTCTTCGCCTTCGTCGCTTCCGGTTTCTGCAAGGATGTAGCGAGTGTCCCCGTCGATCACCTCGGTCAGTGCGAGGTCGTACCCCTCCGAAACCCCGGGACCGGTCCCCATCGAATCGCAGAAACACGTCGGCGCCGGCTCTGTGCAGTTCACCGCGACGGTGAACGACTGGTTACGTCGACCGGCGTAGACGGGGTCTCCGACCGCTCCGTACACCTTGTCCTGTACCTTCAGCGCAGCAACTTCGCAGGGCCGGGCGCCGAAGAACGCGTACCGAGGTGGCTCTTCTGGAGCGACCGTCTCGAAGCCGCCGTCGGTGCGGAGGCCTTTCCAGAACACCGCTCCCGGCGGAGTAGTGAACCTCCTAAACGACTGAGGACCGACGACATGCCCAAAGAGGGCGCCGTCTCCTCGTTCCTCAAGCCGGTAGGTGCCGGCCTCCTGAAGGTCACGGAGGCCAACGGGGAGGTCGTCGGTCGAGGTGATCGTGTCGTACAGGATTGTCTGACCGCGAACGGTCGGTCCAACGACTTCGTAGCCCCGATCGACGAGCGCGCTAATGAGGGCGTCGACACCCTCGCGGTCGATGACGAGTGATTCTGTCACGTCTCCATCCTGGGATACTGTTCACTACGGTAAGAAGCGGCTCCGCCCGCATCTAGGGCCGGAAGCCTCGGGCCGTGGGCCGTTCGACCCTATGACAAACTCGATGGGCGCTACGACACCTGCCCGATAGCCTTCCACGGGTGGACCCGGTACGACGCTTTGAAAGACCCTTCCTCCGAAGGCCGCGCGCGGTCGTTGCATTCGAGGGCTGGAACGACGCCTGCGATGCTGCGTCGGGGGCGCTCCGCCACCTCCTCGAACGCTGGGGCGCCGATCGGCCATTCGCCGCGATAGAACCGGAGGAGTTCTTCGACTTCCAGGAGCACCGTCCCACCGTCTCGGTGCTCGACGGAACCATCGAGTCGATGATCTGGCCAGAGACCCGTTTCTACGCGATCAGCCGGCCCGACCTGGACCACGACCTCGTTGTCGTCGTCGGAGACGAACCGACGTTCCGTTGGAAGACGTTCGCTCGGACCGTCACCGCCGTCCTCGCCGACTGCGGCGTCGAGTCGGCCACCATGCTCGGCGCCTACATCGGTTCGGTAACACACTCGACGCCCGTACCACTGTCCGGCGTCGCAACCGTTCTGTCGAATCTCGACGGCACCGGGCTGCCGCCCACCGACTACGAAGGCCCCACCGGGATCATTGCGGTGCTCAGCGAGGCGTGCAGAGAGGCGGGCATCCAGGCCACGAGTATCTGGGCCGCCACCCCGCACTATCTCGCCGCGAATGCGAATCCAATGGCCATGCGGGCGCTGTTGCGCAAGGCCGGCCAGATCGTGGGCTTCGCCGGCGACAGCGAGGAACTGCAGGCTCTGGAGGCAGACTTCATCCTCCAGGTTGACGAAGCCGTCGCCGAGTCCGACGACCTCGCCGAGTACGTGCGAGAGATCGCAGAGAACGACCGGTCGCTCGATCCCGGCAAGAGCGGCGAGCTGTTCGACGAGATCGAACGTTTCCTCAAGGACGTCTGAGTCCGCGTACCCAGGGTTCTCCACCCCGTATACGGCGCTGTGAGCCCACGGAATGGGCGACGGTCGCGTACCCAGGGTTCTCCACCCCGCATACGGCGCTGTGAGCCCACGGAATGGTGGAAGCCGAGCCGTCCGAGTTGAGGGCTTCGCTGATTCGTCGGGAAATGACCACTGCCCACGGTGACCGTGGGCAGTGGTATCGACTACTTCTTCGTCTTGTGACGATTCGCCTTGATGCGCTTGCGATACTTGTGCTTGCTCATCTTCTTCCGACGCTTCTTGATCAGCGAACCCATTCAGGAGACCTCATCTCAACGATTTCGGGGACCGGATCCGGCGGCGGCGAGGCCGGGCCGGAGCCCATAAGGTTCGCGAAGGATAGGCCGCTACGCAAACAGGTGTCACTCCGACACCTCGTTCCGGCGATCGGTGGCCCTCCTAGAATCCCATAATGCATCCTGTTATCGGCGTGACATCCGAGCCGAAACCAACGAAGGGCTCGGCAGGCGACCTCGACTCCCACGTAATCGGCCACACCTACACCGACGCGGTGAAGCGCGCCGGTGGGCTCCCGGTCATCCTCGCCCCAGTCCCCACCGAGGACGTACCCGCCATCGTCGATCGTCTCGACGGGCTGCTCCTCTCCGGTGGCGGCGACGTCGACCCAAAACGCTACGGCGAGGAGCCCCATGCGACGGTGAATCGAACGAACGCGACCCGGGATGAGTTCGAAATCGCACTCGCCTGCGAAGCACTGGCTCGCCATCTCCCGGTGCTGGCGATTTGCCGAGGCCTCCAGATCGTCAATGTTGCACTCGGCGGCACGCTGATTCAAGACATCCCATCGGCGCTCGGATCGATCGACCACACCGTCATCGGGCATGCCGTCTACGACGGCCATCAGCCGGTCACGGTCGAGAGCAATTCGCTTGTCGCGAAAGCGACCGGTTCAACCGACTTGATGGTGAATTCCATCCATCATCAAGCAGTCAAGGACCTTGCACCGAGCTTGCGGGCCGTCGCCTGGGCAAACGACGGCGTCATCGAAGGCATCGAACACGAAGATGAAAGGTGGCCACTCCTCGCCGTCCAGTGGCACCCCGAGTATCTCAGCAGCAACTCCGATGAGGTCTCCCATCGGCTATTCGAGGCGTTCGTCGATTCGGCGCGGATCGCCTGAGCCGGTCCACTGCGGCCTAGCTCGACAGGTTCCCGCCGGCTACCGGAGTCCCTCGAAGTCGACGGAGAGTGATCGAACCACGCCTGAATCGCCGAGCACCAACTCGAGGGCGTCGATCACCGCCGACTCCGTTTCGGCGGTAGCGAAGGCAAGCGTTGTCGGACCGGCCCCGGACCAGGCCGCGTGCAGGGCCCCGGCAGACCGGGCTGCATCGATCATCGTCGCCGTTATCGGTGAGAGCGGTCCCCTCGCGTTCTCATGGAACTCGTCACCTGCCGCCGCGGCGAACGCAGATCGGTCGCCGGTGCGGAGCGCCTCGACGAGCAGGATGGCTCGCCCCACGTTGCGAGAGGCAGCAGCCATCGACACCTCGCTCGGAACCACCTGCCGGGCACGCCGGGTCGCGAGCCTGGTATCCGGAATACCGACGATCGGGAGAATGCTGGGATCCATGTCGAGCCGATGAGGACCGTTCGAACCCACGGCCATGAGGCCGCCGTACACGGCCGGCGCGGCGTTGTCGCCATGTCCCTCGATCCCCGCAACAAGTTCGTAGATCACCTCACGGGCGGGTTCCCGTCCCACCGCTCGACCCGCGGCAGCCGCAGCCGCAGCGGTCACGGCCGAAGACGAGCCGAGGCCCCGTGTTCTCGGGATGGCGTTGTCAACGGTGAGGGCCATCGGTCGATCGACCGCGGCCATGACGGCGCCGAACAGCATGTCGCGAGGCTCGAGATCCACCGGGCCATCTCCGTCGTCGACCGTCATCCGATCGGCCGGAACGGCCTCAACGACACACCGCAGATCAAGCGCCAGACCGAGCACATCGAAGCCGGGCCCGAGGTTGCCGGAGGACGCAGGGGCCGAAGCCGAGGCGATTTCAGGCACGATCATCGGTTGACCGGCTCGATGAAGATACGAGTCGCTTCGGGAACAGCATCGGCGATCCTGCCCTCCATCTCGACGATCGCCGACTCGATGAGGTCACCGTCGATGCCGTCGTCAAACTCAATATCCATCGTCACGAGTATCTCGTCGGGTGCAAGTTGCATGGTGAGGAGGCGATCAACCGTCCGAGCCTCTCCGACCGACAATGCTGCCGCCCGGATCTTCGCTCGCTCCTCACGAGTCGCGGACTCACCGATCAAGAGCGACTTCATCTCCACAGCGAGCACCCACGCCACGCCGGCGAGCAAGAGACCAATGAGCACCGAGGCAATCCCGTCCCAGATCGCGTCCTCGGTCAATCGTGCGGTGATCAGGCCGGCGGCAGCGATGACCAAACCGACGAGGGCCGCGGCGTCTTCGAACAAGACCACCAGAAGCGAGGGGTCCTTCGACTCCTTGATGGTCTTGCGAAATGTTCTCCCGGCTCGCTGTTGGTTGAACTCCTTGAGGGCGGGACGAAACGCAATAAACCCTTCAAAAAGTGCCGCCATGCCGAGA
>Ga0316197_10003212_pt1 | contig 11635 bp, 8 predicted proteins | sample OudBiesiAoxic_MG_FD_204939 | JGI IMG/M metagenome (GOLD analysis project Ga0316197, IMG submission 204939) | Coastal sediment microbial communities from Oude Bieten Haven, Netherlands - site A oxic | ecosystem: Environmental > Aquatic > Marine > Coastal > Sediment | place: Netherlands...
GACCGCTTCGAGGGCCTCGGCGCCGTTGTTGGCGGCGACCACCGTGTAGTCCTCGAGCCGCAGGGCGCGCACGAGCGCCTCTCGCACCGCCCGGTCGTCCTCGGCAACCAGGATCCGCGCGCGGTCCACCTCGCTCATACCCACAGTGTGCTCGAAGTGCGTGAGAGATCGGTGAGAACGAGCGCGCGGCGGATGGTTGCGCCCATCGGGTTCGGCGCGTGCTACGAACGGTGGGTGCAGTTGTTCGGCGCGACGTCGGTGCCGCTGGCCCGCGTGCTGGCCGCGGTGTTCGTCGGCGGAGCGATCGGGGCATCGGCACGTTGGGGCGTCAGCGAAGTGATCGCAACGGACGAGGCGTCGTGGGCATGGGCGACGCTGATCGTCAACGTTGCAGGATCGTTCGCCATCGGTCTCGCCGCACGCCGGCTCGAGCTCGACTCGTTGGCGTGGGCCTTCGCGGTGACCGGGGTGCTCGGGGGCTTCACCACCTTCTCGGCGCTGGCGGTGCAGTTGAACGATCTCGTCGAGGCCGAGCGAACGGCGATGGCCGTGTTCTACGGCGCCGTCACACTCGGGGCCGGGGTGGCGGCGACGCTACTCGCCGGCGTTCGCGGGGAGGGCCGCCGGTGACGCCGGTGCTCTTCGTGGTGGCGGCCGGCCTCGGCGCAGTCGGGCGCGAAGTGATCGGCAGGGTCGCGTGCACCTGGCAAGCGCTGTTGGTCGTCAACACGATCGGCGCAGGGCTGCTCGGGATGGTCATCGCCGCGGCTGGGCGCGGAGATCTGTCCGTCGACACGGTGACCGTGCTCGGCATCGGCTTCTGCGGCGCACTCACGACGTTTTCGTCGTTCGCGTTGGAGACCCGACAACTGGGCTGGCGCTGGGGCAGCCTCTACGCAGCGGTCACGGTCGGTTGTGCGTGCGGCGCAGCATCGATCGGCAGCACGATGTAACAGTGGTGTCAGACACCACCGTTACATCTCAGGTTGCGACGTCGAGGATGCGAACCGGCATTTCGCGCGGCCCGCGGATCTGACCACCGCTCCACGAGGTCTCGCCCACCAACTCGAACTTCGGGAACCGCTTGATGAACTCCTCGATCGCGACCCGCAGCTCGAGACGGGCGAGGTTCGAGCCGAGACACCGGTGGATGCCCAGGCCGAACGCCGCGTGGCGGTTCTCCTCGCGGTCGATGATGAACGTGTCGGGATCCTCGAACTTCTTGGGGTCCCGGTTGGCCGCGGGGAACGGCAGCAGCACCCAGTCGTCCTGCTTCATCGGACACCCGTGGAAGTCGACGTCCTGGGCGACCATGCGGGCCATCGTGACCGGCGCATAGGCCCGGAGGAACTCCTCGATCGCGAACGGAACCACCTCGGGATCGTCGAGCATGCGCTGCACGTCGTCGGGGCTCTGGGCGAGGTGCCAGAGCGACGACCCGATCGCCGACCAGGTCGTATCGATCCCGGCGATCAGGAGCAGGATGATCATGCCACCCGCGACCTGGTCGTCGAGCTTGTTGCCCTCGATCTCGACATCGAGCAGATACGACGTGAGGTCGTCGCGAGGGTTCGCCCGATGGTCGGCGATCTGGGCCTCGATGTACTGGCCGAGATCCTCCATGCCTTCCTTGGTGCCCGGTTCCTCAGTGATCCGCTCGATCACGTCGTGGACGAACTTGCGGAAGAGCTCTTCGTCCTCCTCGGGGAAGCCGAGCATGCGACCGATCACGTTGACCGGGATGTTCTGCGCGTACTGCACAGCCGCATCGATGGTGGTCTCACCGGGGACGATCTCGCCCATTTCGTCGAGCAGCTTGTTGCACAGCCGCTGCACCTCTTCCTCCCACGGTTCGATCTGCTTGGGAGCGAAGGGCGGCAAGAGCAGGCGACGGGCGATGCCGTGGAACGGGGGGTCGCTGGTGATCGGGGGAGCGACACCGATCGGTGCCGGCAGCGCCAGATCGCCGGGTCGCCCGACCGACACGATCACGCTTCGGCTCGTGAAGTTCTCGGTGTCGTAGGCGATCTCGTGGACCGTGTCATGGGTGACCGGCGCCCACATGCCGCCGTACCGATCAGAATGCGCGACCGGGCAGCCCGACTCGCGCAGTGCTTTCCACACTTCGGGCGCGTTCGGGTTGTACGACGGGTCGGCGTGGTCGAAATCGGTGGCGAAGTCGGACACCGGGCCGTAGTCGTCCGGGTCGTACGGCACCCGCTGCCAGACGTCGGCGTACTCGGGCGTGTCGCGGATGATCGGCGTGACCCTGTCGGGGTCGATGAAGGGGATGTCGGCGTTGGTCGCCGATGACTCGTCGACGCTCATCTCAGCCGTTGTCGGTGATCGTGATGGCGTACTCGGGGCAGTTGGAGGCGGCCAAGCGGGCCTTGTCGTGCAGGTCGGCCGGCACGTCTCCCTCGATCAACAACACGGCCTGGCCGTAGTCGTCGACGTCGAAGATCTCTGGCGCCAACGCGTAGCAGCGGTTGTGGCCCTGGCACTTCTCGGCATCGAGGTGTACTCGCATCTCGCCGACTGTAGAGGCCACAGTTGGCCCGTGACCAACGCCACGGCAACTTTTTCGAACGATGTTCCAATGCTGCTGCTCCCGCCGTCGGAGGGCAAGGCGGACGGCGGCAGCGCCCGTCGAGCGACGTGGACACCAGAGGCCGGGCACTTCGGGCGCCGTGACCCGATCGCGGACCGGCGGCGCATGATCGTCGAGGCGCTGGCGACCCAGGGAGGCGGCAACGAGAAGTTGCTCGGCGTGAAGGGTGACCACCTCGCACGGGCACAGTCGGCCAACGTCGCTCTCGTCGGTGGTCCGACCCTGCCGGCCTGGCAGCGCTACACCGGGGTCGTCTGGGATCACCTCGATCCGAGCTCGTTGCCGGCGGAGGCTCGCTCCCGGATCGTGGTGGTGTCCGGGTTGCTCGGGCTCGTGCGCGGCGACGATCCCGTCCCCGACTACCGGTTGAAGATGGGCGCCAACCTCACGCCGATGGGCAAGCTCTCGACGTGGTGGCGTGACGATCTGTCGGCCGAACTCGACCGTGCGGCTCGTCGCCGCGTGGTGATCGATCTGCTGCCGCAGGAACACCGGGCGGCGTGGACCGCTGGGCCGGGGGTGGAAGGCGTGACCGTCTCGCTCGTCGACCCGTCCGGCAAGCCGGGCGGCCACTTCGCCAAGGCAGCGAAGGGGGAACTCGCCCGAGCCGTGTTGCTCCACGGCCTCGACGCCCTCGACGCCTGGACCGACGATCGATTCCGCGTCGTCGTCACACCGCTCCACCCACCCACCTGACCAGCCACCACGCCCCGGCGAACGCGTGAACAAATGGTCCCGTCACGGGACCATTTGTTCACGCGTTCGGGGGCCTCCGGGCGGGGGCGGGGGTCTGGTGGTGAGGAACATCAGCGCTGCGGCGGGCAGCACCACGAGTGCGACCGCATCACCGACGCCCAGCATCTCGGTGTCGGCGAGCGCACCCACCACGAGGGGCGACACGATCGCTGCCGAGCGCTGCCCGACCAGCATCGCCGAGAACCCAGAACCGGCTCGGCCCGGAGCTCGCGCCGCACGGTCGTAGAGCTGCGGAAAGAGCGTTGCGACCCCGAGCCCGGCGACGACGAAACCAACGATCGAGAGCGCGACGTTGGGCACGAGCGCGGCGATCGCGGACCCGACACCCGCAACCACGGTGGCAACCCGGAGCAGCCTCGCTGGCCCCAGGCGAACCTGCACCCAGTCACCGCCGAGTCGGCCGGCGGTCATGCCCACGGAGAACCCGAGAAATGCCAACCCGGCGACTCCGGCGCTCGCGCCGAGATCATCGGTGAGCCGGAACGTCGCCCAGTCGCCGTTCGACACCTCCAACGTCATCGCGGCAGCACCACCGATCGCCAACGACAATCCGACGAACCGCCTCGACGCCGGATGGTTCGATGGCCGAACCTCGCCTGCCGTCGCCGGATCCAGTTGATGAGGGTCGGTGTCCACGCGCAGCAGACCGGGTGAGATGTAGAGCAGGGCGCCGATCAGCAGCACTGCGGTGGCGGTGAGTTGCGTCGGGGCATCAACCCCCGCACGCACGAGCGCAACCGTCGCCACCCCACCGGTGACCGTCCCGAGGCTCCACAGCCCGTGCAGCCGATTCATCACCGGCGTATGGCGCCGTGAGCTGATCTCCGATCCCTGGACATTCATCGAGACGTCGATGAAGACGTCGAAGAACAGCACGCCGGTCAGGCCGACGACCAGCATCAACGGCGACGTTGCGAACCCGATGATCGGCAGCGACCCCACCGACAGGATCCCGCCGAAGATCAACACGCGGCGCGTCCCGAATCGTGCGATGACCCGACCGGTGAACAGGCTGCCGACGAGCCCGGCGACGCTGCCGAGCATCAGCACCACGCCGAGGGTGCCGATCGAGATGCCGACCCGGTCGCGGATCTCCGGCAACCGCGGGATGAACGTCGCATACACCATTCCGTTGGCGAAGAACTGGGTCGCCACCGATCGCAGCGCACGCCGATCGCCGGCGGCGCTGGGGTCGACGGACGTCGGTTCGGCAGCGTTCATCGCCGAGCGTCTCTCGTCACAGCCCGATCGGGCGACTCAGCCCGGTAGCCGTTCGATCGCGTCGTCGAGCGTCACGTCGACGATCGCTGCAATCGGCTTGCCGTCGCCGACGACCGTGGCGACAGGGCCGCCGCGAACCGTTCCGGACGTGAGCACCACGAACGGCACACCGGGTCGTGTCTCGGCGACGATCGCAGCCTTGGCGATCGTGCGCCACACCGACTCGATGCGGTGCAGGCCCGGGCGCGCCGGGGTGTGACTGCCCGCCAACTCGAAGAGGCGCTCGACGCCGTCCGGACCGGTGGCGCCGAAGGCCACGGTCGTGCCGGGGGCGATCCGCGGAGACTCCACGACGTCGACATGACCCGCTTCGTCGAGCAGCGTGCGCGCCATCTCCTTGAGCGTCCTCCGGTCGGGAGGATCGGTCGACACCATCGACGACACGCGCTCGCGGGCCTGGCGCACGTAGCTGGAATCGGTGTCGTAGCCGACGTAATGGCGTGCGGTGTTGACCGCGGCGACGGCCGTGGTTCCCGAGCCCATGAACGGGTCGAGCACGACGTCGCCTTCGTACGTGAACAACTGCAGGCATCGCTCGACGAGCGGCACCGGGAACGGAGCCGGATGGCCGACTCGCGTGGCGCTCTCCGCAGGCATCTCCCACACGTCGAGGGTGGCCTCCATGAACTCGTCGCCGGGGATCGTCGCCACGCCTCGGCCCACCCGGTCGAATCGGCCCTTGCTGGCGATGATCAGTCGTTCGGTGGTGTCGCGCAGCACCGGGTTGGCGGGCGACTGATACGAACCCCACGCGCACGAGCCGCTCGCGCCGCGCTGCTTCTGCCAGATCACCTCACCGCGGAGCAGGAGCCGGAGATCGTCCTGGAGCACCGTGGTCACGTCGGCGGCGAGGCTCCGATACGGGCGTCGGCCGAGGTTGGCGACGTTGACGACGAGCCGGCCGCCCGGTTCGAGCGTGCGGGCGCACTCCGCGAACACATCACGCAGCATGGCGAGGTACTCGAGGTAGTCGGCCGGTACATGCCCCTCGCCGAGGGCGGTCTCGTACTCCTTGCCGGCGAAGTAGGGCGGCGACGTGACCACCAGCGCCACCGACGAGTCCGGCACGGCATGCATCGATCGGGCGTCGCCGACGTGGATGACGTCGAGTTCGCCGGGCTCGCCGAGGGCGTCGTCGTCGCTGAGTTCGGGCGGAGCGAACCGCGAATAGAAGTCGGACGAGTCGTGCGACTCACGTTTGCCGACCCCGAACGACGACGTGGAGGTGCCCACCGTCAGCGCCGACCCGTGCGGCGGTCCGGCGGCGCGGGCGCGTCGGCCTGGACGTGTTCCGAGTCGGACATCTCCCAACTGTAGGACGGCGGATACCGTTGCGAGCGGAATGGCCTACCGCTACCTCTGGACCCCACAGCAGCTCGGACCGGTCGAGGTCCGTAACCGCATCGTCTTCTCTGCGCATCTGACGAACTACGCACGAGACGGACGTCCGACCGAGCAGCATGCGGCGTACTACGCCGCGCGCGCGGCCGGGGGTACCGGCCTGATCATCACCGAGGAGCACTCGACACATCCCACCGACTGGCCCTACGAGAAGCTGATCCACGGCTTCCACCGCGACGTGATCCCCGGCTACAGGAAGATGACCGATGCCGTGCACCGCCACCGCGTGCCGATCTTCGCCCAGATCAACCACAACGGTGGGCAGGCCAGCTCGATGTACTCGCGGTTGCCGGTGTGGGCGCCATCGCCGGTCGCCGACCCGCTCTTCCGCGAGGTTCCCAAAGCGGTTACCCACGCCGAGATCGACGAGATCGTCGCCGGCTATGCCCTCGTCGCCGAACACTGCGCGGAAGGTGGCTTCGACGGCATCGAACTGCAGTGCTCGCACAGCTCGATCGTGCGCGGCTTCCTCTCCCCGGCCACGAACCACCGAACCGACGACTACGGCGGTTCTCTCGAAAACCGCACGCGCCTGCTCGTCGACATCGTGGCCGCCGTTCGCCGCGAGATCGGTGGGCGCCTGGCGCTCGGTGTCCGCATCTGCGGTGACGAGCTGATCGAGGACGGCACCACCGTCGACGACGCGGTGCGTATCGCCGAGATCGTCGAAGCGACCGGCCACGTCGACTACATCAACACCTCGATCGGCGTCGCCACCGCCAGCTTGTTCATGATCGAAGCCTCGATGCACATCCCACCCGGGTATGCGATGTTCATCCCGTCGGCGATCCGCAAGGCGGTCGACCTGCCCGTGGTCGGGGTCGGCCGATTCAAAGACCCGCTGCAGGCCGAGCGGGCACTCGCCGAAGGGCACTGCGACCTCGTGGGGGTCGTGCGCGGCCAGATCGCCGACGCCGAGTTCGTGGCCAAGGCACGAGCCGGCTCCACCGACGAGACCCGGTTGTGCCTGTCGTGCAACCAGGAGTGCGTGGGTCGGATGGGCCTGAACCGCTGGCTCGGCTGTATCGAGAACCCGCGCACCGGCCGCGAGTCCGAGGGTGTCGGCGAGGTACGGCTCACCCCCAAGCCGCGCAAGGTGATGGTCGTCGGGGCAGGACCTGCCGGGCTTCAAGCGGCGATCGCGGCCCGGCGCAACGGGCATGACGTCACCGTGTTCGAGAAGGACGAGCGGGCAGGTGGTCAGGTCGCGCTGGCCGCCTCGGTACCCAACCGCGCCGAGTTCGGCGACATGATCCGCAATCAGCTCACCGAGTGCCGCCGGCTCGGCGTCGACGTTCGGTATGGCGTCGGGGTGTGGGCGGGACTGGTCGACGAGCAGCAGCCCGACCACGTGATCGTGGCCACCGGCGCCGAGCCGATCCGCCCTTACTGGGTTCCCGACGATGCGGCCAACGTCATCGACGTCCGCGAAGTACTCGACGGGTCGGTGCAGCCGTTCGGCGAGGTCGTCGTGTTCGACGAGATCGGCTTCCACCACGCCACGTCGACTGCAGAGGTCCTCGCCGATCGCGGGTGCAGCGTCGAGATCATCACGCCGGGGATGGTGGTCGGCCAGGATCTCGGCATCACCCTCGACATGGAGAACTGGTGGATCCGTGCCGGCGAGAAGGGAATCGTGCAGACGACCGACCTGGTGCCGATGGGCATGGAGGGGCGGACGTTGAACCTGCTGCATCACCCGACCGGCGCCAACGAGACACGGACACCCGACTGGGTCGTGCTCGCCACGCACGCGACGCCCGTCGAATGGCTCTACAACGACCTGAAGGCTGCCGGCGTCAGCGTCGAACGAGTCGGCGACTGCGTCGCTCCTCGCCGGGCCCACGCGGCCGTCGTCGAGGGCGAGCGGGCGGGCGCCGGCGTCTGACGATCGATGTAACGCTGGTGTCTGACACCAGCGTTACATCGAGCATGATGGGGGGATGATCGACATCGACGCTGCTCTCGGCGCGCTCACGCTCGAGGACAAGTGCCTGCTGCTGGCGGGGAAGACGACGTGGCGCACGCATGCGTTTCCGGAGGCGGGGATCCCGCAGATCAAGATGTCGGACGGGCCCAACGGCGTGCGCGGCGAAGGTCATGGCGGATCCGGCGTGCCCGGCGTGGTCGTGCCGGCGGGGATCACGCTCGGCGCGAGCTGGGACCCCGACCTGGTGCGCGAGGTCGGTGATCTGCTCGGCCGAGAGAGCCGACGCAAGGCCGCCCACATCGTGCTCGGCCCGACCGTGAACCTGCATCGAACCCCGGTCGGCGGGCGCACGTTCGAGTGCTACAGCGAGGATCCCGAGTTGAGCGGTGCGCTCGCAGCAGCGTTCGTGAGCGGCGTCCAGTCGCACGAGGTCGCTGTCACCCTCAAGCACTTCGTGGCGAACGACACCGAGATCGAACGGATGACCGTCGACGTCCAAGTCGACGAACGGCCGCTCCGAGAGCTCTACCTCCGTCCGTTCGAGCGGGCGGTGAAGGACGGTGGCGCCTGGGGCATCATGAGCGCCTACAACCGGCTCGACGGCGAGTTCTGTGCCCAGAATCGCCGGCTGCTGACCGAGGTGTTGCGCAACGAATGGGGGTTCGACGGTCTCGTCGTGTCGGACTGGTTCGGTGTGCACGACGGCGCGGCCGCAGCGAACGCCGGGCTCGATCTCGAGATGCCAGGACCCGCGCGAGCCTATGGACGCAAGCTGGTCGCTGCGGTCGAGCGGGGCGACGTCACCGAGGAGCAGGTCGACGGGCTCGTGCGTGACCTGCTCGTACTGGCCGACCGCGTGCGTGCCGATCAGCGCTCGGCCGACGAACCCGAGTCGTCGGTCGACGATCCGGACGAACGTGCGCTCACACGCCGGGCGGCGATCTCGGGCACGGTGCTCCTCCGCAACGAGAGCGACCCGGCAGGCGGCTGCGTGCTGCCGTTCGAGGCCGACTCGGTCAGCAGCGTCGCCGTGATCGGCCCCAATGCTGCGATCGACCGGTCGATGGGCGGTGGTTCGGCCAGCCTCAACCCGCTGCGAACACGCACCCTGCTCGCTGCCCTCACCGACCGCGTCGGTCCGGGGACCGCCGTCGATGCGACCGTCACCCACGAGGTCGGCGTCCGCATCGACCGTCTGACACCGGTCGTGCGGCGCAACCAGCTCCGCGACCCGGACGGCCGGCCCGGCCTGCAGGTCGAGTACGTCAACGGCACCGATTGGGACGGACCCACCGTGGTCGTGCAACCGGCACCGACGTCGCTCGTCCGATTCTTCGGGTCGACCCCCGACGGCGTCGACCCCAAGGCGTTCTCCGCCAGGATCGACGGCAGCTTCGTGCCCGACAGCGACGGCCCACACACGGTCGGTGTGGTCTCCACCGGGCCCGTCGTGGTCTCTGCCGACTCCGGCAGCGGCGTGGTCGAGCTGGTCGCCGACCGCGACGGAAGCCTGCCGCGCAGCGAGGAGTTCTTCGGCTACGGCAGCATCGAGGTGACCGCGACCATCGAGTGCACGGCGGGTGTCCCGGTGCCGATGGCGATCCGCTGGGCGACCGCGTCGGTGAACGGGTTCGCCGCCGTGCGCGTCGGTGTGCGCTCGCCCGAGCCGGCCGACCTGATGGACCGTGCCGTTGCGGCTGCCGCAGCGGCCGACGTCGCCGTCGTGGTGGTCGGCACGAACGACGAGTGGGAGACCGAGGGGTTCGACCGAACCACCATGGACCTGCCCGGCCGTCAGGATGAGCTGGTTCGGCGCGTCGTCGCAGCCAACCCGCGAACCGCGGTGATCGTCAACGCCGGGTCGCCGGTCACGATGGACTGGGCCGATCCCGACGACGACGCGAACGTCGGAGGAGCGGCACCGGCGATCCTCACCTCGTTCTTCGCCGGCCAGGAACAGGCCGAGGGACTCGTCGACGTACTGTTCGGTGATGCCGATCCGGGCGGCAGGCTGCCGGTGACCTTCCCGAAGCGGCTCACCGACCATCCCGCATACCCGCACCATCGCCCCGATCACGACAGCACCGGCAACAACATCCAGCGATACGGCGAGGGGCTGTTCGTGGGCTACCGCGGCTACGAGGTGCGCGACCTCGAACCACGGTTCGCATTCGGACACGGTCTCAGCTACGGCTCGTCCGACTGGGCTGCGCCAGAGCTCTCGGCGGCGTCGATCTCGGTCGACGAATTGATCGGCGGCGCTGCGATCGATGCCGCCGTTGCAGTGACGGCGACCGGACAACGCCCGGCGACGGTCGTGGTCCAGGGGTACGTCGCACCGGTCGCCCCCCGCGCGGCCAGACCGCCCAAGGAGCTGAAGGCGTGGACGAAACGGATCGTGCCCGCCGGCGCCACCGACACGATCCGACTCGAGTTCGGATTCGACGCGTTCCAGCACTGGGACACGGCGACAGGCGGCTGGCTCGTCGACACCGGCGACTACGACCTGGTGTTCGCCGAGTCGTCGGCCAGCGAGATCCACCGGGTCCGCGTCACCGTCACCTGACCCACGACCGCATCGCTCGCCCGCCCGACCCGCGTCCGAACGTCCGGGCCGAGCGGATCGGGCTGTAAGCGCTTACATTCTCAGCTGTGAACAGCAGCGCAGACGATGCAATCCTTCCCAGCCCGCCCGGGCGCCGATGGTGGCAGGACGCGCTCGTGTACCAGGTGTACGTCCGCTCGTTCGCCGATTCGACGGGCAACGGGATCGGCGACCTCGACGGCATCCGCTCGAAGCTCGACCACATCGCCGATCTCGGCGTCGATGCACTCTGGCTGAACCCGTGCTATCCGTCGCCGCAGCGCGACCACGGGTACGACGTTGCGGACTACTTCGAGATCGAGCCCGACTACGGCACCCTCGAGACCTTCGACCGGCTGCTCGACGCCGCACACGAGCGCGGCATCCGCATCCTGATGGACGTCGTGCCGAATCACTGCAGCAATGACCACCCGTGGTTCGTCGAAGCGGTCGCAGCATCGCCGGGCAGCGCCGAGCGAGCCCGATTCTGGTTCCGCGACGGCCGCGGACCCGACGGATCGGAGCCGCCCAACAACTGGATGGCGGCGTTCGGCGGATCGGCGTGGACGCGCGTCAACGATGACCCCGACGACGGTCAGTGGTATCTGGGGACCTTCACGCCCCACCAACCCGACTTCGACCACACGAACGCGGACGTCCAGCAACTCTTCGCCGACGTGCTCGAGTTCTGGTTCGATCGTGGTGCCGACGGCTTCCGCGTCGACGCGGTGTCACCGGTCGGCAAACACCCGGAGCTGCCCGACCAGCCCGCAGTGGCCGACGGCACCTACGAACTCGATGTCACCTGGGACAACCCGTACACGGTGTTCCGCCCCGAGGGCCACGACGTGTGGCGTCGCTGGCGACGCGTGATCGACGACTACGCCGACCGCAACCCCGGCCGAGATCCGATGATGGTCGCGGAGGCCTATGCGGTCCGTCGACCCGAGATCGTCGAGGAGTTCATTCGCCCGGACGAGTTCCACCAGGCGTTCACGTTCGACCTGATGCTCTCACCCTGGGACAAGGGGTCGATCGAGTGGGCGCTGCGCGACCCATTCGACCTGTTCGA
>Ga0316197_10003213_pt1 | contig 11634 bp, 10 predicted proteins | sample OudBiesiAoxic_MG_FD_204939 | JGI IMG/M metagenome (GOLD analysis project Ga0316197, IMG submission 204939) | Coastal sediment microbial communities from Oude Bieten Haven, Netherlands - site A oxic | ecosystem: Environmental > Aquatic > Marine > Coastal > Sediment | place: Netherlands...
CCAGCTGCGCGCCGAGGTGAAGCCGCGCCAGTTGCGCCGCCACGCGCGGGGCTGGAACGAGTTCGACATCATCTACGAGAACAACGGCAAGTACTACGACTACGCCATGTGGTCGCCCGGGGAGGGCATCGAGCGCTACGGCACAGCGCCCTCCGACCACAGCACGCTGGTGACCAAGCGGCGGCTCATCGAACACGTGCGCGCGGCGCCGGAGGACCGCCCGCTGTTCGCCTTCGCCAGCGTCTACGACCTGCATGCGCCGAATCTGCCGGCGCGGAAATACGAGGACGACCGACGCTGCCGCAGGATCAAGGGCTGGGCACCGCCGAGCTACAACCTCGCGCGCAAGGACAAGCCACGCTTCATCCGCCAGCGACGAAAGCTCAACCGCTCCGCCTGGCCCATGCAGACCTACTGCCAGGAGATGCTGGCCGTGGAGGAGATGACCAAAGCGCTGGTGCGCGAGCAGCGACGCCGCGGCCGACTCGAGGACACGCTCTTCATCCTGACCGCCGACAACGGCGCTGCCTGGGGTATCCATCGACTGCCGCAGCGCAAGGGCGTGCCCTACGCCACGCCCATCCCCCTGGTCATGCACTGGCCCGCGCGTTGGGGTGAGGAGGTCGTCGAGATCGACGAGGTCGTGAGCAACATCGACATCGCACCTACCGTCTGCGCCATCGCAGGCTGCGAGATGGGCCCTTTCGGGGACGGGCCGCAGACGGCCGATGGGCTCTCGCTGCTGCCGCTGCTCGACGGCGAGAGCGACCACCTGGAGCGCACCGTGGTGCGCGAGGAAAGCGGCCCGGGCTATCCCTCGGCCCCGCGCTTCTGGGCGCTCAGGACCACCTCCCAGCACCCCCTGGGCCGCTACCACTACACCGAGTGGGAAACCGGCGAGCGCGAGCTGTACGACTCGGTGGCCGACCCCTGGGAGCTGAGGAACCTGGCCGTGCGCGGCAAGCACGATGAGGTACTCGCTCAGCTCGCGGCGGAGCTGCGCCTCGAGTTCCCCGAGCTGGCCGACGACCCGTCCGTCGAGGTGCGCGGGCCGGCGGACTGACCCGGCTGCGGCCTTCGGCTCAGGTGTCGCGCCAGCGGCTCGTGCCCGCGTCCCAGACACCGACCGGCTCGACCGCGTCGGGTCCTTCGACCGCCTCTGCCCGCGCCCGCGCGTCGCTCACGCACTCGCCCCAACCGGGCGGCTCCAGTTCCGGCGCGAGGTCGGCTAGCGGGGCCAGCACGAACAGGCGCTCGGAAGCCGCCGGATGCGGCACGGTCAGCCACTGGACCGCCCCCCTGGCCGGGTCCTGGCTGCGTGCGACCGCCGGCCGTTCCACGCGGAGCACAGCGTCGCCGAAGAGCAACAGGTCGAGGTCGATCTCGCGCGGCCCCCAACGTTCACGCGCCTGCCGGCCCATGGCCTGCTCCAGGCCCTTCAGCTCGGTCAGCAGGCGCATCGCGCCGTCACCGGGGTCTGGCCCGGCCGGCACCCACAGGCCGACCACGGCGTTGAGGAAGTCGCCCTGGGCCACCGGCCCCACCGGACGCGTACGGTAGAGCCGCGAGACGCCGGCAAGCGTCGCGCCCGGCAGCGAGGCCAGCGCCGAGACAGATCCCTCCAGGGACCGCCGCGGCCGGCCCACGTTGGCGCCGAGCCCGACATAAGCGAGGACCGGCTGCTCCATGCAGGCAGTTTCACATGGAGGACCGTCCTGCTGCGGTAACATCGAGCTACGCGCGTGCCTTGGCCGAAGTGCGGCTTCGGCCTGGCGGGCGCTGTCTGGCTACGCGGGTAGAAGAGGAACAGGATTGACCGCTCCCCTCTGGTACGTGCTCGGCTTCGTGATCGCGGGGTTCAGCTTCGTATTCCTGACCATCGGCCTCTCCTGGTTCATCTCCCATCGCCACAAGGGTGACGAGCACAAGGGCCTGCCCTACGAGTCGGGCATCGATACCTACGGCGACACCAGCGGACGCTTCGGCCTCTCGTTCTACCTCTACGCGCTGCTGTTCGTGGCCTTCGACATCGAGGTCGTGTTCATCGCCCTCTGGGCGCTGGCCTTCGACGACATCGTGCTGGGCGGCTTCCTGGGCATGCTCGCGTTCGTCGGCATCATGGAGCTGTCGGTGCTGTACGCCGCCAAGAAGGGCCTGCTGACGTGGAAGTGAAGAAGCCAGATGCCGGGGCCGCCGGCAAGACCGTGAGTCGCAACCCCAAGGCGGGCACGATCGTGCTGCCCAACACCACCTGGACTCCGGCCGACCCCGAGGCCTACCAGACCCAGCAGGTGGCCATCGACCACCTCAAGGAGCTCGAGTTCGCCGACAAGGGCGACAACGGCCGCTGGGGCGCGCTCGACGTGGTGCCCACGACCGCCGACAACCTGCTCGACTACCTGCGCGCCAACAGTCTCTGGCCCCTGCTCTCCGGCCTGGCCTGCTGCGCCATGGAGATGATGTCGGCGGCGACGGTGGTCAACGACATGGACCGCTTCAACATGTTCCCCTTCCGCGCCAGCCCCCGGCAGGCGGACGTGCTCATCGTGGCCGGCACGCTCACGACCAAGATGGCCGGGCCGCTCATCCGCCTGTGGGAGCAGATGCCCGAGCCCAAGTGGTGCGTGGCCATGGGCGACTGCACCTGCTCGGGCGGTCGCTACAAGCGCTCCTATTCGACCGTCGAGGGTATCGACCGCATCATGCCCGTCGACGTCTACGTGCCGGGCTGCCCGCCACGACCGGAGGGGCTCATCTACGGCATGCTCAAGCTGCAGCAGCTCGTCCTCGAACGCCGGGGCCAGTGGAAGGACCGCAAGGTCGGGCCCACGGTGCCCGACGGGGTCTAGGCAAGGGAGGACGATCACGGACACGCGCATGCTGACCACGCTGGACGGCCGCCTCGGCGATCGCCTGGTCGTGCCCGCGGAAGCCATGGGCGACACCATCGAGCTGGTCGTCCGGCCGCGCGACCTGACCGACGTGATGCGCACCTTGCGTGACGACGGCGCCCTCCGCTTCGAGCTGCTGGCCGATCTGTGCGGCGTCGACACGGGCCTGACCATGCAGGTGGTCTATCACCTCTGGAGCCCGCTCTCGGCCGACTGGGTGCGGGTCATCGCCGACGGGCTCTCGCGCGACGACCCGCGCGTGCCCTCCGTGGTCCAGCTCTGGCCCGGCGCGGAGTGGGCCGAGCGCGAGGCCTACGACATGTTCGGCATCGAGTTCGAAGGCAACCGCGACCTGCGCCGCATCTACATGCCGCCCGACTACCTCTCCTTCCCCCTGCGCAAGGACTTCGCCCTCGCCGACGACGCCTCTCGCGGCACCGGTGCCGGCATCCGTCACGCCGAGCAGCCGGTGGCGCCGGCCGAGGTGCGCCTGGCGCCGGTGATCCGCAGCAGTGCCGGTGCCGGGGCCGTGCTCGGCGCGGACGGGGAGCTGCTGGCCCTGGCGGCGAGCGCCACCGATGAAGCGCCGGCTGTCGACAGCGGTGAGGAGCCCGCATGACCACACCGCGCGAGCAGGTCCGCTCGTTGGACGACCCGGAGGTCATGGTCCAGACCCCGGGCACGATCTACGACACCATCCCGCCGCTGACCCCGCGCACGGAGCGCGAGGCCGAGTTCTACGACGTGGGCGACGGCGAGATGCTGGTGAACCTGGGCCCGCAGCACCCCTCGACCCACGGCGTGCTGCGCGTCGTGCTCAAGATCGACGGCGAGAAGATCGTCGACCTCGACCCGGTCATGGGCTACCTCCACCGGGGCGTGGAGAAGATCTGCGAGCACGGTGACTGGCACCACGCCATCAGCAACACCGATCCGCTCGAGTACGCGGCTTCGATGTTCAGCGAGTCGCTGCCGGTGCTCTCGGCGGAGCGCCTGCTCGAGCTGGAGGTGCCACGGCGCGCCGAGTACATCCGCGTGCTGGCCTGGGAGCTCAACCGCATCAGCAGCCACGCCCTCTTCATCGGCTGGCTGGCGCTTGACCTCGGCGGTATCACGCCCATCCTGTACGGCTTCGGCGAGCGCGACGAGATCGTGGAGATGCTGGCCTCGCTGACGGGCCAGAAGCTGCTCTTCAACTACATGCGCATCGGCGGCGTGAACGGCGACCTCAACCACGACTTCCTCAGCCGCCTGGGCGACTGGATGAGCCGGGCCGGGGCCCGCATCAACGACCAGGCCACGCTGATGAACGAGAACGAGATCTTCGTCAACCGCACCAAGGGCCTGGGCGTGGTCAGTCGCGAGATGGCCCTGCAATACGGCATGTCGGGACCGCCCCTGCGCGCCACGGGCGTGCCCTACGACGTGCGCCGGGCGCACCCCTACAGCGTCTATCCCGAGCTCGAGTTCGACATCCCCGTGCGCAGCGACGGCGACTCCTACGCGCGCTACCTGCTGCACGTGGACGAGATCAAGCAGTCGCTACGCATCATCGACCAGGTCCTGCACCAGATGCCCGACGGACCGGTCATGGCCAAGCTGCCGCGCCTGCTGCGCGTCCCGCCGGGGCGCGCCTTCGCCGCACTCGAGTCACCGCGCGGCCAGTACGCGGTCTACGCCGTCAGCGACGGCTCCGATCAGCCCTTCCGCTTCCGCATCCACGACCCCTCGTTCTTCAACCTGCAGGCCGTGGTCCCGCTGACGCGCGGCCACCTGCTGGCCGACATCATGGCCATCATGGCCAGCCTGGACCCGATCATGGGCGGCATCGACAAGTGAGTGCGGCCACCACCCCCACCCCCACACCGGCCGGCGTCTCGCCCCTGGGCAAGGTCGTCCTGGCCCTGCTGGCGGTGGTGCTGGCGGGCGCGCTGGCCTTCTTCCTGCTGTGGGTCACCGGCGTCGGGCCCCTCGCCGTCGATTGGATCATCGAGACCGGCGACGCCAACATCGAGATCCTGCGCTTCATCGCGGCCGCCACCGGGGTGCTCCTGTTCACCGTTCCGGCCGCCTTCGTGATCATCTACATGGAGCTCAAGCTCATCGCCCAGATGAACCTGCGCGTGGGCCCCGACCGCACCGGCCCGTGGGGCTCGCTGGCCTCGCTCATGGCCGGCCTCAAGGTCCTCTCCAAGGAGGACTTCACGCCGCGCGGCGTGGACGTGCCGGTCTACACGCTGGCCCCGGCGGTGGTCTTCCTGGCCTCGGTGATGACGCTGCTGGTCATCCCCTTCGCCCCCGGCATGGCCGGCTACTACATGGAGCTGGGGCTGCTCTACTTCTTCGCCGCCTCGGGCATCGGCGTGGTCGGCCTGATGATGGCCGGCTGGTCCAGCTTCAACAAGTACTCGCTGCTGGGCGGCATCCGCGCTGCAGCCGCGGTCATCAGCTACGAGCTGCCGCTCATCCTGGGCACCTTCGGCGTGGTCCTGCTGGCGGGCACGCTGAACCTGGGCCAGATCGTGGAGAACCAGGCCGGCTGGATGTGGAACTGGTACGCCTTCCAGCAGCCGCTGGCGTTGATCATCTTCTTCATCGCCGCCACCGCCGAGGCCGGCCGCACGCCCTTCGACTACACCGAGGCCGACTCCGAGCTGGTGGCCGGCTTCGCCACCGAGTACAGCGGCATGCGCTTCGGCTTCTTCTTCTTCGCCGAGTACGTCAACGTCTTCATCCTCTCCGCCCTGACCGTGACCCTCTTCCTCGGCGGCTACCACACGGGCGTCGACATCGACCCCATCCTCGGCTTCCTGGGGGTCACCACGCCGGTCGAGCTGGGCAACATCGATCCGGGCTCGCTGGGCCCGTGGCTGCTGGCCATCCCGTTCCTCGTGCCGCCCATCCTGGTGCTGGCCGTGAGCGGCCTGATCTGGATGGTCAAGTCCGAGTGGGGCATCATCAAGTCGCTGGTGGTGGGCTTCGTGCTGACCAACCTGCTCGTCGGCGCGGCGGTCAGCTTCTGGGCCATCTTCAGCTTCGAAGCCCTGCTCGGTCTGCTCGTCTTCTTCGGCAAGTCCTTCGGGCTGGTGGCGCTGTTCGTGCTCATGCGCGCGACGTATCCGCGCGTGCGCATCGACCAGATGGCGAACTTCGCCTGGAAGTGGCTGATGCCGGCCGCGCTGCTGAACATCTTCGTCACCGCGGGCGCCATCATCATCGTCAGGGAGTACTTCTCGTGAGGACCGACCGGATCCCGGGCCTGGCCATCGTCAAGGGCATGCTCTTCGCCGTCCGCCAGGTCTTCCGGCCCAACCTCACGGTGCGCTACCCCGAAGAGCTCAATGAGATCAGCCCACGTCACCGTGGCCGCCTCATCCTGCTCTACGACGAGGCCGGCACGCTCAAGTGCGAGACCTGCTTCCAGTGCGCGCAGGCCTGCCCCATCGAGTGCATCGACATGGGCGGCGTGGACACGCGCAACCGCTACCACGTGCACTGGGGCGCGTCCGAGCAGTACGCCGAGCGGCGCGAGGAGTCGGCGCTGCGGCGCTCCGGCCGGCCCGTGCCCGATCGCACCTTCGACCCCTTCGAGCCGGTCGACCTGGGACCGCTCGACGAGATCCTCGCGGCCGGCAAGTACAAGCCGGCCAACGCGCTGGCCATGCTCGAGAGCGCGCAGGGCGTCTACGGCCACCTGCCGGTGGCGGCCCTGCAGCACATGGCCCACCAGACCGGCGCCGACTACGCCGCGCTCTACGGCATGGCCACCTCCTATCCGCACCTCCACTTCGAACCGCCGGTGGGCCACATCGTGCGTGTCTGCCGCTGCACGCAGTGCACGCTGCTCGGCGGCGGCCGCGTGCTGGCTGCCTTCCGCGAGCACCTGGGCACCGACGTCGGCGGTGTGAGCCCCGACGGCGCGGTCCGCCTCGACGTCACCGCCTGCGGCGGCACCTCGTCGGGCAGCGCCTACGTGGAGGTCGACGGCGAGCCCCTGCCCAAGTCCAGCCCCGAGGACGCTGCCACCATCGCGGCCGCCCTGCGCGCCAACGTGCCCCAGGGGGAGGCGGCATGAGCCTGCCCATCCTCGACGGCGGCAAGGACTGGCCGCAGGTGCTGCTGGCGCGCGCCACCGAGGGCAAGCTGCCCGACATCGAGGCGGCCGAGGCCAAGGGCGCCTGGGAGGCCTTCCGCAAGGCCACCGGTGAGCTCTCGCCGGAGGTCGTGCTCCATACCATCGCCGAGTCCGGCCTGCGCGGGCGCGGCGGCGCGGGCTATCCCACCGGCGCCAAGTGGCGTGACTGCGTGACGCAGCCGGACCCGGTCCACTACGTCGTGGCCAACGGCTTCGAGGCCGACCCCGGCGCGCAGGTGGACCGCACGCTCATGGAGCTCGATCCACAAGCGGTCGTGGAAGGCACGGCCATCGCGGCCTGGGTGGTGGGAGCAGAGCAGGCCATCATCGCCGTCTCCTCTTCCGCCCCCGTCGCAGCCGAGCGCCTGCGCGTGGCGGTGGAAGAGGCCGAGGCGCGCGGCTACGTGGGCGGCGATGCCGACTGGCGCAGCCTGCGCATCGAGGTCCGCGAGGTCACCGGCTCCTTCGTGGTGGGCGAGGAGACCGTGCTCCTGCGCGCCCTGGAGGGACAGCGCGCCCAACCCGACCAGCGCCCGCCACACCCCAGCCGCTCCGGCCTGTGGGGCAAGCCCACGGTCGTCAACAACGTCAAGACCCTCGCCGCGGTGCCCTGGATCGTGGCCCACGGAGCCGGCGCCTACACCTCGCTGGGCTCGGCCGAGACGCCGGGGACGACGCTCGTGCAGCTGGGCGGCGTGGTGCGCAAGCCGGGCGTGGTGGAGGTGCCCCTGGGCACGACCGTGCGGCAGATCCTCGACGGACCCGGCGGCTCCGTGCAGGGCTCGCTCAAGGCGGTGCTGGTGGGCGGGCCCACCGGCGGCTTCCTGCCGCCCGACGGGCTCGACACGCCGCTCACCTACGAGGACCTGGGCCAGGCCGGCGCGGTGGCCGGCTCGGGCACGCTGCTGGCGCTCGACGAGAGCGCCTGCCTGGTCGAGGTGGCCACGCTCATGACCCGCTACCTCAACGACAACGCCTGCGGCAAGACCATCCCCTGCCGCATCGGGACTCGCCGACTCGCCGAGCTGGGGGCCGGCTTCTGCTCCGGGCACGTCCGACCACGCGACGCCGAGCTCCTGAGCGAGCTCGCCGCCGACGTGCACGACGCTGCGCTCTGCGGCCTGGAGAAGGACGCCGCCAACCCGCTGCTCTCGGTGATGCGATACTTCGCGCCTGAGTTCGAAGCCCACTCCGTGCGGGGTGAATGCCCCGCCGGTGTCTGCCAGCCACTCTCCCTAGCAGGTGCCGCTTCCTCATGACCGACACGCTCCCTGAGATCATCCACCAGCCGAGCAGCCCGTCCCCCGACGAGGCGACCGAACGGCTGCTGACGACCCAGTCGCCACAGCGGCGCCAGGTCTCGCCCGAGTTCGCGGTCGAGATCGACGGTAGGCAGTACACCGCCCGCGAGGGCCAGACCATCCTCGACGTCTGCCGCGACGTGGGCATCGAGGTGCCCACGCTGTGCTACGAGCCGAAGCTGCCCGGCTTCGGCGCTTGCCGCATGTGCGTGGTCGAGGTCGAGGGCGAGGACACGCCGCCCATCTCCTGCTCGCGCGACGCCGAGGAAGGCATGGTCGTGCGCACCCAGACCCCGCGGCTGCGCGAGATCCGCAAGACCAACCTCGAGCTCATCTTCAGCGACCACAACGCCTACTGCCTGCCGCCGTGCCAGAACAAGTGCCCCAGCCACATCGACATCCCCGGCTTCCTCAAGGCCAACACCGAGGGTGACTTCGTCGAGTCGACCCGCGTGTTCAAGCGCACCATCCCCTTCCCCTCCGTGCTGGGGCGCGTGTGTCCCGCTCCCTGCGAGGATCACTGCCGCCGCGACGAGGTGGAGGAGGCCATCGCCATCCGCGACAGCCACCGCTACGCGGGCGACCAGGTGCTCAAGGCCCAGGCCGAGGGCGTGGCCCCACCGCTGCCCTTCGACCAGCAGCCGTCCACGGGCAAGCGCGTGGCCGTCATCGGCTCCGGCCCGTCGGGCATGTCCGCGGCCTACTACCTCGCGCTCAGCGGCCACGAGGTCACGGTCATGGAGCGCGACCCCGATCCGGGCGGCATGCTGCGCTACGGCATCCCCGAGTACCGCCTGCCCAAGGAGCGCATCCTCGCGGCCGAGTACCAGGGCGTGTGGGACCTGGGCGTCCAGCTCGTCACGGGTGTGGAGCTGGGCACCGACTTCAGCATCGACGACCTTCAGAACGAGGGCTACGACGCGGTGCTGGTGGCCATCGGCTGCTACGACACCAACAAGCTGGGCATCCCTGGCGAGGATGCCGACGGCGTCATCGACGGCCTGGAGTACCTGCGCATCGCCACGCTCGGCCTGCCCTACCCCGACCACAAGGGCAAGCGCGTGGTGGTCATCGGCGGCGGCTTCACCTCCATGGACTGCTCGCGCACCTCGGTGCGCCAGGGCTGCACGGAGGTCACGCTCGTCTACCGGCGCGACATGAAGGACATGCCCGCGGCCGACGAGGTCCACGAGATGCTGGAGGAGGGCGCGCGCGCCATCTTCCAGGCCTCGCCAACGCGGGTCGTGGTCGACAAGCATGACAAGGTCACCGGCGTCGAATTCCAGCGCATGGCGCTGGGCGAGCCCGACGCCTCCGGCCGCCGGCGCCCGCAGCCGGTGGAGGGCACCGAGTTCATCATCGACTGCGATCGCGTGCTGCTGGCCATCGGCCAGGGACCCCAGCTGGGCTGGCTGGAGAACGGCGCCGAGGGCATCGAGAAGACCAAGCGCTGGCGGCTGGACGCCGACGCGGTCACCTTCGGCACCGGCCGGGCCGGCGTCTTCGGCGCTGGCGACGTGCGCACGGGCGCGGCCACGGTGGTGGAGGCCATCGCCGAGGGCCGGCGCGCCAGCTACGCCATCGACGCCTACCTGCAGGGCCAGGATCTCGAGGAGATCCGCACGCGCCAGACGCTGGCCGAGCCGCAGCCCGAGTTCCTCTCCATCGTGCCCTACACCGACGAGGTCAAGCACCCGCGTATCCGCCTCAGGGCCATGCCGGCCGAGGAGCGCAACGACTCCTATATCGAGTACGAGATCCCCTACACCGCGCAGGAAGCCATGGCCGAGTCCGCGCGCTGCCTGCAGTGCACCTGCGAGGCCATCGGCTACTGCGACCTGCGCCGCCAGGGCATCGAGTACGGGACCACGCTGCAGACGCTCGAGCCCAAGCGCACGGGCATCTCCTTCCGCAGCGTCAGCGAGAACCGCTTCACCGGCTACAACCACGACTACATCCGCGACGACAGCCACGCCTTCATCCTGCGTGAGCCCTCGCGCTGCATCGATTGCGGCCGCTGCGCCAACGTCTGCCGCGAGGTCGTGGGCGCGGCCTGCTACGACTTCATGCGCACCGGCTTCGACACGCTCGTGACCACGCCGCTGGACATGAGCCTCAACACCACGCCCTGCGTGTCCTGCGGCCGCTGCGCCGAGACCTGCCCCACGGGCGCGCTCATGCCCAAGCCGCGCGTCCTGGAGCAGTACGACGTGGACGAGTCGCGCTGCATCCTGTGTGGCATCTGCGTCGACGCCTGCCCCTACGACGCGCTGCGCTGCGGGCCCGACTTCGAGTTGGCTCACGAGAGCCGAGCCGAGCCGCAGATCGACCTGCTGGCCATCGCGGACATAGAGCGAGACAGCGAGCTCAGCTACGTGCGCAAGGAGCGCGACTGGCTCAGCCAAGCCCAGGCTGGCGGCCGCGACTTCCCGCAGGAGCGGCTGTTGCCGGTGCTGCCGGCAGGCCTGGCAGGGAACGGCAAGACAAGTACGGGCAATGGAGCGGGCGACACACCGGCCGGAGGGGCCGGCGGTGGCGCAGCATCGATCCACCACAAGTAGCCGAGGGGGTAGAGAGAGGGAGTGGAGCTACCGGGGACGGTCCCGTATCTCGACTGGCGCTGGGATGACCTGATCTTTCTGCTGCTGGCCGGCGTGATGCTGGGCTCCGCGCTGCTCGTGGTGCTGGGGCGGGACATCATCCGCTCGGCGTTGTGGCTCATCCTGACCTTCGCCGCTCTGGCCGGCATCTACGGCCTGCTCGGTAGCGCCTTCCTGGCCATCAGCCAGGTGCTGGTCTACGTCGGTGCCATCGCCGTGCTCATCCTCTTCGCGGTCATGATCACGCAGTCCAAGCGCGGTCCGGCCAAGCTCGTCTTCCAGCGTCAATGGTGGGCCGGCGCGCTGGCGGCGATCGTGCTCGTGCTGCTCATGGCTACCACCATCCTGCTGACCGAGTGGGACGCGGCCGAGTCGGTGCAGGTAGCCGAGGCGCGAGACATCGCGCTAACCCTCTTCGGTGACTACCTCTTTGCCTTCGTCGCCCTGGGTGTGCTGCTGCTGGCCGGCGTCATCGGCGCGCTCTACCTGGCCAAGCGCGACGACGACATGCCCCAGACGAACGACCCCCTGCGGGCCATCGACGAGGAGGAGGTCGCGTGAGCCAGTCGCTCGAGGCCTATCTCATCCTCTCGGTGCTGCTCTTCGGCATCGGCGTCTTCGGCTTCCTGGCCAAGCGCAACGCCATCGCCATGCTCATGTCCATCGAGCTCATGCTCAACTCGGTCAACCTGGCCATCATCGCGTTC
>Ga0316197_10003214_pt1 | contig 11633 bp, 7 predicted proteins | sample OudBiesiAoxic_MG_FD_204939 | JGI IMG/M metagenome (GOLD analysis project Ga0316197, IMG submission 204939) | Coastal sediment microbial communities from Oude Bieten Haven, Netherlands - site A oxic | ecosystem: Environmental > Aquatic > Marine > Coastal > Sediment | place: Netherlands...
AGCACTTTCGGCAGGCTTTGCGTTCCTCGCGTTAGCAATCTCGTCCTAATATCGGTGCGATGGAACCTTCGGTCGCCATTCTGGGAGTCGGTTCGATGGGCGAGATTCTCGCCCTTGGTTTGCTGCGCGCCGGATGGGAACCCGAAGACCTGGCGCTTGCCGCTAGGCGGCCCGAGCGAGCGAGAGAGACGGAATTCCACACGGGGATCACGACTTCGCTCGACGCCGCGGAAGCGGCAGTCGGGAAGCGGGTCGTTGTGGTCGCGGTCAAGCCCAAGGACGTGTCGGCCCTGCTCAACCAGATCCGCGACACGATCACGCCGGACCAAGTTGTTGTCTCGTTCGCCGCCGGCGTCCCCACGGCGGCATTCGAGCGCGAATTGCCGGGAGTGGCAATCGTTCGCTCGATGCCAAACACGCCTGCTGCGATCGATGAAGGCATGACGGCGTACTGCGGCGGATCCGAAGCGGACGAGGCAGCGCTCGACGACGCGGCCGCTGTTCTCGGCGCCGTTGGTTCGACCATCCGGCTGTCGGAGGATCTCCTCGACGCCGTAACGGCGGTATCCGGGACCGGACCCGCATATGTCTTTCTCCTCGCCGAGGCAATCACCGAAGCCGCGATCCGTGAAGGCCTCCCGCACCACGCCGCTGAGAAGCTTGTGCATCAGACGCTGCGAGGCGCAGGGATGCTGCTCTCGGGTTCCGAGAAGAGCGCGTTCCGTTTGCGGGGTGAGGTGACCTCACCAGGAGGGACGACCGCCGCGGCGATGCACGTCCTCGAAGAGGGGGGATTCCGCGCACTCATGGAAGATGCAATTCGATCGGCTGCTCGACGGTCCCGGGAACTTGGCGACGCAGCCTCGAACGATTCGGCTCCATGAACGTCGTCGGCCGCAGTCTGCTCGCCGTCACCAATCGATCAACCGTCCGAAAGCTCTTCGCCGAGTCAACGACCGGCCGCCGCCTGTCACTCCGCTTCGTCGCAGGTGAAACACTCGACGAGGCTGCCGCCGCCGCCCGGAAGCTGAACGAAGCCGGAGCGCAGGTCTCGCTCGACCATCTTGGGGAGCACGTCGCCGGCATCGATGCAGCGGCCGAGGCACGGGACGACTATCTCGAATGCCTTGATCGGATCCATGCTGACCGGCTCGACGCGAACATCTCAGTGAAGCTCACCCAACTCGGCCTGGGCCTCAACGACGATCTCGCTGTTGAGTCGCTGCGCGCCCTTGCCGCTCGGGCCGCGGAAGGCGGGACAACCGTGACGGTCGACATGGAGGAATCGGAACTCGTCGAAAGGACGGTCACCGCCTTCGAAGCAGTCCAGTCTGAGCACGGGAATGCCGGGATCGCGGTGCAGAGCTACCTCTATCGGACGCCGGCCGATCTGGACCGGATCGTTGCACGGGGCGGCCACGTGCGGCTCTGCAAGGGTGCATACGCCGAACCCGCAGAGGTCGCGCACCAGGATCCCGACCGAGTTGATGCCGCGTTCGATGCACTCACCAGGCGCTTGATGGCAACTCCGGGTGTTGCACCGGCGATCGCGACCCACGACATGGACCGTATCGAGCTTGCGAAACAGCTCGGTGAGCGTCGGAGCGAGTCGTGGGAGTTTCAGATGCTCTACGGCGTTCGCACCAACTTGCAGCGGTCCCTCGTCGAGGACGGCTACCCGCTCCGTGTTTATGTGCCGTACGGCACCGCGTGGTACCCGTACCTCACCCGTCGGATGGCCGAGCGGCCCGCAAACCTTGCATTCTTCCTCCGCGCTGCCGTCGGCCGCTGAAACACAGCGATCTTCCGCACCGTCTCGGAAGCCGGCAACCTCTGGCGTCAGCTGCTGCGGGTGAACGAGCGGTAGGACTCGCCGCGATCGCCGTCGGTTCGCGACCACTGCGATGTCATGGTCGGTCTGCCTCCGCCAGCGATCGTCGCCGTCCAGCGGTAGGTGGTCGGCCAAGAGCGGAATACTGGGGCCACCCGCGTCACAATCGACATCAGGAGTGGCAGGCCCTTCGGCTGCCAGCCATCGATCACCTCGAGATCAACTCGCACTTCGCCGTTGCGGGGGCCTACCTGCCAGGCACCACCGACAATGGGTGTCCCGTCAATCGTTGCCGACCACGTACCGGTGCTCGACCCGACACTCGATGGTTCACTCAGATCGGGAAACGGTGGGTCGAATGTGAGGCGCGCTTGGTGGCCACCCGCTGACCCGGCGAGCGCCTCGATACCGCACTCCCCACCAACGGTCTCCCCACCCGTCTCGAGCTTGTCCATCGGGACCGGATCCTCCTGCGAGGGATTGATGTACACCGCGCACAGGTCGGATGTGATCTTGATGAGCCGCCGGCGAATCAGCCATTCGGCGGGTAGCCGACCCAGGTTCACCTCACGCTCGTCGATACGGACGATTGGAGAGGGTCCGGTACGACGGAGGAGGTCGAACTTGGACATCCAGATGAGGGGAAGCGAGCGGGGCTCGGTGATGGCGGCTCCCATCGGCGCCAGGAAGGCCGCGGTTCGACGCCCTCTCGGAGTTAGGTCGCCCGCGCGAACCTCGATGAGCCTGCCTTCCGTATCGGCGAAGCACACGTTCGCCCGGACGCCGCTCGCATCAACGTCGAGGCTCGCGATTTCGAACTCTGTCTCAAGCCACTTACCGAGCCCGTTGCCAACGGCGTAGCTCGCGGGATCGAGTCGGAGCCCGCGCTCAAAGTAGACGTCGGTCCTGCCGTCGTCGCTGCGCCCGAGAAAGACGAGTATGCCTTGGCCGTGGACCGGGTCGTCGAAGCCCTGGATCTCGAGTCCCGAGTAGTGGGGGTTGCCGGTGATCTCGAAGTTCAGCATCCGGTCCAACAAGTCGATCTTGAGCGCAAACGGGTGCAGAGGCGCACCCTCTCGTCGGTTCGTGGCCATGGTGCCATGATCGAATCTGATTCGGGACCCGTCATGAGTCGAATGTCCCGATCACGTGGGCGAGTTCGGCGTTTCTCGCTTCGCGTTGTTGTTGGCCGCTGAAACACAGCGATCTGCCGATTGGGTACGATCCTCCCATGAAACGACTGATCCTTGCCGTCTTCGCACTGGTTGTGCTCGTCGCCGCAGCGTCACCCTCCGAAGTCGCTCCCGTGCTCGAAGTCCAGGGTTTCTTTGTCGAGTCCGGATCGAACGCGGACCCCGATGCGGTTGAGGACGCTGTCATCGAGGCTCGATTCGAAGGTGGTTCTCTGTCGGTGGCTGTCCTGGCCTCAGAACCCTCCGGTGGAGCGACGATCTTCGCCGGGAACACGCTGGATGAGATGGGCGGAACCGGCACGGTATTCACCGTTGGTCCCGAGACCGTTGGCTGGGCATCCGAAGGTGATATCTACACCGAGGAACAGCTCGACGAGGCGACCGAGGCGTCGCTCGATGGTGGTTCCGACACCGAGGTGGTTGAGCTCTTCGTCGCAACCCTGATCGATGCCCCCGTCGGTGCAGCCGAACCCGGCGGTGGTGGTGGTCTCCCGTGGGGATGGATCCTGCTCTTCATCGTCGTTGCGGGCGGGGCGTTCTTCTTGTGGCGCAGGTCCCAGTCGTCGAAGCGAAGCGAGACGGCCGCCGTCGACTCCGCGAGGGCTGAGGTCAAGAAGCGACTCGACGATGTGGCAAACGACATCATCGATCTCGAAGATGAAGTCGCTGGTTCGGAGATCGTGGCGGTTCCCGTGCTGTACAAGTCCGCCACCGAGGCGTATTCCAAGGCGTTGAAGGAGTACGAACGCGCCGAGACACCCTCCCAGCTCATGGCGACGGCAGAGGATCTCGATCAGGCGATCTGGCAACTCGACAGCGTGGAAGCACTCCTCGACGGGAAGCCGGCCCCGCCGAAGCCGGAGAAGCCGAAGTTGCCGCAGCCGACGGCCCCACCCCGGACTTCGACGTCACCGCCGCCCTCCGGTGGATCACCCCTCGACACACCTCCCCGGGTTCCCGACACCACATACCGGCGGCCTGCCCGGCGCAGTTCATCGAACACATCGGCAATTCTTACCGGAATTCTGATGGGAGCAATGACGTCATCACGTCGTTCGCCCGGGCGATCACAATGGGGTTCGTCCGGTTCCTCGGGCCGGTCTCGCTCCTCGGGAGGTTCCCGTTCCTCCAGCCGATCGCGCAAGAGCGGGGGCGGCCGACGCAGGGGCTGAAGCCCGTCCTAGAATCGGCAGCACTGTCGTAGACAGAGAGTCGCAACCAAAGAAGAGGGGACCCGGCGATGCTCAAGAAATGGTGGAACTACATCAAGGCGTGGTTTGGCGCGGCCTCGGACAAGGCGATGGATCCGGAGATCGAGATCCAGATGGCAATCGATCAAGCGAACAAGAAGAACCAGGATCTGAGGAACCAGGCGGCGAATATCGTCGCGCACCGCACACAACTCGAGGCCAAGATCGAGAAGGCGGCTGACCAGGTGGGCGAAACTCGCGAGATGGCCAAACAGGCGATCCTCAAGGCTGAGGATGCGAAGGCCGCCGGCGACACTGCCGACGTCACCAAATGGACCAATATCGCCCAGGGACAGGCGACGAAGCTCCAGGCTGCCGAGAACAACCTCACGTCGCTCACGGGCCAGTACGAGATGGCAATCTCTCAGGCCGACGAAGCCAAGGCCGCCGTTGTGGCAAATGCCGCCAGGCTTCAGGAACTGTCGGCCAAGCAGATGGAGCTGCTTGGTGCACTCGAGCAGGCCAAGATGCAGGAGTCGGTCAACGCCGCCGTCCAGTCGATGTCGACGACGATGGATGACTCGATGCCGTCGCTCGAAGATGTGGCGAACAAGATCGAGAAACGCAAGGCGCAGGCCATGGGCCAGGCCGAAGTCTTCGACGTCACACCCGAAGGCGGAGAGATCGAACTTCGCCAGGCAGTGAACGAAGCGCAGGCCGATGCCAAGCTCGAAGAACTCAAGGCAGAGCTTGGACTGGCGGACGAAGTCGCACCGGCACCGGCGCCGGAAGCCGAAGGTGAAGCGTCCGGCACGACCAGCTGAACCCAGAACGGAAGGGGTCCTCCGCGCGCGTCCTACCATGTAGGACTCGCGATGCCGGAGGATCTCTTCTTATGACCACGATCGAGGCGCCGACGCGGACCGTCGTTACCGTTGACGGCAATGAAGCGGCGGCTTCGGTTGCCTACCGAACGAATGAAGTCCTGGCCATCTATCCGATCACACCGTCCTCACCGATGGGTGAGCTGTCGGATACCTGGTCGAATCAGAACCGACCAAACATCTGGGGCAATATCCCCGAGGTGATCGAGATGCAGAGCGAGGCCGGCGCCGCCGGAACCGCTCACGGTGCGATCCAGGGTGGTGCGCTGACCTCAACGTTCACCGCGTCTCAGGGCCTGCTCCTGATGATCCCCAACATGTTCAAGATCGCGGGGGAGCTCACGCCTGCAGTGTTCCATGTCGCGGCGCGGACCGTCGCAACCCACGCCCTTTCGATCTTCGGTGATCACAGCGACGTGATGGCGACTCGAGGGACCGGCTGGTCGATGCTGGCCTCCAACTCCGTGCAGGAAGCGCACGATCTGGCGGCGATCGCCCAGATGGCGACGCTCGAAAGCCGGATCCCGTTTCTTCACTTCTTCGATGGGTTCCGCACCTCACACGAAGTGAACATGATCGAGGAGTTGTCCGACGACGATCTTCGCGCGCTGATTCCGATCGAAGGTGTGCTCGCCCACCGCGACCGTCGCATGGATCCGGACCGCCCTGTGCTGCGCGGCACAGCTCAGAACCCCGATGTGTTCTTCCAAGCCCGAGAGGCCTGCAATCCTTTCTACGACGTGGTTCCCGACATCGTGCAGAACGCCATGGACCGGTTCTCCGATCGAACGGGGCGCCGTTACCACCTCTTCGACTATGTGGGAGCGGAGGACGCCACCGACGTCATCGTCATGATGGGCTCGGGCGTGGGGGCGGCCGAGGAAGCCGTGAACGCGCTCGTCGACCAGGGAGAGAAGGTCGGTCTCGTCAAGGTGCGTCTCTTCCGGCCATTTTCGACGCAGGCGCTCGTGGCGGCTCTGCCCACAACGGTGCAGAACATCGCGGTCCTCGACCGAACAAAGGAACCGGGAGCGGTCGGTGAACCGCTCATGCAGGATGTGATGATGTCGGTTGTCGAGGAGACGCAGGCGGGCCGCACATCGTGGGCCGCGATGCCGCGGATCATTGGCGGGCGGTACGGCCTGTCCTCGAAGGAGTTCACCCCGGCAATGGTCGCCGGAGTCTTCGACGAGGCACGCAAGGAAGATCCGAAACGCCGCTTCACCGTCGGGATCGTCGACGATGTGACCGGTCTCTCGATCGATGCTCGCGAGGGCTTCACCACAGGGCGCCAGTCGCAGGTCCGGGCCGTGTTCTACGGTCTTGGCGCCGATGGCACGGTGGGTGCCAACAAGAACACCGTGAAGATCATCGGTGACCATTCCGACCTCTACGCTCAGGGTCACTTCGTCTACGACTCGAAGAAATCCGGCGCGATGACCACGTCGCACGTCCGGTTCGATCCGAAGCGCATCGAGGCCACCTACGAGATCAGCGACGCCAATTTCGTCGCATGTCATCAGTTCGAGTTCATCACCAAGGTCGACGTGCTCGCGAAGGCGTCGGATGACGCAATCTTTCTTCTGAACAGCCCATACGGACCGGATGAGGTATGGGACCACCTGCCGGCCGAGGTACAGCAGACGATCATCGACAAGCACCTCAAGTTCTACATGATCGATGCGACGGCGGTTGCGCGGTCGGCAGGGCTGGGCCAACGTACGAATACGGTGCTTCAGACATGTTTCTTCGCTCTTGCGGAGCTCATGCCGCAGGAGCAGGCCATCGCATCCATCAAGAAGGCGATCGAAAAGTCGTACTCGAAATTCGGTGACGTTGTTGTTGAGAAGAACAACGCAGCCGTCGATCTTGCGGTCGCGAATCTGCACCAGGTCGACTACCCGGACGCAGTCACCTCGACGATGAAGATGAAGCGGATGGTCCCGGCCGACGCTCCCGACTTCGTCCAGCGGGTTACCGCGATGATGCTCGAGGATCGCGGGAATCTGCTTCCGGTTTCGGCATTGCCGGTCGACGGCACCTTCCCCACCGGAACAACGCAGTACGAGAAGCGCAGCATCGCGATCGACATACCCATCTTCGATCCGGAGATCTGCATTGAGTGCGCCAAGTGTGCACTCGTGTGTCCGCATGCCGCGATCCGGATGAAGGTGTTCGAGCCTTCGGCCCTCGAGGGATCTCCGGAGACGTTCAAGTCTCGCGGATTCCGGAGCCGTGAGCTTCCCGATCATGTGATGACCATTCAGGTAGCCCCGGACGACTGCACCGGGTGCGGCGTCTGCGTTGACGTGTGCCCGGCCAAGTCGAAGGAGGAGGTCAAGCACAAGGCCATCAATATGGAGCCGAAGCTCGACCACCTCGATGACGAGAGGGTCAACTGGGACTTCTTCCAGACGATCGGGGAACCTTCGCGCGACACGTTCAAGATGGGGACGGTCAAGGGTTCTCAGATGCTCGAACCACTGTTCGAGTTCTCCGGTGCGTGCTCGGGATGCGGCGAGACGCCATATGTGAAGCTTGTCAGCCAGCTCGTCGGCGATCGGCTCATGGTTGCGAACGCGACCGGGTGCTCGTCCATTTACGGAGGCAACCTCCCGACGACACCGTGGCGGACGAACGACCAGGGTCGTGGACCGGTGTGGGCGAACTCGCTGTTCGAGGACAACGCCGAATTCGGTCTTGGGATGCGGCTCGCTCTGGACATGGAGGAGTCGGAGGCCCGGCGTCTCGTCGGAGCCCTCTCATCGCTCATCGGTGAAGATCTCGCAACGGCCCTGCTCGAGGCGGATCAGTCCGAGCCGGCCGGCATCGAGGCGCAGCGGACGCACGTCGCCGAGCTGATGACGAAACTTGCCGCCATCGACGACGAAGAGGCGCGGCGCCTCGAGTCGGTCTCCGGTTCACTCGTCCGCAAGTCCGTGTGGATCATGGGCGGCGACGGATGGGCCTACGACATCGGGTTCGGCGGTCTCGACCACGCCCTGGCTTCGGGTCGGAATGTGAACATCCTCGTGATGGACACGGAGGTCTATTCGAACACCGGCGGCCAGGCGTCGAAGGCCACTCCACGTGGTGCCGTCGCCAAGTTCGCTTCCAGCGGCAAGACGACCGGGAAGAAGGATCTTGGGCAGATCGCGATGTCCTACGGCAACGTGTACGTCGCTCAGATCGCGATGGGGGCCAACAACCTCCAGACCGTCAAGGCCATCGCCGAGGCCGAGGCGTTCCCGGGGCCGTCGCTGGTTATTGCCTACTCGACGTGTATTGCACACGGGATCGACATGGAGACATCGATGAGCCACCAGAAGGATCTCGTCGAGGCCGGATACTGGCCGCTCTACCGGTACGACCCGCGACTCGTCGAGGAGAACAAGCAACCGTTCCGCCTCGATGGCCGGCCTCCGTCCAAGCCGCTCATCGACGTGATCTCGAAGGAAGCCAGGTACGCGGTGCTCAAGCGCGTGAATCCTGAGCACTACACCGAGTTGATGAACATGGCCCAGCAGGACGTCGACGATCGGTGGTCGCTGTACAAGGAGTTCACCGAAATCGATCGAGTGAGCGCAGAGGAAGAGGAGGAAGAAGAATGAGCGTCGATCTCTCGACGACGTATCTGGGCTTCGATCTGAAGAACCCGATCGTCGCCTCAGCGTCGCCGATGACGGCACGGCTCGATTCCCTTCGTGAACTCGAGGAGGCTGGCGTCAGTGCTGTGGTTCTGCCGTCCGTGTTCGAGGAGCAGATCGAGCACGAGGCGATGGAGATGCAGCGCCTCATGGAGCAGGGTGCCGGGACGTTTGCAGAGGCGTTGTCCGGATACTTTCCCGAGTTCGATGACTACGCCACGCGAACCGAGTCCTATTTGCGTCACGTGACGCAGGCCAAGGAGGCTTTGTCCGTTCCGGTGATCGGCTCGCTCAACGGGACGACAAACGGTGGCTGGGTCAACTATGCCAAGCGCATCCAGGAGGCGGGCGCGGATGCGCTGGAGTTGAACGTCTACCTCATTCCGACGAACCCGGAAACCACCGGACCCGAGATCGAGGATCAGTATCTCGATCTCGTGTGGGAGGTGCGCCAACAGGTGTCGATCCCGCTCGCAGTGAAGGTCGGCCCTTATTTCTCGTCGACGCCGAACATGGCGGTGAGGTTGGCGGAAGCGGGGGCGAATGGCCTCGTGCTGTTCAACAGGTTCTACCAGCCCGATATCGACCTCGAGAGCCTCGAGATCGTGCCGAAGGTGAACCTCTCTACGTCCGCGGCGCTTACGCTGCCGCTCCGTTGGATCGGTCTCCTCTGTGGGCATGTCGACGCCGACCTGGCCATCACGTCGGGCGTTCACACCTCCGACGATGCGCTCAAGTCGCTGCTTGTCGGATCAAAGGCAGTGATGATGGCGTCCGCGCTGCTGAAGAAAGGCCCGGGGCAGGTCACGGAGATCATCGACGAGATGCGTGCCTGGCTCGAGGAGAACGATTACGCGTCGGTGCGCCAGATGCAAGGGTCGATGTGTGTCGGAACCGCACCGAACCCTGACGCGTTCGTTCGCGCCAACTACATGAAGATGCTCGTCACCTACTGGTCGCAGGGTGTCTAGATCGAAACCGATCGGATGTGAATCGGGGGCCCATGACCGGGCCCCCGATTGCGTTCTCTACACTCCTCTTCGACCCACAGGAGGCATGTGTTGACCACGACCGAAACGCCACCGGATAGCGATAGTCAGCGCACAGGGTGGAAGGTCAAACCGAGTGTTGTCCTCGCCGTTCTCGGGGGGCTCTCGGTCGTCGGCACGCTGATCTTCTGGTGGCTCGGATCGCTGCCAGATGAGCCAGATTTCGAGATCGGGAGAGCGGTCTTCGGCAACATACCCGCGCTGATCGTTGCCCTCTTCTACGTTACGATCGCCACGTTCCTCGCCGTGATGTTCTATCTGTTCGCTCAGCGGGCGAGTAGTTGGGAGCGAGGCACGTGGGAGAGTCGCTCGGGGATATGGAAGCAGCGGATGATTCGGCTGCGCGATGCGGTGCTGATGCGCACGGTCCTCGAGGATCGCCAGGCCGGACTCATGCACTCGATGATCTACTGGGGATTCATCGTGCTCTTGCTCGGCACGATCACCCTCGAAATCGACCACCTGCTCCCCGGGAACATGAAGTTCCTCCACGGTTCGTTCTACGAGGGGTACTCGGCGGTGCTGGACCTCGCTGCGGTTGTGTTCCTGATCGGCATCGTGTGGGCGGCGGTTCGCCGCTACGGCCAGAAGCCGTGGCGTCTCAGAACGAAGACGCGACCCGAGGATGCCTGGATCTTGATCGTGCTCGCCTTCATCGGCGTGTCCGGCCTTCTCACGGAAGCCGCCCGGATCTCACTCGCCGGCCGTCCTTCGTTCGAGGTGTGGTCGTTCGTCGGCTACCCGCTGTCGTATCTCGTGCCTGCCGAGACGGCATCCGGGTGGCACCAAGCGCTCTGGATCAGCCACGCTGTTGCGTTTGTGGTGTTCCTCGTGGTGCTCCCGACGACGAAACTCCGTCATGCGGTGACGTCGCCGACCAACCTGGCGCTTGCACCCCGCACCCGGCCGAAGGGAGCGATGAGTCCGGTTCCGAATCTCATGGAAGCGACCGACATCGAGACGATCGGGGCCTCACGCGTTGGTGAGTTCACGTGGAAGCAGTTGTTCGATACCGACGCCTGCACGATTTGTGGCCGGTGTACCGACGTATGTCCGGCAAATCAGACCGGCAAGGCGCTCGACCCGCGCGAGATCGTTCTCAAGCTCGGTCAGGTTGCTGCCCAAACCGCAGCGGACCCTGTGTCGCCGCCGGTGAGCGTCGATGCCGACCTCACCGTGTCATCGGATCTCGTCTTCGAGCGGATCACGGCTGAGGAGTTGTGGGCATGCACGACCTGTCGGGCCTGTGACCAGGCCTGCCCCGCCGGGCTGGAGATCGTCGACAAGATCCTCGACATGCGCCGCTACCTGTCGCTCATGGAGGCCGAGTTCCCGTCCGAGCTCGGCAAGGCCTACGTGAGCCTCGAGAACTCTTCGAACATCTACGGCATGGATCAGACGACGCGTGGTGACTGGGTGAAGGAGCTGGACTTCGAGGTCAAGGTCCTGGGAGAGCCCGGGGTGACGGCCGAGTATCTCTACTGGGTCGGATGTGCCGGATCGTTCGACGACCGGAACCGGAAGGTGACGATCTCCACGGCCAAGCTCCTACACAACGCGGGCGTCGACTTCGCGATCCTTGGGAAGAACGAGCTGTGCACCGGTGATCCGGCCCGACGCACCGGCAACGAGTACGTCTTCCAGGGCTTGGCGCTGCAGAACATCGAGACGCTGAACGATCTCGGGGTCACCAAGATCATCACCCAATGCCCCCACTGTTTCAACACGCTGAGGAACGAGTACCCGCAGTTCGGTGGCGACTACGAGACGATCCACCACTCGGAGTTGCTCATGCGCCTCGTCGACGAAGGGAAGATCAAACCGGTATCCGGCGAGCAG
>Ga0316197_10003215_pt1 | contig 11633 bp, 8 predicted proteins | sample OudBiesiAoxic_MG_FD_204939 | JGI IMG/M metagenome (GOLD analysis project Ga0316197, IMG submission 204939) | Coastal sediment microbial communities from Oude Bieten Haven, Netherlands - site A oxic | ecosystem: Environmental > Aquatic > Marine > Coastal > Sediment | place: Netherlands...
ACAGGCACTGGTTCAGAGTGGACTGGAATTAGGCGAAGCCAACGACCGTGTGTTTTCAACCTTAAACAGCAAGCAAGGTGGGGGTGCCTACGGTTTATTGACCGATGGTTTGATGACACGCGAAAGCATATACACTCAAACCCTCATCCTCGCATTGGTCCCATTTGTACATGAACTCTGGCACTGATTTAATTTATTACTCGGTGATAACAGCTACCCGTAACGCCTCCAGCTTGAGGTGCGCAGAAGCGAGGTAGTGTTGCAGTTCGCCGGTTGCGGTGACCAGGTGGTCGATTTCATCCTGACGTATATTCGGATTAACTTCCGCCAGGGCCCGCAGGCGTTTTAATTCGGACTGTTGCAGATCATTCATCTGCGTTCGGGCCGTATCAATCATCGACGTCTCCAGCTTGGCAGCAAGCTGTTCTGCATGCTTGATCATTGCGACAATCTTTGAATGCGTATGTCGAATGAATTCCTGAGCTGTCAGTTTCCGGACCGGTTGACCCAGTTTGTTGAAAAGCTTTTCAGCGAGAACCTCACTAAGGTCATTGCCCTTGTTGTCGACCACGATCCGGGTCATGGTCAAGGGCAGATAGCGATGTAGCTGCAGGGCCGGCGGGGCAGGGCAGCTGATTGTAAAAACAGCTTCCAGCAACATTGCGCCCGTTTTGAAGGGTGCGAGTTTCATGGTGCAAAAAGCCGTGTTGCCAAACTCGCCGTTCATGACCATATCCATGGCACCGGTCACCATCGGGTGCTCCCAGGTCATGTAATGAAAATCCTCACGTAACAAGGCCAGGTCACGCTGATAGGTCGCAGTCAGACCGTCCTCTGGCAATGACGGAAAGCTGTGTCCGGTCATGTGTTCGCCAGGAAGCAACACGACACTGTTGGCAGTATGGTGTTCCTGATCAACTCCAAACTGGTCAAAGATTTTTTCCATGTAATTACTCAAGACACGTCGTTGCTCGTGTGCATGCATATCTTCGATAATTTGCTCTGCCCGGTCATGATTACATGAGTTGAGTTCAAGCAGGCGGTCGCGGCCGTTTTGCAGCATCGTTACCAGGGATTCTGCCCGATTGCGGGTTTGTTCTATCAAAACGTCGACGGCTTTGCTGTCACCGGGTTGTAACAGGCAGCTCTTCAAACTGTCTTCAAATTCCTGAAAGATGGTCTGTCCAATCGCACAGGTTGACTCGAAGGCATTGATGCCCTCGTGATACCAGCGCATCAATACCTGCTGCGCACTATCCTGGTAACACGGAACATGCAGTAATACCTTGTGACGTTGGCCGATACGGTCGAGACGTCCGATACGTTGTTCCAGAAGGTCCGGGTTCAGGGGCAGGTCGAATAAGACCAACTGGTTTGAAAACTGGAAGTTGCGGCCTTCGCTGCCAATCTCGGAACATACAAGCACCTGTGCGCCCTGTTCCTCATCGGCAAAATAGGCCGCTGCCCGGTCCCTTGCAACCAATGACAAACCTTCATGAAACACTGCCGAATTGAAGCCCTGTTTCAGGTTGAGGTATTGCTCCAGTTCCAGTGCGGTTTCGGCATGGGCACAAATTACCAGTATTTTATCGCCGCGTTGTTGCTTTAAAAAATCGACTAACCATTCAACCCTTGGATCCGTTTTCAGCCACTTTTTACCCAGGATCAATTCGGGTTTCAGGTGTTTCTCCAGTTCATCAGAATCAGGCTCTACTGAACCTGCATCAGCCTGAAATGCTTCGGGAGTTGGTAACAGGTAAGAATGCAATTCACGTTCTGGAAAGCCACTGACAGACGCCCGTGTATTTCGAAATAACACTCTGCCAGTACCATGACGATCCAACAGTTCACCAATCAATCGCTGGAGTATCACCTCCGGATCGACTGTGTTGTTTCCTAATTCGATATTCAATACGGCGAGTGCTGCTTCGCCCAGAAAATCCGACAGCTGTTTCTGCACATCTGTTTCTTCGAACTGTTGAAGGCCGTCTTCTGCCAGCAGGCGCTGTACCAGTTCATTCACCGGTGCATAGCGTGCCTCTTCTTTACGAAACTCGTTGATACTGAAATAGCGGGCGGGATCAAGTAAACGCAGGCGGGCAAAGTGACCCTCGATACCCAGTTGTTCTGGTGTTGCTGTCAGCAGCAAAAGGCCCCTGGCCCGCTGTGACAGGGTCTCAATGGCCCGGTACGCCGGACTCACCTGCTGTTCGGTCCACTCGAGGTGATGGGCCTCGTCCACTACCAGCAAATCCCAGTTGGCTGCTGCCGCCTGCTCTAAACGTTCGGACTGCTCACTGATAAATGAAAGACTGCAAAGTACCAGTTGCGCACTTTCGAAAGGGTTTTCACTATCGGACTCGGCCAGCGCGAGACAACGCTCTTCATCCATGATGGTAAAAAACAGATTAAATCGCCGTAACATTTCCACCAGCCATTGATGGATCAGGCTATCAGGCAGCGCGATGAGTACGCGGTTGGCCCGTCCGGTAATGAGTTGTTGGTGGATGATCAGGCCTGCTTCGATGGTTTTTCCAAGACCAACTTCATCAGCCAGTAATACCCGGGGTGCATAACGATTTGCAATTTCATTGGCGATGTACAACTGGTGCGGCAATAGCTGGATACGTGCCCCCAGCAGACCCGTTACCGGGTTTTGCTGCAACTGGTGGTAATAACGTAAGGTGTCGAGTCGCAATTGGAATGCGCGATTCTTGTCGACCTGACCGGCAAACAGACGTTCCTGTGGTTTGCTGAATTGAACGAAGGCATTCAATTCCAGTTCAGGCACCACCATGACCTGATCATTTTCGTCGCTACCCAGGTAAATCAGGCAGTCGTTATGCTCTGCGACTTCATTGATGAGTAGTTGATGACCCTCGGTATTGCTGATGTTCTGACCAACTTCATAGCGCACACGACTCAGCGGAGCGTTATCAATGGCATAAACCCGTTTTTCATCGGCAGCCGGAAAACTCATCGTGACACGGCGATGAGCGACCTCCAAAACTATGCCCAGCCCTAATTCAGACTCGGTATTACTGATCCAGCGTTGACCGGGCTTAATTGATGATACAGGCACTGATGTACTCAACCATTGGCATGGCCGCGGATAGTAAGGTCTTATGCTGTTTGGAACAAGAGTAATCTGTCACGCCCGCACGTAGGCATTAAAACGCATCTCCTGTCCAATCGTGGTCTCGGGACCATGGCCTGTGATTACCGTGGCGGTTTCATCGAGTTTGTAAATTCTCTGCTGTATTGATTTCTTCAGCTGTGCCGCACTACCGCCAGCAAAATCTGTTCTGCCGACCGAGCCCTGAAAGAGGGTGTCGCCGGCAATCAGGAGGCGGGTATTTTCAAAATAAAAGCTGGTAGAACCTGCGGTATGGCCGGGAGTATGAATGCAGTAACCACCGCACTCCAGGTCCTCTTCATCCTCGATCCAGTGATCGGGGTCGGGCACCGGGGTGTAAGGTATATTGAACATCTTGCATTGGAAACCAAGTGTATCCCAGAGGATCTTATCCGAGCGATGTAACCACACAGGTGCTCCCGTCTGACGCTTGATCTCACCAGCGGCGAGTATGTGATCGAGATGTGCATGGGTGTGGATGATACCGACAATTTTAAGCCCCATGGATTCAACCGCGGCCATGATCTGATCAGCATCACCACCGGGGTCAAAAATATAACCGATTTTGCTCTCGGTATCACCGAGGATCGTGCAGTTACACTGTAAGGGCCCGACCGGGAAAGTCTTACGCACAATATTCATAGGTTTTAAACCAAATGCTGAGTGGTGGTTACGCGACCTCACTGGTCATCAGGTTCGCAGGGAAGATGCTTTTTACCATTGAACATGGCGGATATCAAGCCGCCTCCGCCGTCCGAATCGATCCACGCCATCCCTGCAGCCTCCATTATCGAAAACAGCTTTTGCAGATTTATTTACCTAATTTGAATCGTCACGAGATGAAGGCGTGATTTATCGTTAATTATTGTTCTCTAATATACCCCAGAAAGGGCAAATCATGAGATAATTCTGATTCGGGATTTACCTTCAAAACACATGTTTTGATCACTTATTCTCAAGCCGGTATAGAGGCTGGTTCTCACGATACCGCAGAGTAACAATTTCAAGGATGAACCCTGTGTTGTTTAAGGATTATCGTAAACTCTGGCGGTGTTGGGTAACGGTTCTCGCAGTTTCAGTCTGCACTACCGCCAATGTCATTGCTGAAGGCATCTCGGCCCCCCGTCCGGAGATGCAGGCCTCCAAACTATCCGTTGCTCCCGTTCTTGATGGGGAAGTGCTGACTGACTCCGCCTGGCAGGGTGTCTTTCCCGCCACGGGTTTTTGGCAGGTGCAGCCTGATGAGGGGCAGGCTGCCACCCAGAGAACCGAGGTGTATATCGGTTTTCTGGGCGAGGATCTATACATCGGCGTCGTGGCATACGATGACAACCCGGAAGGCATTGTCGTCACCGATGGCCGGCGTGACCGAAGCCTGAATGATAGTGATAGCTTTCGGGTGATTATCGATGGCATGCTTGACCGCCAGAACGGCTATATCTTCGGCACCAACCCGGTGGGCATGGAGTATGACGCCCAGGTGGTCAAGGAAGCATCCAGTGGTGTATTTGGCAGCTCCGGGTTCAATCTCAACTGGGACGCAAGCTGGGATGTAAAAGCCCGAATATCTGAAATTGGTTGGAGCGCTGAAATGCGCATTCCGTTCAAAAGCCTGCGTTTCGGTAAGGGCGAAGACCAGTCATGGGGTATCAACTTCCAAAGAAATATTGGTCGCACCAAGGAAGTTGTATATTGGGCACCACTGTCGCGTCAGTACAATCTGAACCGTGTTTCAGAGGCCGGTACCATTGAAGGTATTACACCGTCTTTAACCCGGAATCTGAAAATCACACCCTATGGCCTGGTCAGGACGGGACGTGGCGGTGAACTGGATGGTACCGAGACGGATACGGAGTTTGGTTTTGATGCCAAGTATTCGATTACACCGAGCCTGACACTTGATCTGACCTACAACACCGATTTCGCCCAGGTTGAAGCCGATGTGCAGCAGGTGAACCTCGACCGGTTTAATTTGTTTTTTCCGGAAAAACGTCCATTTTTTCTCGAAAACGCGGGTCAGTTTACTGTCGGCAACAGTGGTGAAGCACAATTGTTTTTTAGCCGGCGAATCGGTATAGCGGAAGATGGAGATGTCATTCCCATTGATGGGGGTGCACGTGTGTCCGGCAAAATTGGTGAACACACAAACGTCGGGTTTCTTTATATGTCTTCCGAAGCGGTCGATGATATTGCACCCGGTAATAGTTTCACCGTTGCAAGGGTAAACCAGGAAATAGGTAAGCGATCTTCACTCGGCGCAATTTTCGTCGAGCGCAATGGCGATGGTTCATATCTTGTTCCCGAAAGCGCGGACAAAAACAGGACCTATGGTTTTGACGGACGACTCGCTATCGGTGAATTTACATTGGTTAACGCATGGCTATCAAAAACCGATACCCCCGGTCTTGATGACGATGACTTCGCCTATTCAATTAAGGGAAATTATGATTCCCCTGAATGGAGTCATGGAATCGAGTACACCGAGGTGCAGGCCAACTTCAATCCGGAAGTCGGCTTCTTATCCCGTACCGATTATCACAAATTTTCCATCAACAGCCTGATGCGAATACGGCCGCAGGATTTATGGGGCCTTCTCGAGGTGCGTCCGCACTACAGTTACCGGCGCTATTGGAATTTTGACGGTCTGGTCGAGACCGGTTTTTTGCATATGGATGTGCACTGGGAATGGAAAAACGGTTATGAGTTTCATACCGGGTACAACGTTTTCAGGGATGGTATCGAAGAGCGGTTCGATATTATTGACGATGTCTGGGTTGAGGCCGGCACCTATTATGGGAAAGAGGTGTCGCTGAATTTTAATACGGATGAAACACAAGATTTATCGTTCGGAATGCATGCAACCATTGGTGACAAGTTTGGGGGGAATCGCACGCTTCTTTCACCCAGCATAACCTATCGCAGAGGTGATAAATTCAGCTCCAGTCTGTCGGTCAACTATAACCATTATGACTTGCCGGTCGAGGGCGGTGATTTTTCGGTTACACTTTCGCGGTTGCGTCTTTCCTATTCATTTACACCAAAGATTCTCTTGCAACTCCTGATGCAGTACAACGATGACAGCGAAACGCTGAGTACCAACCTGCGGTTTTCCTGGCTGCGCACTGCCAACACCGGTCTTTACCTGGTGTATAACGAATACGACGAAAATGGTATCGGTGCGCTACCAACAGGTCGTGAGATCATACTCAAGTACAACTTTATGTTTGATGTTTTCAAGTAGCTGTCGATTTCGAATTTACCTGGCCTTTACCGTACTTTGTTTGTATTAATTCACGCTTTGCAGGATCGATATTAACCTTGCTGAGATCCCCGTTGACATGAGGCAAAGACAATAATCGTTTGTCCATAACCCGGTACCACAGCCATGGAATATAGGCGATCAGGTAGGTACCAAAATAGCCGTTGGGAAGCTCGGGAATATCCCTGTAATTACGCAGGCTTTGATAACGTCGTGAGGAATTGGCGTGGTGGTCAGAATGCCGTTCCAGTTGAAACAATACGATGTTGCTGAATGTGTAATTTGCATTCCAGGAATGATGTGGTTTACAACGTTCATATTTGCCGTTTGGGTCTTTCTCTCGCAGCAGGCCGTAGTGTTCGATGTAGTTGGCGCTGGTAAGTTGGTACCAGGCACAGAAGTTATGTATGGCCAGAAATGGAATCATGATCCAGCCGAATATCATGATCAATCCGCCTTGCAGGACAATGCTGCCAGCATAGGATTGAAGGATGTCATTGTGCACACTCCAGGTAGCCAGACCGCGGCGTCTGAGGCGTTCTGATTCAACCAACCATCCGCGTCGGAATGCACCCGGTATCTCGCGCAGGGCAAACTTGTAAATCGACTCTCCCATGCGTGCGCTTGCGGGGTCGTGAGGTGTAGCAACAAAACGGTGATGGCCGCGGTTATGTTCCACACAAAAGTGTCCGTAAGCCGGGATGGTCAGTGCGATTTTGGCCAGCCATTGTTCCACGGCAAGCTTTTTATGGCCGAGTTCGTGGGCCGTATTAATACAAAGTCCACTGTATGTCCCGGCAATAACTGCCATCACCAGCACGGACAGGCCACTGATGTCCTGTGTAGCGATAAACCAGGCAACCGCCAACAATGTGACAAAGTGCAGGGGAACGGTTAACCATGTCAGGTAACGGTAGTATCGGTCTTCCTCCAGTTGTGGAACGATCTCTTCTGGCGGGTTGTTTGTGTCGGAGCCAAATATCCAGTCCAGAATCGGGATCACGAAATAGTTGATACACAAAGGCAGCATCAACACCCATTCGGGACCGCCCTGAAAATAAAGAAAGATACCAAGCAACGGTATCAGTGGCAGGAGTACAGACAGCATCCACAGATACCGCTTTCTGTCACGGTATTCGATGTGGCCCTTTTCAGGGTGCTCTAGTGTGTAAGTGACGATGGTTCCTGTCCTTTTCTGCCAAGAAAATAATAACTTAGAGGTTATTGTTTTCCCAGTTAATTAATGTGAAGGCAGTTTCTCAGCAAGATAACGGTCTCACCTCTGTTTGTCTAAGCGGAGAGGCGCCAGGATACGCAGCCTTGGCGACCACGCAGGTAACGAGCCAGTGATCTACCAAGCACCAACACTGTCCATGGAAGCCCAGGGTTCCTGAGCAGGCAATGATTCACCTTTCTGTAATAACTCGATAGAGATCCCATCGGGAGATCGCACAAATGCCATGTGACCGTCCCTGGGCGGGCGGTTGATGGTGACACCTGCATCCATCAATTGCTGGCAAAGCTCGTAAATGTCATCAACCCGGTAAGCCAGGTGTCCGAAGTTACGGCCGCCGCTGTACACCTCGGGATCCCAGTTCCAGGTCAGTTCGACCTGGGCGTCTTCGTCACCGGGTGCTGCCAGGTACACCAGCGTAAAGCGACCGGTGGTTGATTCGTGTCGCTTCAATTCAACCAGGCCCAGTTTATTGCAGTAAAAGTCCAGTGACTCGGCCAGGTCGGTCACTCTTACCATGGTATGCAGATATTTCATTGGTACTCTCCCGTTCCTATTATGAGCAGTTTACATGCCTTGCTTGCTTCATTCATCATCCAGGTGCACCACACAAGCGCTGGGATGCTTCGCAGCAGGATCAACAAGGGATATAGGTGTGTCCTGGCCCGCAATTACAGAAGGTAGTGACAACAAAACAGGGACAAATTCCGGTCTGCGGCGTAAAATGCGCTGCCTTACTTCCCAACGGTTTACCTTATGCCTTTATTACGTCTCGATAACGCCTCATTACATTATGGAAACCTGGCACTGCTCGATGGTGTGAGTTTCAATGTTACCAAGGGCAGCAGGATAGGTTTGCTGGGCCGCAATGGTGCCGGTAAAACGACGCTTCTGAAGGTTCTCGCTGGAGAGATCATTCCGGATACCGGTGAGCGTTGGTTGCGACCGGGAACCCGCATCGCATGGCTACAGCAGGTTCTGCCAGATGCAGATGATCAGACGGTTTACGATGTAGTTGCCTCGGGTCTTGCCGAAACCGGTCGTTTGCTGGCTGAGTATCACCATTTGATCCAGTCTGAAGACCTTACTGACATGAATGCACTATCACGCGTGCAGCAAAAGCTGGAGGCGCAGGATGGCTGGCGCCTGCAGCAACGGGTGGAGACCACTATCACCCAGTTGGATTTGCCGGCGGATGCCAGTATGTCCGAGTTATCAGGTGGCTGGCGGCGCAGGGTAGCGTTGGCACAGGCACTGGTCAGCAAACCGGATATCCTGTTACTCGATGAGCCTACCAACCACCTTGATATTCCGGCCATTCGCTGGCTCGAAGAGCAGCTTCGAAACTATAAGGGTGCCTTGATACTTATCACCCATGATCGTCGCTTTCTGCAGAATGTGGCCAACTGGATGGCGGAACTCGATAGGGGCCACCTGACCTTGTGGCAGGGCGACTACCAGGGTTTCCTTCGTCACCGGGAGCAACAACTGCTGGCCGAAGAGCGGGCAAATGAGTTGTTCGACAAGAAACTGGCGCAGGAGGAAGTCTGGATACGCCAGGGCATCAAGGCCCGGAGGACGCGGAACGAAGGTAGGGTTCGGGCTTTGGAGGCCCTTCGTGAAGAACGTGGCGAGCGTAGGGATCGGACCGGAAAAGCCGGCTTCATTGTGGAGGATGCTTCCAGGTCCGGCAAGATTGTGGCTGAGCTTGAGAATATTGGTCAGCGCTTTGGAGACAACGAGGTGATCAGGGATTTTTCAACCGTTATCCAGCGTGGCGACCGCATTGGTATCGTTGGAGCCAATGGTGCCGGCAAAACCACGCTGGTGAAAATATTGTTGGGTGAGCTACAACCGACATCAGGTAAGGTTTCACGAGGTACAAAGCTTGAGATTGCTTATTCTGATCAATTGCGTGAGCACCTGGATCCGGAAAAGAACCTGATTGACAATGTCTGTGGCGGTCAGGATTTTATCGAGATCGGGGGTAGGCGGCGTCATGCAATTTCCTATCTCGGTGACTTTCTATTTAGTCCCGACCGTGTTCGTATGCCGGTTAAGGCGCTTTCGGGAGGTGAGCAAAACCGGGCGGTATTGGCGCGTTTGTTCAGTAAGTCCGCCAACATGCTGGTGCTTGATGAACCGACCAATGACCTGGATATTGAGACCCTCGAGTTACTTGAGGAAATATTGCTGGATTTTGAAGGCACTGTCCTGCTTGTCAGTCATGACAGGGTTTTTATGGATAATGTCATTACCAGCCTGGTCGTGCTCGATGGCCAGGGCAATGTTAATGAGTATGTGGGTGGTTACAGTGACTGGGAAGCACGCGGTGGAAGCCTGGAAGGTGCAACGGCTGGTGCTTCAACAGCAATCAAAACACCGGAAAAAGAGAAACAGGGTTCTGAACCGAAGCAGTTGCCTGCAAAGCAGGTCAAGCTCAGTTACAAGGATCAGCGTGAGTTAGGAAGTCTGCCGGCAAAGATCGAGAAACTGGAGACACAACAGGCGCAATTGGAAAAGCAGATGTCAGAGCCCGGCTTTTATCAATCAGATCAAGAAAAGATCAGGCAGGTGACGGCGGAACTGGCGCAGGTACAGTCGCAAATGGAGTCTGCATTTAGTCGTTGGGCCGAACTAGAGGACACGAAGTCTCCAAAATCTTGACTTATGTCAGCGTGCAGATTGTGTTTTCGCTTCAGAATATGTTCGGGGTTAACTCGATTGTTTCTTAGCGGGGTGCAAGATGAGAGTGCTGATCGTTGAAGATAATGCAGAACTTGCCCGGCAGGTAAAGGACACGCTTGCACACGAGCGCTTTGTTGTTGATGTGGCGGGCGATGGTGAGGAAGGACTTTTCCTGGCTGAGACAGAGCCTTACGATGTCATTATTCTGGATCTGGGTTTACCCAGGTTGGATGGGTTGAGTGTCCTGCAGCAATTGCGCTCAGATGGAAGCGAAGTTCCTGTTCTGATTTTAACCTCGCGTGATACCTGGCGGGAAAAGGTTACGGGCTTAAGGGCCGGCGCCGACGACTATCTCTCGAAACCTTTCGAATTCGAGGAGCTATTGGCTAGACTGGAAGCATTGATTCGACGCGCATCCGGTCATTCCAGCCCGATACTGACGTGCTGCAATGTTGTTTTGGACACCAATGGTGCCCGTGTCACCGTGGATGGTAATCCGGTTGATTTAACGGCACTTGAATACCGCACACTGGAATACCTGATGCAACACCCGGAAAAAGTGATTTCCAAAACCGAGCTGACCGAGCATATCTATGATCAGGATTTTGACCGCGACTCAAATGTCATTGAAGTACTGATCAACCGCTTGCGTGGGAAATTGAGCGCGGAATTAATAAAAACACGCAGAGGTCTCGGCTATCAAATCGGTGGATTGGATGGCAGTGCGTAACACACTCGCCTTTCGGATTATCGCCCTTTCCGGTATCTGGATCATCATTGCTCTTGTTTTCACGGCGACAATGTTGGTGCGGAATCATCGAGAACATACCGCACAGCACTATGATGCCCATGTTCAGATGCATCTCGAGGAATTGATCGGTGCCAGCCAGTTTACGGACGAAGGCAGCTTCAGACTGGCGTTTCAACCCAGTGATCCCCGTTATCGCGAGCTATATTCCGGTTGGTATTGGGAAGTTCAACAGGAAGGAAAGACTCTGAAGCGCTCACCATCACTTGGTGAAAACAGCCTGACTTTGAACAGAATGGAGCCGACCACAAGTGTGGCGATATATGAAATCTCCGGTTCGCAAAAGGCAGCTTTACGTGTACATGTCGTTCAAATCGCGATAGATCCGAATCAGGCCCCGCTTTTGTTCCTGGCATCGGCACCAACAGAGGGTATCACCGAAGATGTGGCCGACTACTCCAACCACATTATTTTTAATTTCATCGCACTGGGTATTGGTTTGATGTTGGCGGTAGTGTTGCAGGTTCGTGTCGCGCTGAAACCGCTGAAGGCGATCGGTACCCGAATA
>Ga0316197_10003216_pt1 | contig 11633 bp, 12 predicted proteins | sample OudBiesiAoxic_MG_FD_204939 | JGI IMG/M metagenome (GOLD analysis project Ga0316197, IMG submission 204939) | Coastal sediment microbial communities from Oude Bieten Haven, Netherlands - site A oxic | ecosystem: Environmental > Aquatic > Marine > Coastal > Sediment | place: Netherlands...
TACATACCCTGATAATTTCACCAATAATTACCTTTGTAAACAAGTAATTAAAACAGCTAGGAATTAAGCATGTTATTTTGCCCCAAAACGGCGTTTAATAATGTTATTGGACAAAATTAGATTTCTACTTAAAACACAGGAATAAATTTAACTTTTTCAGTGTCCGGTTATCGCTCAAAGCCGACCTATAGAATAATTGCTTTAACACGTTTTGGGGCAAAAGCTTGTTAGAACAAAAGGCAGACTGCGACAAATAGCATCGAAAAGTTTCGAACTTTATTGTCATGGTTTTAGTATTTATTGTCGAGTTTCATACTTTAATGTCCTCCGACAGCTAGGTGTGGTTCGCTAGACGCTTACCCAAGAAGTCATAATCTAATCCTTCTCCTTGAATAAATTATTAGTGGGATTACTAGATAACACTATGCCGAAGCAATAATATGCAAGTATCTTTGTATTATAAGGGTCTAGCCAAGTGTGCACCCTTGCTGGTATTTGAGAACAGTCAGTTTTTTCGCCCTATCACGAAGGGTTTTATGGATCGCTTTGCGCGGTTGTTATCAATTTTAAGTCTACCATCCTCTAAGTAGCGCCGGAATTTTCCAAATTGATTTATCGCGTAGTTGATGGCTTTACCTAACGCCATTTTGGGCGGGATTTTATCTTTGTGCTTGAGCAACCATTGGTATAACTCGCCAACAATGGGTTTGGCTTTTTGCTGTCTAATATTGTACTTTTCTGTGGCTGGTTTATCTTTGATAGCTTGCCAATGAGGTTAAGCGCCACATCCGCTTTCTCTGTTTTCTTATTATTGCCTTTCGCTTCGATAAATTTACGACGCATATGAGCAAGGCATAATTGCCAGCTAATGCCTTTAGCTTGTTTTTGCGGCATAAAAAGTTGTTTTTGATAAAACATTTTGCTGACAATACTCAGTGATAGTTAAATCGCTCGATTGTTGCTCTTCTATTATATTACACCACTGCTCAAGGCTACGTGTTTTTCTCATGGCTATCTCCTAATTGAAATTCAGGGATAGCTTAATAATTTTGACGAGTTACTTGCAGGTGCACTAAGCTAGACGCTTACGTTGTACGCAGCGATATAACTTTAATAATATATGCACTATTTATAGGTATAATTGCCGTGATTAGGTGCAATTAGCCTAAGTCATCTTAATCTGCATTTAGTTTATAGTTAATCAACTCAACAGCATCACTAAACAAGCTAAAGCAATAACAAGCAACGATCCCAGAGCTTTGTCAAGAGCATGATATGGAAGCGCTGCTTTTATGAGTAGTGCGCTGAATATGAAGGCATGTATTAATTCCTGCGCCGATTACAAGAGCTTAAAATTGCAAACCCACGACTAAATAAAAAGTATAGTGTAGAACGTTTTTAAACTAATTTTATAAGGTAGCTATGTAAAGCCAAGTAGCAAAAATTAGTGCTTAGCAGCTAGTAGTTAACTATAAAACCAAGATTGACTCTACTTGATGATTGGTAACTACCAGCTTCTCGCTTAAAGCTGAATATTCTGAGTTAGAAACTTATCGATGAGAGCTAAGATATTCAATGTTTAAAAAGTCACTTAATTGATTTTTAATTATAACCTAGATTCTAATTGTAATTAAGACAATATACTTAAAGGCCTTTACTCTCACAGCGACTTTTAACCACATCATTTTGGTTCTTTTGTAGCTTTGAAATTTTCTCTGCTCTAGCACACTCCCAAGCATCAACAGGATACATTTTATCCCACGCATTCATTAGCTGGCGTTGTCCTTTACTCATGCTATATCTATTATAGGTGTTTTCCATATACAGATAAGTACGAGCAATTTTGCCTCTAGCCATTTCAGGCGGCTCAGCTTTCCTGTCGTCAATTTTCATCGCACAACCTCCAAAATCGCTTTGAGCCGCTGGAAGCATGGTAAAGTTATAATTACTTCTCAAAGCATTCACGGCACCAATGGCCGGATAAAGGTTAAACATATCGGCTTGCATAAAGCGATATTCTGTATTTACCTTTTCAGCACATCTTCGACCTTTAAATGGTTTCCCCTTACTATTTACACACTCCTTATGCCCATCTCGCCATTCGCTAAAAGTACGACCAAAGTTTTCTGCTGGAACAACATGCTCCCATTCAATTTTTTTAGCTCGTTTGAGATACTTCGTTGTAGAAAAGCCCTTTGGTGCGGTTACTTTTTTATTAACGTCAAATGTCGCACCACAATAAAGTGTAATACGATGATTATTATAAACCTGCTTTTCTAGAAGCCGTTTAGCTTTGCTAAATGAGTCGATTTCTTGGTTTGCTGAAGAGGCAGCAGAGAAAATAAGTGTTGCTAACAGTGAAATTGTAGATGCTTTCATTATGATTTTTGGTACCTATTTCGTTTAAATACATCACATATAATAAATGAGTTAATAAGCTAATCATTATTTTTGGTGACTTACAATTTTAATTTATAGAACTAAGATATTATGCTTTTTTAGCGAGGATATCTTGATCATTAAGATAGTTTCGACACGCTTTATCGCCTGTAAATTCAGATTCACCAGCAATAATGGCGTGTTTTAGGCTGAACAGCCAGTAATAAAGCTAAGTATTAGAAAAGATACAATAGGGTTTTTCATTAGTAAATTACTCCATAATTAAAATAAGCTTTGAGTAAGCTCATAATTCCTCACTAAAGCTTAACAAACCGATGGTGATTTTACTAATTGATAATAAAAAGGGCGAGTCTATCCTTTGAGCGTGAGTATTGTGTATTCTAGTCTAATTCCAACTGGCTTTAATGTATATCAATTGATTTTTCCTCAACACCTCTCTTCTGGTACTACTACCATAAAACTAATCACAGCACTCATCATATAGAATACGCATAGATTCATAACAAGAAGACCGATTGCGCCACCAATTAGTGCTACTTTAACTTTTAAATTAGGTACTATTAATGAGACAACACAGCCTGCTGCTACATTAAAAGCCAACTACTAAAGTGTAAATCAAGCATACCTGAAATATGCGCCAAAATAGCACTAGCTAAGCTAGTCCATTCCAGCGCCAGCAGCAAACAGCAAACAGCAAACAAACTTTTTTCTATCATTTGTCCTTTATATAAAAAGTTGCTATTTAAATTGCTATATACACTGGTATAGATTTAGTCCATAAATATTATTTACTATCAACCATTTGAATATTCAGCAATCGATCGCCTCTCTCATTACCAATTAGTAAATTAATGCCCTCAGTAATTTCAATTTGGCTGCCCAATGGGTAGCTTTCTTTGGTTGATGCATTAATTAAGTTTGCCATGCTTTCGTTTACTAAATACCAGACGTCATTATGAAAAACAAAATAACCTTGTCGCTTTTTATCACTGTTCTTCAACCTTTCGTTTGGTGTTACAAAACGATTGGTGTGCCATCTGTATAAAGACTGGTTTGTATAAACCATTAGCCTGTGATCATCAAAGACAAAGCGCCCTTTTTCTCTTTCAGAGTAAAAGTTAATAACGGGAAGCAACCCTATGTATTTAGTACTGCAAAAAGGACACGTTGGTGAGAGTGTATTATCAAAAATATACCAGCCTTGTTTGCACTCCGCATTAACGCATGGCTGAATCAAATCAATCGATTTAATTAGCGCGCTTTCCCACTCATCTGCAGTTGGTCTTTTTTGAGGTGCATGAAGTCCTTCTATAAAAGCCCTTTCAAATAACTTACTTATGTAAGGGCCGGTAATTGAGTAAGGTAGTTTATTAGTGTCTTTCCATGGCAGTTCGGTTGGTTTTACTCTTTCTACTTTTATTCTGTTATCAGCGTTTGTAGGATGCTCAACAAATAAAGCTTTTTCGCCCATTGATAACGTTTCATCTTTTTGAGGATCTAAATCTCTTACTTTATCGCCTCGTAGGGGGTGGCGCAATAATAAGTAGTTATAAATTAATACAGCAAGCGCGTGTCTGTCTGTTGATATATTGGGTAAGCACCTAGCTAGATCTGTTTTAGATAGATGTGCTGTGGCTACAACTTCTGGTGCAATAAAGTCAGGTGTGCCTACTACGTCTGGAGGGTACTTTCCTGGTACAACTAATCCATCTACATCAATAATGGTTGCAAGCCCTTCTACAGGTGAAACAAGCACATTTCTATAACTCAAATCAGAATGAGCAAGCCCTGCTGCATGTAATCTACGAACGGCTCTAGCAATAGTAAGAGATATTTTAAGATATTTAGACCAATCTCCTTTTTCACGTTCATCTAAAAAGCGATTTTGATTGTTAGCAGATGCAAACCATTTACCTTGTTTTTCTTTACCTTTAATATTTAAAAAATCATTATTGACTGAGCCATAATCAAAGAAAAAATGAGCCTGGTACGATGTCACTACAATGCCTGTAAGACCATTATGTTCAATTATTTTTTCTGGCCAACAAAAAAAACTTTTCCAGTAATCACCGGTTTCATGCTGAAAAATACTTTCACGGTAGCGACCCGTTATCATTTCAAGTCGCTCTATGCTTGCACCGTCTAATTTATCTCTATAAAAAGCGACAACATATGTTTTGCAAGGGCTAAAGTACACATCTTTCATTACTCCTGAGCCAATAATTTCGTCTACATACTCTACTTGAGAGCCATCAAGTGCATTTATTTTAACAACTGCCATAAATCACTCCTTAACGAGGCAAACAGAAATAGTACGATCGTCATGGTTACCTTTAGACCAAAAATCCATCCACTGAGTTAACCCTTGTAATCCACTTTCGCGATTTTTGTTCGTAATATGCGGTTCTAGCTCATTCCATAACTTATCCCAATGAAGTAGTGATTCTAGCTGTTTTTCTGTTTCAAACCACGCATCCGTGATCCCATCCGTAGCTAAAATAAGCGCACTCATGGACTCAACTTTATCCATTTTTACGCGCCTGTAAACACTTCCATCTTCAAATATTTTATTATCTAAAAATCGTGTTTGCCCAGCAAATTCACCACTATCTGGTTCGCCCATTAACACTACTTTTTTATTTTTATCATATATTGCAATACCACCGTCACCAATCCAAAAAGAGATAACAAGATAACCCTCTTCAACTTTTTTATGTGCAGCAAGTATTAACGTTGTAGAGAAGTCTTTTACACTGTCGCCTTGGTTTGCATCAACACTACTATGTATCGCTTTTGCAGCGCTAAAAACGGCTTTAACAATGGTATGTTGATAAGCTTCTAGTAATGACTTTTGGTTTTCTTCGCTATTCTCGTTAGAGAAGTTGTTATATGCTCTCTCAAGTTCAGTGCCATAATGACCATTTAAAGATTCTTTAAGTGAATTGGTTGCACTGTTCACCGCTACAAATGCGCCTTGGCGAGAATATTTGCACGAACCTGCTCCATCAGCAACACAGCTAATAACCCATTCAGATGAATCATCGCAGTAAAGTTTAAAATCATCATCGCGATGAATACCTTTGTGAGCATGTGAGCGACCTCTTACACTGCTCCCCATTAATAACATGCTGCTATTTTCACAATAAGCATGGTAAGTATCTGGTTTATGAAAACGGGCTGTGTCATCTGAGGGGATATTTTTCCAAAGTGACCTTGGGTCTGGCACAAAAGTTACTTTTACTCTTACAACCACACCCTGGACCTGACCATTAGCGAGTGGCGTTGAGCCGTATAAATCAAACTTATAATCGCCAATCTGGTCCGCAGTACCAAAAAACGTTAGTTTATCAGCATCAAAGTTTATGCCCTCAAATTCATCAATACTTTTAGTTTGAAAAAAGCTGACTTTTGCATCAGTTTCACTCTCAAGGGATATCGATTCTGAGAACGCGGTATTCACTCTAAGATTAGGAAGGCGTAAATTAATAACTAACGGCGGAATTTTTTTATCTACATTTAAATTATTCTGTTTTTTATCCAATTTATCGCCCTCTAATCTTGTTAAGCGACGCATACCTTTGTCATTTTCCACCAATGGCGCAAGCTCTTTAAGCAATGCATTAATATGGTGTTGTATAACAATTCGATCTAAATACTGATTAGCACGCTTTTGTACAAATGACTTCTTTGTATTTGTGAGTGAAGCTTGGTATAGAGTCTCTAATAATGTTTGTTCAAGCTTTACTTTTCTCATTAGCCCTGCCCTCGCGTAATTGAGAACTCACTATTTCCTTGGCTAAATTTAATGTTTGTTTCGCACCATGGGCACATTACGATATCCTCATCACCAATACACAACAATTTACCACAACCGCACATAGCAAAAGCTGACTGATTACCGCACTGCGGGCAAGGCGGAATGCCATCAAGAGAAGATGTATCAACTTGCTCTGCAACATAGTCATCTGAGGACCATTCAAAGTAACTTTCTTCTAATTTATATGCGCCTTCGAGATGATAATACTGATGATTTTGAATAAAACGCTCCATCCCTTCAACAACCTTTGGTTTGGCGTATTTAATTAAATAAGGACGACGGTTGCTTGAACAACGGCCTGTTAACGTTACGCAACTTGAATCAGACGCACTCGCCTCGCCTGTACTATCCATTACTGTTAAGCCAGCATTACTAACTTTTTCTAAAGATACGGGGGGATTTTTGTTATCAAGCTCTATCATTTGGCTTTGTGCTTTAACAGAGGCACTGACCCATTCTATAAATTTAAAAAATTGATTTTTATCTGTCTTCTCTAGTGCTAGTACCGGATTTGCTACTTGATTTAATATATTTATATCTGCATTTAAGCCCAATGTAATAGCAATAAGACTGGCATTTGTAGCGTACTTACTTTGCCAACGTATAATTGCCTGGCTAGGATCATCTGTTGGCTTTCCATCCGTAATAAGAAAAACAATGGGCTCCCAATCACCACGTTCTTCATAGGTGGTTTTATTTATATTGGCATCTATTTCATCCATTAATACGTTTAATGCGCCACCTAAAGACGTACCACCACCAACCGGAATTTTAGGAGGGTAAAAAGAAATCAAATCAATTAAAGGCGCAATTGTTTTAGCCTTACCAGCAAATGCTATAACACTAATAAAAATAGTTTCTAATGAATGAGGGTCTTGACGTAAAGAAGAAACAATGTTTTCGATGCCTTTTTCCATCAACTCAATAGGCTCTCCAGTCATAGACTCAGATACATCTATAACAAAAAAAATAGGTAATCTACGCATGTTATTTCCTTATAATACGATTTGAAACTCCGCCGGTGGAGGTGGTAGTGAGTTTTCTAATGGTCCATCAACACCTGAACTCATAGAGCCAGCTGCAATAGAGTCACTTACCCACTTAAAAAATTGTGAAAATGCCGAACTTTCCATGTTGTCTAAGACAACAACATTACTCGTTAATTGCTTTAAAAACTCAGGGTTTGCCTTAGGGCCCGCCGCACACGCAATTATTTCAGCAAAGTTGCTTGCTTTGACTTTTGGTAGACTTTCTTTAAATACCATTAAATCTGATGGTGACCCGTCTGTCATAATAAACAGCATGGGTCTAAAGTCACCTTTAGTGGTATCAGAGGATTTAATTACATTTTTTGAAACTTTATCAACCACAAACTCAAGTGCTTCACCCATATGGGTAGCACCTGATTTGGGGAGTTCAATCTCCGAGAATTGTGCACTTTCGAGAGGTGTTAAAGGTAAAAGCTCTTTTATTTCTCGATCGAATGTAATTAAAGATATATAGACAGATTCTAGTGCATAAGGATCTTGTCGTAATGCACTAAGCATTGCGCTAATACCCACATTAACAGCATGAATTGGCTCTCCTTGCATAGAGCCAGAGCTATCTATTAAAAGGTATACAGGTAAACGTCGACTCATTAGTCACTCCTACTTCTTAGTTAAATCAACTAAGTTAATTTCAGGTGGTGGCGGAGGAAGATCCGATAGTTGTGAGGCTTCTGACTCACCATTTTCGACTTTTTGAGAGTTTGTAGAAATACTTGCAGATACCCATTCAAAAAAGGCTGAAATCGCATTGGAGTCTGCATTTTCAAGATGCACAACGTTTTCAGTAATTTTTGAAAGCTCGTCTATTTTTGCATGGTGACCTGCAGCACATGCCACTACAATACCCATTTGAGTTGCTTTTAAATCATCTATACCTTTTTGAAAGTCATCAGTTGCACCACCATCGCTAAAAACAAAAACAAGTGGGCGCCAATCACCTTTTTCGTCAAGCGTTGTTGTTTTAACTTCTTCATTCACTTTACTGGCAAGTAAGGTAAGTGCAGCGCCAAGTGATGTAGTACCTGAAGGTATTAAATCGGGTGATTGAAACGACATTAGATCAGTCAGTGGTACTGACTGGATAGCTTTAGTGTTAAATTCTATTATTGATAAGAAAGCAGTTTCAAGCGCATAAGGGTCTTGACGAAGTGAAGAAAGTAGGGTTTGTAAACCATTTTTAACTGATTCAATCGGCTCTCCATACATAGAGCCAGATGTGTCTAATAATAGGTATACAGGTAAACGTCTCATAATGAGCTCCTTATTAAGTAATAAAAATCTCATGCATAGATAAGCAATTAAACATAGAACTAATATTTGTCATTATTAATATATTCACATATTTATTAACTATCTTATCTGCACAATAATTTTCATTTACTGATTTATAAATCAAACTCAGATGCAGGAATACCTACCGCATTACAAGCGTCTTTAATTGCACGTTTTTCGTCTGCGTCAAAATCGCCATCAGCACCGCCAATAATAATACCTAACTGAATACATGCGCGTGCTTGGTCTGGCTTACCCTTTAAAACACTCAAAGCTTGAATTGCTTCTATTTTACCAAAGTCGTAATCGGCTTCTAATTTGTTGCAATAAAAATCAAACTTCTCTTTTAAATCAGAAGCAGAAAAAACTTTTAAAGATTCGTTAGATACAATAAACCCAGCTGTTTTTTTACGCTCATCTGCGTCAATATCGCCATCAGCCGCTGCAACTAAAGCACATATAGCCATTGAAGCATCTGCAAACTTTTTGTTTTTAAATTGTCCGATGTTTTTTTGTAGACTGTCGTTTGCATCGCTTATTTTTTCTTTAACGTTATTCCAAAAACTCATACTATTCTCCATTGATATTTATAAATGGACTTAATTGTCCATTTTTAACATAAAACATTTTTTCAGCAAGCTCTAACATCGGTATGTCTGCAGGCAAATTACCATAAGCCTCTTTGACTAAACACGTTAATTTTTCATCTGCTATTAACGCATTAAATCGCGCCACTTTTTCTTCAATTTGACACTCTGTACCAATTAAGCCATTAAGTACATTATCATCTTCCTTTAAGAGTGTACCTATTACTCTCTCAACTGGCCACTTCAGTTTATTGACAATGCCTTCGATAAAAAATTGCGGTGAAGCGGTAATAATCCATATTTCCACACCTTGAGCATCTAATGTCATCATACGATCTAGCACAGATTTAATCGGGGTTAATTTTTCGGCTGTATTTACACCCGCTTCAAATACCAGTTCGTTACTTTTATTGTTTAAAGAAAGTTTATAAAAATGCTGTTTAATCTCATTTTTTATAATTTCCCTAGAAATCTTTCGCTTTGCTACAATGGGTAAAAGATAAGTAAATAGAGGCCTTCTACCTAGAAAATATTTGAATAAAAAGCTCAAAGAGTTTTCTTTCACTAGTGTTTCGTCAAAATCAAATATTGCAATTTTTTTCATACCTAACCTACATCTTTAATAAGTGCGCAAGCACCAAAAGGCATATCAGGAAGTACACACACTTCAATGCTTTTTTCATTGGCTATAGTAATTAAATGTGTGGTGTTTGGGTTATTCGCATCATTCACTATCAAAAGATCTGGTACTCGGCGAAGCATTACTCGTGTTGCTTCAGCAATACCGGGTTTAATTCTATTTATATCGGTTACATTAAATTTATTCATTAGCAAACCAATATAACTTTGCGTTAGCTGATTACGCGTTTCTCTATGCTGCTCATCTGGCACAGCTGATAATTTATAATCTGTTTCTTTAAAACAATTAGATACTTCTGAAATAAACTTATTTGAATAATCGTATTGAGCTAAATGTTCATATGAAATACAGCCATGAAAGTCGTCTTTTTTAATCTGATCATTAATAACTGAGCGACTAATCAAACCACTTACGGTTGAGTTCATTAATGCACTGGGAATTGCATAATCCTCAAAAGTTACTGAGTAATCAGCAGTTCCACCGATGTCGGAGACAACATATAACGAATTGCCTATATTAACTTTACGGCTAATATTATATTCCGCAATCGCTTTTTTAAGCTCTTTGGTAATAACACCTTTAGCAGTCCAGCCATCAATAAATACAATACTTTGAGGAGGTGTTTTTAAATCAAAAATAAGGTAATCTAATGCATTAACATCAATACCTTTATCACGAACAATACTAATTGAATAATGGGTTGAATTATATTGTGAGTAATTATTTATACCTTTATTAACAAGCACGCCAATAGGTGTGCCAGCTCTAACTAGAGAAACAATACACACATCTTGCTTAATATTTTCAGAAATTAGACATGATAGATTGAGAACTTCTTTAGCCAATTTATACTTATATTTTGCTGTTAAATCATGAAATAATTTTTCATATTCAGGAGTTGGTCTATTTTCTTGGCTAACCATCTGAGAATAATGTAATTTACCTGTTTGAATTAAACGCTCTTTGTCTTCGATCGAATGAAATTCTGGTTTTATTTTTTTTAATAAAAACATGCAATCATGCTCTGGATAACTACCAATTAATGGTGTTTTCATTGATTTTATTCCCTATCAAAAATTTGTGAACCGTCAGGAACAATTAAAAAATCAGCTTCTTTCATAAAAGGTAAATCACTGATGCTGTCGCCAATACTAAACACCGTGTCATTCTCTCCAATCTGCAATTTATTTTTAATAAACTTAACAGCGACCTCTTTTCTTGCGTAAGGTGGTAACATCGCAAAATTACGTCCATTACTGTGTAATAACATGTCATTAGGAAGTATGCTTTTTAAATACAAATCAACATCTTTAGCTTTATTTTCACTGTAATCACCTTTCGATACTTTAACACATACATAAGCAGTTATACCTTGGTCAACAATAAGCCTTACCCGCACGGCATCACTTAATGCTGTAAAATGATTATGTACATGATCAAACATTTTTACTAACTTGCTTTCCCACAATGCTAGATTAAACTCTACTTTAATAAATTCATGCCATTGCTCTAACAATGTATGATTTTGATCTAATATAATGGCGCCATGTGATACCACTGCATACGGTGTGTTTTTAATAACAGGTAGGCTACAATTTAAAAACGAATTTGTTCTTCTGCCTGTCACCGGTATAAATACGCCACCTGCTGCTTCAAAAACATTAAGTAGTTTTTGCTGCTGTAGCGAAGAATACCCTTGAGATTCACCTTCGTTATTTGTTGTTGCTACAATAGATACGTCACTTTTAAGGCTTTTAAACAGTGTGTCGTCTAAATCAGTAAATACAAATAGCCTTGAAGTGTGATACGCTAGCATTTCCATTCGTGGTATTTAACCTCATCTGTAAATAGTAGTCCTTCGTAATTTC
>Ga0316197_10003217_pt1 | contig 11632 bp, 11 predicted proteins | sample OudBiesiAoxic_MG_FD_204939 | JGI IMG/M metagenome (GOLD analysis project Ga0316197, IMG submission 204939) | Coastal sediment microbial communities from Oude Bieten Haven, Netherlands - site A oxic | ecosystem: Environmental > Aquatic > Marine > Coastal > Sediment | place: Netherlands...
CCGCGTTCGCTAGCTTGCATGACAAAACTATGATCAAACGTCGCATTGTGAGCGACCATAATTGCACGGCTGCAATCGGCTTGTTTTTGTTCTTTTCTGATTAACTTGTATATCTCTTTCAACGCTTCAGACTCAGGTACCGCGCCACGCAGTGGACTGAATGGGTCGCGAATACCGTTAAAATCTAATGCTTCTTTCTCTATGTTCGCCCCTTCAAAAGGTTCGACATGAAAGTGAATCGTTGAAGCAGGATGAAGGTCTCCATTTTCGTCCATTCTTAACGTTATTGCGCAGATTTCCAGAAGTGCATCGGTTCTTGCATTAAAACCAGCAGTCTCTACATCAATAACGACTGGAAAATAGCCGCGAAAGCGTTTTTTAAGGGTGAACTCTTCATTTTCTACAGTCATGGGTACTTTTTATATTGATAAACAGATAAGTGCGATAGGGAAAGCATTATTACAGATTCTAAGCGTAAGCAAAATGGCTAAAATCAATTCTCTTTCTATAACTTGGCTAAGTTTTTGCAATAGAGTTTACAATATAGAAGAAGTTAGCAAATAAATGGACTGGTTTTCCTAGTAAAACGGCAGCAACTTGCCGTTTCTGAATAAAGAGTTTTAATGGTTATGAAAAAACGGATTGCGTTATGTGCCTTTGTTACCTCTGCTCTGATATCTCCAATCTCAGAGGCAACGGCTGTCCGCTATGCGGCATCGCCAGAGCAATCAAAATGGGAAATGGTAGCGAATAGCCCTTTAGAGTGTCGTCTGGTACACCCCATCCCTCATTATGGTCAGGCGGAGTTTTCGTCACGTGCCAGTAAAAAAATCAATCTCGACTTTGAACTAAAAATGCGTCGTCCAATGGGAGAAACTCGCAGTGTCAGTTTAGTTTCATTACCTCCTGCCTGGCGACCAGGTGAGAGTGCCGATAGAATGAATACCATGAAATTCTTCAAACAATTTGATGGCTATGTGGGTGGACAAGCCGCGTGGGGAATATTATCGGAGTTAGAAAAAGGTCGGTATCCCACTTTTAGTTATGCAGATTGGCTAAGTCGAAACCAAAGGGTTGAGGTTTCGCTGTCTGCCGTTACTTTTAGACAAAAATATGACGCTTTCACTTTTTGTTTGAGTCAGTTATTGCCATACAGTTTTGAAGATATTTCGTTTACCATTTTGCATTACGATAGAAACAGCGATCAGTTGAATAAGGCGTCTCAAAAACGGCTATTTCAGATAGCAGAATACGTCAGGTACAATCAGGATATTGACCTTGTCTTGGTCTCGGCTTATACCGATTCTAGTGGTGAAAAAGATGTAAACCAATCACTCTCTGAAAGACGAGCGGTAGTGCTTAAAGACTATTTTAAGTCAATAGGAATGAAGGATAAACGGATTCAGATTCAAGGTTATGGTGAACGCAGGCCAATTGCTGATAACGCGTCGCCAATAGGTAAAGATCAGAACAGGCGAGTCGTTATTTCTCTGGGTAGAAGTCAGGTTTAGTGATTTGAAAGTGATAAAAAAGGCAGCCTCGAGGCTGCCTTTTTTTATTCTGTGCTGTCACTATAAAATAACGGTTTTATTCCCATAGACAAAAACATGGTCGTTAACGACTTTTGTTAATGCTTTGCTTAAAACACTTTTTTCAACGTCTCGTCCAGCCTGTGCCATATCATTAGCACTAAAATTATGGTCTACGGGTATAACGTCTTGTTTGATGATAGGACCTTCATCTAAGTCATTGGTGACAAAGTGTGCGGTCGCACCAATGATTTTTACACCACGATCATAGGCCTGTTGATAAGGTTTCGCACCAATGAATGCAGGCAGAAAGCTGTGATGAATATTAATGATCTTGTGGTGATAGTTTTCGACAAAACTTGGTGTAAGTACACGCATGTATTTGGCTAGGACTAAATAGTCCGCTTGATAGCTATCGATAACGTTAAGCATTTTCGCTTCATGTTCTTCACGGGTTAAGTCCACATGTGAAACATGATGATAGGGAATATCGAACTTTTCAGTTAAACCTTGCAGCGAGTCATAGTTACCGACAACCGCAGCAATATCGACACCTAAGCTACCGTCATATGATTTCATAAGAATATCGCCCAAACAGTGGGATTCTTTTGTGACCAGAATAACGACTTTCTTTCTCATTGAGCTCATTAATTTGCGTTTTGTACCTTCAGGAAGGGCTTGATCAAGGTCCGCAAGGAAAGTCACATCGTTAAAGTGGCCTTCAAGTTCAGTACGCATAAAAAAATGACCACTGGCATTATCGACATATTCATTATTATGGATAATGTTTAGCTGGTGCTTATAACAGATGTTGGTGATTTTTGCTATCAAACCCGGTGCGTCGCTGCAATGGGTTAGTAAGGTCTTCTTTTCCATTCTTTTTACTTCCGAAAGTACAATTTATGTAAAATATAAAAATAGCTTTAAAAGCTCATGGCTTTTATAAATAGTGACTGGTGCCACAATAATAACTCTATAGTTAATCTATTCTTGTTATTGTTTCAACAAAATAAAAATAGTATTTAACGCAGTATGCATCTTATTGGTTAGTTTTTTAAGCGTTGTTTGACCCAATTTATTATGAGGTACTATGTAATGGATAAAGAACTACTTGCTCGTAAACTCTATGGAAAAAGAATTAATAGCATGGTTGGCTCTCAAGAAATTGATGAAGAAACCATGTCAGAGCTTTGGGAAAGCAGAACAACACCCGCTGAGGCGGCGAGAAACATCATGTCTGAACATGATGAATTTGAAGGCCCGGCTTGGTTGTCCAGATTCCTACATCGTAAATAAATCCCCTTTTTACTTAATTCAGTTTCTTGGTGTGGATAGATTCTCTATTCGCACCAACTCTTCAAACCTGACATAATCTTGTTATAGTTTCTCTTCCTTTGTAATGAAATGATACGCAAAACGTTTTCTGCTGATGGCGCGCTTGGCAAAGCTATACCTGGTTTTTCTGCTCGAAAAGCCCAGTTAGATATGGCTGAGGCCGTTGATAAAGCAATAAAAAACAAGTCTCAACTTGTGGTTGAAGCCGGTACTGGAACAGGCAAAACATTTGCTTATTTAGTGCCAGCGCTGCTCAGTGGTAAAAAAGTTGTTATTAGTACTGGGTCCAAAAACCTTCAAGAGCAGCTATTTCATCGTGATCTGCCATTGATGGTCGACGCACTTGGTTATTATGGTCAAGTAGCGTTGCTAAAAGGGCGCTCAAATTATCTGTGTTTAGATCGACTTAGCCGACAGGTACTTGAGAGCCATACTAACGAAGCGGATCCCACCTTGTTGACGCAGCTTGTAAAAGTACGCAGTTGGTCTTCTGCGACTAAAAGTGGAGACTTAGGTGAATGTGAAGAGATAGCAGAGGATAGCCCTGTAATTCCAACCATTACATCAAGCAATGACAATTGCTTAGGTAAGGAATGCCCTAGTTTTCAAGATTGCTTTGTTCTAAAAGCGAGAAAACGAGCTATGGATTCTGATGTGATCGTTGTCAATCATCATCTTTTTTTGGCCGATCTAGCCATCAAGGAGACCGGTTTTGGTGAGTTAATCCCAGATGCTGATGTTTTCATATTTGATGAAGCCCACCAGTTACCAGATATCGCCAGCCAGTACTTCGGGCAATCAATATCAAGTAGACAAATACAAGAGCTTTCCAAAGATATTGAAATTGGGTATCGAACCGAAGCGCGCGACATGAGGCAGTTACAAAAAGTGTCGGTAAGGTTGAGTCAATCAGCCATGGATATGCGCATTGCTTTGGGCGATACAGGATTTAGAGGTAATTGGCGAGAAGCATTGAAATCGGAACCTATTGCCAGAGAACTCAATAGACTTATCGATGGGTTAGATCTGGCGATAGACGTGTTGAAATTGGCGCTTGGTCGCAGTCAATTATTAGATACTGCATTTGAACGAGCGAATGCAATAAAGGCAAGGTTAAACAGAGTATGTGATGTATCTATTACTGGATACTCTTATTGGTATGACATGTCACCGCGTCACTTTACTCTGCATATAACCCCACTTTCCGTTGCTGAGAAATTTAGAGAGCAGGTAGAGTTGAAAGAGGGGAGTTGGATCTTCACTTCTGCCACGTTAGCGGTATCGGATGACTTTAGTCACTTTACCCATCGGCTAGGATTACAACCGACAGAGCAGTTTTCTCTACCTAGCCCTTTTGATTACCAAACTCAGGCCAAGCTTTGTGTGCCAAGATATCTTCCAGAACCAAACAGCCCCGGTCTATCTCATAAGTTGGTTGAGATGTTAGCGCCAGTTATAGAGAAAAATAACGGTCGCTGTTTCTTTCTGTGTACGTCGCATAGCATGATGAAAGAACTCACCGAAGGGTTTAGAACACAGTTAAATATTCCTGTATTGATGCAGGGAGAAACCAGCAAACAGAAGCTTCTCGCCGAATTTATGCAGTTGGGTAATGCATTGTTGGTTGCCACTGGCGCATTTTGGGAAGGGATAGATGTTAGAGGCGATACGTTAAGCTGTGTTATTATCGACAAATTACCATTTACTGCCCCGGATGATCCGCTGTTAAAAGCACGTATCGAAGACTGTAAATTAAGCGGAGGAGAACCTTTTTCGCAAGTTCAGCTACCAGATGCGGTGATCACGTTAAAGCAAGGGGTCGGACGATTAATCCGAGATAGAAAAGATAAAGGTGTTCTGATTATCTGTGATAATCGCTTAGTCACTCGAGATTACGGTGGCGTTTTTTTACAAAGTCTACCGCCGTTTCCTAGAACAAGAGATTTAAAACAGGTGACCACTTTTCTTGAACAACTATCTCTATCAGACAATTAAAAACTTGAGGCGTAAATGAGCGCAAAAATTCTTGCCTTAGATACATCCACCGAAAACTGTTCAGTAGCATTGGTTGTGGATGGGCAAACTTATTTCCGTAGTGAAGTGTCCCCGCGAGGGCACACGACTAAAATATTACCTATGATTGATGAGGTACTTAACGAAGCAGGCATCCGTTTGCACGACGTTGATGCGTTAGCTTATGGACGAGGTCCTGGTAGCTTTACGGGTGTCAGAATAGGCATTGGTATCGCACAAGGGCTCGCGTTTGGCGCTAATTTGCCAATGATTGGTGTGTCTACCCTAGCGGCAATGGCACAGGCAACATATAGGGTAAACGGAACGGAATACGCGGCCTGCGCAATAGATGCGCGCATGAGTGAAGTCTATTGGGGACGTTTCTGCCGCCAAGAAAATGGCGAATGGTTAAACGTTGATCAAGAGTGTGTAATATCACCAGAAAACTTAATTAAAGATGTGAAAGCTGATGATTCGGTTTGGTCACTGGCCGGAACTGGATGGACGGCGTATCAACAAGAGCTTATTGCGCTAGAATTAATTGGGGATCAAAGTGAGGTTCTCTATCCCGAAGCAGTAGATATTGCATTTTTGGCCCAATTTGAACTCGAAAAAGGCAATACTACAAACGCCGAGGAAGCGAGCCCAGTTTACCTTCGTGACAAAGTTGCGTGGAAAAAGCTCCCAGGTAGAGAGTAACGGTAGAATGTATAAAGGTCTTTAGATGGTGACAATTAATGGCTTAACACCAACGGTAATTAATAGAAATCAAAAAGCGGCTAAAAAAGGCGCTTTGAAGAAAGAGCAAGCGAGTGACGGTGTTGTGCAAACAACCAAGGTTGCTGCTGCCGTATCCCAGTCCATAAGACAGTTAAGTGAATCTGAGCTTGAAAGAGTTCAGGTTCAGTATGATCTTCCTGAAGGGCAATCCCGTAAAGCAATGGAAGAGTATATGGATATTTTTAATCGCTCTAAGAAAGAGGAACTTGCTAGATTAATCGGCGTCGATATCTATATTTAGCGCTGTTCTTTTTTGTCTATAAAGGAGTTAGAGATGATGTTTAGAACGATAAGCATACTCATCTGTTCGGCTTTAATATCGGCTTGCTCATCGCTGCCTGATTCGTTATCTACGACAAACGAGAATGTATTAACCGATTATCAACAGTGGGTAGATGCCCCAGTAGACCAAGAAAATGAAGTCCGGCTTGGTGGTATTATTGCAAACGTGACTAACCTAGAAAACCAGACCCGAATTGAGGTTGTCAACATGCCGATTAACAGCGTTGGCAAACCCAGCTTACATTCTGAACCAACGGGTCGTTATGTTGGTTACTACAATGGCTATTTAGAATCCATGTCGTTTGCAAAAGGTCGCCTTGTCACGTTGTTAGGTGTGAGCGACGGAGAGGAACAAGGCAAAGTAGATGATTTCGATATGACATTTAAAGTAATGAATATAAAGGGCTTTCACCTATGGCGTATAGAAGAGACGGTTATTGTGAATGACATAGAAAGTCATTTTTCACCTTGTTATGGGCTCTATTGCCGTGGATCTAGAGGTCTACCTAGTAAGGGGAAGGTCATACAGGAAGTAAAATAAATGTTTACCGAAAATATATTCAAACTAGTACACAATGAACTTGCGACAATGGAACTCGGTGATCCTGAAACGGCCGAACTGACGATCGTTTTTATCCATGGTTGGCTTGATAACTCAGGAAGCTTTATCAAGCTAATGAAAGAATGTCACCAATTGATGCCTGACGTACACCTTGTTGCTGTTGATCTCCCAGGACATGGGTTGTCTGCCCACCGCAGCGATGATAATTATTATCTTTTTCACGACTATATAGATGATATTCATCAATTTTTGACGGCATTATCGCCGAAAAAACTGTTGTTAGTGGGACATTCACTTGGTGCATTCCTTGCAACTTGTTATAGTGCCGCGTTTTCTGAAAATGTGGCAGGGTTGGTTCAAATTGAGGGCTTTGGTCCGTTGGCTGAATCACCCAATAATACCGTTAAAAGATTGCGTGAAGGGGTATTGAGCCGACAACAGATAAGAGAAAAGCGAGAACGGTATTTTTTTAGTATTGATGAGATGGTTGATATTCGTGCCAAAGTAAATCATCTAAGAAGACTTGAAGTGATGCCCATTGTCAAGCGAGGCTCTGTTTTTGATGGTCAAGTATGGAAATGGCGGCATGACGCAAAACTAAACGCGGATTCTCTTATTCGGATGTCACGTAAAAATGCAGAAGCCATAATGAAAGAAGTCCGGTGCCCACATTTAGTCATACTTGGGCAGTCTGGATTTGATTATCTATTATCACAAGCGAAGCTAGAATTTGAACATCCATTGGCCGCACAAAATGAGCAGTTTAGTGTTGAATATATTCCCGGTGGTCACCACTGCCATATTCAACAGACTCAGTTAACATCAGAGCTAATTTTTGGTTTAGTTAACAAAATTTAAACAAGTGTTTGATAGTTTTGTGTCCATGCATGCAAAGCTGTGTTGTAATGGAAATGTTAATAGAATGAATAAAGAGTGCACTAATACTAATCGTAATATTTATCGCTGCAGTGATTAAGTATTCTTAAAGTTGCCATTCGCAGGATGAAAATTTGCCAATAACGAGGAGTGTAATCGTGGAGAAACCTTGGCTTTCACATTACCCAATTGACGTACCTAAAGAGATAAACCCAGATGAATATCCGTCATTGATCGAGATGTTCGAAAATGCGGTACGTAATTACGCCGATCAACCAGCTTTCGAAAATATGGGGTCGATCATGACCTATCGAAAGCTAGAAGAGCGAAGTCGTGCCTTTGCTGCTTATCTACAAAATGACCTTAAGTTAAGTAAAGGTGAACGTGTAGCGATAATGATGCCCAATTTATTGCAATACCCAGTTGCTCTATTTGGTATTTTAAGAGCGGGGCTAATTGCCGTTAACGTTAACCCGCTATACACACCGCGTGAGCTTGAGCACCAGTTGAATGACTCAGGGGCAACAACGATTGTTATTGTCTCTAATTTTGCCAATACGCTTGAACAGATAGTTGATAATACGCAGATTAAAAATGTGGTACTTACTAGCCTTGGTCAAATGTTACCAAGAGCAAAAGGAACCATCGTTGATTTTGTGGTGAAGTATGTGAAAGGCATGGTGCCTAAATACCATCTTCCTGGTGCAATTTCATTTAGAAAAGCGTTGTATAAAGGGCGTCGCTTGCAATACGTTAAGCCGTTTATGTCAGGTGAAGATATTGCATTCTTGCAGTATACCGGTGGTACTACGGGCGTCGCTAAAGGGGCAATCCTAACACACCGTAATATGGTCGCGAATGTTATGCAGTCAAAGGGTGTGTATGGTGCGGTCCTTAAAGATGGTAGAGAGACAGTGGTGACTGCTCTTCCTCTATACCACGTCTTTGCACTAACAGTTAACTGCCTGTTATTTATTGAGTTCGGTGGAAAAAATCTACTTATTACAAACCCAAGAGATATACCGGGCTTCATTAAAGAACTGCAAAACACCAAATTTACCACCTTAACGGGTGTGAACACCCTGTTTAATGCGCTTGTTAATAATGAAGATTTCCACGAGCTCAATTTTAGTAATCTGAAATTGACCATTGGCGGCGGTATGGCGGTGCAAAGAGCGGTAGCAGATAAATGGCAGAGGGTAACCGGTGTCGCGCTTGCGGAAGGTTATGGATTAACGGAATGCTCTCCGTTGGTTTCTGTTAACCCATATAATCTCTCTGAATATAATGGGTCAATAGGTATGCCAGTATGTTCGACAGACGTTCGAATCGTTGATGATGAGAGTAAACCACTACCGATGGATCAAATTGGTGAGTTGCAGGTCAAAGGTCCGCAAGTCATGCAAGGGTATTGGCAACGAGCAGAAGCCACACGCAGCACTATTGATGAAGATGGTTGGCTATCTACTGGTGATATCGTGAAAATTGATGAAAGAGGCTACATCACGATTGTCGATCGTAAGAAAGATATGATTTTGGTTTCCGGTTTTAATGTTTATCCGAATGAAATTGAAGACGTGGTGGCATTGCACGGTAAAGTCTTGGAGGTTGCTGCAATTGGTGAACCCCATGATGTCACGGGTGAAATTGTTAAGATATTTGTCGTGAAGCGTGACCCTAGTGTCACGGTGCCCGAAATCATTGAACACTGCCGCAAATACCTAACGGGCTACAAAGTGCCGAAAATCATTGAATTTAGAGATGAGTTACCAAAAACCGCAGTAGGTAAGATATTACGCCGTGAATTACGCGACGCTGATATAGCAAAACGTAAAGCAGCAGAAGCGCTTAATACCGATGATGCTGTTGCGTAGTGTGTTGAATATCTAACGGATAAAGTATCCTTATGGTCATCGCCTTATTTTGAGGTTACTTGGGTACCATCCAATGTTACTATGCCGACTATAACAGTCGGCATTTTTAATAGAGACTTTTTTGTGAATTACAAAATAATTGATACTACTCCAGCACTTGAAGAGGTGTGTACTTTAGCCAGTCAAGTGGATTGCGTTATGTTGGATACTGAGTTTGTACGTACTAGAACCTATTTCCCACAGCTTGGTCTAATTCAGCTTTATGATGGTGAAAACCTTTCACTTATTGATCCTTCTTGCATTGATGATATGTCTTCATTTAAGCAGCTTTTAAAGGACGGGTCCGTCCTAAAAGTGCTTCATGCATGTGGTGAAGATCTCGAGGTATTTAAACAGAGTTTTGGCTGTACACCATTTCCCATGTTAGATACTCAGATAATGGCGGCGTTTTTAGGCCATGGACTATCCACCGGTTTCGCGACACTGGTGAATGAATATCTAGAGGTTGAACTGGACAAAAGTGAATCTCGAACCGATTGGCTTGCTCGTCCATTGAGTCTAAGACAGTTAGAGTATGCTGCCGCAGATGTCTATTATTTAATGCCGTTATTTGAATTACTGTATCAAAAAGTGGATCAAGCGGGTTGGCGAGAAGCGGCGCTTCAAGAATCCGAACTTCTTATTGAAAAAAGGAGCAGTGAGTCAGACCCTGAGCAAGTGTTTAAAGACATTAAAGGTTCATGGCAATTGACCCCTAAACAGTTGGCTATTCTTAAGCCTCTCGCAACTTGGCGATTAAAAGAAGCAATAACAAGAGATATAGCCCTTAACTTTGTATTTAAAGAGCAAGATCTTTGGGCTGTCGCTCGATTTGGTATCACGTCCTTCAAGAGGATGGACGAAGAAGGGTTTGATCAGAGAGAGATTCGTCGTCACGGTGAAAAGGTGATAACGATTGTAAAGCAGGCTGAGATGATAAACGAAGATGAATGGCCAGCAAAAATTGAACGCTTAATGGACAAGCCCGGCTATAAACAGATCTTTAAAACGATTAAAGATGAGGTTAAACAGGTTTCTCTTTCGTCTGGTTTAGCCAGCGAATTTCTTGCTTCGAAAAAACAGCTTAATCAACTGATTAGTTGGTCTTGGAACGCTCAACAAGACCCTGAATATCTACCCGATTTAATGACGGGATGGAGAAAGACACTTTTAGGTGAAAAGTTGTATAGTTTATTAAAGGGTTAATGATGGTTATGTTGTGTTCAATATACAAAAGTAAGAAGAAAGAGGGTGCCTATCTATACATCGCAAAGAAGGATGACTTCTCGCAAGTACCAAAAGAGTTGATGGAAATGTTTGGTGTGCCACACTTTGTGATGGTAATTAAATTAGAGCGGCGTAAATTGGCTCAAGTAGATGTCAATAAAGTGGTGGAATCAATACGAGAAGATGGTTTCTTTCTTCAGCTTCCCCCACCACAAGTAAATTTGTTGGAGCAATATAAAGAGCAAAAATTAAAACAAAAATAAGCTCTATTATGCAAAAAGTCAGCTTGCTATAGGAGATAGTTAGATTTGAAAATACTCGTCACGTTAGTGTTAGGTGCAGGCCTAACATTCGGCGTATTTGCTGAAGATAAAATCGAGTTCAGTGAGTACGTTAAGGAACTAAAACAGGAAGCCCGAGCGCTGGGTATTTCAGAACAAACACTGGAAAGTGCATTTGCCAATGTCGACTATAAACCCAGAGCAATAAAGGCAGACAAAAACCAACCAGAGAAAAAACTCACCTTAGATGAATACATCCCTAGAGCAGTGCCAGAATGGAAAATCAAACAGGCCAAGTCTTTGTATAAAAAACACTATGCGGATCTATCTCGAATTGGCAAAGAATATGGTGTGCAACCACGCTTTATCGTAGCGCTTTGGGGGGTAGAGAGCAATTTTGGTAAATTAACAGGCGGATATAATGTAATCGATGCTCTCGCGACACTAGCTTACGATGGTCGACGTGAAGCCTTTTTCAAGAAGGAGATGATGGCAGCGTTAACTATCCTAGAAGAAAAGCACATTTCTATTGATAAGATGAAAGGTTCTTGGGCCGGTGCAATGGGGCAAAGTCAGTTTATGCCGAGTTCATTTGTTCATTATGCTGTCGATGGTAATGGTGATGGAAAAATAGATATTTGGAATACTAAGGCGGATGTTTTTGCATCGGCTGCAAATTATCTGAAAAGTCACGGATGGAATGAGACCTATACTTGGGGACGACAGGTTACCGTGCCTAAAGGTCTGCCTTCTCAATTAGAAGGTCGTCAAAAAGAGAAAGCGAAAACGTTACAGAGTTGGAATGATCTTGGTGTTCGAAAACGCAATGGTTCG
>Ga0316197_10003218_pt1 | contig 11629 bp, 12 predicted proteins | sample OudBiesiAoxic_MG_FD_204939 | JGI IMG/M metagenome (GOLD analysis project Ga0316197, IMG submission 204939) | Coastal sediment microbial communities from Oude Bieten Haven, Netherlands - site A oxic | ecosystem: Environmental > Aquatic > Marine > Coastal > Sediment | place: Netherlands...
ATGAGGCCGCACCTTCTTCACTGGCGACTGATATTGCAGGCGCCGCCAACACCATAGTAATGGCAAGACACAAGCCTAGAATATTTTTCATGATAAGACCCTATGTTGAAAACAGCCAAAATTACTCTATTGCAGGAGTCCAACAATTTTAGCGTCAACCAGACGACGTCGGCTACAACAAGTTTGTGGAAAGAATCCATCTGGGGCTACCCGGAAGTACCTGGCGTCTCTATCAGGTTCACTTGCCAAGTTTGCAATTGGGTCGTTAACGGAGATTGTTGGCAGTCAGGGACTCAGTTCCGCTATCAAGCGATCAGCGGAACCTATTCAGCATCCTATTTCATGGGCGATAAGTTCTCAGTTCGGCCAGGAGCGGAACCGTTGGTTGCTATTTTCTTGCGACCCTTTTCCTGCTTCTCATAACCGCAAGCATCAATGCTCCAAGAATAAAGCCGGGAATAATCTGGACGAGAGCCCCATAAACAACTTGATTTAGAAGTGCCTGTGTCCAGTGGTCAAAATATAGACTGTAATGAGTCCCTATTTGCCACTTGGTATCGATCCACCAAGCAACAAAAACAGTCAATCTTGAAACCGGAGAAAAGATTGCCAAACTTAACAGAAGGAGGTGATAAGGCTGTTCTTCGTTAAATAATTTCAGCCCCCAGTAAACTGCAAAAGCCAAGGTCAGCCAGAGTAGTCCAATAAAAAAAATCGAAATTTCGGGCAGGCCAACGAGTTCCAGCAAGAAACGAATGGGTGTCACAAACAAAGCCAAAATGATCGGCGTCTTCGCGAGGCGGAGTGCCTGTTTAAACATTTCCAGTCTTCTTACTCACCCTACTTCACACATTTGTCTTGTCCGGCCGACAAGGGTAGCAGTAAAACTAGAGCAGTTTTACTCTGCAATTGGTCGGAAGCAGCCCTCAGCCCTTCTGCCGGGCTAATGACCGCTTCCAGGCGGTAAGCGGATCTGATCCAGAGCGAGGAGTCGCGAGTGACGAGTTCTCTTATCGGCCAGTAACGGACGTTAAGCCTACCTCCAGACAAAGGAATACATGCTAGCCAGGGCCAAGGCAGCCGGAAACAGCAATCAGCTTATTCTGTCCAGCTTCCGCGCTGATTCGACCTTTCCCGACCGCGCCAGTCCAGTCATAGTGACCACTTCGATCATTGCCAGGAAGACCAGCAGCGTGGCCCCGAGCACGAACACATCGAAATGTGTCAGGAACCCCTCCTTGGCCAAAGTCGCGGGATTTTCCCCATGCCGCCGGTACTTGTGAGGTTCATCAGCGTGACCGACTGGAACGCCTGTGCCGCTGCATCAACCGCCCACCGAAAGCCATCAAGCGGCTGTTCGCCGGATAGCGGAACCAGGCAGGCTTCTGTGCGCTTCGACTGTTGTCGACCCTTAGCGGAATATAGCGCTGGTTGTTAAATCAATACTGCTCACGACCATATTGATTGTCCATTTGCCAGATCGAAATATGCTAGATTCATTCTGACAAAATTCAAAATATAGGAGAGTCAAAATGGGAAAAATGAGCAAAATCAGCCGTCGGTCCTTGATCACGACAGGGGCTGGAGTCGCCGCGAGCATAGTTACAGCTGGTGTGATGGGCAACCAGGCGCAAATTACACCTCCCAACCCTGAGGGGCCCTTTTACCCTAAGCGACCACAGGTCGATAAGGACACGGACTTGACCCTGATTCAGGGCAATACTGAACGTGCGCAGGGACAAATGATTCGCGTGACAGGCAAGGTGTTGGACGAGAACGGGCAGCCGGTGGAAGGAGCGTTGGTGGACATCTGGCAAGCCAATGCAAACGGCCGATATCATCATGAAGACGATCCCGCGACCACACCACTCGATCCCAATTTCCAGGGATGGGGCATGGTTAAGACGGATGCTGGAGGCAATTACTCGTTTACCACCGTCAAGCCTGGCGCTTACCTGGCGGAGGAAGGTTGGACAAGGCCGCCACACATTCACTACAAGGTTTCTCGCCGTGGATACCATGAACTCACGACGCAAATGTATTTTTCAGGAGAAAGTCTGAATGAAACGGATCGGCTATTCCTGGACGTGGATGCAGAATCGCGCGATCTTCTTGTGGTGGACTTCCACGAAAAAGATGGAATTCCACAAGGAGAATTCCCGATCGTTTTAGCCAAGGTCTAAAACAGTGCGCGGACTTTTAATCGCCTTTTTGGCGGCGACCCTGTTCAACAGCGCCGGGTTCGCCAGCGAGACGGCTGAATCAGGCGACATCGCCGGAACAGCGGTCAGGGTGGCGCTCGAGACCGATCGCGGCACGATCCTCGTAGAGGTCTATCCGCAGATCGCGCCCCTTTCGGCAGGGGACTTCCTGCGCCATGTCGATGAAGGGCTCTTCGATGCCGCGGGGTTCTACCGCGTGGTCCGACCGGACAACGACCATGGCGCGCCGATGATTTCCGTGGTCCAGGGCGGCGTACTAGACATGGCGGCGGAACCGGCCGGGATCGCCCATGAAACGACCGTGTCGACCGGGCTTAGCCACGCCGACGGAACCCTGTCGATCGCCCGCGGCCAGCCCGGAACCGGCAGCGCAGCGGCATTTTTTATAGTGCTCGGCGACCAGCCTTCACTCGATTTCGGTGGCATGCGCAATCCCGACGCACAGGGCTTCGCCGCATTTGGCAAGGTGATCGATGGGATGGAAGTCGTTCGCGAGATCAACGCAATAAACGCCGACGCGCCGACTGACGACGATTATGTCCGCGGTCAGATTCTGGCAGAGCCCGTTCGCTTTCGTGCGAAGCGCGTAAAGTACTGATCCAATAACAAAATAATTAATTTCGGCGAGGTCATTCCGCTCTTGGCCTTCTAAAGAGATTAGCGACCTCATGCTGGTATGCAGATGACTACCAACGTGCGATTAGCAGGGTGACCGCCAGGAGTTTCCGAAAAAGCCCTGAACTGCGATGTGTTTTCCGCGACGAGTTGCCCGCGTTTGCGGGAGCGGCGCAGGTGCGCATTACTGGCGATTGAAGGAAAACTGAGCGTTCCTCGTCAGGCGCAAACTGTATAATTGGCTATGGGACTTATGCTAAAAATGGATGAGGAGATATTTTCATGGCTACTGTCGAAAACGTGCGCCTTGACATAACGGCTTCGACCACGAAACCAGGTTACAGCGAGATTGTATATTCGTACGAACTGCATCCCAGCGAGATGGACTGTGCTGGAAAGCGCGAATACACCATGAGCACGGACATCTGGGGGGAAGACTTGATCGATGATGATGTACTCGCGTGGGGAAAGGATGAACACAAGGTCAAGTTTGACGGTTCCGGGCCGTGTGAACCCATAACGGTGAGGAGAGTTTTTGAAGTTGAAACAAAAGTTCTGGATGAGGATTTATTCGGAGATGACGAAGTCTACTTGATTGTCGAAGCACGTTCCGGTTTGGGTCCTGATACAGCCGGGGAAGACCCGGTCGCCGGCAGGAGCAATACCGTTATCGGAGATTTCTGAACGTGGGAAGTCCGGCGATAATGGATCCGTTCCGGTAGTGGGCAGCAAGCAGAACTTCATGGAGTCATAGTAGAGCAGAATCTCAATCTGCTTTGAGCGCCTCACAAAGCACGATATTGTCATGGGCAACACGCCTTATAGGTATCAACCCTTGCCGGTTGATTGATGGTATATCGTATCCAATGGTGCCTGAATTGCAGTCATCAAAGGTCAGAACCAGTGTGCCATCTGATCCGGGTGGGTCGGTGCGTTCGATTTCAGTGGAGGTATCAAAAATACCACCTGACGTAATCGTGATATCCATCATCACCTTGAGGTCAGTTATGGCTCATGGCAGTAAAATCATCAAACAGGCTATTAACGAAAGGCACCAGCGCGATCACCAGTGCTTCGGTGTAAACGCCTTCACGAGTGTACAAACCATTGGTCAGCAGGCCGAAGGCGCCGCCCTGGTGTTTGCTGTTGACGGTAGAAAAAACCTGGTCGTTTGCATCTCCGAGTTCCAGCCCGTCTTCAACCAGGACCTTGACCGCCGGCGGCAACGGCAGGGTGACGGTGCGTGCTTCTCCTATCCTGCCACCCGGGCCGAGGACGGCCATCCAGGCGAAGGCCATCAGGTAGTCATCAATGGTGTCGATGCCGCCTTCAAGGCCTACCCAAAAATCGGCCTCGGAAAACTGTTCGCAGGCATTCCTTGCCCGGTTGCGGGCGCCGGTTCGGGTTTCATCATCCGACAGGGGCTGGTCGCTGACACCGGACGCCACGCTGACCGGGATGTACTCAATGTCTTCTTTCGGGAACTGCAGGGAAAACGCCTCCCGTACCGCACGAACCTTGGCCGGGTTACGGGAGGCGACTATGACTCGCATGATTGGCTCACTGCCAGTAAAAAGGCTTCGTTTTCCGGTCGCCTGTAACGACTTCATTCAGGGTGCCCGCCTCGTAGAGCCGGCCGTTTAGCATCACGTGGGTGACCCTGTCGGTCTGGTAAATATCCTCGAGAATATCAGCGTCTATCACGACCAGGTCAGCCAGTTTTCCGGGTTCCAGGCTGCCCAGGTCCGCCGCGTATCCCAATGCGCGGGCAGGTGTGATGGTGGCCGCCTGCAGGGCTTGAACCGGCGACATGCCGCCCTGCGCAAAACTCCAGATTTCCCAGTGGCTGGCAAGGCCTTCACGCTGGCCGTGCGCGCCGATGCTGACCATCACGCCCTGTTCGGAAAGCTTTTTAGCTGTTGCAGCGCTGGTGACGTGATAGAAATCACTGAAAGGCGCAGTGATACGGCGAACGGATTGCGGCTGCAGGATATGCGGCGGGACAAAACGGCTGAGAATCTCATGTTCCCAGACATTGGACTCCTGGTACCAGAAGGTCTCGGCGCTGAGGCCGCCGTAAGTAACTACCAGGGTCGGTGTGTAGGCCACATTGGTCTGACCCCAGAACTGCAATACATCGTCATACAGCATGGACTGCGGCAGGTTGTGCTCGATGGTGCTGTTGCCGTCGGCGACCATGGAGAGGTCCATGTGGAACAGCGATCCGCCCTCCGAAACCACCAGCATGCCCTCTTCACGGGCTGCAACCGTCACCTGCTGGCGCTGCTCGCGCCTTGGCTGGTTGTAGTTCTTGATGCTGTTGGCGCCCTGCGCTTTCAACCGGCGTATGTGTTCGCGGGCTTCTTCGAGCGAATTGATCTCAGCAAAGTAACTTGACCGTGCGCCATACACGATATCTCCGGTCGAGAAAGTTCGCGGAGCCAGGATTTGCCCGGTTCTCTGCATCTCGGCGGCGGCGAAGATTTCGGTCGCGTCATTGGACGGGTCATGCACCGTGGTTACGCCAAAAGCGAGCGTGGCGTAGGACATCCAGTTCTGTTGCGGAATAAAGCCGACACCGGCGGAACCGTGGGCATGGGCGTCGATCAGGCCGGGAATAATGGTTTTTCCGCTGACATCCACCTGCACGGTGTCTGCCGGGATGGGTGTGGCCGCGTCACCAATGGCCAGGATACGGTTGCGCTCGATGACGATCACGCCATTTTCAATCACGCCGCCGTCCTCATCCGCCATCGTGATCAGCCGTGCACCGGTCAGTGCGACCTTGCCTTGCGGAATGTCTGCTTCCATTCGCATCGACATGGAAACGCCTTGCTCTGGCGGCGAATAAATACCGGCCCCATCTTCGTCAGCAGCAAATAATTCATCGGTAGCCGCGTTGAATGCTGTCGCGCCCAGCGTCCAGTTCAGGGTTTTGCCACCATCTGTCCAGTGCGGAAAATTGCCGCCATCCCCGCTGGCCCGGACGGTGGGGACGCTTTTGACCTTGGTGCTCAGTGTTAGCGGCTTGCCGCCTGGGGGCAGGGGCAGGGCATACACGTGGTAGTTTTCACGGAACGCCAGGTAGCGGTCGTTGGGCGCCAGCTCCATCTGTGTCACATATTTTCCGTCCGCATGAACTCGCGGGGCTTCGCCGTTCAGGTCGACACTGACCAAAGACAGGCCTTCGCCCGATTCACTGGAACGGGTGACATAAAGCCTGTCGTTCCGGCTTCCGAAATGCGGGTTGCTGCCGTCGCGCGTTACCAGTTGCGCTTTGCCTCCGCCGGAGGGCATCCGGAATACGCCGGGTTCCATCGACCAGTCCGGTGAGGTCAGCCAGCCGCCGCTGCTGATTTCAAGGACGATGAATTCCCCGTTCGGCGAAAAGCGCGGTGCATGGTAGTGGCCGGGTTCTTCGCTCAATTGAGTGCTGCGCCCGCCGTTGGCTTTCACGCGGTGAACCTGCCCCAGGGTCTGATCGTTCCAGGTCACGAAAACGATGTGGCGCCCGTCGCGCGACCAGGATGGCGCATATTCAAAATGGTCGTCCTCGTCACGGGTCAGGCGTTCCGGTTTACCGTTCGGCAGCGCCTGGACATACAGGCGCCCTGCGCTCTCAAAAACGACGGATGATCCGTCCGGCGAGATTTCGGCATTGCGGACCATCCGGGTTTCAAAACTGTCCGGCGCCACTTCGACCGGCGGGCGGGGCGCGTCGAACACGGTTCTTGTATCAGCGACATGAAAATCGATTTCGCTGGCCTCCTGGCTATCGATTGCAACCCGGTTGATCTTGCCGCCGGCCCAGAAGACGATGCTTTTCGAATCCGGGGTCCAGTCCATGTTCGGATACGCGCCATGCACCGCCCAGACTTCCTGCAGATCCTGGTCCAGGCTGGTGTAAACCGGCTTTTCAGTGCCGCTTACCAGGTCCTTGATGAACAGTGCGCTGTTGCCGCGGATGCGGCGTACGAATGCCAGGTAACGTCCATCCGGCGAGGGGGTGGGGCGCACGGCGCCACCGGCGCCTTTGACCACACTCTGGGTCGTGCCTGTCTGCAGGTCGTGCCGGCGAATCTCGAACACCTGCCCGTTGGAGTCCTGTGCATACTCGAATATCGGACCCGGTGTCCTGTCGAGGCTGTAGTAAATGTAGCGGCCGTCCGGTGAAAAGGCTGGCTCGCCCAATTCTTTCTGGTGCTGTTCACTGGGTTTTTCCACCACGGCAATGCCGTTTCCGCCAGCGCGGTGATACAGCCAGATTTCGCCGGTTCCCAGGGACCGTTCCGTAGTGAAGTGCTTGCGTGCTGCAATAAAGGTGCCGTCAGGCGACCAGTAGGGGTTATTGAGCAGCCGGAAATCTTCTTTGGTCAGCTGGTGCGCATCGCTGCCGTCCGGTTTCATCAACCAGATGTTGTCGCCGCCGCCGGCGTCGCTGATAAACGCAATCTCTGAACCGTCCGGTGAAAAGCGTGGTTGCATCGACCAGGCCAGTCCGCTGTTGATGGCGCGGGCCTGGCCGCCGGTCATCGGCAGCATGTAGATGTCCCCCAGCAAATCAAAAACAAGGGTTTTACCATCTGGACTGACATCCAGACTCATCCAGGTGCCGCTGCGGGTATCAATCGGGATGGTCCTGGACGTGCCTGGAGGATTACTGACGTCCCAGGACGATTCGTCTCCGGGTTCTTCAGCCGAGATGTTTGTACTGGTGCAGATCAGCAGAATGATGCTGAGAAACAGCTTGATGCGTTGGGTCATTTCCGGAATTCCGTTACAGGTCGAGGCGACGATCATAACGGAAAATCCTGGATGAGTTGAATGCGGAATTGTTCTCCGGCAAATTCAATCACATCTCCGGAAACGATTTTTTTGCGCTTCCGGGTTTCAATTTCCCCGTTCAACGCCACCAGGCCGTCGCCGATCAACATTTTGGCTTCTCCGCCGCTGGAAGCCAGCCCTTCAAATTTCAGGAGTTTGTACAGTTCGATCGGCTCACGGTTGATTTCAACTTCCTTCACAGGGTTTCAGTCCCGGAAATTCTTGAATTGCAGCGGCAGGCCAAAGCCGCCTTCTTTGAGCAAGGCGATGACCTGCTGCAAATCGTCGCGCTTCTTGCCGGTCACGCGCAGTTGATCGCCCTGGATGGCAGCCTGGACTTTCATCTTTCGGTCCTTGATCAATTTCACCATTTTACGGGCAATATCCGAGTCGATGCCTTCGCGCGCTGTAATCACCTGGGTGGCGGACTTGAGATGGATAACGGGATCAGCGGTTTCCAGGCAGCTGATGTCTATTCCGCGTTTGACCAGCTTATTGCACAGGATGTCGTACATTTGCTGCAACTGGAATTCTGACTCGGTGTTCATCGTTATCTTTGTCTCCTGCAACTCGAAATTGGAGTTGGTTCCCTTGAAGTCAAAACGCGTGGTGACTTCGCGGTTGGCCTGATCGACCGCGTTGCTGAGTTCGTGGTGGTTTACTTCTGAGACCGTGTCAAAAGATGGCATGATGGTTGTCCGGGGTTGTTGATAGGGAAGACTTCCCAGTTTAACAAAAGTTTCTTGCGAGGATCGAAATGGCAGCACTCTCATCATGAGGCACTGGACCCACCTTGGCGACGCGCCCATTCCTGGCACAGAGCAGTCTTTGAGCCTGTTCCAGGGCAAGGATGACTTCTTCATCAAGATTTCCTCCGGCGGTGGTGAGTTGATGAGCACCCGCAAGCACGGTTCGGAGGACGCGCTTGGCGCACTGCCGTGCCGGCACTTGAAAAACCGCGCCTCGGCGCGCGTGCTGATCGGCGGACTGGGAATGGGGTTTACGCTGGCTGCGGCTCTCTCCGAAGTGGGCTCCGGCTCCGAGGTGACGGTGGCGGAACTGATCCCGGAAGTCGTGCAGTGGAACAAGGGCCCGTTGGGTGAACGCAGCGGTTATCCACTGAACGACCCGCGCACCCGGGTATACGTGGGTGATGTTGCAAAACTGCTCCGCGGAAAACGGGGCTGCTTCGATGTGATTGCGCTGGATGTGGATAACGGTCCAGAGGGTCTGACCAAAACGTCCAATGACTGGCTTTACGGCACGGCCGGCATCGTGGCGGCCCAGGAGGCGCTGACGCCCGACGGTATCCTGGCTTACTGGTCAGCCGGTCCGGACCAGGCGTTTCACGACCGGCTTCGGCGCTGCGGATTCATGGTGGAGGAGGTAACCGTTTACGCCCACGGTAAAAAGGGCGCCAGGCATACGATCTGGCTGGCCAGCCTTTGGCCTATTCCGGAACTTCGAGAGTGATCCCCGCTTTACGGAGGCCCTCGTTGACCTGCTCAATAAGTTCGGGCTGCCCGAAAATCCAGTTCACCATGCCCATCTGGTAGTAGTCCTGCTCAACAGTGGGCCATACCCGCAACAGGTCTTCCGCTGCATCCTGCGCTGCCTCTTCGTCACCGAGCTGTGCATAAGAAATCGCCAGTACCAGCGGGGTGCCCCAGTAATCCGGCATATTGATTTTTTTTGCTATCGCCAGCGCCTCGGAATAATGATGCTGGCGATACTCGTTGAAGAACGTGTTGAAGTTATACCACCCTGCATGCTGAGGGTTGATCTCCATGGCGCGGGTCGTCAACTCGACGCTGCGATTCCAGTCACCCGAATAACCCATCAGGATGCCGACCATTGCCATGGTGTCGCTGTTGCGGCTGTTCAGTTGTATGGCGCGTTCAGCATGGATTCGAAATGCGCCAACGTCTTTCATAAAGTAATTGGCTTGTGCCAGGGTGAACTGGGCGAACGAATTGGCAGCATCAATATCGACGGCGCGCTGGGCAGCTGCGAGGGCCCGCTCCAGCGAGTTGGGCTGAGGATTCAGGTTATTCATGTGCTCGTCCTGGTAGAGCAGGGACAGGCAGGCCCAGGCATCGGAATAGCCAGGGTCGCGTTCAACTGCCTGTTCCAGAGCGGATCTGGTGATCAGGTGGTCCTGAGTACTGATACGCTGGCGATACAGGAAGTAGCGCAGGACTGCCTCATAAGGTGTCAGGTCTTCGGGCGCCCGCCGGTCAGTTGGCGCAGCCAGTGTTCGAATCACTACGCCAGCCGGGTCGGCGACGGTAGCGACAATCCTGTCGGTTAATTCATCCTGTACCGCCAGGGTATTGGTGTCTGCCAGTTCCCGGTCAAAGGTCTCGGCCCAGACCTGCGTGCCGTTCCGGGCGTCCACCAGCTGTGCGGTGATCCTCGTTACCGGGCCAGATCTGCGCAATGAGCCCTGCAATACATAGCGTGCCCCCAGCTCTTTGCCTATCAGGCGAACATCGGTTGATACCGCATTGAGGCCCGATACCGCGGTGCGGGACAGGACCAGCAGGTAAGAAAAATCGGAGAGGCCGTTGGAGATGTCTTCGGTCAGCCCGCCGGCAAAATTTTCGAGTTCCGGATCATCCGACTGAACCTCGAACGGCAGCACGGCAATCCACGGCTTTTCGTCGGAGAGTACAGACTGCTGCGCCGAAGGTTCCGCAACGGCGGGTGTGCCACCATTGAAATGCAGGATCGTCACCGCAAGGCCGCCCACTGCGAACAACGAGGCGATGATCAGCAATTCCGGCCCGCTGACCCGCTGCTGGCCCTGGTCGCCGTGGTACCAGGCGATCACCAGGGTCACGAAAAGCCCCACGATCAGCGCGACGTCGATAAATCGGGCCGTGTTATCGGAAATACCCCAGCGGGCGCCGAGCACGTCGATCAGTTGCATGACCAGCCAGGCGCCGGCCATGTACGCTACGGCCCACTGAAATATCTTGCGTTGTTTCAGGTCTTCCAGAAAAGACATTTTTACCTGGGCCGCTCCATTATGGGTGATGTAACCATAGCATTTCCCGATAGTGCTATGGTTAATGCCGGGCAGGCATTATACTGCGCCGCCGGCGCAGACCGCCGCCCCCAATTACCAGGAACACCCGATGTCCAACTCCAGCCCTTCCGATACGACCTTTCGCGATCTGAATTTACCCGACACCCTGTTGGCCGCACTCGATACGGTGGGCTACGAAACACCTTCACCGATCCAGGCTGAGGCCATTCCGCATCTGCTGAAGGGATTGGACCTGCTGGGCCATGCACCCACCGGTACCGGCAAGACTGCGGCATTTGCACTGCCTTTGCTGGCGCGCCTGAACATGGATCAACAGCAAGTTCAGATCCTGGTGCTCACACCGACGCGTGAACTGGCCATCCAGGTGGCCGAGGCGTTTCAAAGCTACGCCAGCGGGATCAAGGGCTTCCACGTACTGCCGATATACGGCGGACAGGACTACTCGGGCCAGCTCCGGCAGTTGAAGCGGGGTGTTCATGCGGTAGTCGGCACACCCGGCCGGGTCATGGATCACCTGCGCAAGGGCACGCTGAAACTGAATAATTTGCAGGCAATGGTGCTCGACGAAGCAGATGAAATGCTCCGCATGGGCTTCATCGACGACGTCGAATGGATCCTCGAACAGACACCGGAAAAACGCCAGATGGCGTTGTTCTCCGCCACCATGCCAAAAGAAGTCGAGCGCATCGCGCGGCGGCATCTGCACGACCCGCGGGAAATTGCGATCAAGGCAAAAACCGCCACGGCGGCGACGATTCACCAGCGTTACTGGCCGGTTGACCACCTGCACAAGCTGGACGCGCTGACCCGTATCCTGGAAGTTGAGCCGTTTGACGCCCTGCTGATGTTCGTGCGGACCAAGACAGCCACCACGATGCTCGCCGAAAGACTGGAAGCCCGGGGTTACTCAGCGGCC
>Ga0316197_10003219_pt1 | contig 11624 bp, 6 predicted proteins | sample OudBiesiAoxic_MG_FD_204939 | JGI IMG/M metagenome (GOLD analysis project Ga0316197, IMG submission 204939) | Coastal sediment microbial communities from Oude Bieten Haven, Netherlands - site A oxic | ecosystem: Environmental > Aquatic > Marine > Coastal > Sediment | place: Netherlands...
GCGCGAGGGGGATGGCGCCGCGGAGCGCTGGCAGGTGCCACCGCTCCGGGAGGGGCTATTTGCCGGAGCCGCTGCCGTCGATCAGTCTCCGCCCGAGGGGGCGGCGCGCGTCGTCCTGCTGAAGCCGCCCCCGTTCCCCGAGCACCTGGTATTTACGAATGCTTCCGGTGAGGAGGAGCGCCTGGCCGGGCGCTTTGGCGAGCGGCCGCTCGTCGTCAACCTGTGGGCGACCTGGTGCCCGAACTGTCGCCAGGAGATGGTCGATTGGGCCGGGGCGAAGGATGAGTTGGTGGCGGCGGGGCTCGGGGTGATCTCACTCTGTGTCGACGAGCCGAGTGGCGACCCCGCTGCGGACCTGGCCAAGGCGCAGTCGGCAGCTGACAGTTTCGGCTACCCCTTTGAGATCGGGCTAGCGAACGGGCAACTGATCGAGAATCTCAACGTCTTACAGCGATCGTTCATCGGCCGGCAGCGCGATCTGCCCGTGCCCTCCAGTCTCCTGGTCGACACGGATGGCAGGGTCAGTGTGATCTACAAAGGTGGAGTGTCCGCTGCCCAGTTGGTCGAGGATCGGGGACTCTGCGGGGCAACCAGGCCTGAGATTCTCGCGCGCGCGATTCCCTTCAGTGGCAAATGGAAGACACCACCCACCGGGCGGCTACCGCGTGCGGTCGCGGTGAGGATGGTGGAAACGGGTCTACTCGATGACGCCCGCGCCTACCTGCACCAACTGCTGCCGCTGTACCGGGGCTCGGACGACCCGATCGCGCGTACCGAACTCGGCGAGTGCGAGCGATTCCTCGGAGCTATCGCGCAGGAGAAGAGGGAGTTCGAGCTGGCTAAAAAACATTATCAGGCCTCGCTCGCGATCACGCCGGAACAGAAGCTGGTCTACGGCGAACTGATGCGGATTTACGTGGAGGAGGGAGATCTGGAGCGGGCGTCCGAGCAGGTGGAGGCGGTGCTCGCCACCGAGCGCAACGACTTCGAGAACCTCGCGCAGTTGGGTAAGTTCCGTGCCAGACTGGGTCGCGAGGAGGAGGCGATCGCCTTGTATCGCGAATCGATCGCGCTGCGGCCGCACCCGGAGACGCAGAACGCGTTGGCGGATTTGCTGCGTGGATCCGGGCGGAGCGGAGAGTCGATCGCTTACTATCTCGCCACCTTGGAGCAGCGCCCGAACTGGCCTCTGCCAGCCAATAACCTGGCGTGGATCCTCGCCACTCACCCGGATCCGAAATTGCGCGATCCTGCACTGGCCAAGCACTGGGCGCAGATCGCCTGCGAAGGGACAGGCAAGCGCGTGCCACCGCTGCTGGGGACGCTGGCGGCCGCCCATGCCGCAGCTGGCGAGTTCGATCTCGCGGTCGAGGTTTCCGAGCAGGCGATCGGGCTGGCCCGGGATTTGGGGAAGCCCGAACTGGCGGCACGTCTCGGGGAGAAGATGGAGACCTACAAGAGCGGCGGCGCGTTTGTCGACCCGTCGCTGGCCACGGAGCCGATCGAGTAGCGGTCTGGGCGGCGCGGTTGTCACAGCGGCTTCCAGGGATCATGCGGGATCGGGAACCCCGGAGTCTTGTTGGCGGAATCGGACGAAGGGACTGGAAATCGCTTGGTGTTGATGGGTAGATTGTCCCCATGGCCAAGCTCGACACGATTATCTCCCAGCTCGATTCGATATTGCATGTGGCGTCAATTCCAGATTACCCGGGAGCGCTCAACGGCCTCCAGCTGGCCGGGCGCGAAGAGGTGGCCAAAGTAGGGGCAGCCGTCGATGCCTCCTTGCCAGTCGTCCGCGAGGCGGTGGCCGCCGGGCTTGATCTGCTGATCGTGCACCACGGATTGTTCTGGTCCGGCGCGCAGCCGATTGTCGGGGGCTTGCACGAGAAGCTAAAGCTGGCACTCGACGCTGAGATGGCGATCTACAGTTGCCACATCCCGCTGGATGTCCACCCGGAATTGGGCAACAACGCCCTCTTGGCCAAGTCGATCGGGATGGCGGAGACCGAAGCCTTCTTCGATTGGAAAGGGATCAAACTCGGGCTGAAGGGCGTGCCCGGCGGAACTCTGAAGCAGTTGGTTGCGAAGGTCGAGACTGCCGTCGAAGCTGAGCTGCACGTGTGTGCCGCTGGGCCAGCCGAGGCTGGGCTCGTCGGTGTCATCACAGGCGGGGCAGGTGGCGAAATCAACGCCGTCGCCGCTGAGGGAATCGACACCTTCATTACCGGCGAGGGGCCGCATTGGAGCTACACTGCGGCGCAGGAGCTAGGGGTCAATGTGATCTACGCAGGCCACTACGCGACGGAGACATTCGGCGTGCGCGCGCTCGCCTCCCAACTCGCAGAAGAATTCGGAGTCGAGCAGAGTTTCCTACATCATCCGACAGGACTCTAGCCCACAGTTCTGATACCCTTCTAGCGAACCCTTGCCGAAACGCGACAGCGGCAGCGCTGGCGATATTGCTCCCCGGTCGTAGATTCTCATCGACTCCCAGCCCAGGAGGATGGATTTGCAATCGAGTGGCAGGACGGTCGCCAGTCCCTCTGGGAGTCGAAGCCTTCCAGAACTTGAACTGCGAGTCTATGCGCCCAGTTTCGATCAGGTGCTGGAGCACAAAAAAGGCCAGGCACCCCATGTGCCTGGCCTTTTTGAAAATTGTTAGTCTGAGACTACTTGTCCGAGTAGACGCTGCCGTCGACAGCTGGTGGCATGACTGGAGCCGGAGCTTCTTGCTTGCTGGCGCACGAGGCGAAAGCGAATACGGCAGCCGCGGCTGCAAGGATCAGTTTGAGCGAAATGTTCATTTTGGTATCTTTTTCTTAGTGTGGTTAGCGAATCGATCGGGTCCTCCTCTAGATTCTTCGGCTAGATTAGGTGGGGGCTTCGAGTTTGCAACGGAATTCCTTGGCCTCAGTGATCGATGAAGACAGCGGTTTCTGGCTCGACGAGTTCGTAGAGATCGAGCATGTCGTCGTTGCGCATGCGGACGCAGCCGTGGCTGGCTGGGGTGCCGATGAGTTCTTCCTGGTTGGTGCCATGGATGTAGATGTAGCGGTCGAAGGTATTGGAGTTGTTTTCCTCGAGGCCGTCTAGCCAGAGGATGCGGCTGAGGACGAGGTCTTCGTCGACCACGCAGCCCGGCTCCCAGCGGCCCTCTGGGATGCGGCTCTTGAAGATCGTCCGCGGGGCCTGGTCACCGCCGATCTTCTCCTTGATCTGGAAGGCGCCGATGGGGGTGCGGTTGCTGTCTTCCTCGCTGCCGAGTCCGAACATCGAGGTCGAGATCGGGAACTTGGCGACGGCTTTAGCGTCGATGAACAGGGTGAGTTCCTGAGCGGGGACAGAGACCTCGATTCTGGTAGCGGGGCGTTGCATCTTGCGTTGATTGAGCTAGTCTGGCGCTCCTAAATTTGGAACCGAAATCACTATGAGCAAGTCATACCATGTCGCCATCGCCGGAGCCACGGGCGCGGTGGGTGCTGAGATGCTCCTCTGCCTCGAGCAGCGGGGGTTCCCGGTCGGCACCCTCAGCCCACTCGCGTCGGCTCGCTCTGCTGGAAAAACGTTGGAGTTCAAGGGCGAGGACGTGGAGGTGAAGGAGCTGACTCCGGAATCCTTCGAGGGCGTTGACATTGCCCTGTTCAGCGCTGGCGGTGGGATCTCGTTGGAATTTGCCAAGCATGCGGTCGCCGCTGGGGCTGTGGTGATCGATAACTCGTCGGCTTTCCGCATGGACGAGTCGGTCCCGCTCGTCGTCCCGGAGGTCAACCCCGAAGCGGCGCGGGCGCATCAGGGGATCATCGCAAACCCGAACTGCACGACGATCGTGACGCTGATGGGGCTCGCTCCCTTGCACCGCGAGTGGGGGGTGAAGAATGTGATCGCCTCGAGTTACCAGGCCGTGTCCGGCAGCGGTGCGCAAGGGATCATCGAGCTAGAATCCCAGGTGCGCGCGATCGCGGCGGGGGAGCCGGTCGAGCGTAGCGTCTACCCGAGCCAGATCGCATTCAATGTGATCCCGCAGGTCGATGCCTTCACCGCTAACGGCTACACCAAGGAGGAGATGAAGATGGAAAACGAGGGGCGCAAGATCTTGGGCGCCCCCGGGTTCCGGGCATCGGTGACCTGCGTGCGTGTGCCGGTCTACCGCTCGCATTCGATCGCAGTGACCGCGCAGTTCGAGCGGACGCCGGATGTCGCCAAGGCGCGCGAGGTGATTGCCGCAGCGGCAGGGGTCAGCGTGGTGGACGATCCGAGCCAGATGCGATTCCCGACCCCGCTGGACACGACCGGCCAGGACGATTGCCTAGTCGGACGGATCCGCAAGGACATCGTGCTCGACGATGCTCTCAGCTTCTGGGTGGTCGGGGATCAGGTGCGCAAAGGTGCCGCCCTCAACGCGGTGCAGATCGCTGAACTTCTCGTCGACTAAACGGATGGACCTGCAGGCTTACGTAGCGAGAACCCGGAAGCTGGTCGAGGCGGACCTGAAGGCACGCGTGCCGCGGGCGACGGCGCGGCCAGCAACCCTGCACCGGGCGATGCGGCACAGCCTGTTCGCGGGCGGCAAGCGGCTGCGGCCGATCCTCTGTGTGGCGGCGGCCGAAGCCTGTGGTGGCGAGATCGATGATGCGCTCCCGCTGGCGGCGGCGGTCGAGTGCATCCACACCTACTCGCTGATCCACGACGACCTGCCGAGCATGGATGATGACGATTTCCGCCGTGGCGTGCCGACCTGCCACACCGTGTTCGGTGAGGGGACGGCGGTGCTGGCGGGGGATGCGCTGCAGGCGATGGCATTCGAGTTTGTAGCGGGGGCGAGACCGACCAGGCGCTACCCGGTGGCTGCGATGGTGATGGACTTGGCGGTGACTTCCGGCAGCCGCCACCTGATCGGCGGACAGGTGATGGACATGGAGGGCGAGGGGGCTGGGCTCGGGAAGCGCGAACTGAAATTCATCCACGAGAGCAAGACCGCAGCGCTTTTGAAGTGCTCGCTGCGGCTCGGTGGGATGAGTGCGAATGCCACGCCGAAGCAGCTACTGGCGCTGAGCGAGTTTGGTTATTCGCTCGGGCTAGCATTCCAAGTGATCGATGACATCCTCGACGTGACCCAGACGACCGAGAAGTTGGGTAAGAGCGCGGGGAAGGACGTCGCTGCTGGCAAGGCGACCTACCCGGCGATCTACGGGCTGGAGGCATCTCGCAGGGAGGCGAAGCGCTTGACGAAACGCGCCTCGGATGCGCTCGGCGTCTTCGGAAAGAAGGGCGCAGTGCTGCGTGGGATTGCGGACTACCTCTTGGATCGGGACTACTAGGCGCGGCGGGGGGCGGACACTCCTGTCCGCCTGGAGGTGTCTTGGCGGGGTGCTTCGTGCGGACAGGAGTGTCCGCTCCCCGGTGCAATCTCTGCTTGTCTCGGACTCGCAGGGGTGGCACAGGTGCCCAGCAATACCTCAATGAAACGCCAGTCGAGAGCCTTTTCAAATCGGACGCATCAGCATACCGACTATTCTAAGAAGGTGGGGATGCCCTCCGAGGAGGATCTGATCCCGCTGGTGGAGGCAGCGGCAAAGCCCCTGATCCTGATCCTCGACCAGGTACAGGATCCGCACAACTTGGGCGCTTGCCTGCGGACGGCTGACGGGGCTGGCGTCACGGCAGTGGTCGCACCTAAAGACCAGTCTGTAAAAGTCAACGATACGGTGCGGCGGATTGCTTGCGGTGGCGCGGAGAGCGTCCCATTCTTCCTAGTGACGAACCTGGCGCGCACCATGGAGCAGCTGAAGCAAGCCGGCGTGTGGCTGACCGGGACGGCCGATGAGGCGACGCAGTCGCTGTATGAGGTGGACTTCAAAGGGCCGACCGGGATCGTGATGGGGGCCGAGGGAAAGGGGATGCGGCGGCTGACTCAGGAGAAGTGCGATTTTGTCGTGAAGTTCCCGATGTTGGGGAAGGTCGAATGTTTGAACGTGTCCGCGGCTGCTGCGGTGTGCCTGTATGAGGTGGTGCGGCAGAGGTTGGGGGCGTAGAGTAGTGGTGACTTTCAGTCGCCACGATTTACCTGAATGCTCGTGGCGACTAAAAGTCACCACTACGGCTTGAGCGTTGTCTCCACGCGGAAGAACCAGCGCGGGAATCCCTCTGGATCTGGTTTCTCGATCGTCCAGCGGTAGAATGCGATGCCGGGGAAGGGCTGCTCCGGGGCTTGGGGGGAGGGGATGAAATCGCTCACGTCGTCGGCGATCGAGATCGCGTAGTCGGCGGCTTCGCTCCCCTCCCATTCGATGACCAGCATGTCCCCGGCGAAGTAGAATTCGATTGCCCGCGGCAGCGCCGGTTCCCCAGTGGGGAACGAGAACGGGTCACCGGCGTTGGTGCCCATCCGGTATTCCTGACCATCGGCGAATCCATCGAAGTCGGTGTCATCCCAGAACCCTGATGCCAAGTTGGTGAGATAGCGCAGCTCGTAGCGGTCGTCGATCCCGTCGAGGTCGCCATCGACCGCGGGATTGGTGCCCAGATCGGAGACGAGGACGATCTGGTAGACGACGATCTCCTCCGGGTCCTCGGTGGGAAAGCCGAGCACCTGCGCATCGGCACCGAGGTAAGCGTCCATGTCGAACGGGAACTCGTACGGGCGATGGCTGGTCACGCCGGTACCGATGTCCTCGAACTCGACCTGTTGCGCGCGTTGCTTGAGGAAGACTAGGTCGGACTGGTTGCGCTGGAGGATCCAATCGCCAGTATTCTGGTCCCGGAGTAGGGTGCCGGTGAGATTGGAAACCGGACGTGCGGTCGGGACTTGTAGAATCAGATCACGCAGGGCGAGCAGCTCGGGCAGCGGGGTGGTCACGGCCCCCGCATAGGCAGGCGGGAAGATGCCGGATTCAAAGAACCCACCCAAGGCCGCAACCGGATTGGGGACGGCGCCGATGATGACTGGCATGTCGGGCTCTCCCTCGATGAGAAACTCCTCCTCCCAGGCGAGGTAGATTTCCCGCGCGGTCTGAATCAGCGGGGCGAACGCCGCCGTCTCCGTCAGCCCGCCGTAAAGTTGTTGGATGACATGCGCCAGCTCGTGCGCCAGTAGACCCGGTCCCTGTGGTTCGGAGAGGAAATCCAGATCTGCGCGGCTCAGGCGGGGGCCAGATCCCGTCGCGTCCCAGGGAAACGCTGGCCGCTCCCGACCGCCGATTTCGAGACGGTCGCGCGCCCAGGTGGCGAAGGCCAGTGTGGCGAGCGTGGTTTCGATGGTGACCTCGATCACTTCGGATTCTGAGTCCAGACCAGAAACGCCTTGGAACCCGCTGAGGGCGGAGCTTGTCTCCTGAATCCATTGCTCGATCTGGGCAGGAGTCGGGTAGGGGGTAGAGGGAATCGATCCCGCAGTCGGGGGTTCGATCGCTGGCAAGATGAGAGGATTGACGAAGGCGGTTCCCAGCATGGCGGAGAATCCGGGGGTTTGCAGATCGTCGAGATGCCAGCCGACGAAGAGCAGTTCGTCCTCACGCGCAGGTGGTTCTCCCTGCGTCGACGGATTGTAGTCGGCATCCAGAATCAAGCGACCCTGCTGGTTGAGCACGCCGCCCGTCAGCGTCCGCCCTAGCGAGCTGTAGACTTTGAGCCTACTGCCCCTCGGCGAACTTTCGCCGCCACCGCGGTCGGGGGTGCGCGCTTCCAGCGTCATCGCGAGCGATGGCGGAAATGGGATGGCGAGGTTCTGGTTGGGCGGCGGCGACGTCGGATCGTTGGGATCGAATCCGTTCAGCAGCTCTTCGATATCGGACGTCGTGTCACCATCGGTATCGCCCTTGCCGAAGATATCCAGACCGAGGGCGGCGGCGATCAGATCGCTGATCCCATCGCGGTTGGAATCATCGTCCGCTGGGAGGACAATGTCATAGGCGGCGGATTGGATCGGGCCGATCTCCCCAGTGATCGCTTCGCCATAGTACTCGACCACCGCATCGACCCCGACCATAAACGGGCCGGTACCGCTTGTCCATGGACCTGCTCCGACCCGGGAGATCACGGTGGTGCCCGGCGCTGCGGTGAAGTTGACTTCGACGACGCCACCATAGGTGCCGGAGGGCGGGTCGATGCTCACGGCGGCGAATCCGCCCCCACCGGGTGCCACCTGGTAGACCAAGCTGGAACTGGCTTCCCAAGAATTCGGCAGCGCCGTGCCGCCGGGTCCCGGGTCGTCGTCCGGTTGGAGCTGCACGACCTGCGGGTCGCCCAGCCCTTGGGCGGGGCCGAGGAATGACTCGACCGTCGCGGTCACCTGGCCACCACCAAAACTCGCCATCGTCGAGAAATCTCCAGCCGATAGGAATTCGAAATCGAGCGGCTCGGCAGGCGAGTAGTTGAATGGGTCGGCCGTCTTTAGCGCGACGGTGGGCGACGGAGGGAAAGCGGGAAGGACGGGGAGCGGCAAGCCGCTGACAGCCAGCTGGAACACCCCGGACGGATCGGGCACGTAGAGGCTGTAGGCTTGGGTGCCGGTGGCATTGTTGCGGGTGAACGCTTGGAGGAGAGAGCCCCCGAGCATCTCAAGCGGGATGACGGAGGAGAAGCTCTGCCCGGGTTGCGCTGGGATCCGTTGCTGCAGATCGAGTCCATTCACCGGGTCATACCCGAAGATTGACGCCTGAGATCCGTCGAGTGAGGTGACGAGAAGCTTGTCGGCTCCGCCTGCAGGACCGGGGAGCATTTTGATATCGCCCGCCAGAAACCCCAGTACCACTTCGTCATCGACCTCCGGGAGTAGCGTATCCAAATTGATTCCTACCAGCTCCATCGTCCCTGCACCCGGTGCCCATTGGGCGAAGTAGAGACGGTTACGGCCCAGTTCGGGGAAGAGATCGAGTGTCGATGTGTAGCCGCGTTTCAGAGTGATCACGTCGTAGCGCACGACGCTCGCATTGATCAGTTCGATCGAGTAATACTGGAACTCCTGCCCGTGTACGGTGCCCATGACGTGGGACTCCGCGTTCCGATTCAGATCCAGGTAGATCGTCACACCGGGAAGTCCTGGCTCGTCGTCGTCTGTGTCCCATGCATGGGTGGCTGGCGGAGTCTGAGCGATGATCGGGTCGAACAGGCGGAAGGTGGGATTCAGACCGGCTGCCTCGGCGGCCAGGAGGAGAACCTTAGTCTGGCTGGAGTTCGGGATCTGTATTCCGGGGACTGCTTGGCAGAGGACCGGGCCGGGACCGACCTCGAACGCTTCGACCCGCAGCGGCGCGCTGCGGGAACGCTGCCCCCTGACGACATGCACCGTCCCTTGCCGATAGCTAGTCACGATGAGGTCGTCGTTCCCATCTCCGTCGAGATCGTAGCTCTCCAGGGAAGAGGATTCGGCCTTTCCGGTGATCGCTTCTTTCTTTTCAAAATCCCAGCCCGCCACCCCCACCTGCGCGTGTCCATAGCCGACCGCCAGGTCTCCGTTCTTCAAGATCGCGAGGTCTTGAAAGCCATCGCCATCGAGATCCAGGACCTGGACGAGCTCGCTCCCGGCGGAATCGTCGAGCATGTTCTCCTCGTAGGCACCCCCGACCTGCGCGAGCATGGGACCCACGGAGAGCGCGCCGACCGTATAGAGAGCGGCAGCTCGGATTGCCTTGATGGTATTGCCGTGGCGAGAGTTCATGGCGGGATGCCGGTGATGCGTCTTGGTCAGAATGTCAGGGAGTGGGGATGGTCACGATATTGGTGCGGGTGGTTTCCAAGGGTTCCCGGTCTTCACCGTGCCACACGATAGAACAGGAATACGCGCGCCCCTGGATCACCGGCTGGTGGATACGGTACCAGATATGGTAGAGCGGCGAGCTTCCGGGAGGGGCGATCACGTCGGGATCGGGTTTGACGACGATCGATTTGTCGATGATCAGGATGCGGTCCGGCCCGGCATCTTGCGTGAGAAATTCTTGCACGTAGTGCGTCACCTGGAGTTCTTTGCCGGTCGACTTCGCCCCTTCGGGACGGAGGTAGATGACGAAGTGCCGCGGGTCGTTAAGGTACTGCTCGACGGACTGGCCGGGGATCTCCGCGATCCCGCTGCTCCCGGTTGGGATGACTGCGCCGGCATCGCGGGGGATCGTCCCGATGCGGACGCACAGGAGTTGGCCGACGTTGTCGAAGACCGCTCGAACCTTGTGGGCTGAGACGCCGGGAACCTCACGCGCGGGCCATGGCACTTTGGGTCCCTCCAGCGGTGCTTCGATTGGCCATGCGATGACCTTCTCCTCGCTCCAGAGTCCGAATTCGCGTTCCTCCTCTGCCCCCGGGCCGACCGCCCTGACACGCACGCGGTAGTTGGTTCCCTTGAACAGGTCGAAGCGTTGCACGAACTGCGATGCGTCGCTCTGGTAGTCGGATTCCAGCCGCGGAGAATCGACGAAGGCACAGCTGACGTACTTAAGGACCCCGTTGTCGAGGAAGGCTTCGGTGGTCGTGTTGGCAGCACCGGGAGGGGCGGGGCAGATCTTCCACTCCAAGCGTTCGACCCCCTCGCGCGGGCAGAATGCGGTGAGATCCTGTTGCTCATCGCCGACACGGGTGCAGGCGACGATGGACGGTCTGGGCAGCGGCACCTTGGAGGCGCGCTGGACCCAATCGACCGGAACGATGGGACTGGCATTGCCGTCCTTGTCGAAGAATTGCAGAAGGTAGCAGATCGAGCCGCCGCGGGTGGGGAAATTGGAATCTTTGGCAACTGCCTGGCCGGCATTGTCGAAGCCGCCGCTGTCGAACTTCGATATCTCGCCGTCGAAGCCGACGCGCTTGTAGGCGTGCCATGTCTCAGCGTCCGGCGTCTTCGAGAATTCGATACAGACGGGCAGGATTTCGCCGGTTCCAGGATCCACCGGATCGATCGGTTGCGGGCAGAGGGAAAGCGCGACCGTCTGGCATTCGATCGTCGGCTGCCAGGTGGCGATGAGCAAGTCGAGCGAGACAACATTCGCGCTGAAGCTGAGCCAGTCGATGAGATCGCCGCCCGGCAGGCGGAACTTCACCGGTCGTCCCGCGGTGGTGAAGAACCGCGCGCCAATTTCCACGGTCCCCTCCAGCCCTTCGAAGGCGACATTCGCCTCGAGGGTGTTGGCGCCCGGAGCGAAGTGATGCACGCCAAACGACAGCCGCGTGCTCATCTCGCGGAACTCCACCGCGCCGAATCCCGGTCCGGGGCGCTGCGCCCTGAGGGTCAGGTGTTCGTCGAGGGCGCCTGTCGTCTTGAGCTGGATATCGCCCCCCGGATCGCCGCTGAGGTTGCAGCAGGTCACGACGGTCCGGCCGCTCGGTCTGCCGGCGACGCGGATGATCGGCAGGAACGCTGGGACAGAAGCCGTCACGCCGCTCAAGTTTCCAAAGCCGTTCTTCTTGCAGACGGCATTGTCCTCGCAGCGCAGCCAGAAGTGCCACGTCTCCCCTTCGGGGAATTGGGTCGCGATGACCGGTTCGCCGTCGGGGGGGAATTGCACTACCGCGTCGCCGGTGTTCTCCACCGTGCCGATGAGGGAGGGCGAGATTGGATCCAACTCATTGGACATCATCTCCTCCATCCCGGCGTCATGCTTCTTCGATGCGTAGACGAAATACCGGGCTACCTCTTCGACCGG
>Ga0316197_10003220_pt1 | contig 11624 bp, 12 predicted proteins | sample OudBiesiAoxic_MG_FD_204939 | JGI IMG/M metagenome (GOLD analysis project Ga0316197, IMG submission 204939) | Coastal sediment microbial communities from Oude Bieten Haven, Netherlands - site A oxic | ecosystem: Environmental > Aquatic > Marine > Coastal > Sediment | place: Netherlands...
GACCAGTCACCTGGGTTTTGGATCATCAGGGCATCGATGCGCGTTGGTGCCTAATTCATTGCACCCAGATGACACTGGCCGAGACTCGCGGTCTGGCACATACTGGAGCGGTTGCAGGGCTTTGCCCGCTCACAGAAAGCTCGCTGGGTGACGGGGTATTCAATGGCGAAGACTGGGTTGCTGCAGGCGGAAAATGGGGCATCGGGTCAGACAGTAACATCTTGGTATCTCTGAAGGAAGAACTGCGCACATTGGAGTACTCTCAGCGCCTGTCAACGCATCGACGTGCCATATTCGCAACCCCGGAAAAATCTACAGCGCGCGCGCTTTTTGACGACGCCTGCATTGGCGGCGCGCAAGCTGCGGGCCGAGACAGCGGCGCGATCAGAACCGGCGCGTGGGCGGATCTCGTCGCGTTAAGATCAGATGCCACCGACTTCATCGGCCGACAAGGTGACACGCTGCTGGACACGTGGGTTTTTGCGGGCACTGACGCCGCCATCACTGATGTCTGGGCTGCGGGGCGGCACATGGTTCAAGACGGTCGCCATGTGGCACGCACGGCGATTTCAGACACCTACCGGAAGACACTGACCCGGCTGCAGGACGTCATGTGATGCAAGGCTGGCAAGACATTCAGGCCGAAGCGCTCCGCCGCATACAACGGCGCGAATGGACGCCCGGCAGTTTGATCCCCGGCGAAGCCGAATTGGCACGCGAATTCGGATGCGCACGCGCCACCGTTAATCGCGCGCTACGGGCATTGGCGGAAGATGGTTGGCTGGAACGGCGACGGCGTGCAGGGACCCGTGTGGCGCTTTCGCCCCAACGGCGCGCCCAGATGTCCGTTCCCGTCTTGCGGCAGGAAATCGAGGCCCATGGTTACGTCTATACGCATCAACTGCTGCACGCCCACACAATGGACGATACGCTTTTTCTTCATACATTGCATCTTTCGGATGGCGTCCCATATGCGCTCGAGAATCGCGAAATCAACCTGTCTGAAGTGCCCGCAGCCGCTAGTGAGGATTGGACGACATTGAGCGCCAATGAGTGGCTGGTCCAGAACGCGCCGTTTGACCATGGCACGATGATCTACGAAGCCATCGCAGCAGCACCGTTTGAGGCGGCCAATCTCCTATGCGCTGAAGGGTCGCCCCTGTTGGTCTTGCGTCGCGAAACCTTCAGTGGGACGGGACTGATCACCTGCGTCACGCTGGCGTACGCTCCTGCACATGCTGTCCGGCTGCAGATTTAGCGAGACTGAACACGGTGGATGCGCAGTGCATTGGCGGAGCCACTCCAACGGTGCGGCAGGGGCTGCGCGCCCATCACCCGCATAATGGGGACCACGCACAAATCAGCTTCCCAACATGGCGCTGATTTTGGGATAACTCACAAGTCAGCCTTGCATCACCAGCCTAGCAAAGCCTTGCCGGGTTTAACTCCCCTGACTGCGCAAATACTCCATGATGGCTGGACGGACCGTCTGATCTCCGTTCTCACGCGCTGCACTGATGACACCGCGCACTTCTTCAAGGTTCGCGCGACGCAAAAGGCTTTTCACGGGTCCAATGGACGCCGGGCGCATCGAAAGTGCGCGAAATCCGATGGCGGCAAAACAAAGCGCTTCGACCGGCCTTCCGGCGTCCTCGCCACAGAATGACAACGGCGTTTCTGTCTTTGCGCAGCGCTCGACAATCCCTTCGAGAAACGTCAGGAAACTGAGGTTCAGGGTGTCGTAGCGCCGCCTGACGCGCTCATTCTCACGGTCAGCGGCAAAGAAGAACTGCTTAAGGTCGTTTCCGCCAATCGACAGAAACTCAACCTCTTCAAAAAACCTCTGGGGCGCAAACGCAAGGCTCGGTGTTTCCAACATCGCGCCGACTTCAAGCCGCTCGGGCAGCACATGGCCCAGTCGTTTTTCCCGGGCAAGTGTTTTATCCACTTCGGCCCGCGCGGCGAGGTACTCCTCATACTGCGCGACAAAAGGGAACATCACGGTCAGCGGTCGCCCACTGGCGGCACGGAAAAGCGCCTGCAATTGCATCCGCATTATGCCGGGCTTGTCGAGCCCGACGCGGATCGCGCGCCAGCCTAGCGCTGGGTTCGGCTCATCATTGGGCTTCATGTAGGGCAAAACTTTATCTGACCCGATATCCAACGTCCGAAACACCACCCGCTTGCCCTTTGCGGCATCAAGAACGCGCGCGTAGATATCCGACAACTCGGAACGCTTGGGCATCTTATTGCGCACGAGAAACTGCAGCTCAGTCCGGAAAAGCCCTACGCCTTCGGCTCCTGATCCGTCCAACGAGGGTAAATCAGCCATTAGGCCAGCATTCATATGCAATGAAATCGTCTTTCCGCAGCGTGTCTCCGCTGGTTTGTCACGGATCGAGGTGTACCTTTCCTGTGCGGCGGCCTGCATCGCAATTTTGTCGCGGAACGCGGACGCTACCATATCTTCGGGGCGCAGGTGCACAATGCCCTGCTCGCCGTCCACCATGATGTGATCGCCGTTCAGCGCTTCGTTGGTGATCCGGCCAGCATGCACAATCAGCGGAATGGCCAACGCCCGGGCAACAATTGCCGCATGGCTGCCGACCGATCCGTTTTCCAGCACGATACCGCGCAGGCTCCGGCCATAATCAAGCAACTCCGCAGGTCCAATGTTACGCGCCACGAGGATTGGGTCATGAGGAAGTTCCGCGCCAGTGTCCCTGCCCTGCCCTGTCAGGGTTCGCAGCAAGCGGTTGCTTAAATCATCAAGATCGCTAAGACGTTCTCGCAGGTATGCATCCGTGACCTGGTTCATACGGGTGCGCGCCAAAGACTGCTCTTTCTCGACCGCCGCCTCAGCCGAAAGGCCGCTGCCAATATCTTCTTCCATGCGCCGCAACCAGCCCTTGGAGTTGGCGAACATCCGATAAGCTTCGAGCACCTGCTGCTGGTCCTTGTCCCCCGCCGCCATAGTCATCATCTCGTCGACGCTGATGCGCAGTTGATCTACCGCTTCATTTAAGCGCTGGGCTTCACGCTCCGGGTCGTCGGCAATCAGGTTTGAGACGACAACCCGAGGTTCGTGCAGCCAAACATGACCTTCAGCCACCCCTTCCTGCCCGACAGTACCGCGCATCATCACTTGCTGCTGATGCCGTGCGGACATCGCAGCCCCTTCCCCCACAAAGGCACCAAGCTCGGTCATTTCGGCCAGCACCATGGCCACAACCTCGAGCGCATAAATCTCATCTGCGGAAAATTCGCGCGCCGTCTTGGACTGCACGACAAGCACGCCCAGCGTTTCACCAAGACGCTGAACCGGCACACCCAGAAAGCTGGAGTATCTTTCTTCCCCTGTCTCCGGCATAAACCGAAAACCCGGTGACTGCGGTGCATTCGGGGTGTTCACCACTTCCCTGCGCTGGGCCACCCGCCCGACAAGTCCCTCACCCATTTTCATACGTGTCTGATGAACCGCGTCGGCCCTCAGGCCTTCGGTAGCGCAAAGCTCAAGCGTTTCTTCATCCCGGAAAAGATAGATCGAACAGACCTCACACCCCATCGAACCCGCGATAAGGCTGGTAATCCGGTTGAGACGGGCCTGCCCGGCCTCATCACTGGCCATCGCGTCGCGCAAACGCCCCAGCAACTTGCGGCTTTCGGTTTCCAAACGCTCGGCCATGTCGGCGCGTCCCCCGGTTGAACTCGACCTTCAGCTTAGATCACAGGCGCGCAAAGCGAAATGCAAGAATACGGTACGCGCAGATCAAGCCCAGTCTCAGCCTAAATCATAGGCAGCGGATGAACTGCAACGGTTGATTGATCTATTTCAAAGCAGCGCGCCGCGGTTCTGCTATCTCTGGGCAACGAGAGGACCACGCCCATGCCTGCCAAGAACAAATCCGAACTGATGAAGATTACCCAAAGAGATTTCGATAAGCTCTTGGCGACAACCGCCGGCGTTTCGCCTGCCCTGTCCTTGCAAAAGGACACCGACGGGACGTCTATCAAGGATGTGATCGCGCATCGGGCGCATTGGATTGATCTATTTTTGGGATGGCATGCGGCCGGTCAGGCGGGCAAATCGCCATCCTTTCCTGCCGATGGCTACAAATGGAATGATCTGAAACGCTACAATGCCGATTTGCGCAGGCACCAGTCGCATCTGGGATGGGAAGAGGCCTGCGCGCTATTGCAAGACGCTCATGATCGCCTTAGCGCATTTCTCGAAAGTCAGAACGACAACGCACTCTACGGTGCCCCAATGAAAGGGGCCAAAAATGACTGGACCACCGGGCGCTGGGCGGAAGCTTCAGGTGCCAGTCACTATCGATCGGCCGCCAAGTACATCCGCGCGCGTATCAGACTTTCTGATAAGTTATCTTAGGCAGCTTTGTGCAGCTCAAACGCATCGTGCAACGCCTGCACTGCAAGCTCCATATACTTGCGATCAATCAAAACCGAGATCTTGATTTCAGAAGTCGTGATAACCTTGATATTGATGCCCTCGCCCGACAGCACCTGAAACATCTTAGCGGCAACGCCTGTGTGGCTGCGCATACCAATCCCAACAACCGAAATCTTCGCCACATCCGTGTCAGCGATCAACGCGTGAAAGTTGATCACACCATCGGCCTTGGCCTGATCCATCGCCTTTTGCGCCCGCATGACCTGATCGGTTGGGCAGGACCACGTCATGTCAGTACGGCCTTCTTCAGAGATGTTCTGAACAATCATATCGACGTTAACACCGCCCTCGCTCAGAGCAGAGAAGATTGTCGCGGCAATGCCCGGACGGTCCGCGACACTCACCAAGGTCATCTTCGCTTCGTCGCGTGAAAACGCAACTCCGGCCACCACATTGCTTTCCATGATTTCCTCCTCGTCGCAGACCAGCGTCCCCGCGTCGTCTGACTGTTCTTCAAAACTGCTGAGCACACGCAGCTTGACCTTGTAGCGCATCGCCAACTCGACTGAGCGTGTCTGCAGCACCTTCGCCCCAAGCGAAGCAAGCTCCAACATTTCCTCAAACGCAATCCGATCAAGCTTGCGCGCTTTAGAAGTGATCCGTGGATCGGTGGTATAAACCCCATCCACATCCGTATAGATATCGCAACGTTCCGCGTCGAAAGCAGCAGCAAACGCAACAGCCGTCGTATCTGATCCACCACGCCCAAGCGTCGTTATTCGACCTTCCGGGCTCACGCCCTGAAAACCAGCAACTACAGCGACCTTCATCCCCTCATCGAATTTCGCAAGAATATTCGCCGGCGGAATTTCTTCGATCCGAGCGGCAGAATGCGCGCTTGTGGTGCGCACCGGCACCTGCCAGCCCTGCCAGCTGCGCGCGGGCACATCCATTTCCTGCAGGGTCAGCGCCATGAGCCCGGCGGTGACATTTTCCCCCGAGGACACCACCGCGTCATATTCACGCGCGTCATACAGAGGCGAAGTCTCTCCGACCCAACCGACGAGCTCATTCGTTTTACCAGACATGGCTGAAACGATGACGATAACGTCATACCCCTTTGCCACCTCAACGCCGACACGTTTGGCGGCCCGTCTTATACGATCCAACGTGGCGACTGACGTACCACCGAATTTCATCACCAGAACCGGCATAATTTCCCCGCCAAAGACTTCCGGCGCGGTTTACGCGCAAGCATGGTCCTTCGCAAGCCCACGGCCCCAGCTTCTCTGGGGTACCAACGGTCCGAACCTTCGGGCTGCACCGCGAGCTTTGATTTGCGAGCCGAAGTAGAACAGGTCAAACGCCGGGCCTCATTGAAAATGACGGCTCCGTTGCGTTCACAGAGGGTGGGCACGCCCATCCCATGTTTCGAAACAGCCCGTCGTCCGAATATCAAGCGCATCAAACCGCGCAACAAGCCCCGAGACCGCCTCTTCCACCGTAATCGCTGCAGCGTCGCCACCCATGTCAGTCTGCACCCAACCCGGATGATAAATACCCACGGCAATGCCCTCCGGTTTGAGATCCGTGGCAAGGTTACGACCAAGGTTAAGCGCTGCCGCCTTGGACGCACGGTAAATATAGCTACCACCCGGTGCCTGCGTGCTCGAGGCCATTTGCGAAGAAATGATGGCAATCTTGCCAGCCTGTGCACGACGCAGATGCGGCAGCAGGGCCTGAATGGCCAGAAAGACCCCTGTTACGTTTGCGGCAAAACTCTGCGCCCAAAGATCGGCCCCAAATCCCTCTTCGAGATTGTCGCCCTTATCAAGGTAGACACCCGCATTGCAGACCAGAAGATCAATTGCCCGGTCGCCCAAAGTCTCCGCCATGGCGGTATGGCTTGCAGGCTGCGTCACATCAAGTTGCAAAGGCGCAGCAACCGAACGACCGGTACCGAACACCTCTTTGCCTGTCGCGGCGTAGTGGTCTGCGAGCCCCTTGCCGATGCCCCGGCTGGCCCCTGTAATCACAATCGTCATGCAACTCTCCTGCCTCTGCCACGCATCAATATACTGATGCGTCCCGGCGTTTTATTGTGTGCGACGTTTGGGTCGAAACGGCAAGGGCAGCACCGGCACACCTTCGTCGATCAGCGCCTTAGCTTCATCAGGGCGTGCCTCTCCATAAATTGACCGTTCAGGTGTCTCACCCTCATGCATCGCACGGGCTTCAGTGGCAAAATCAGTGCCTACATAGTCGGAGTTTTCTTCGACCTTCCGCCGCAAATCGGCCAACGCTTTAGCAACCTCGCCCTCAGGTTTCGCCAACACCGGTACGGGCGCTTCGGGTTCTGGAGCTGTATCAGCGGTGCAAACCCGTGGCGCCATCACGGCCTTTTGCACGTCGCCAGACCCGCAATAGGCGCAGCTCAGATGACCAGCCTTTTCCAATGCATCAAATGCAGCGGCGGATTGAAACCAGCTGTCGAATCTGTGGTCCTTGTCACATCTGAGCGTATATTGGATCATTATGCAGCTGCAGCGCCTGTTTCTTATGCATTACCCCCCCTGAGATGGGCCAAAGGGGTCAGCCCGTCAAGCGCCGCGACGGCGCTTGCGGGGATCAAAGTCGAGTATCATGCGCGCCAGTTCACGTTCACCGACCATCCGTGCAGCCTTTTTCCGGCTCAGCCAACGACGTCGGCGCTGACCAACTTCAGGAAATTTTTTGGCAAGCGACACGACCTCAATCGGGTAGAGCATTGCCACACAAGGCAGATCGTCGAGGTCACCCACCCCTTTGGCGTAGGAGAACACGCCAAGGCATGCACCCGCAACGCGTCCGGTGACGCCCGCCTCTTCCCACGCCTCAACCCGCGCGGAATCGGCCGGGGTGAGGCCATCCATTGGCCAGCCTTTCGGAACGATCCAGCGTTTGTTGCCGCGTGATGTAATCAGCAATATCTGCACTTTGCTGCGCCGGACGCGGTAGCACAGCGCCGCAAACTGCGTGCGCACATCCCCCTTACGCACTCCGGGCAATGAAAGCGGTATCTGCTTGACCATCATGATCCTGTTTTCACGTCTTTGCGACCTGTTTTTTTACAGATTAACCGCTGAATCGCCGCAGCACCAGAGTGTTCCTTTGCCGCTTGCGCCGCTTTTGACCTTAGCCGATACTCCGCCATTATGATCCGTCTCCTCGCTATTCTTGCACTTTTTTTGCCCCTGCCGATCTGGGCCGGGAATGCCCCGGTAATAGTATTTGCGGCCGCCAGCCTGCGGGGGGCTCTGGACGAAATAGCAGCCAATTATGAAGCGGGTGTGACGCTGTCATTCGCCGGGTCCGGGACCATCGCGCGCCAGATTGCCGCCGGCGCACCTGCCGATGTCGTGATCTTGGCAAATGATGTCTGGATGAACTGGATGCAGGATCGCGGGTTGCTGCTGGCGGATGGTCGACGTGATCTTGCCGGCAACGGGCTGGTGCTGATTGCGCCCTCGGGCACGTCACCTTTTGAGGACGTGAATGATTTATTGGTGCACATGGGCAATGAGCGGCTTGCCATGGGCCAGCGCGATGGCGTGCCAGCAGGCATCTACGCCCGTCAATGGCTTGAGCGTATCGACCAATGGGACGCCGTGCAGAACCAACTCGCCGAGACCGACAATGTCCGCGCAGCCCTTGCTCTCGTCGCACGGGGCGACACGCCACTGGGTTTGGTTTACTACACGGATGCCAAAGCTGAACCGGCTGTCACGGTCGTTTGGAGTATTCCGTCGGACGCTCATGACCCGATCACCTATCCCGCCGCCGCGCTCAGCGATGCGGGTGTCGCGTTCCTTGACCACGCCAGCAGCGCAGCGGCGGCGTCGATCTTCACCGAATACGGGTTTATCCCGATTGCCCGATGAGCGCTGACAGCGCCGCATGGGACGCCTTGCGCCTGTCGCTCTGGGTTGCCTGTTGGGCCACGGTACTGGCAGTGCCATTGGCGCTGTGGGTGGCATGGCTGCTGGCACGCCGAGATTTCTGGGGCAAAACGCTATTGAACGCCGCCGTACATCTGCCACTTGTCATGCCGCCAGTTGTAACCGGCTATCTGCTGCTGATCGTCTTTGGCCGGAACGCCCCGCTGGGCCGCGCTCTGGAAGCGGTCGGTCTTCAGCTTGCTTTTCATTGGACAGGGGCCGTGCTGGCAGCCATCGTAATGGGCTTTCCGCTGATGGTGCGCGCCATGCGACTGGCCATCGAAGCGGTGGACCCCAAACTTGAGGAAGCTGCCGCAACCCTTGGTGCCCCAAGATGGGCGGTGTTTGGTCGGGTCACACTGCCCCTGATCATTCCCGGCATTCTGGCTGGTGTTGTGATGGGGTTTGCCAAAGCGATGGGCGAATTTGGCGCTACGATCACGTTTGTCGCCAACATTCCGGGCCAGACCCAAACCTTGCCCAGCGCGATCTGGTCGGCCTTACAAATCCCCGGAGGCGAGGCACAAGCCTTAACTATGGTCCTGATGGCCAGTGTCGTCGCCATTTCGGCGGTCTTGCTCTCTGAAATGCTGGCCCGGCGCGTTGCGGCGAGGATTGCTGGGGCATGAGCCTGTCGATGACCCTGTCGCACCAGTTTGCGGATTTCAAGCTGGACCTGTCGCTCGAAACGGGGCCGGGCATCACAGCACTGTTTGGACGCTCGGGGGCCGGCAAAACGACGATCATCAACGCAGTCGCGGGCCTCTTGCGTCCGGGTGCTGGACGGATTGTGATTGACGGTGAGGTCGTGTTGGACACGGCAAAGAACATCTTTGTCTCGGCCCACAAGCGCAGGCTCGGCACCGTGTTTCAGGATGCGCGGCTCTTTCCTCACCTTACCGTTGCCCAGAACCTGAGCTTTGGCAGCCGTTATGCCCCCAAGAGCAGTCAGGGGGCCTCGCTTCAAGATGTTGTCAGCCTGCTCGGGCTGGAAGACATACTGGGACGGCGACCGGCCACGCTTTCCGGCGGCGAAAAGCAGCGTGTGGCGCTCGGCCGGGCTCTGCTCAACCATCCTCGAATGCTTCTGATGGACGAGCCGCTCGCCAGCCTCGACGGGCCGCGCAAGCAAGACATCCTGCCCTATCTTGAGCGGTTACGGGACGGACCACTTGGTCTTCCAATCCTCTACGTCAGCCATGCCACGGATGAGGTCGCGCGGCTGGCCGACACACTTGTTCTATTGCAAGGCGGCACGGTGCGTGCGCAAGGGCCCCTTTTCGAGGTCATGTCAGATCCAGCGGCCGTACCGCTTCTGGGCGTGCGGGAGGCCGGAGCAGTCGTCGAGGCAGAAGTGCTGAGCCATGGCGATGACGGCATCTCAACGCTAAAGATCAGCGCAGGGACAATAGAATTACCGGGCGTGCAGGCTGCACCCGGCAGTCGGGTGCGGCTGCGGGTTCTGGCACAGGATGTCATCGTGTCGCTGAACCGCCCCGCGGGGTTGAGTTCAGTCAATGTGTTGCCTGTGGTGATCGATGCGGTGCATCCCGGAGATGGTCCGGGAGCAGCAATTGCCCTTCAGGCCGGTTCTGATCGGATATTGGCGCGGGTGACGGCGCGGGCAGTCAACGAATTGGGCCTCGCGCCCGGACTACCCTGTTACGCAATCCTGAAAGCAACCACAGTGGCACCCGGCAGCATCGGACGCTAACGCTTGTGCGTAACCCGATCAGGAAACCGGCGTGTGCCCCATCTTGATGCGCAAACGCTCCGTCAATTCTGCATGAGAGACATCGGCATCTATCGCCAGTTTGCGCAGGCCAAAATGCACATGCGCCATATCATTATAATAGCTTGTGTATGCGTAGTTTGTCGCCGCCCCTGCCGCAGCACCAAGGATTGGCACGGCCTGTGCCGCCAGTTTCTGGCCCAACACGACAGCAAGCTTCGGTGCAATCTTGGCGATCACTGCGTGCATTGCCTTTCCGCTCAGAGCGATCCGGGCCGACAGGAACCCCAGATCAGCACCGTCATCGCTTGACAAAGGGCCTGCCGCTGCAAAGACCTGAACGCAATCAAACTGCACATTTTCCGCATCAGCATCAAACCCATGTTCGACGGCAACCCCCTGGATCACCCGCAAAAGCAGCGTTGTTGTCACCGGCAGTTCTGCCAGCGCTGTGGGCAATCCACCGGCACCGCCCGCGGCGCCCATCGCCGCACTCACTGCCTGATTGAGCCAGTTCTTTTGGTCGGGCACCAGGCCTCGGCTGGTATGCGCGGCGCGCATCGCATGATGCAGCGCCTTTACGGTGGCATCTTCAAGGTTGCCTCGGATCGACCCCGGCAGCCGGTCAAGCAGGTTTTCGGCACTGCCGCCAACCATATTGAGAACACTGATACCGACACCGCCTGCATCCCGGTATCTGCGCGCGATTGCATCAAGACGTGCTTCGACGTCAACCGTCGCAGGCAGATTGATATCGATATGCATCACCGGCTCTTTATCCATCGGCCTAATGTGGGGATTTCGAAAAGAATTTCAATGCGCCCGGCCATGCACATCCCCTGCGATGCCGTCCCATGCGCCGGGAATGAGAGCACGGCCCAGCACCCGCGCGGGGTTGGTTGGCGGCGGCATCACAACGTTCTTAAGCAAAGAGAAGCCGAAGCGCGCGTAATAGGGCGCGTCGCCCACAAGCATTGCACGAGCCCAGCCCAGCGGCGCGGCGCGCGCAAGTGTTTCCTCGATCAGCAGACCGCCCAGCCCTTCGCCCTGCCGGGTCGGGTGAACAGCGATTGGCCCCAGCAAAAGGGCTTTGTGCGAGCCGATCGACACAGGCCAGTACCGGATGGCCCCTGCAAGGATCCCATCTTGATCGCGCGCCACATGACTGAGCCCCGACACCGGCGGCACACCATCACGCAGCCGGTAAGACGAAAGCGCCTCACGCCCCGGCGCAAAACAGGTATCAAAGAGCGCCTCGACCTCCCAATGATCGTCCGGGCTTTCGGGTGACAGATGGTACAACGGCGGCCCTCTTGACGCGACTTTGCGGTGGCATTGCCCCTAACATGACGCTAGCCATGGGCGCAATTGATGAGGAGATACCGGATGTTCTACCGACCGGCTGATGGTCATGGCCTGCCACATAACCCCTTCAACGCAATTGTGACACCACGCCCCATTGGCTGGATATCAAGCCGCGACAGCGATGGTACTGACAATCTGG
>Ga0316197_10003221_pt1 | contig 11622 bp, 8 predicted proteins | sample OudBiesiAoxic_MG_FD_204939 | JGI IMG/M metagenome (GOLD analysis project Ga0316197, IMG submission 204939) | Coastal sediment microbial communities from Oude Bieten Haven, Netherlands - site A oxic | ecosystem: Environmental > Aquatic > Marine > Coastal > Sediment | place: Netherlands...
ATTTGCGCTTCAGCTTGGCTGATATCGCATGGCAGAGATAGGCATTACCGTTCAGCTTGCAGAGTTTTGGCCGATGAGCGCGGTCCCACGCTGCTGTGTCAGACGCTGCTGCACGGTAAAGTTTGGGACCTCCATTACGCAGGACCTCGCGACTGATTGTGGAAGCTGGTCCCTTCAAAGCTCGGGCAATTGAGCGCAGAGAGGCTTTCGCACGTGAGCCCCTCGATATCTCTTCTCGCTCGATCAAGGTCAGAGCGAGCCGTGACCTGATGCGATCTGGTGGGCGAATACCGCCAGTGCGCGCAAGCAGCGGATAAATCGACGAGGACTCCCGATCAAACAGCCGCCCAATCGAACTCATCGACTCTCCGCGTTGCCAGCGGTCCCAGATGTCTGACTTCTGTTTATCCGTGAAAAATATACGGCGACGATAGTTCATGATGCTCACTCCATCTTTGCTCAAAGATTAAAGTATTGCGTCGACCCGTTGAAACCGCCGCCCAAAGCGGCCTCTATGTCCTGCAGGTGCAGGCAAATTATAGCAGTCTACTTCCGGCGCCTGATGCCTTTTGGCTTGTGGGCAACCATCTGTATCACAAAGAGAAACCGTGTAAGTATCGAGCCATTTAATGCTATAAAGCGTTTATGGAACCTAAGAAATCTAGATTCGATCACTGGCGTAAGACCCGTTTTTTGGGTGTGTTTTCGGATGTTGTGAGCTTTCTGCACTTTGCGTTTCGGAGGTTCTTTAATGATGGACTGGGCCAAGCTGCAAGTGCATTGACCTATTCAACTTTGTTAGCATTGGTGCCTTTGTTGGTAATTGCCTTCGCGGTCTTGTCAGGTTTCCCGATTTTTGAACCGGTCAAGCAACAGATGGAAGAGTTGCTGCTGAGAGTATTGGTTCCAGAGATTGGCTCTGAAATAAGAGTGCACCTTGCAGAGTTCACGCGGAATGCGAGCAACTTGACGGCCGCAGGCATCATTGCACTTCCTGTGACGGCGGTATTGCTGCTTTCCACCATTGAGAGCACGTTTAATCGGATCTGGAAGGTCGACAGGCCCAGGCCACTGGTGACACGTCTTCTGGTCTTCTGGGCATTACTTACGTTCGGACCGTTGCTCATTGGTGCGAGCCTGGCTTTGACCACGGATGTTATGAAGATCATACAAGATAGGGCACTTGTTCCAACAACAATACTAAGTCAGAGCTGGTTGACAGTGGGACTCGCTGTGTTGATGCAATCAGCTGCTTTCTCGCTACTCTACATGTTGATCCCCGCCCGGTCGGTTCGGCTTCGTGATGCTGTGATTGGCGGTGGCTTTGCTGCGCTGGGATTTCAAGTCTTGCGCACAGTTTTCAATACTTTCATCAGCACTAGTATCAGTCACACGACAATTTACGGCGCGGTTGCGGTGATACCGATCTTTTTGATCTGGATGTATTTGTCGTGGACGGTGATCATTCTTGGTGCTGTCTTGGCCGCGTCTTTTCCCGACTGGTGGCGGCGTCGGGATTCGTTAACCGGGCATGCGCTATCATCTGCGGAAAAGCTGGAGGTCGCAGTTGCTCTTTTGGCAACCTTGGCGGGCCAAGCTTCCAGAGGTGGTGCAATGGCACCCGATCAGCTGGCTGAAGCCATACCATTGCTTTCGAGGGAACCCACGATCGATGCATTGCAAAAAGCTGGATACATCGTTGAGGCAAAAGATCAGGGTTTAAGTCTGGCAAGGGATTTGCGCAGCGTCAGTATTGTTCAACTGGCGCGTGATCTGGACTTGTCATTAGGCCGAACAGGCGATGTGGCGGACAGACCAGCTCTTAAACGTGTATCTGATGCGTCGGGCACAGTTCCTGGGCTTTTGCTGCAACTAAAAGGAGCTGAGGACGAAATCCTAAATGGATCCATTGCAGCAGCAATCGCAGGAGAGCCTTCAGACCCAAAGTACCCGGTATTGCAATTCACGCGAACAAATTTTGCTAAATCATAAATCTAGCCCCAAGGGGTTCAAAGTATTTGCTCCCTAAGGACCAATTCACTTCCAAGTATTGGACCCGTTGAGGTTTAGGGCAACTACAGCGTCGGAACACGACAGCTCCATCGAAGCAAACTGGCCATCTGAAGGGTTTTGCCCAGACAGGCGGTGGTCGCGTGTGCTGACCTGCGCGCCGTCACACAGACCTTCTATGCGAGAGCCCGCGCTGACTGCTGAAAGATATAAGCATGCGTGTGGACGGTTTTGAAAGCATACTTTTATCTTGACCGGCTCAATCCCGATCGTTGGTCGATTTACTGATTGATCTTCGTCACTGAGATTTGGCAGGCTCGTCCAGCTTCAGCGCCGCGGGGTCGATCATGCGTTTTTCTGCGCTCATCCTGACTGACTCTCGCATGACCTCGCTGCGCCGAAGCAGGCGCCGAAAGCGAGTCTCGTCCAGCGTCAGGAAGGTTGAAGGAGCCATTGCACGCACTTCGACGCGACGCGGTTTTGTCATCAGCATCGTTAGCTGTCCGAACATTTCGCCGCGCCCCAGCCGGATGGATTTCCCAGCGGATTCGACTTCGACCGCACCAGAAGCAATGAAGTAAACGCTCTTCGCGGGGATATCTTTGGAGACGATGACGTTACCAGCGTTGGCATGACGGGCCTTCAGTACCTTTCCGAGCCTTTTCAAAGACGCCTCATCGAGGTCCGAGAAGAGCGGAAATTGCCTGACCAGGTCCGGCCCTTTGAGGGCTATGTCCAGCGGTGGTCGACCTTCCGATGATGCACGTCGTGCTGCCACGTCCTCCATCAGCACAGTATAGAGTTCTTCGCCCACCAGACCGTCTTCGCGCATGACCGTGTATTCACGCTCTTCTAGTCGCAGCGCCGTGCGACGGATGAACCGCCGCTCCAGTTCTTCGGCATAGCCCGGATATTGCAGCCGCAGACCATCAAGTGCTGTCTCAACGGCCTCTACGCGGCGTTTCAGCAGATCATCAAGTAATTCCGCGATCCGGCGGCCGTGGATCCGGCGGATGCGGCCGCGAACAAATCCATCGAGATCGCGCAGGATCAGGCGTTGCGTGAGCAATCGTTCAAACCGGTCCGTGGTCATACGTCTGAGCGGCACAGAGAGCCGAAGGCGGTTATGTAAAAACACCGCGAGCCGGAAAGATTTACCGTAGACGATAGAGCGGTTGGACGCGCGCTGATATCCGATCCGCCCGCCGGTGCGTGCGCCCTCGATAAGACGGTCAGCATCAGACAGGATCTTTTCGCTCAGGCCCGATGAGACTGTGCGTTCGCGCATCCGCGCCAGGATGGTATCCCGCTCGGCTCCAGCCAGTGCGATTAACCCCAGAGTGATCCGGTCACGATCAAGGATCTGTGTGCTCTCTTCGGCCGCTTTGACAGCCTCTTCCAGCCGCTCTCCAAACTGTTTTGCTTCGGTTCGGACGATCTCATGAGTCAGCTTGTAGTTTTCAGCAATGCGGGACACGTCCTCGCGCACCGTTTGCAGAGCTACCGCGACCACCTGACGCGACAGAGCGGTGTCGAGCGGAGACAGTTTGTCGAGCCCCAGTTTTGCGATTACTGTTCGTAGTGTTGTCCCCTGTACAATCAGCGTAAAGAGCGTAAATCCAGTTGCCAGAATACCGACTAGGCGTTTGGTTTCAAGCGGGACGCGCAGGCTTTCGGTCACTGCAAGCGCGAGCGCAAGGGTCACGGCACCACGCAGTCCCCCCCAGAGGATGGCGGTCCGGTAAGGGCGTTCCACTGCGGGCGACAGGCCTATCGAAGTGAGCACTGGTAGAAGGCCGAACAGGATCGCCGCCCGCGCGACGGTAGCTGCAAGAACCACGACGCAGAGCAGACCAATATCAGACGGCCGCACCTCTTCCAGCAATCTGGGGATCAGCAAGGCGGCTAAAATGAAGATCAGCGCTCCTGACCAGTGCGCCAGAAGGTCCCATACTTCTCGTAAGTTTGTCCAAGCCGTTGGCGGCAAACGACCGGGGCCTGTCAGGTTGAGTGTCAGCCCCGCCGCAACCACGGCAATGACTCCTGAAGCTCCGACGCTTTGTTCCGCACCGATATAGGCGAGATAGGGCAGCGCTACCGAAATGGAGATCTGCGCTGCCTCCCAGCGTTCGACCATGGCCATGACCCAAACCGCGATGCGTGCTGCAAGCCAACCGGTAACAACCCCGCCCGCGATCAGCAGCGGAAAGCGGGCAAGGGCTTCGCCCAGTTCCGGATCGGGCTGGCCGAGCAAAACAAAACCCATAAACAAGCCAAAAAGCGCTACGGCCGCAGCGTCGTTGAGCAGGCTTTCGCCCTCAATTATCCGCGATAGGCGGCGCGGTGCCGAGATCGATCTGAAAATGCTGACTACCGCCGAGGGGTCGGTTGTCGAGACGATTGCGCCGATCAACAAGCAGGCGGCCAATGGCAGCGTGCTGACCCAACTGAGCGCATAGCCGACAGAGAATGTCGCCACCACTACGGCAACGATGGCCATCATCAAGATGGGCACCCAGTCGTCCAGCATGCGTCGCAGGTTCATGCCAAGCGTGGCTTGGAAAAGCAGCGTAGGCAGGAAAACATAAAGGAAAACGTTGGACCGGATCGGCAGCTCCAGAATCGCCCGCGAAACCGGGTTCAGAGCGTCGGTCAGGTCGGTTCTAAGGAAAAAAGTTGCGCCAAGACCGATCAAGACGCCCAGTACCGCGAGTATAACGCTGTATGGCAAGCGCATCCGCGCCGCCAGCGGCTCGGCCACGCCAATCACGACGAAAAGCGATGCTATGATGGTCGTGACGACAACGATATCCATCACACTGCTTTATCCGAAAACTTACAATGACGTCATCAGTCTTTATGCATCCGACACTAAATCTGGCCTGCGTTTAAAAAAGCGGCAAATGGCTTTGCTGGGAGCGGTCCTTGGACGGTTTGTTGCATGAACGGCAGCAATGCGCTGCCGATTCAACCGATCGCTGCAACACATTCCTGGAATTTCTCTGCTGGTGAGAAGTAATGCAACGTCTTTCTGGGTCGCTCATTGAGTTCACGTGCGACTGCATCGAGATGCTCCTGGCTATGCACCGAGAGGTCGGTACCTTTTGGGAAGTACTGGCGCAGAAGTCGGTTGGTGTTCTCGTTGGTGCCGCGTTGCCACGGGCTGTGCGGATCGCAGAAGTAGATATCGAGATCAGCAGGAGCGTTAGCTGCATTGCAGAAAGAAAAGCAGCCGTTCCTTGTGGGTGATGCGAGAATATTTATCCACATGCCCAGATCACTGCTTTGATGACATTTCAACATGCATCGTGGAATAGCTTCTGACCGAAGATCCCCAGATAGACGATCTGCACTGGATCAATTTGTGCCTTCTTTAAGTGTGATCCGACGGCTTGCCTTCGGCTTGGCGTCCATAATCCTCAGCATCAAACCACCCGCGTGAAGACTTTACCTTGAGGTCGTCACCGACTTCCCATTCTTCCCAGCCACGAATGTTCAAGGGATTTCCACTGGTTGCATCGTGCCCCGTAAAGGTCCAAACAAAAATCACATGATTTCCAGCACAACGGAGATCATCACAAGTAAGCGTCAAATCTGGGACATCCGCATAAAAACCTGCTGCCATGTCCTGTACGCGCGACCGACCAACCCATGGTTCGCCATTGTTGATAATGATTTGGCCTTCTTCTGAATAGAATGATGCCACGGCCTCTGCCGACTTAGAGTTCCACGCTGAGGTGTAACTTTTCGCCATTTCTGCCACTGCTTTCGGATCAATCATCGCCTAACCTTTCTTCTTTAAATTCTGGAACCATGAAACGTGCCCTTCTTTGGTCCAATGTGATTTGCTAAGGACAGTTGTATGATATCTGTGATGAGCGATACTCGAAACACAATAGAAAACAGACGCTTTGGCCTGCTTAGTCGCTCATACCGCTTATAGCTTGCCTTGATTCGAGTATGCGCTGTGTCAAAGCTTGGGCATTTTGATCGCGAGCTAATGAACCCGCCTCATCGAATGCTTTTTGCGCGCCGCTGACATTCCCCTGCAAAGCAAATATTTCTCCTTTGATACGATGCAGCTCCGCTTCGGCCCACAATTCGCCTGTTGTTTCTTGTTCACGAAAGGCGCGAACAAGTACGCTTTGAGCTGCCGTAAAGTCACCCGCTCTGAGCAGGGCTTTTGCCTGTTCGGCCAAGTACAGCGTGACCCAAAGCCAGCAGCCCTTTCGCCGATATTCTTCCAGTGCAACGTCCAACCGCGCGGCGGCGTCGGGTTCATCCGACATGCAGGCAATGACAGCGTCATGAATGGCCACGAAGCTCTTCCAAAGGGCCATGTCATGATCTTCGGACAGCTGCCGCATCTCGTCGTTCATTTCGCGCGCCCGTTCTATGTTACCGGCCCAGATAGACAGCGTGACATCGTGCAAACCGGCGTAACAGATCGTGTTCGCATGTTTGAGCGAACGGGCGCGGGCAAGCGACTTGTCAGCCGTATGCGATGCACCGGCCTCGTCCCCACACATCCACTGCGCAAGCTGCGTATAACACCAGATCTGCACGCCAGGGTCCTGTGCGAATTTCGAGGAGAAATCCACGATTTCGGCCGATTGATATAGCGCAAAAGCCGCTTTGAGGTCTTCAAGGGCTTCGGCAGAGCGTCCCATTGCAATCAGTGTTGCAGCCCTCATCCGTAGCGAGATAAGCCGGGGGATAGGCTCGGTTTCATCCGATACGTCGGCAACCAACCGCGACACAAGATCGAAGGCTCGATGGAGATCATTGCCGATATATGGCGCGATCCAGGTACCATAGTAGATCGCAACCCTGAGTTCGGGATCCTTGGTTGCCTCGATCCGATCCAACGCCAGCGAGAATGCTTTGCCGGCTTCCTCTGCTGCATACCCGTCCATCGCAATATGAATCTGCGCGAGTTGCACAAGCATGGCCAGCTCTCGTTCGCGCCATTCTGGTTTGTCCAATAGTCCCGAAACCAGGTTCAACGCGGTTCGTAAATGGTTGTCCGCTTCGACATATGCTGGCCGGGCCTCGGCCTTTCTTGCAGCGTCCTCCCACAATAGAATTGCCTTTTCCGTCAGGCCGGCCTCTGTTGCGTGGTGTGCGATCAGCTCGGGCGCTGCATTCGGGTCAGCTTCGAACAGGTCTGTAAGCCGATGGTGAATTTCGAGGCGCCTCCGTTTCAGCAGGCTTTCGTAGGCCACATCGCGGACGAGTGCGTGTTTGAAAACATAAGTTGTGTCCGGCGCAGTTCCGCGCCGAAATACCAGTTCGCTGCGTTCAAGTTTATCCAGTGCATCGTCCAGTGTCTTATCGTCTTCCTTTGCAATTTTTGCGAGTGTTGCACGATCAAAACTGCGGCCGATGCAAGCTGCCATTTGGGCGATCTCTTTGACCGGTTGCAGCCGGTCGATCCGCGCCATAAGGGAATCGTGCAGCGTCGAAGGGATGGACGTCCGGTTCAGGGGGCCTACAAGTTCGAAGCTGTGTTCAGTTTCGATCAAGTCACCGGATTCTAGAATGGTCTTCGTTAGTTCTTCGATGAACAACGGCACGCCATCAGTCCGGCTGATAATTTCGGCCACCAGTTCGTCCGGAAGGGCTTTGCCGCCCGTGATCTTCGCCATGACGCTTTCAGTCTGGTTCGATCCCAGCCGGTTTAATGTCAGCTTGGACACGATTGGATGACCTCCGAAGCCATGTAGGAACGTGGGTCGTCCAGTGATCAGGATCATGACACGCTCGTTCGAGATCGTATCCAAGCAAGCTTCTAGCATCGAGAGCGTCGATGCATCAATCCAATGAGCATCTTCGACCACCATCAGAATTGGTTTGATGCGTGACAGTGCCCGTACTTCGGCCGCAGTTTCCTCCATAATCCGAACCCGAAGTTGCTGCGGTGACAGATCAGGCTTGTCCTCGGCGGGACCTGAATCCAGTTGCAGTAATTCCGCGATAATCGAAGGGTCAGCCGCGAACAGGTGAGACCGGAGTTTGTCCATCTTTTGTGCGGCAGGATCGGTCTCGGCAAATCCCATGGCATGCGACAATTGCCGGATGACCGGATAAAAGCTCGAATCTGTATGGTAGGGCGAACAGTGATAGTTAATCCGATAGTGATCCCGCGCGCGGATCTCGTCGATTACGGCGCGGGTCAGCCTTGATTTTCCAATACCCGCCTCGCCGATTAACACGGTAACCTGGCCCTCACCCGTGATTGCACGGTGCCAACGCTCCATGATCAATCCGAGTTCGTGGCTGCGCCCTATCATGGGTATAACTGGGTCGATATCTTCGGCCTCAAATCGGCTTTCAAGGCTGCGCGCGCTGACAACGCGCCAAGCTGTCACCGGCGCGTCCAAACCCTTGATGTCGAGAGGCCCAAGGCTTTCCGTTATGAAAGTGTTCTGGATGAGTTGACGAGTCGCGTCCGCGACCAGCAATTCTCCCGGCTCCGCAAGAGCCTGCAGCCGCGCGGCAAGGTTCGGCGTGTCGCCCACAACTGTTTCCTCCTGCGCTGCACCTTCGCCAATAAGGTCACCAACAACCACGAGGCCCGTCGCAACGCCTGCCCGTGCCGATAGTCTTTGTCCATCAGGGGTGTGCATTTCAGCGATAGACCGCGCGATTTCCAAACCGCACCGCGCGGCACGTTTGGCGTCGTCTTCGTGTGCAACTGGCCAGCCAAAATAGCACAGGACACCGTCTCCCATATACTTGGCGACATGTCCTTCATACCGGGTCACGATACCTGCTACCGTATTTTGATATTGCTTGATCACATCACTCATGTCTTCCGGGTCCAGTCGGGCCGAGAGAGCTGTAGATCCGACGAGATCAACGAAAAGTGTCGTGAGGTGCCGCCGTTCTGCATCGCGCTTGTTGTCTTTTGGATGAATAACGGCTGACTGCTGCTGATCGGGTTCATCCGTTTCTATGGCACCGCGCAATCTCTTTCGCGCACCCAAGGAAAGGCCGATTTCGCGCATGTCGTCATCCGTGAGGTCAAACAACACGTCCAGATCAATCTCGTTTTCGATCAAGACCGGCTCAAGAGAAACCAGATTTCTTTGCAATAGCCATTTACCCAGATCGGACATTAGAGACCTTGATCCCTTTTTTGGTTTAACTTTCGTAGTGTTTCCGATCCGGTTGTGTTGAGCAATCTATATTCGGCAGGCACTAAAATCAAATAGTGCTACCATAAGCGCCCACGACCAGATACCTGTTAACATCCAGCCACAATCCATCTGGCCTTGTCCGGATTGGTGATTGTTGTGGGTAAAGAAATGTCCGCTCTCAGTAAATACTGCTGCATTGCGGCGTAATCTTCGTGACAACAGCTACGAAATCAACAGCGATCATGCTGAATCCGCCTGTGTCCGGAGAGTCCGCAACTGAGACATTCGCCCAAAGTGCAGCGACCGTCTGGTGCTGGTGAAAGCGGCCGTTCAGAACCAAAACTTTAAAATTCCAGTCGTGGACTGCTGCTCATCGCTACGCACCAGACAGTCACTAAAATTTGGTGAATGACTGCATTGAGCCCAGAGCGGAACTTCTATTGCCAGTGGTGATTATGGTGCGACGCCTGAGAACTGGATGATGGCAGCACGGACTTAAAGATGGCATTGTCACCGAATAACGGTTCTGCTCAAGTCTTGATGACGAGGTGCTTGAGCGAAAACGGCTTTAAGAAAGGAGCGAAACGCAACCGAGCGAGCCTTGTGTTTGAGAAGTATGGCTTCACGTTCATGTTCGGTAGGCACTTGATCGGCTATGGCGGAGTGCTTCATCAGGTCTGTGTTAAATGGCAGCATCATGGTTCAGTCTCCTATGTTGATGACTTCACCTTGCCTTCGCCTTGCGTTCCGCGCTTGAGGGAAACCCTTGGAAAACGCTTGGATTGCCTTGGGATTTCATTGAACGAACCAGAAGTCCGTGGTTAGGCTGAAATACATGAAATACAGTTTTGCCGATTGCACCCTTGATGAAGCGCGTCTGACACTGACACGTGACGGATTGCCGGTTTCAGTCGAACCGCGCGTTCTCGACCTGATACGCGTTTTGGTCCGAAGCGGTGGAGACCTTGTTTCGCGCGATCAATTGGTGGAAGAGGTCTGGCAGGGGCGCATCGTATCGGAGAGCGCAATTTCGGCCTGCATCGCCGGAGCGCGAAAGGCCGTGGGGGATGACGGCAAAACACAAGCGGTGATCCGGACCGTGGCTCGGCGTGGCTTGGTAATGGCCACAGAAGTCACGGCTCTAAGTGATAAAAAAGCTCCGACAGCGTCCAGAACGGCGCAACCTGTCCAACGGATTCGCTACACCAAAGACACCAACGGTCACCAGCTTGCTTATTCAGTCACCGGAAGTGGCACCGGGGTACTACGGTTTCCACCACCATTTACGATGGATCTTGAATATGAGTGGCGGATTCCTTCAGAGCGGCAAATTATTGAAACCATCTCGGAAAAATTCCGCTACATCAGATTCGACCACATTGGCGCAGGTCAATCAGAGCGTGTAGAGCCACATTTCGATTTCAACGCCCTCGCGGATGAAGCATGTGCCGTGGTCGATGCGGTCGGGGCAAAGACTATTTCAGCTGTTTCCTTCTCCGGCGGTGTGCATTCAGCGATCCATTTTGCCGCGCGCTACCCGGAACGTCTGGAGCGATTGGTCATTGTTGGCGGGTATGCCGATGGTAGGATGAAACGCGGCAACCCCGCTAAGGACGATTCATTGAAAACCATGATCGCCGAAGGGTGGGGAAAGCCAGATAGTCCGTTTGCCACTGCATTCCTGACCTCCTATTTCCCCGAAGGCCCACTCGAAGACGTTAGAGACATCGTCAGAATGATGCAGGCGGCATGTCCTCTGGAAACAATGCTGCGAGACAGAGACGCAATCAATTCTGCATCCCTTGGGTATTTGCTTAAGGATGTTAGCTGCCCAGTTTTGATAATTCATGGCAGGTATGACGCAGTGCACCCGGTTTCCGAAGCGCAGAAACTTGCCGCCGGAATCCCAAATGCTGAATTGGTTTTACTCGACACAGCCAATCACATCCCACTGCCAAAAAATGCAGTATGGGACGAGTTCATTGAAACGCTTGTCGACTTTCTGGAACATTGAGCAACGGTATTTGGCTCAGGATAAGTACCTGATCGTTTTCAAATGTCGTATTATCTTTGACCAAAGAGAGAGTCAGCTTTGTCCGCAACTCGGACAGTCGGTCAAAGAAAACGAAGGGCGGCAAACGCCCGAAGCGGTCTTTCATGCATCCCGCAGCGTATGACCGCATTGCGCGGCGATTGCAGCCGGAAGAGAAGAGGCACTTTGCGTTTGCAGAAACGCAGCCGCCTTTGGCTTCCGGATATCGTCATCTATATGTGCCATATAAAGATAACATCAGCTTTCCGAGGCTAAGGCTGTTGCCAGGCAACCAAGGTCAATGAATCTCGGATGACATTTGGTTATTGCTGATCGCTGTCAGGAACGCAGAAAACAACTCTCCTTGAGAGTTGATGCGCAATTTCGAGTAGATATTCTTGCGGTGAATCCGAACTGTACCTGACGAAATGTTAAGCA